>Ga0265336_10000053_pt1 | contig 113034 bp, 107 predicted proteins | sample 42119metaG_FD_193583 | JGI IMG/M metagenome (GOLD analysis project Ga0265336, IMG submission 193583) | Rhizosphere microbial communities from Carex aquatilis grown in University of Washington, Seatle, WA, United States - 4-21-19 metaG | ecosystem: Host-associated > Plants > Roots >... | reverse complement strand
CGGCGCGGGCGCGGGGTGCGCCAGCGTGACGGCCGGCAGCGCCGGAGCGGGCGCCGGAGTCTTGGCGGCCGGCGCGACCGGCGCGGCCGGCTTGGCGTTGGCCAGCGTCTTCAGTTCGTTCAGGTTGCGGTTCAGTTCCGCGACGCGCGCGTCCTCGGCCTTGCGCAGCGAGGCCTTGGAATCCTTGGCTTCCGCCGGCGTCGTGCCGGGCTTGGCCGTGCCGCGCGACAGCGTCAGCTTGTCGGGTGCCGGCGGTGCCGAGGCCGTCTTCTGGTCGTTGATCTTGGCCTCGACCTTGCCCGACGCGGCCCGCTTGCCTTCGTCGGTGTGCACGGTGGTCACGCCGGTCGCCAGGCGATGGCGGTAGGCCGCGAAATCGGCGCTCTGGGCCTGGATGATCTGGTGCGCTTCCTCGTTCGACAGCTGCTTGGCGGTCTCGGCGCCCGGCACGCTCAGCGTGACGCCGGACTTCAGCCGGTTCATGTTGTCGTCGATGAACGCCGTCGGGTTGTTGCGGTACAGCGAGACCAGCATCTGATCCAGCGACACGCCGCTGGGCTTGTTGCCGGCCGCCAGCGACGTCAGCGTGTCGCCCGGGTTGACCTTGACGGTGGACTCGCCACCACTGCTGGCCACCGGCGGCGGGGTCTGCTTCTCGACCGGCGCGGGGGCCGGCTTCGGCGCGGGCGCGGGCTTGGGCGCGGGGGTGGGCTTGGACGCGCGCGGCGCCGGGGCCGGCGCGGGAACGGGTGCGGGCAGCGGTGCCGGCGGCGGTGCGACGGCCACCTGCGGGGCCGGCGCGGGCGCGCGCACGGCAGGCGGCGGCGGCGACGCGAACACCGGCGCGGTGGCCGTGGTGCCCGGCTGCGCGGCGGTGTTGCGGCCCGGCGGGTCGATCAGCAGCGTGTAGGACCGGGTCAGGTGGCCGGTGGACCACTGGAAATCGACGATGACGTCGACGAACGGTTCCTGCACGACCTTGTCGCTGGACAGCACCAGCACCGGGCGGCCGTCGGCGCGTCGCGACAGCGTGACGCTGGCGCCGACGAGCACGCTGTTGTATTCGACGCCGGAGGCCTTGAAGGCCTCGGGCGAGGCGAGGCTCACGCGCAGGGAAGAGGCTTCCTCCGCGCTCAGGCTCGTCACTTCGATTTCAGCGCGCAGGGCCTCGCCCAGAACGGATTGCACGTTCACGCGTCCCAGTCCCAATGCCGAGGCACCGGTCGACAGGAGGATCAAGGCAGCAGCGGCCATGACGTTCAGCGCGCGACCAGTGGTGACCAACGAGCGATTCTTCAATTTGTATCCCGAATGCAAATTGGCGATCTCTGCAAGATCGCCTTGAATGACAGGTCTCTCGACGAGTTCATCGGTAACTGGCGCGCGCAATTAAGACCCACGCCCGTACGGGAAAAGACCATAGCACCAGCCAGAAACGCTGACAAGCTCATCCATTGAGCACCTGCCTGCGGGAACTGCCTGCCGTTTTGGCCCGGTCCGCGTCCGAATATTCTCTCACCATGACGCCGGGATAAACCAGCGCAGGCGCGCATTTTGCCTGCGCCGCGCGCGCCGGAAGCGGAGAGTTAACCCCGAAATACTCGAATAAGCCACGCACCGGGCTATTTCCTGAGCGGCGCGCACGCCGCAGAGGTAACAAGATATTTCGGGCGACGGTTTGGCGCGCGCGCAACGATCTCCTGATCGTTGGGCGCCCGAAAACGCCTGCCGGCGTGCATTACTTGTCGAGAAGAATCCGCAGCATGCGGCGCAGCGGCTCGGCGGCACCCCACAGCAATTGGTCGCCGATCGTGAATGCGCCGAGATATTCCGGGCCCATCGCGAGTTTGCGCAGGCGGCCGACGGGAATCGTCATCGTGCCGGTGACGGCCACCGGCGTCAGGTCGCGCACGGTCGCCTCGCGATTATTCGGAACCACCTTCACCCACGCGTTGTCGGCGGCGATCATGGCCTCGATGTCGGCCAGCGGCACGTCCTTGCGCAACTTGAAAGTGAGCGCCTGGCTGTGGCAGCGCATGGCGCCCACGCGCACGCAGAAACCATCGACCGGCACCGCGGCGGTACCGAAACCCTCGCCCTGGCCGAGAATCTTGTTGGTCTCGGCCATGCCCTTCCATTCTTCCTTGGACATGCCGTTGCCCAGGTCCTTGTCGATCCAGGGAATCAGCGAGCCGCCCAGCGGGACGCCGAAATTCCTGGTCTCGTCGGCCGACAGCGCGCGCTGCTTCGCGGCGACCAGGCGGTCGATCTCGAGGATGGCGCTCTTCGGGTCGTCCAGCAGCGCCTTCACTTCGGCGTTGAGCGTGCCGTACTGCGTCAGCAGTTCGCGCATGTGCTGGGCGCCACCGCCCGAGGCGGCCTGGTAGGTCTGGGTGCTCATCCACTCGACAAGGCCGGCCTTGTAGAGCGCGCCCACGCCCATCAGCATGCAGCTGACGGTGCAGTTGCCACCGATCCAGTTGCGTCCGCCCTTGGCGAGCGCGTCCTTGATCACCGGCATGTTGACCGGGTCCAGCACGATGACCGCGTCGTCGCTCATGCGCAGCGTGGAGGCGGCGTCGATCCAGTGGCCGTTCCAGCCCGCGGCGCGCAGCTTGGGGAACACCGCGCTGGTGTAGTCGCCGCCCTGGGCCGTGACGACGATGTCGCAACGCTTGAGCGCGTCGATGTCGAACGCGTCCTTCAGCGTCGTCTCGTTCTTCGCCTGCGCCGGGGCCTTGCCGCCCGCCGCGCTGGTCGAGAAGAACACCGGTTCGATCAGCGCGAAGTCGCCTTCGGCCTGCATCCGTTCCATCAGCACGGAGCCAACCATGCCGCGCCAGCCTACGAGTCCTACCAATGCCATGTCGTTCGCCTTGTCGCGTGCGTCGCACGCCTTGAACCTTGTCGATCTGCCGGCTCCCGGACGGGAGCCGCCGCTTGTCCTGCTTCCCGCCCTGCGACTCGCGTCGCCTGGAAATCTCTTGGAGGAAGCAGGGGCGTCGCTAAGTCGGAGCGTCAGCTCGTGGTTTTGGTAATCGTGGTGGTGGCGCGCACGGCCGCGACGACGGCGTCGCCCATCTCGCGCGTGCCCACCGTGCGCGTGCCCGCGGACGCGATGTCCACGGTGCGAAGACCGCTTTCCAGCACGGCGCTCACCGCGGACTCGATGCGGTCGGCGGCGTCGGCTTGCTGGAGTGTGTAGCGGAGCATCATGGCGGCTGACAATATTGTAGCCAATGGGTTGGCGATCCCCTTGCCCGCGATGTCCGGGGCGCTGCCGTGGCTGGGCTCGTACAGGCCCTTGTTGTTCGCGTCCAACGATGCCGACGGCAGCATGCCGATCGAGCCGGTGAGCATCGCGGCCTCGTCCGACAGGATGTCGCCGAACATGTTGCCGGTGACCACGACGTCGAGCTTCTTGGGCGCCTTGACGAGCTGCATCGCCGCGTTGTCCACGTACATGTGGTCCAGCTCGATGTCGGGGTACTGCGCGTGCACTTCGGTGACCACGTCGCGCCAGAACTGGAAGGTCTCCAGCACGTTGGCCTTGTCGACGCTGGTCACGCGCCTGCCGCGCTTGCGGGCGGCCTGGAATGCCACGTGCGCGATGCGTTCGATCTCGGGGCGGCTGTAGCGCATCGTGTCGAAGGCTTCCTCGGCGCCGGGGAAGTGGCCGTCGACGGCGGTGCGGCGGCCGCGCGGCTGGCCGAAATAGATGTCGCCGGTGAGCTCGCGGATGATCAGGATGTCGAGGCCCGACACCAGCTCGGGCTTCAGGCTGGACGCGTGCGTGAGCTGCGGATGGCAGATGGCCGGGCGCAGGTTGGCGAACAGCGACAGGTTCTTGCGCAGGCCCAGGATCGCCTGCTCGGGGCGCAGGTGGCGCTCGAGCTTGTCGTACTTCCAGTCGCCGACGGCGCCGAACAGCACGGCGTCGGCCGCCCGGGCCAACGCCAGCGTGGCGTCGGGCAGCGGGTGGCCGTGGTTGGCGTAGGCGATGCCGCCGACGTCGGCCGACTCCATCTCGAACGGCAGTTCGAGGGCGCGCAGCACCTTGACGGCTTCGTCGACGATCTCGGGGCCGATGCCGTCGCCGGGGAGGATTGCGATCTTCATGTCAGTGCTCTTGAGGGGATTCGGGAGAAGCGTGCGCGTCGTCGGCAGTCGACGGCGCGGACGCGGTGGTGTCGGCGAGCCAGTGCGCCAGCGCGTGCTCGCAGGTCTTCATCACGACGTAGGCCAGCATCGCCAGGTAGCCGTCGACGACCAGGTGGACGAACTGCCGCGCGCCGCCGTCGGCCAGCGCCATCGCGCCGTAGTCGAGGATCAGCTCGGCATTGGCGCGCAGCAGGTGCAGCAGATCCAGTGTGGCCATGCCGAAGGCGAAGAAGGCCAGCCCCATGACGACGAACGTCAGCCACGGCCGAGCCAGCACGACGCGCTGGAAATGGCGTCGCAGGTGCAGCGCGCGCGGCCAGGCCATGGCGCTCAGCCGACCAGCCGGTTGGCCAGCCAGGGCATCTTCGCCAGGCGCTCGGCCTCGTAGGCGCGGATCTTGTCGGCGTGGCGCAGCGTCAGGCCGATGTCGTCGAAGCCGTTGACCAGGCAGTACTTGCGGAACGACTGCACCTCGAACGGCAGCTCGGTGCCGTCGGGCTTGACGACGACCTGGCGCGGCAGGTCGATCGTCAGGCGATAGCCGGTGAACGCGGCGACCTCGTCGAACAGGCGCGCGACCTCCGCCTCCGGCAGCACGATGGGCAGCAGGCCGCTCTTGAAGCAGTTGGTGAAGAAGATGTCGGCGTAGCTCGGCGCGATGATGGCGCGGAAGCCGTACTGGTCCAGCGCCCAGGGCGCGTGCTCGCGGCTGGAGCCGCAACCGAAGTTGGCGCGCGCAACCAGCACCGACGCGCCGGCGTAGCGCGGCTGGTTCAGCACGAAGTCGGGGTTGGGCTTGCGCGAGGCCGGATCCTGGCCGGGTTCGCCCGGGTCGAGGTAGCGCCAGGCGTCGAACAGGTTGGGGCCGAAGCCGGTGCGCTGGATCGACTTCAGGAATTGCTTGGGGATGATCGCGTCGGTGTCGACGTTCTCGCGATCCATCGGGGCGACGAGGCCAGTGTGCAGGGTGAAGGCTTGCATGATGAGCGGTTCCTCAGCTGAACTTGCGCGAGTCGACGAAGTGGCCGTGCAGCGCGGCGGCGGCGGCCATTGCCGGGCTCACCAGGTGCGTGCGGCCGCCGGCGCCCTGCCGGCCTTCGAAGTTGCGGTTGCTCGTCGAAGCGCAGCGCTCGCCCGGCTCGAGGCGGTCGGCGTTCATCGCCAGGCACATCGAGCAGCCCGGCTCGCGCCACTCGAAGCCGGCGGCGCGGAAGACGGCGTCCAGGCCCTCGCGCTCGGCCTGCTCCTTGACCAGGCCGGAGCCGGGCACCACCAGCGCCAGGCGCACGTTCGGGGCGATGCGGCCGCCAATGCGGCGCACCACGGCCGCGGCCTCGCGCAGGTCCTCGATGCGGCTGTTGGTGCACGAGCCGATGAAGACCTTGTCGATGCGGATGTCGGCGATGGCCTTGTTCGGCTCCAGCGCCATGTAGGTCAGCGCGCGCTCCATCGCGCCACGCTTGACGTCGTCCTTCTCGCGCTCGGGGTCCGGCACCCGATCCTCGATCGACAGCACCATCTCGGGCGAGGTGCCCCAGGTGACCTGCGGGCGGATCGTGGCCGCGTCGATCTCGACCACGCGATCGAAGTGCGCGCCCGGGTCGGAGTGCAGGCTGCGCCACAGCGCGACGGCCTGGTCCCACTCGACGCCGGACGGCGAGAACGGGCGGCCCTTGACGTAGGCCAGGGTGGTGTCGTCCACCGCCACCAGGCCGGCGCGCGCGCCCGCCTCGATGGCCATGTTGCAAACCGTCATGCGGCCCTCCATCGACAACGCGCGGATGGCCGTGCCGGCGAACTCGATGGTGTAGCCGGTGCCGCCGGCGGTGCCGATGCGCCCGATCACGGCCAGCACGATGTCCTTGGCGCTGCAGCCGCGGGAGAGCGCGCCCTCGACGCGCACCAGCAGGTTCTTCGCCTTCTTGCACAACAGCGTCTGCGTGGCCATCACGTGCTCCACCTCGCTGGTGCCGATGCCGTGCGCCAGCGCGCCGAACGCGCCGTGGGTGGAGGTGTGGCTGTCGCCGCAGACCACCGTCATGCCGGGCAGCGTGGCGCCCTGCTCCGGCCCGATCACGTGGACGATGCCCTGGCGCTTGTCGTTCATCTTGAACTGCGTCACGCCCAGGCGGTCGCAGTTCTTGTCGAGGGTGTCGACCTGCAGGCGCGAGGTCGGGTCCACGATGCCGCCGCGGCGGTCGGTGGTGGGCACGTTGTGGTCGCTGACGGCCAGGTTGGACGACAGGCGCCACAGCTTGCGCCCGGCGATCTCCAGCCCCTCGAAGGCCTGCGGGCTGGTGACCTCGTGCAGCAGGTGGCGGTCGATGTACAGCAGCGAGGTGCCGTCTTCCTCGGTGTGCAGGACGTGATCGTCCCAGAGCTTGTCGTAGAGGGTGCGTGCGGTCATGGCATGGCCTTTTCGGGGGCGGTGGCCTCGCTCGCGCGCGCGACGACGGGCGCGGCGGCGGGGGACGGCGGGCACAGCGCGTCGACGAAGCGCTGCACGGCGGCCGGCAGCGAATCGCTCATGCGCGTGGCGAGCAGGTAATCGCGGTGCGCCCAGGGTTCTTCCAGGGCCAGCACCTTGATGTCGAACAGCTTGGAAAAGCGGGTGGCCGTGGCCGACGGCAGCACGGCCACGCCGAGCCCCGCGGCGACCAGCTGGCAGATCGCGTCGAAGCCACGCACCTGCAGGCGGGCGTTGAGCGTGCGCCCGCGCTCGAGGGCCGACTTCAGCATCAGCTCGTGCGCCGAGGCGCCCACGTGCAGGCCGACGATGTCGAAGTCGAGCAAGGCGTCGAACGGCACAGCGTCGCGGCGCGCGAGGATGTGGTCGGTGGGCACGATGGCGGCCAGGGTGCCGCTGCTGTAGTGGCGAGCGGTCAGGCGGGCGTCGGTGCTGGGGCCGACGAAGATGCCGACGTCGGCCCGCCCTTCGGCCACGGCCTGCATCACGTCGGCGCTGGTCTGGTCTTCGAGGCTCACGCGGATGCCCGGGTGCGCGCGCGCGAAGGCGGCGAGGTCGGCCGGCAGGCATTCGGAGATGGCGCCGGCGTTGGCGACCACCCGCAGGTGGCCCTTGATGCCGCGCGAGAATTCCACCACCTCGCTCTCGAGCGCATGCAGCGAGGCGTTGAGCGTGCGGATGTGGCGCACCAGGGCGCGGCCGGCCTCGGTGAGGTCGACGCCGCGGGCGCGGCGGTCGAACAAGCCGACGCCCAGGCGGGCCTCGAGGTCGGACAGGCGCTTGCTGGCCGCCGCCAGCGCCAGGTGCTCGCGCTCGGCGCCTCGCGTGATGCTGCGGGTCTCGGCGATGGCGAGGACGAGGTTGAGCGTGACGAGATCGAAGCGCATGGGACCGGTCTTTGGAGGCTGACTTGAGGGACTGCGAGGAAGCCAGCTGTGACTGACGCGGCTCAGCCCGACGCGCGGGCCTCACACCGGTGAACGTGGGCCCTCGATCGGTCCGGAAGCGCCGGATGGGTGTTCCCGGTCGCCGAGCCGCTGCCGCAATGATGCGCGAAGGGTCGGCGAAGCGCGCTCGGCTGTGATGAATTCAGCCTTCCTCGCAAACGAAGGCTGATGGTACTGCGTCCGGCCCGGCGATGTCGAGAAATCCGGGCGTCCGACGGGGCTTGTCGGATTTGGCCCGGTTCGGCGCGGTGCTGCGGTCGGCTGGCGGCTGTACCCGCCAGCGGCGCCCGGCGATCGCCTATATTGGAACGTCCCCCCAAAGGACGACCATGACCCTGGACTGGAATGACTTCACGCCCTGGACCGCCCTCGTCGGCGGCCTGCTCATCGGCCTGGCCGCCACGCTGCTGGTGCTGCTCGACGGGCGCATCGCCGGCGTCAGCGGCATCCTCGGCGGGCTGCTGCGGCCGACCCGCGGCGACCTGGCCTGGCGCGCGGCGTTCGTCCTCGGCCTGGTGGCCGCGCCGGCGCTCTGGTTGCTGGTGGGCGCGCTGCCGACGCCGCGGATCGATGCGGGCGCGGGTACGCTGGCCGCCTCGGGCCTGCTGGTGGGCATCGGCACGCGCTACGGCGGCGGCTGCACCAGCGGACACGGGGTGTGCGGGCTGTCGCGCCTGTCGCTGCGCTCGCTGGTGGCCACGCTCACGTTCATGGGCACGGGCTTCCTGACGGTGCTCGTGCTGCGGCACGGGCCGGGCCTGTGAGGACGCCGGGAGCCGCCATGCCGATCGTCGCCGCCCTGCTGGCCGGGCTCGTGTTCGGCCTCGGCCTGATCGCCTCGGGCATGACCAATCCCGCCAAGGTGATCGGATTCCTCGACCTCGCGGGCCGCTGGGACCCGTCGCTGGCGCTGGTCATGGGCGGCGCCATCGCCGCCGGCCTGCCCGCCTTCGCCGTCGCGCGGCGCCGCCGCACCAGCCTGCTGGGCCGGCCGATGCCGGCGGCGCCGTCCCGGACCATCGACCTGCGCCTGGTCGGCGGCAGCGCGCTGTTCGGCATCGGCTGGGGCATCGGCGGCTTCTGCCCCGGCCCCGGGGTCGTGGCCATCGGCATGGGCCAGGCCAAGGCACTGGTCTTCGTGGCCGCGATGCTGGCCGGCATGGGCGTGTTCCAGTTCATCGAATCGCGCCGGCGCTCGGCCGCTGCGAGCGACGACTGAGACGACGCCGGTCAGGCGTTCGCGCGATGGCCGATCACGGTCACGCGCTGCACGGCGACGTGCGCCTGGCCGTAGGGGGCCATCGCCAGGCTGTCGGCCTTGGCGTACTGCGTGCCGGCGATGCCGTTCATGCCGGCGACGACGGCCAGGGTCATGAGCGTGGAGAGCGCGAAGGCGGCGGTGCGGGTGGCGATGCGGGTCATGGTGGGCTCCTGGGTTCAGTCCGGGCGGAACGCGTTTCGTGTTCCGATGGATGGACTATCGGAGCCTGCGATCGCGTGGCCAAGCGACTTGCGACGAGCGCGCGGCCGCCCCGCACGAACTGCCGCCCCGGCCGACGAACCGGACCGGGAACACCGCGCCGCGCGCGGACGCCGGCCGCCCGGAAACGACAAGGCCCGCCGAAGCGGGCCCTGTTGGCGGAGCGGGAAGGCTCAGGCGGCCTTGGCCGAACGCAGCTTGAGCGAGAACTCGCGCAGGGACTCGATGCCCGACTCCTCGGCCCGCTTGCACCAGGCCTGCAGGTCGGCGACGGCCTGCTCGGCCGACACGTTGGTGCGCGTCCACAGCGAGCGCAGTTCCTCGCGCATGGCGACCAGCTTGGCCAGCGCCGGCGAGGTGGCGGCGGCGTCGGCGACCTGGGCCTGCAGGTGGCCGGGGATCTTCTCGACGTCGCGGTGCAGCCAGCGGCGGGCGACGCGCAGGTTCTCGCCCAGCGGGGTGTTCTCGGCGCCCTTGGCGCGCAGCGCGGACAGCTCGGCGGCGCAGGCGCTGCGCAGCTGGCTGGCGTACTTGGCCATCACTTCGTAGCGGTTGGCGATGATGGCTTCCAGCGTCTCGCTGTCGGCCACGGCGCGGATGTCGCCGGTGCGCATCTGCGGGGCGACCTTGCGCACCTTGGCCCAGCCGATCATCTCCATCGCACGGATGTAGCCCCAGGCGATGTCGAACTCGAACGGCTTGACCGACAGCTTGGCCGAGGTCGGGTAGGTGTGGTGGTTGTTGTGCAGCTCTTCGCCGCCGATGATGATGCCCCAGGGCATCACGTTGCGCGACGCGTCGGCAGCTTCGAAGTTGCGGTAGCCCCAGTAGTGGCCGATGCCGTTGATGATGCCGGCGGCGGTGATCGGGATCCACAGCATCTGGACGGCCCAGATGGAGGCGCCGATGGCGCCGAACAGCGCCAGGTTGATGATCATCATCAGCGCGACGCCTTGCCACTGGAAGCGGCTGTAGACGTTGCGTTCGACCCAGTCGTCGGGCGTGCCGTGGCCGTACTTGGTGATGGTCTCGAGGTTCTTGGACTCGGCACGGTAGAGCTCGGCGCCGGTCAGCAGCACCGTCTTGATGCCGCGGGTGACCGGGCTGTGCGGGTCGTCGACCGTCTCGCACTTGGCGTGGTGCTTGCGGTGGATGGCGGCCCATTCCTTGGTGACCATGCCGGTGGTCAGCCACAGCCAGAAGCGGAAGAAGTGCTGCGGGATCGGGCCCAGGTCGAGGGCGCGGTGCGCCTGCGAGCGGTGCAGGAAGATGGTGACGGCGGCGATCGTGATGTGGGTCACGACGAGCGTGTAGACCAGCTCCTGCCACCACGTGGCGTGCACCAGCCCGGTCGAGAAGAAGTCCACCAACACGTTCACGAGAGTCTGAAGCGCTTCCATTGCCTGCCTGTAGATGCCCGCAAAGGCGGGCGAGTATCCGATTGTAGGGGGGTGCGCCCGTGGGCGGCCACCAAAATGCGCCCGGACCCCGGTGCATTCACCGGCATGGGCGCGTCCGTTTGAGGTTTCTCAGCGCCGGAAGTTCCCCTGTCGGGCGTCCGCCATGCAGAAATTTCGAATTGTTGAGCGATAGGGTCTACTTTTACGCTCTCAGGCCTTCTGCCAGGCGGCGGCGAAGAAACCGTCCATGCCGTGGGCATGGGGCCAGCTGCGCATGTAGCCGTTGGCGTTGAGCTCCTCGGCGCGTTCGACGCCGGCCGCCTTCAGCAGCTCGCCGGCGTCCAGCAGCTTGAATTCCGGGTGCGCGGCCGAGAACGCCTCGGCGATCGCCTCGTCCTCGCGGCGCAGCGGGCTGCAGGTGGCGTAGACCAGGCGGCCGCCCGACTTCAGCAGCCGGCAGGCGCTTTCCAGGATCTTGGCCTGCAGCTCGCACAGCTCGTCGATGGCCTTGGCCGACAGGCGCCACTTCAGGTCGGGGTTGCGGCGCAGCGTGCCGAGGCCGGAGCACGGCGCGTCGACCAGCACGCGGTCGATCTTGCCCGACAGGCGCTTGACGCGGTCGTCGCGCTCGTTGGTGAGCTGGGCCGGGTGCACGTTGGACAGGCCGCTGCGCGCCAGCCGCGGCTTGAGCTTGTCGAGCCGGTGGCCGTTGACGTCGAAGGCGTAGAGCCGGCCGGTGGAGCGCATCGCCGCGCCCAGGGCCAGCGTCTTGCCACCGGCGCCGGCGCAGAAGTCGACCACCATCTCGCCGCGCTTGGGCGAGACCATCGCCGCCAGCAGCTGGCTCCCCTCGTCCTGCACCTCGACGTCGCCGCGCAGGAAGACGTCGGTCTTCTGCAGCGCCGGCTTGCCGTCCACACGCAGGCCCCACGGCGAGTAAGGCGTGGGCACCGACTCGATGCCGGCGTCGTGCAGCTGGGCCTGGGCCTTCTCGCGGCTGGTCTTGAGCACGTTGACGCGCAGGTCCAGCGGTGCGCTGGTGGACATGGATGCGACGAACTTCCAGAAGCCCTCGTCGTCGAGGTCGTTCTTGAGCGCGCCCGCCAGCCAGTCGGGCATGTTGTGGCGCAGCTTCTCGGAGAAGGCGTTGCGGTCGATCGAGCGCACGTTGTTGAGCCACTGCTGCTCGTGCGGGCCCATGCCGCCGCGGATCAGCGTCTCGTTGCCCTGCCAGGCCAGGATCGCCAGGCGCCGTTCGAGCACGCCGCTGCCACTCTGGGCCAGGTGCTGGAACAGCAGGCGCTGGCGCAGCACGGCATAGGCCGTCTCGGCCAGCGCGTGGCGCTCGCGGGGGCCCAGCTCGCGGTTCTTGCGGAAGAAGTTCGAGACGACGACGTCCGCGGGCATGTCAAGCTTGCCGACCTCGCGCAGCAGTTCGGTGGCGAGTTCCAGGAGGGCGTTCGGATGCATGGCGCAGGTCTTTCGCGGTTATCGCTGAAATGAAGCCCGAACGGCGCCGGATGCGCCGCAGGAGCGGGGAGAAACTTCTTCGGGCGCCGGCGCTCGTGCGCCCGCGCGGGGAAACGAGGGTCAGGCCGGCGTGTCGGCCAGCCAGCCTTGCGGCGCGTGGCCGAGGTGGGTCACGCGGCCGTCCTTCAACTGCAGCTCGCCCTTGACGAACCAGCCCACCGCGCGTGGATAGAGCACATGCTCGGCCGCCAGCACGCGCGCGGCCAGGGTCCTCTCGTCGTCGTCCGCCCGCACTGGCACCACGGCCTGCGCGACGATGGCCCCGTGGTCCAGCTCGGCGCTGACGAAATGCACCGTGGCGCCAGCCACCTTGCAGCCGGCCTCGATCGCCCGGCGATGCGTGTCCAGGCCGGTGAACGCGGGCAGCAGCGACGGGTGGATGTTGAGCATCCGCCCCTCGTAGCGCGCCACGAACGCCGGCGTCAGGATGCGCATGAACCCGGCCAGCACGACCAGGTCGGGGGCATGGCCGTCGATCAGCCGGGCCAGCGCCGCGTCGAACGACGCGCGGTCGGCAAAGCCCTTGTGGTCGAGCACTTCGGTGGCGATGCCTCGGGCCTGGGCCGACTGCAGGCCGCGGGCATCGGCGCGGTTGCTGATCACCGCGACCACGTGGCCGGGCCAGTCCTGCGCCTCGGACGCGCGCACGATCGCGTCAAGGTTCGAGCCCTGACCCGAGATCAGGACCACTATTCTTTTCATGGGCGGCCATTGTAAGGGAGAACCCACCCCGCGGCCCGCCGGGGCCTTGGCCCCGCTCACTACAATCGCCCGTTCCGCCGCGCCCCCTGGCGCGCATTCGAGAGATCCCCATGCGAGCCCGCGTCCTGTCCGGCATGCGCCCCACCGGGGCCCTGCACCTCGGCCACTACCACGGCGCCCTGAAGAACTGGGTGCGCCTGCAGCACGAGTACGACAGCTTCTTCTTCGTCGCCGACTGGCATGCGCTCACCACGCACTACCAGGATCGCGACGTCATCGAGCGCAACGTCTACGACATGGTGATCGACTGGATCGCCGCCGGCCTCGACCCGGACCTGTGCACGATCTTCATCCAGAGCCGCCTGCCCGAGCACGCCGAGCTCTTCACGCTGCTGGCCATGGGCACCCCGCTGGGCTGGCTCGAGCGCGTGCCGACCTACAAGGACCAGATCGAGCACCTGTCCGACCGCGACCTGGCCACCTACGGCTTCCTCGGCTACCCGCTGCTGCAGGCGGCCGACATCCTGATCTACAAGGCCGCTTACGTGCCGGTGGGCGAGGACCAGGATTCCCACGTCGAGCTCACGCGCGAGGTCGCACGGCGCTTCAACCACCTGTACGGCCGCTCGCCGCGCTTCGAGGCCGACGTCGCCGCGGCGCTGGCCAAGCTGCCGCCCGAGCAGCAGGCGCTGCTGGAACGCCAGCGGCGCGAGTTCGGCCAGGACGGCAACGCCGACGCACTGGGCAACGGCGAGGCCCTGATCCGCCAGGCCCTGGCCGGCCACCCCGCCTTCACGGCCGAGGACGGCGAACTGCTGCTGGGCCACCTCCAAGGCACCGGCCGCACCGTGCTGCACGAGCCGCAGGCGCTGCACACCGAGGTCACGCGGCTGCCCGGGCTGGACGGCCAGAAGATGAGCAAGAGCTACGGCAACGCCATCGAGATGCGCGAGGAACCGGCCCAGGTGGAGGCCAAGATCCGCCGCATGCCCACCGACCCGCAGCGCGTGCGCCGCGGCGACGCCGGCGACCCGGCGCGCTGCCCGGTGTGGCGGTTCCACGAGGTCTACTCCGACGCCGCCACGCAGCACTGGGTGCAGGCCGGCTGCACCAGCGCGGGAATCGGCTGCCTGGACTGCAAGCAGCCGGTCATCGACGCGATCCTGCGCGAGCAGCAGCCCTGGCGCGAGCGCGCCGAGCAGTACCTGGCCAATCCGAAGCAGGTGCAGTGGATCGTCGAGATGGGCACCGAACGCGCGCGCACCGTCGCCCGCCAGACGATGAAGGACGTGCGAGATGTCATGGGGCTGTCGTATTGAACGCCCCGGACCCGATCGATCCGAGCGCCAATCCGTACGCCATGGCCGGCATCCACATCACCGACATCGAGACCGCCATCAACTGGTGGCGCGCGCGCCAGCCATCGGCCGACGGCATCACCGCGTGCCGCGAGGTGCTGGCGCTGGCCGAGGTGTATGCGCTGATGGTGTACTTCCACGAGCACGAGGCCGACGAGGACACGCTGCCCGCGCCGGCCCGTGCCGCCTGGATGGCCTGGTACGCCTCCACGCCCGACGCGCCCTGCATCGCGATCTGCTCGACCTCGCAGGGCGACGCCCTGTGCAAGGGCTGCGGCCGCACGTTCGAGGAGGTCCAGCACTGGACCTCGATGACGCCGGGGCAGAAGCGCACGGTGTGGCGCCGCATCACGCTGGAGGCCAAGGCCTGGCGCTTCAACAAGTACGCGGAACGCGCCGGCCGGGCCACCGGCGAGGACCACCCGGATCCCGCGCAGCTGGACGGCGCGGCGTCCACCGCGCCCTGAGGGTGCCGGGCGTCGGCAGCGGCACAAAAGCACGCCTTCGGCGACACGGCGGCTGAAGTTCCGCGCCGGCCGGCCGAAGACAAGGCTTTCGCCCTGCAGCCGCGAAGCGCGGCCGCATGGGCGAATCCGCCAAGATCCTGCCTGCCGTGTCCGACGTCAACCCGCACTACCTCGACCACGTCGTCCAGCTGTCCGAGACCGCCGAGGTCGAGGCGAGCGAGGACATCGTGTCGCGCACCGGCACGAAGCTGCTCGCCAAGGGCGCGAAGATCGACGCCCGGGCGCGCGAGCGCCTGCTCGAGTTCCGCCTGTCCAAGCCGCTGGAGAACATGATGCGCGTGGTCGGCGGCACGGATCCGGCCGAGTTCCAGCCGCTCGCCGAGCAGTTGCTGGCGCGCCACGCGCTGCTGCGCGGCCTGTGCGCGACGGTGCCGGGCTTCGATCCGGTCGGCACCCTGCAGGCGGCGGTGCTCGGCGACAGCGTGCGGTCGCTGCTGAGCGTCTATGCCGGCCAGGCGCCCGGCAAGCTCGAGCATGCGGTGGGCGTCGCGCTCATCACGGCCGCGCTCGGCGCGGGGCTGCAGGCGAACCCGGCCGACGCCGGGGCGCTGGTGGTCGCCGCCCTCACGCACGACGTCGGCGAGCTCTACATCGACCCGGCGTTCCTGGGCCGCGGCGCCGCGCTCAGCGCCCGGCAGTGGAAGCACGTGGCCACCCACCCGATCGTCGGCGCGCACGTGCTGGGCGCGCTGCCCGGCGCCGGCGCGCGCATCGCCAGCGTCGTGCTCGCGCACCATGAGCGGCTCGACGGCTTCGGCTACCCGCAGGGCACGCCCGGGGCCAACCTGTCGGTGGCTGGCCAGGTGCTGGCCGTCGCGGAGATGCTGATGGGGCTGATGGAGTCCGGCGCGCAGCACGCCCAGCGCGCCGCGGTGGCGATGCGGCTGGTGCCTGGCGAGTTCGACCGCCGCTTCATCGACCGCGTGATGCAGGGCGGACGCGCCGGCGGCGAGGAGGCGGCGACCGACCCGGACGCGCCCGCGCTCGACACGCTGGAGGCGCGCGTGCGCGGCGTGGCCGCCACCGTCGCCCACGTGCGCAGCCTGCACCTGGCGCTGGAACTGCAGATGGGCAGCTTCGGCGCGCCGGTGCGCGCGCTGGTTGCGCACGCGTTCACGCGCTGGGATCGCATCGGCATCGCGTTCTCCAGCACCGGCCTGGACCTGCTGTCCGACGAACGGCTGCACGCCGTGCTCGCCACCATGGAGACGACCGAACGCCACGAGGTGGCCATCGTCGTGCGCGAGCTCGAATGGCGCATGGGCGAACTCGAACGTGCGCTGCAGATCCGCAGCGAGCAGTTCGGCCCGGCCGACGCGCGCCGCGTCGACGAGCTGCTGGAACAGGCGCGCCAGCCGATGCTGCAGGCGCGGCAGGCGGCAGCGGCAGGCTGATCAGGTCGCCGGCAGGCGGATCACGAAGCAGCCGCCGCCTTCGGGCGGGCGCACGCAGTGGATGCGGCCGTGGTGGCGCTCGACGATCTGGCGCACCAGCGCCAGCCCCAGCCCGACGCCGCCGGCGCGCTCGGCGTGGCCCGGCAGGCGGAAGAACGGCTCGAAGATGCGCTCGCGGTAGGCGTCGGGCACGCCGGGCCCGTTGTCGGTGACGCGGATCTCGACGCCCGCCGCGGCCTTGTCCTCGAGCGCGACGTGGATCTCGCCGCCGCCGTAGCGGCGCGCGTTCTCCAGCAGGTTGCGCAGCGCGCGGCGCAGCAGGCGCTCCTCGCCGCGCACGCTGGCGACCGCGCCGTCGACGCTGGCGTCGACGCGGGCGCCCTCCTCCACGGCCAGGGCCAGCAGGTCGACGCTCTCCAGGTGTCCGGGCTCGGGCGCGGCCTCCAGGCGGCTGGCGAGCAGCACCTCGTCGACCAGGCCGTCCAGCTCGGCGATGTCGGTGTTGATCTCCGCACGCAGGTTCTCGCGCTCGCGCTCGTCAGGGGCCGCATCCGACAGCAGCGAGGTGGCCATCTTCAGCCGCGCCAGCGGCGAGCGCAGTTCGTGGCTGGCGTTGGCCAGCAGGCTCTTGTGGGAGCGCACCAGCGCCTCGATGCGCTCGGCGGCCAGGTTGAAGCTGGTGGCCAGGGTGGCGACCTCGTCGCGGCCCTCGACCGGCACCCGGCGATCGAGCGCGCCCTGGCCGAAGGCCTCGACACCGCGCTTGAGGGTCTCCAGCCGTCGCGTGAGCCGGCGCACGAACGGATAGGCACCCAGCGCGATGGCCAGGAACAGCACGACCACCAGCACCAGCAACCCGAGTCCCGGCGAGACGCCGCGCGGCACCATGCCCGGGAACAGGAACGGCGGCGCCCCGCGCCCTTCGCCGACCTGCGGGCGGTGCTCGGTGCCGAAGCTGCCGATGTCCTCGTCGGGCGGCAGCGACGGGTCGCCGGCGGGCGGCGGCTTGAGCATGTTGGGCCGCATCACGTACAGCGAGCGGCCGTCGTCGAGCTTGATCTGGTAGATCGCCTGGTGCATCAGCGACTTGTCGCCCTCGCGGCGGACGAACGAGTCGGACGCGGCGATGCGGTGGCCTTGCTCGTCCTCCAGCGCCATCGGCACGCGCAGCCGCTGGGACCAGTCGCGCAAGGCCTCGGACTGCACGTCGGGCGGCGCGCTGGCGGCCGGCAGCGAGCGCTGGATCAGGTCGCCCCAGGCGGCGATGCGCTCGGTCAGCGCGGCCTGGTTGCGCACGCGTTCCTGGTCCAGGTGGCGCTGCACGAGCCAGCCCGACGCGCCGGCGAACAGGGCCAGCGCGACGATCACCGTGAGCCAGATGCGCAGATAGAGCGAACGCAAGACGGGACTTTCAGCAGGTCATTCAAACGAAAACAGCGCCGGCACGGCCGACGCTGCGAAAGCGATGGTGGAGGGCTGACTCGACTGGCCTTCGCCACCGCAACGTGCAAGCTCTCGGGAAGCGAGGGTCACCAACCGAGCCGAACCTGGGGGCTCTCAAGCATCTTGCTTGCGGGCGAAAAGATAACCGGAACCGCGCACCGTGAGAACGCGCTTCGGATTCTTCGCATCTTCCTCGATCACGCTGCGGATGCGCGAGATGTGGACGTCGATCGAGCGGTCGAAGGCCTCCAGCGGATGGCCCTTGAGCGCGTCCATGATCTGGTCGCGGCTGAGCACGCGCCCCGGGCTGCGGGCGAGCACCACCAGCAGGTCGAACTGGTGGCTGGTGAGGTCGCAGCGCACACCCTCCAGTCGGGCCTCGTGGGCGCCGAGGTCGATCTCGAGCTTGCCGAAGCGCAGCACTTCCTCGTTGACCGGCTCGGGGCTGGCGCGGCGCAGCAGCGCCTTCACGCGAGCCAGCAACTCGCGCGGCTCGAAGGGCTTGGGCAGATAGTCGTCGGCGCCGAGCTCGAGGCCGACGATGCGGTCGGTGGGCTCGCCGCGCGCGGTGAGCATCATCAGCGGCAGGCGACGCGTGGCCGGCTGGCCGCGCAGTTCGCGCGTGAAATCCAGCCCGTCGCCGTCGGGCAGCATCAGGTCGAGCACCAGCGCGTCGTACGCACCGGAGGCCAGGCGCATGCGGCCGTCGGCCAGCGTGCCGGCGGTGTCGACGTCGAAGCCCTGGGTGCGCAGGTAGTCGCCGACCATGCGGGTCAGGCGCGCGTCGTCGTCGATCAGCAGGAGGTGCGGATTGGTCATGGAAGAGTGGGCGTTCCGCGAAGAGAAGGCGACAGGGCGAACTGCCTGCGCGGACGGAGCGTAACCGATCGAGTCGAAGGATGTCATCTCAGCCTGGGGCGGCGCGGGCCGCGGTCGGGGAAGGGGCGCGGTCGACGGACGCGGTCCGTCGTGCGGGGTCGGGGAACGAGGCATGCGCCAGATCGTGCGCGGCGGCGGTCAACCGGGCTTGCGCGCCGCGTAAAGATCTGTGAACGGGCGATGTCGGATCGGCACGCGCGGAGTGCGTTACCCTCGTGGCCTCCCGACTCGACGACCCGCCGATGGCCTGGCACGCCCGCCTGACCCTGGACTACCGCGCCGATGCCGCCACCGCCGGCACGCGCCTCGACTTCCGCCACGACGGCCCGCTGCGGGTGCTCAAGAGCCTGTTTCCCGAAGGCCCGGCGGTCTGCCACACGGTGATCGTGCACCCGCCCGGCGGCATCGTCGGCGGCGACACGCTCGCCGTCGACCTGGCGCTCGCCGAGGGCGCGCACGCCCTGGTGACCACGCCCGGCGCGACGCGCTTCTACCGCAGCGGCGGCGCGCGCGCCGGGCAGGCCGTCGTCGCCCGCATCGCGGCCGGCGCCCGCCTGGAATGGCTGCCGCTGGAGACGCTGGTGCACTCCGGCGCGCACGCCGACAACACGTTGCGCTTCGAGCTCGCGCCCGGCGCCGAGATGTTCGGCTGGGACTGCGTCGCCCTGGGCCTGCCCGCCGCCGACGCGCCGTTCGTGGCGGGCGACTATCGCCACGAGATCGCGGTCGGCCCGCGCTGGCTGGAGCGTGGCCGCACCGCGGCGGCCGACACCGCATTGCTGGACGGCCCGTGCGGCTGGGCCGGCCACCGCGCCCTGGGCACCTTGTGGTTCGCCGCCGGCACTCCGCTGGACGACGCCCGCCGCGAGCGGTTGCTTGACACCGCCCGCGAGATCGCCGGCGCCCACGCGCTCTGCGCCACCGCGGGCGCGACGGCGCCGCAGCCCGACGTCGTCGCGCTGCGCGTGCTGGCCCCGCGCGTGGAGCCGGTGCACGACCTGCTCGCCAGCGTGTGGCGGGCCTGGCGCGCGCTCGCGTGGGCGCGCGAGGCGTGCGTGCCGCGCGTCTGGCGGACCTAGACGGACATCAAGGTGCGCACGCCGTCCGACTCCATGGCCGCGCCGGCGCCGCGCGCGACCACGACGCCGCGTTCCATCACGACGTAGGCGTCGGCCAGTTCGGCGGCGAAGTCGTAGAACTGCTCCACCAGCACGATGGCCATGGTCCTGCGGTCGGCCAGCTTGCGGATCACGCGGCCGATGTCCTTGATGACCGACGGCTGGATGCCCTCGGTCGGTTCGTCGAGCAGCAGCAGGCGCGGGCCCGGCGCGAGCGCCCGCGCGATGGCCAGCTGCTGCTGCTGGCCGCCGGACAGGTCGCCGCCGCGGCGGTTCTTCATCTGCGCCAGCACCGGGAACAGCTCGAACAGCTCGGCCGGCACGTCGCTGCTCGAGGGCAGCGAGGCCAGGCCCATGCGCAGGTTGTCCATCACGGTCAGCCGGCCGAAGATCTCGCGGCCCTGCGGCACGTAGCCGACGCCGTTGCGCACGCGCTCGTACGGCGCCATGCCGGCCAGGTCCTTCTCGTCGAGCCGGATCGTGCCAGTGCGCGTGGGCACCACGCCCATCAGGCTCTTGAGCAGCGTCGTCTTGCCCACGCCGTTGCGCCCGAGCACCACGGTGACCTCGCCCACCTTCGCGTCCAGGGCGACGTCGCGCAGGATGTGCGAGCCACCGTAGTACTGGTTCAGACCTTCGACCTGCAGCATCTTCTTATCTCCCGAGATAGACGTCGATCACCTGCGTGTTCGACTGCACCTCGGCGAGCGTCCCCTCCGCCAGGACCGATCCCTCGTGCAGCACGGTCACCTTGCGGTGGCCCTGCGTGAGCATGTCGACGAACTTCATGTCGTGCTCCACGACCACCAGCGAGTGCTTGCCCACCAGCGTGAGGAACAGCTCCGCGGTGCGCTCGGTCTCCTCGTCGGTCATGCCGGCCACGGGCTCGTCGAGCAGCAGCAGCGTGGGCTCCTGCGCGAGCAGCATGCCAATTTCCAGCCACTGCTTCTGGCCGTGCGACAGCAGGCCGGCGATGCGGTGCGACTCCGGCAGCAGGTGCACCAGCTGCAGGATCTCGGCGATGCGCTCGCGCTGCGCGCCCGACAACCTGGCGAACAGCGCCGCGCGCACCCCGCGGTCGTTGACCAGCGCGAGCTCGAGGTTCTCGAACACCGACAGTTCCTCGTAGACCGTCGGCTTCTGGAACTTGCGGCAGATGCCCGCGCGCACGATCTGCGGCTCGCGCAGGCGCAGCAGGTCGATGTTGGAGCCGAAGTGCGCATGGCCGGCGTCGGGCCGGGTCTTGCCGGTGATCACGTCCATCATCGTGGTCTTGCCGGCGCCGTTGGGGCCGATGATGCAGCGCAGCTCGCCCACGTCGATGGCCAGCGACAGGTTGTTGAGGGCCTTGAAGCCGTCGAAGCTGACGCTGATCTCGTCGAGGTACAGCGCCACGCCGTGCGCGAAGTCGGGGGTGCCCGCGTGCATCAGGCGCCCGAAGCTGGCACCACCGGCCGGGGTCCTGTCCGACTGGTGGTGCCGCTCCAGCAGGGCGGTACCGGCTTCCTGCAGGTCCGGTGTCATGCCTTCCCCTCCACGCCCGTCTTTTCCACGTCCGTCCGTTTCAATCGCTCCCGGATCCCCATGATCCCGCGCGGCAGGAACAGCGTCACCGCGATGAACAGCGCGCCCAGGAAGTACAGCCAGAACTCGGGGAACGCCTGCGTGAACCAGCTCTTGGCGCCGTTGACGAAGAATGCACCGATGATCGGGCCCACCAGCGTGCCGCGGCCGCCGACGGCCGCCCAGATCGCCATCTCGATGGACGCGGCCGGCGACATCTCGCTCGGGTTGATGATGCCCACCTGCGGCACGTACAGCGCCCCGGCGATGCCGCACATCACCGCCGACAGCACCCAGATCGACAGCTTGTACTTCAGCGGGTCGTAGCCGGTGAACATCACCCGGCTCTCGGCGTCGCGGATCGCCTGCAGCACGCGGCCGTACTTGCTGTTGACGATGGCGCGCGCCAGCAGGTAGAACGCGACCAGCGTGAAGCCGGTGAGCACGAACAGCAGCATGCGCGTCGAAGGCAGCGCGATGGACACGCCCAGGATGCGCTTGAAGTCGGTGAAGCCGTTGTTGCCGCCGAAGCCGGTCTCGTTGCGGAAGAACAGCAGCATGCCGGCGAAGGTCAGCGCCTGCGTGATGATGGAGAAGTACACGCCCTTGATGCGCGAGCGGAACGCGAACCAGCCGAACACGCCGGAGAGCACGGCCGGCGCCGCCACCACCAGCAGCATCTGGAACACGAACGACGCGCTGCCGGCCCAGGTCCAGGGCATGGTCTTCCAGTCGAGGAACACCATGAAGTCGGGCAGGTCGCTGCGGTAGTTGCCGTCGTGGCCGATCTGGCGCATCAGGTACATGCCCATCGCGTAGCCGCCGAGCGCGAAATACAGGCCGTGGCCGAGCGACAGGATGCCGGTGTAGCCCCAGATCAGGTCCATGGCCAGCGCGCACATCGCGTAGCACATGATCTTGGCCACCAGGGCGACGCCGTAGTCGCCGACGTGCAGCGGATTGCCCGCCGGCACGACCAGGTTGAGCAGCGGCACCAGCACCGCGACGACCAGGAGCGCACCGACGACGACGCTCCAGCCGCGCGCGCCCAGCAGCAGGCCGCGCTTGGATTCCGGCAGGAGTTGGACAGGTGCCACGGGGGTCACGATTCGGCACTCCGGCCCTTGAGCGCGAACAGGCCCTGCGGACGCTTCTGGATGAACACGACGATGAAGATCAGCACGAAGATCTTGGCCAGCACGGCGCCGGCGACGCCTTCGAGCACCTTGTTCATCAGGCCGAGGCCGAGCGCGGCCAGCACGGTGCCGGCGAGCTGGCCGACGCCGCCCAGCACCACCACCATGAACGAATCGACGATGTAGCTCTGGCCGAGGTCGGGACCGACGTTGCCGACCTGGCTCAGCGCGCAGCCGGCCATGCCGGCGATGCCCGCACCGAGCGCGAACGCCATCGTGTCGATGCGCACGGTGTTGATGCCGGTGCACGACGCCATGCGGCGGTTCTGGGTGACGCCGCGCACGAACAGGCCCAGGCGGGTGCGGCTGATCAGCAGGAACGTGGCCAGCAGCACCAGGGCCGCGAAGGCGATGATGGCCAGCCGGTTCCAGGGCAGCGTCAGGTTGCTCGCCACCGCGATGCCGCCCGACATCCACGACGGGTTCTCGACCTCCACGTTCTGCGCCCCGAACAGCGAGCGCACCCCCTGCATCAGCACGAGGCTGATCCCCCAGGTGGCCAGCAGCGTCTCCAGCGGGCGGCCGTACAGGAAGCGGATCACGCCGCGCTCCAGGATCGCGCCGACCGCGGCGGACACGAGGAAGGACGCGGGGATGGCCACCAGCACATAGGCATCGAACAGGCCCGGCGCGAAGTGGCGGAACAGGTTCTGCACACCCCAGGTGGTATAGGCGCCGATCATCATCAGCTCGCCATGGGCCATGTTGATCACGCCCATCAGGCCGTAGGTGATGGCCAGGCCGAGCGCGACCAGCAACAGGATCGAGCCCAGGCTGACCCCGGTGAACAGCACGCCCAGGCGCTCGCCCCACGCGAGGCGCCCGTCGACCTCCACCAGCGCGCGGTGGATGGCGCCGCGCAGTTCGGGGTCGGCCTCGGCGTCGGGCGCCAGGCGCGACTGCAGCAGCGCGCGCACCGTCGGTTCGTCGCTGTGCGACAGGTCGTCGATGGCCTGCAGGCGGCGCGCGCGATCGGGCGCGGCGATCTGGACGGCGGCGCGCAGCCGGCCCAGTTGCCCCTTCAACTTCGAATCGGTCTCGGCGGCGAAGGCCTTCTCGACCACGGGCAGCAGCGCCGGATCGGCCGCGCTGCTGGACAGGTCGTCGATCGCCTTGCGGCGCGTGGCGAGGTCCGGCGACAGCAGGCGCAGGCCGCTCAGCGCGGTGCCGAGCGCGCCGCGCATGCGGTTGTTGTTGGAGACGTCCTCGGCGTCGTCAGGCAGCTTCGCCGGCTGGCCGGTGATCGCGTCGACGGCCTTGTCGTCGCGCACGATGTAGACCCCGGTGGCCGTGGTCCTGACCGAGTCGTCGAGCAGCGCCTGCGCGAACGTGGCCAGCCCCGGATCCGCACGCGTGACGGCGTCCTGCAGCGCAGCGATGCGCGCGTCGCCGTCGCCGACGGCGATCGCCCGCGCCTGGGCCGCATCGAGCGCCCAGGCCGGGGCGGCGACCGTGCCGAGCACCGCGACCAGCGCGATGGTGGCACTACGGAGAGTGAGTCGCCGCATCACGCCCTCACTTCTTTTCCGGTTCGTCCTTCTTGCCCTTGTCTTCCGGAATGTAGGGGCTCCACGGCTGCGCCTTGATCGGGCCCGGCGTCTTCCACACCACGTTGAACTGGCCGTCCGGCTTGATCTCGCCGATGAAGACGGGCTTGTGCAGGTGGTGGTTCTTCGGATCCATCGTCGAGACGAAGCCGCCCGGCGCCTTGAAGGTCTGGCCGGCCATCGCCGCGATCACCTTGTCGGTGTCGGTGGACTTGGCCTTCTCCACCGCCTGCGCCCACATGTGGATGCCGATGTAGGTGGCTTCCATCGGGTCGTTGGTCAGCGGCTTGTCCTTGTCGCCCGGAAGATTGTTCTTCTTGGCGTAGTCCGTCCACTCCTTGATGAACGCCGTGTTGGTCGGGTTCTTGATCGACATGAAGTAGTTCCAGGCCGCGAGGTGACCCACCAGCGGCTTCGTGTCGACGCCGCGCAGTTCCTCTTCGCCCACCGAGAACGCGACGACCGGCACGTCGGTCGCCTTCAGGCCCTGGTTGCCCAGTTCCTTGTAGAACGGCACGTTGGAGTCGCCGTTGATCGTCGAGACGACGGCGGTCTTCTTGCCTTCGCTCGCGAACTTCTTGATCTTGGCGATGATGGACTGGTAGTCGCTGTGGCCGAACGGCGTGTACTCCTCCAGGATGTCCTCGTCCTTGATCCCCTTGGAGTGCAGGAACGAGCGCAGGATCTTGTTGGTCGTGCGCGGGTACACGTAGTCGGTTCCGAGCAGCACGAAGCGCTTGGCCGAGCCGCCGTCCTTGGACATCAGGTACTCGACGGCGGGGATGGCCTGCTGGTTCGGCGCGGCGCCGGTGTAGAACACGTTCTTGCTGAGTTCCTCGCCCTCGTACTGCACCGGGTAGAACAGCAGGCTGTTGAGTTCCTCGTACACCGGCAGCACCGACTTGCGCGACACGCTGGTCCAGCAGCCGAAGGTCACGGCGACCTTGTCCTGGGTGATCAGCTGGCGCGCCTTTTCGGCGAACAGCGGCCAGTTGGAGGCCGGGTCGACGACCACGGGCTCGAGCTGCTTGCCCAGCACGCCGCCCTTGGCGTTGATCTCGGCGATCGTCATCAGCGCGGTGTCCTTCAACACCGTCTCGGAGATCGCCATCGTGCCGGAGAGCGAATGCAGGATGCCGACCTTGATGGTGTCGGCGGCCTGGGCCGACGTCATCGAGGTCAACGTGGCGAATGCGGCTAGCGCACCCAACGTCAGGCTGAAGCTGCGGCGGGAAGTGGTCATTGCAAGGTCGCTCCTGAAGATGCCCCCTGTTGCCGGGGACGATGAACGAAGGATAAGCAGCGCGGCGGCAGGAGGGTATACGACACATGTCGTAGCCGCCCCCACCGCCGCCGCCCCACGATGCGCCGCGCAGGTGGGTGTGCCAGCGCACCGACAGTGACGCCGATCTGGCGCAGAACAGGCCTGCATCCTGAACGCCTGTTCAAAGCGAGGGGTGCAACATGCGGCCATAAACACTGGCCCCATCAGCGTCCAGGACGCGCCATCCCGGGGAGGGATCGCGCACCACGGCCAGGCCAACAAAGAACAACATGCAACGCAAGAACGCGATCCTTCGCGCTGCCAATCATCATTTCGGTCGACACGGCTTCCGCGGCGCGAGCCTGCGCGACATCGCGCGCGACGCCGAGGTGTCGCTGACCCTGCTGAACCACCACTTCGGCAGCAAGTTCCAGCTGCTCGGCGCGGTCATCGATTCGCACCGCGAGATGCTCGACGAACGCGCCAGCGCCGTGCAGAAGCTGATGGCCGACAGCGCCGGCAGGTTCACGATCGATGAACTGGTGCAGGTCTGGATCCGGATCGGGTTCGACACCGCCGCCGATGTCGACGGCGAGCAGTTCCTGCGGCTGATGGCCCGGGTGATGGACGATCCGTCCGAGGAAGCCGCGGAGGTCGTGCGCGACAAGCTCGACGACGCGGCGCTGGTGTTCATCGACGCGCTGCAGCAGTGCTATCCCGGCGCCAGCCGCTACGCGGCCGCGTCGACCTACCTCTACGTCAGCGCCGCGCTGGTGAAGTTCCTGGTCGGCTCCAAGCGCCTGTTCCGCCTCGTGCAGGCGCACCGGCCCGACGGCCTCGCGCTTGACGGCGCCGCGCACAATGGCGCCGCGCACAACGGCACTGCGCACAATGGCGCGGCGCTCGATGGCGCGACGGCCGATGCCGTGACGCGCGCCGACGAGGCGCGGCTCACGCGCTTCCTGGTCGCCGGCATCGACGCGGCCCTGCGCACGCCGGAGCGGGCACCGCGCTGAGGCGACGTCGCCGGCGCCGGCGCCGGCGCCGGCGCGGCTACCCACGCACGTTGCAGTGATTTTCCATCCGTCGCGTGCGAAAGCGCCGCGAACGGCTACGCTCGGCCTTTCGGTTGCCGCGTTGCCCGCAGGCCCTCCCCATGACCCGTTCCGTCGACGATCTTCTCTCCACGCTCCAGTCGTTCGAACCGAACGCCGATGGCGCGGACAACGTGCATCGTCTCAACGAGCTGCTGGACGGCTTCGCGGCCCTGCCCGGCGGCGAGCGCATCGTGCCGGCCCTGCTGGCCCTGCTGGAACGCCACCCGCAGGCCGACTTCGGCGCGCCGGGCCCGCTGGTGCAGGTGCTCGAGACGCTGCCCGGCTACGGGGAACTGCTGGCCGCCTCGCTGGAACGCCAACCCACCGAGCTGACCGCCTGGATGGCCAACCGGCTGCTGAACTCGAAGCTGGACCGCGACGAGCGCGGCGCCTGGCTGCGGCGGCTCACCGCGGTGACCTCCCACCCGCAGGCGCCGGCCGGCGTGCGCGATTCGGCGATCCGCTTCCTCGACTTCCAGGCCAGCCGCCAGGGCCGGTAGCGCCGGCGAGCGCCGCTCACTTGCGGCGCATCAACTCCGGCAGCGTGCCCAGCACGCGCGCCGCGGCGGCCGTGCGGGTCTCCACGCCCAGCTTCTCGAACACGTGCTCCAGGTGCTTGGTGATGGTCTTCGGGCGCGTGCCCAGGATGTCGCCGATGTCGCGGTTCGTCTTGCCCTGGGCCACCCAGTACAGCACCTCGGCCTCGCGCGCCGTCAGCCGGAACTGCAGCGACAGCGCCTCGATGGCCGCACCGTTGTTGCTCTCGGTCAGCACCAGCAGCCACTCGTCCTCGGCGCTGGCCGGATGCAGGCTGCAGTGCAGGCGCTGGGTGCCGGTGACGCAGGTCCAGGTGTCGGCGGCCTCGCTGTCGGGCGTGCCCGTGCGCGTGACCCGCTCGCGCACCCAGTCGCACAGGCTGGCCGGCGCGTGCAGCGGCGCGGCCACGCCGCTGGCGACGGCGCTCACCGGCGCGCCCGCGGCGCCCGCCCCGAAGTGGCGCTTCATCAGGTCACGCGCCAGCGGGGTCTGCCACAGCACGCGGCCGTCGGCCGGGCGCAGCGCGATCGACGCGTGGCCGAAGGCGTCGAGCGCGTTGCGTGCCTGGCTGGCGTGGCGGGCGCTCTGCAGGTGGGCGGCGATGCGCGCCACCACCTCGCGCGGACGCACCGGCTTGGAGACGTAGTCGACGCCGCCGGCGGCGAATGCGGCCAGCACGTGCTCGGTGTCGGTCAGCGCCGTCATGAAGACGATCGGAATCGGCGCGGTGGCCTCGTCGGCCTTGAGCCGACGCGCCACCTCGAAGCCGTCCATGCCGGGCATCAGCGCGTCCAGCAGCACGATGTCGGGCAGCGCCTGCGCGGCGCGCGCGATGGCGCTGGCGCCGTCGGTGGCCACCAGCACGGTGTAGCCGGATTCGTCGAGCGCATCGTGCAGCACGGCCAGGTTGTCGGGGATGTCGTCGACGATCAGCACGACGCCCGCCGCCTCGCCGGCCAGCGCGCGCCGGGTTCCGGGCGCTACCGCGCCGGCGCCGCCGCCCGGGGGCGCCTGCATCCACTCAGCCATGCGGCACCTCCCGCAGGCGCAGCGCGTGCGCGATGTCGGTGGCCATGGCATCGAGCTGGAAGCGGCCGGCCAGGCCGCGCAGGCGCTGGGTGAACTCGACGCAGGCCGGCTCGGTGGCGTCGATGTGGTCGAGCCAGCGATGGATGCCGCGCGGGTAGCCCACGCGCACCTGTTCGGCCAGCGCGTGCAGCGAGGTCGCGTCGGGCACGGCCGCCGGTGCCGCGGCGGGGCCGGCGGCGGCCGCCGGCGGGGCCGTCGCCACCGCGGCCGCCTGCGGCTCGCTACGCCAGTCCAGCGCGAGCGCCCGGCCCAGCCAGTCGAGCAGTTCCTCGCCGCGCACCGGCTTGAGCACGTAGTCGTCGGCGCCGATGCCCACGTCGTTGTCCAGCCGGCGGTCGAACGCGTTGGCCGAGACGATGGCCACCGGTGCCGCGCTCAGGCCTTGCGCGCGCAGCCGGCGGATGGCTTCCCAGCCGTCGATGCCGGGCATGGCCAGGTCCATCAGGATCGCGTCGGGCGCCGCGCCGGCCGGCGCAGCGCGCAGCAGCGCCAGGGCCTCCTCGCCGGAGGCGGCCTGCTGCACGACGAAGCCGGCGGGCTCCAGCAACTGGCGCAGCAGGTCGCGATCGACCTCTTCGTTGTCGACCACCAGCACGCGACGCCGCGGGCCGGCATGGCCGGTGCGGCGCGGCACGGCCGGCACCGCCGGCGGCGCGCCGGCGCGCTGCTCGGCCAGGAACAGCACGATGCGAAAGCGGGTGCCCACGCCGGGCGTGCTGTGCACCGTCAGCTCGCCGCCCATCAGGTCGGTGAGCATCTTGGCGATGGTCAGGCCCAGCCCGGTGCCGCCGCCGTCGTGCGCGGCGCGCGCGGCGCCGCGCGCGAACGGCTCGAAGATGCGTTCCAGGTCGTGCGCGGCGATGCCCGGGCCGGTATCCTCGATCTCGAAGTAGGCCATCTCGCGCTCGTGACGGATGCGCAGGGTCACCTCGCCGCGGTCGGTGAACTTGACCGCGTTGCCGATCACGTTGATCAGGATCTGGCGCAGCCGCCGTTCGTCGGCGCGCACCCACTGCGGCAGCGCGGTGTCGAATTCGCGCCGGAATCGCAGGCCCTTGGCGGTGGCCTGCAGCTCGAACAGGTCGGCGAGCTGGTCGACGGCCTCGCGGAAGTGCATCGTGGTCACCGCCAGCGACACCTTGCCGCTCTCGATGCGTGCCAGGTCCAGCGTGCCCTCGATCAGCGACAGCAGGTGCTCGCCGCCGCGCCGGATCACGCTGACCGCCTGGCGCCGGTGCGCCGGCAGCGCGGGGTCGTCGTCGAGCAACTGCGCGTAGCCGATCACGCTGTTGAGCGGCGTGCGCAGCTCGTGGCTCAGCGTGGAGATGTAGCGGCTCTTGGCCTGGTTGGCGGCGTCGGCGGCCGCCTTGGCGCGCTGCAGTTCGGCGTCGGTGCGCCGGTGCGACGCGATCTCCTGCGTCAGCCGCACCGTCTGCTCGCCGAGCGCCTGCGTCTGGCGGTTGCTCTCCTCCTGCGCCACGCGGCGGCTCTGGCGCGTGAGCACCGCCCACCAGCCGACGATGCCGCTGCCCAGCAGCAGCATCGCGAACACGCTGATGCACGACTGCCGCAGCGCGGCCAGCGCCGGCGCCGGGGCGTCGCCCAGCGCGCGCATCTCCTGCTGGTAGAGCAGCGCGCAGATGCCGGCCAGCAGCAGCGCCACCGGCAGCATCAGCGCCAGCCAGGCGCCCAGGCCGCCGTCGACGGCCGGCCACAGGCGGCGCGGCAGCAGCGCATGAACGGCCTGGCGCGCCTGCGTGGCCAGGCGCGCATCGGGCTTGCACAGGTCGCCGCAGCGGGCGTCGAGCGAGCAGCACAGCGAGCAGATCGGGCCCTGGTAGGCCGGGCAGTGCGCCATGTCGGGGCCTTCGTACTCGCGCTCGCAGATGCAGCAGCGCAGCACCCGGTAGCGCGCGCCCTCGGCGCCGCTGGCCGCCGCCGTCGCGCCGGGCGCGAAGAAGCGCAGCGGCACGGCGTCGTCGCGGCGCGCGACGTAGTAGCGACCCTTGGTGGCCCAGGCGATCAGCGGGGAGGCGACGAAGGCGGTCACCAGGGCGATCAGCGCCGAGAACGCCTGCGCCAGCGCGCCGAAGGCGCCCAGGTGCGCGGCGATGCTCAGCACCGACGCCGCCACCATCGCGCCCACGCCCACCGGATTGACGTCGTACAGGTAGGCGCGGCGGAACTCGATGCCGCGCGGCGACAGCCCCAGTGGCTTGTTGACGACCAGGTCGGCCACCACCGCCATCAGCCACGAGATCGCCAGGTTGGCGTACAGGCCCAGCACCTTGCCCAGCACCGTGAAGACGTCGAGCTCCATCAGCATCAGCGCGATGGCGGTGTTGAACGCCACCCACACCACGCGGCCCGGGTGGCTGTGCGTCAGGCGGGCGAAGAAGTTCGACCAGGCCAGCGAGCCGGCATAGGCGTTGGTGACGTTGATCTTGAGCTGCGACAGCACCACGAACGCCGCCGTCGCCGCCACCGCCATGCCCGGCCGGCTGAACACGGAGTCCCAGGCGGCAAGGTACATCTGGTTGGGGTCCACCGCGCGGTCGAGCGGCACCGACTGGCCGATGGCGATCCACGCCAGCAAGGCGCCGCCGAGCATCTTCAATACCCCCGGCAGCACCCAGCCCGGCCCACCGATGGCCACGCCCAGCCACCAGCGGCGCCGCGTCGCCGGGGTGCGCGCCGGCATGAAGCGCAGGTAGTCGGCCTGCTCGCCCATCTGCGTCATCAGCGCGATGCCCACGGTCATCGCGCTGCCGAACTTGAGCAGGTCGAAGGCGCCGCCCTGCCGGTCCTCGCCCGCGTAGCCCCACAGGCCTGCCAGCGCGTGCGGGTGGGCGCGGAACACGAACACGTAGGGCAGCACCAGCATCGCGATCCACAGCGGCTGCGTCCACACCTGCAGCCGGCCGATGGCGGTCACGCCATGGGTGACCAGCGGCAGCACCACCACCGCGCAGACGAGGTAGCCCCAGGCGGGCGGGATGTCGAAGGCGAGGTCCAGCGCGTAGGCCATCACCGCGGCCTCGAGCGCGAAGAAGATGAACGTGAAGCTGGCGTAGATCAGCGAGGTGATGGTCGAGCCCAGGTAGCCGAAGCCGGCGCCGCGGGTGAGCAGGTCCATGTCCAGGCCGTGGCGCGCCGCATAGACCGCGATCGGCCAGCCGGCCAGCGCGATGATCAGCCCGGTGGCCAGGATGGCCCAGAACGCATTGACGAAGCCGTACTGCACCAGCAGCGTGGCGCCGACCGCTTCCAGCACCAGGAACGACGCCGCGCCGAAGGCGGTGTTGGCCACCCGCAGCTCCGACCACTTGCGGAACGACTGCGGCGTGTAGCGCAGCGCGTAGTCCTCGAGCGACTCCTGCGCCACCCAGCTGTTGTAGTCGCGCCGCACCTTCATCACGCGCTGGGGCGCAGGCGGCGCAGCGGGCGCGATGGGAGAGGGATCGAGGGCGGCGTCGGTCATGGATGGACAAGCTCTATCAAGACCCGTGCCGTCGGGGGCCTTGTTCTGGCACCGTTCGTGCAATAACCTCGCCAAGATGAACCTGACTCCGCGCGAAAAGGACAAGCTCCTGCTCTTCACGGCCTCGCTGCTCGCCGAGCGGCGCAAGGCCCGGGGGCTGAAACTCAACTATCCCGAGGCGATCGCCCTCATCAGCGCGGCCATCATGGAAGGCGCGCGCGACGGCCGCAGCGTCGCCGAGCTGATGAGCGAGGGCCGCCGCGTGCTCACCCGGGCCGACGTGATGGACGGCATCGCGGAGATGATTCCCGAGATCCAGGTCGAAGCCACGTTCCCGGACGGCACCAAGTTGGTGACCGTCCACCAGCCCATCACATGATCAGGGCATCCGCGCACCCCTGAGGTGCATGCCTGCCCGAAGCCTCCCTCCCGCGTCTGTAAGGAACCGATGATTCCCGGCGAACTGCTCACCGACGATGGCGACATCGACCTCAACCCGGGCCGGCGCCGCCTGACGCTGGTCGTCGAGAACAGCGGCGACCGCCCGATCCAGGTCGGCTCGCACTACCACTTCGCCGAGACCAACGGCGCCCTGCACTTCGACCGCGCCGCCGCGCGCGGCATGCGGCTGGACATCGCCTCGGGCACCGCCGTGCGCTTCGAGCCCGGCCAGCAGCGCACCGTGACGCTGGTCGACCTGGCCGGCGCGCGCACCGTCTACGGCTTCCGCGGCCTCGTTCAGGGAGCGCTCTGATGCCCACGCTCGGCCGTCGCGCCTATGCCGAGATGTTCGGCCCCACCACCGGTGACCGCGTGCGGCTGGCCGACACCAACCTGGTCATCGAGGTCGAGAAGGACTTCACACTCGCGGCCGGCGGCTATGGCGAGGAGGTGAAGTTCGGCGGCGGCAAGACCATCCGCGACGGCATGGGCCAGGGCCAGGCCGTCAACGGCCCCGGCGCCGGCGAGGCCGTGGACTGCGTCATCACCAACGCGCTGATCGTCGACCACTGGGGCATCGTCAAGGCCGACATCGGCCTGCGCGGCTGCCGCATCGCGGCCATCGGCAAGGCCGGCAACCCGGACGTGCAACCGGGCGTGGACATCGTCATCGGCCCGGGCACCGAGATCATCGCGGCCGAGGGCATGATCGTCACGGCCGGCGGCATCGACACCCACATCCACTTCATCTGCCCGCAGCAGATCGAGGAGGCGCTGTCCAGCGGCGTCACCACGATGATGGGTGGCGGCACCGGCCCGGCCACCGGCACCTTCGCCACCACGTGCACGCCCGGCCCGGCCAACATCGAGCGCATGCTGCGCGCGGCCGACGCGTTCCCGATGAACCTCGGCTTCATGGGCAAGGGCAACGCGAGCCGGCCCGAGGCGCTGCGCCAGCAGGTGGAAGCCGGCGCGATCGGCCTGAAGCTGCACGAGGACTGGGGCACGACGCCGGCGGCCATCGACTGCTGCCTGACGGTGGCCGACGAGACGGACGTCCAGGTGGCCATCCACTCCGACACGCTCAACGAGAGCGGCTTCGTCGAGGACACCATCGCGGCGTTCAAGGGCCGCACCATCCACAGCTTCCACACCGAGGGCGCCGGCGGCGGGCACGCGCCCGACATCATGCGCGTGGTCGGCGAGGCCAACGTGCTGCCCTCGTCCACCAACCCGACGCGCCCGTTCACCGTCAACACGCTGGACGAGCACCTGGACATGCTGATGGTGTGCCACCACCTGGACGCCGGCATCGCGGAAGACCTGGCCTTTGCAGAGAGCCGCATCCGCCGCGAGACCATCGCCGCCGAGGACATCCTGCACGACCTCGGCGCGATCAGCATGTTCAGCTCCGACTCGCAGGCCATGGGCCGCGTGGGCGAGGTGATCCTGCGCTGCTGGCAGACCGCGCACAAGATGAAGGCCCAGCGCGGCGCGCTGGCCGGCGACGGCGAGCGCAACGACAACGTGCGCGTCAAGCGCTACGTGGCCAAGCTGGCCATCAACCCGGCGATCACGCACGGCATCGCGCACGAGGTCGGCTCCATCGAGGTGGGCAAGTGGGCCGACCTGGTGCTGTGGCAGCCGGCGTTCTTCGGCGTCAAGCCGGCGCTGGTGCTCAAGGGCGGCTTCATCGCGATGGCCGCGATGGGCGACGCCAACGCCTCCATCCCCACGCCGCAGCCGGTGCACTACCGGCCGATGTTCGGCAGCTACGGCGGCGCGCTGACCCAGGGCTCGCTCACCTTCGTGTCGAAGGCCGGACTGGCCGCCGGCGTGCCCGCGCGCGCCGGCCTGAAGAAGGCCATCGCCACCGTCCAGGGCACGCGCCGCGTCACCAAGCGCGACATGATCCACAACGACTGGCTGCCGAAGATGGAGATCGACGCGCAGACCTACGAGGTGCGCGCCGACGGCCAGTTGCTGACCTGCGAGCCAGCCACCGAACTGCCGATGGCGCAGCGCTACTTCCTGTTCTGAAACGCGCCGGCCGCGCGCTCGACGGTGCGCTGCCGCCCGGCCGCGACCGTCGGTGCGAAACGCGACAAATCCACCCTTTCGGGTTAATCGCAGACCCCGATGTGCACCGCGAGGGCACGTGCTACGTTGTAGTGGCAGGTCCTTTCAATCGCGCTTCGGACGCCTCATCGTTTACGCGCAGAAGCCGCACCCTGGCTCGCCGATTGCTAGTGCCTGATTGCTCAGATGACATCCCACAAGGAGGGCATATGAAAGTCGCAGGCGAATCGGACCCCGCACCCTGGCAGCCGCTGGGCGATCGGGTCGTGCGGCAGCCGCCGGCGCAGCCGGAATGGAAGCCGTTGCCACATGCACCGTGCATCGAAGTCAACCGTCAAGGTCAGTTGCGCACCAACCTGCCGCTGCCGAAGTAGCACGGCACGGCGACCCAAGGCGACGCCCCTCCGCGACGCCTGAGATCACGATCGGCATCGCCCGATCGGCAAGCCGGCTCCCCGCCTGCGGAGCACCCGACGGCTCATCGACGTCCTGGCGAACGTCAAGGCGGAGCTTCCCTCCCCTATACAACAAGACCCCGGCGCGGGATGCCCCGAGGCGTCGCTCCCTCCAACCCTGCGAAAATGGCGTCTTGCCCGCGCGCGTCCGCCGCGGCACACACACACGCCGGAGATCCGCATGAAAGCCACCTGGAACGGGGCCGTCCTGGCCGAGAGCGACGACATCGTCACCGTGGAAGGCAACCACTACTTTCCCGAATCCAGCCTGAACCGCGACTACATCACGTTCAGCAACCACCGCACGAGCTGCCCGTGGAAGGGCCAGGCGTACTACTACACGCTGTTCGTCAACGGCGAGATGAACCCCGAAGCCGTCTGGTACTACCCCGAGCCCACCGAGGCCGCCGCCAACATCAAGGGCCGCGTCGCCTTCTGGAAGGGCGTGCAGGTCGCCTGACCCGCCGCGCCCGCACCCCGTCACGTCACCCCACTCGTCCTCCGTCGATGAATCCCACCTCGAAGAAACTGCTGGCCGCCCTCGTCGCGGCCGGCTGCGGAATCCTGTCCGCCGCGGCGTCCTGCGCGCAGGACGTCGCCGCCTCGGCCCCCGCCGCCGACACGCCGCTGAGCAAGCTCCCCTACACGCCTGTGCTCGACGTGTCGTCCATGGACCGGACCGCCGACCCCTGCGTCGACTTCTACCAGTACACCTGCGGCGGCTGGCAGAAGAACAACCCGATCCCGGCCGACCAGTCGTCCTGGGACGTCTACGCCAAGATGGCGCAGGACAACCGCCGCGTGCTGTGGGGCATCCTCGACAAGCTGGCCACGCAGACCGACGGTCGCACCGTGTCGCAGCAGAAGATCGGCGACGCGTTCGCTGCGTGCACCAACGAGAGCCTGACGCAGTCGCTGGGCGCCCGCCCGATGAAGCCGGCGCTGGACCTGATCGACGGCATGAAGACCAAGAAGGACCTGCCCGCCGTGCTCGCCGCGCTGCAGCTCGCCTCCGGCGACGACGGGCTGTTCTTCAGCTTCGGCTCGGCGCAGGACTACGCCGACTCCACCCGGGTGATCGCGTTCGCCACGCAGGGCGGCCTGGGCATGCCCGATCGCGACTACTACCTCAAGACCGACGCCAAGTCGCGGGAGCTGCGCGAGAAGTACGTGGCGCACGTGGCGCGCATGTTCCAGCTGATGGGCGACGGCGCCGACGACGCGAAGGCGCATGCCGCCACCGTCATGTCCATGGAGACGGCGCTCGCCAAGGGTTCGATGACGCTGGTCGACCAGCGCGACCCGCACCACCTGTTCCACCCGGCCAACGAGCGCCGGCTGCAGTCGCTGACGCCGACGTTCGACTGGAAGTCCTACTTCGCGGGCATCGGCCTGGCGGGCAACGATCGCTACAACGTCAGCCAGCCGAAGTTCTTCCAGACACTGGACTTCCAGCTGCGCATGCGCAAGCTCGATGAGATCAAGACCTACCTGCGCTGGCACGTGGCGCACGTGTCGGCGCCGTTCCTGTCCAGGCCCTTCGTCGACGAGAACTTCGACTACTACCGCAGGACACTGCGCGGCGTCACCCAGCTGGCGCCGCTGTGGCAGCGTTGCGTGGTGCTGGTGGACAACCAGATCGGCGAGGCGCTGGGCCAGGAATTCGTCAAGGAGAACTTCGGCCCCGAGCTCAAGGCCAAGACGCTGCACATGACGCGCCAGATCCAGGCCGCGATGGAAAGCGAGATCCAGGGCCTCGACTGGATGGGCCCGCAGACCAAGCTAAAGGCGCTCGAGAAGCTGCACGGCATCGTCAACAAGATCGGCTATCCGGACAAGTGGCGCGACTACGCCGCGCTCGAGATCCGGCGCGACGACCTGCTCGGCAACGTGCAGCGCGGCGATGCCTTCGAGTTTCGCCGCCAGCTCGCCAAGATCGGCAAGCCGGTCGACCACAGCGAGTGGGGCATGACGCCGCCGACGGTCAACGCCTACTACGACGCGCAGATGAACGACATCAACTTCCCGGCCGGCGTGCTGCAGCCGCCGCTGTTCGACGCCCGGCTGGACGACGCGCCCAACTACGGCAACACCGGCGGCACCATCGGCCACGAGCTCACCCACGGCTTCGACGACGAGGGCCGCCAGTTCGACGCCAAGGGCAACCTGAAGAACTGGTGGACGAAGAAGGACGCGGCCGAGTTCGAGAAGCGCACCACCTGCCTGACCGACCAGTACGGCAAGTACGTGGTCATCGACGACGTGCACATCAACTCCAAGCTCACGCTCGGCGAGGACCTGGCCGACTTCGGCGGCCTGGTGCTGGCGATCATCGCGTACAAGGCCGAGGCGGCCGAGCACCCGGCACCGGCGTCGGTCGACGGCTTCTCGCCCGACCAGCGCTTCTTCATCGGCATGGCGCAATGGGCCTGCGCCAACGAGCGTCCGGAGCAGCAGCGCCTGCATGCCGCCACCGACCCGCACTCGCCCCCCAGGTACCGGGTGAACGGCCTGGTCGCGAACTTCAAGGAGTTCGAGACGGCGTTCGCCTGCAAGCCGGGCCAGCCGATGGCCCCGGTGCAGCGATGCCACGTGTGGTGATGTAAGGTTACGGCCGCGGATCGCCGCGGCCTCGATCAGCGCGGGCCGCCATCGAGCGGCCCGCTTCGTTTTCCGCGCAAGGATCTCAAGATGACAGACAGACAGGACGCCGCCCTCCAGGTCGGCAAGCGCATCCCCGGCGGCCAGGGTCTCAGCCAGGTGCTGCTGCGCCGCGCCAGCGAGGTGGAACTCGACTGGGACGTGCGCCAGAAGAGCCGCATCGCCGCCACCGACTCGCTGGGCCGCGCGCTCAACGTGTTCCTGCCGCGCGGCACCCAGCTGCGCGGCGGCGACGTGCTGGTGGGCGAGGACGGCTCGCTGATCCGCGTCAAGGCCGCGCCGCAGCCGGTGCTGGTGGTCACGCACTGCGCCGAGCACGGCACGCCGTTCGACCTGCTGCGCGCCGCCTACCACCTGGGCAACCGCCACGTGCCGCTGGAACTGCAGCCCGACCGCCTGCTGCTGGAGCCCGACCACGTGCTGGCCGGCATGCTGCGCGCGCAGCACCTGATCGTCAGCGAGGCGACGTGCGCGTTCGAGCCGGAGGGTGGCGCGTACGGCGCGGCCGCGGGAGTGCACGCAGGTCACGCGCATGCGCACGACCACGCGCAACACGATCACGATCACGATCACGGTCACGGTCACGATCACGGACACGACCACGGTCACGAGCCTGCGGCCCATGGCCACGCGCACGCCCCCGCGCCGGCCGGTCCGAGGGCGGCGGCCAGGACGATCGCCATCCCCGTCGTCGGCCAGGCGGCGCCGCATGTGCACGGCCCCGGCTGCAACCACGATCACGACCACGACCACAAGAAGCACGAGCACTGATGTCCGCGCCATCCGTCGCCGGCGACGCCGTGCTGCTGCAGCTGATGTGGCTCGCCTCGCCGGCGCTGCCGGTCGGTGGCTTCAGCTATTCCGAGGCGCTGGAGGCCGCGGTCGACGACGGCCGCGTCACCGGCGAGGCCAGCGCCGCCACGTGGCTGGCCAACCAGATGGCGCTCGCCCCGGCGCGCGCCGACCTGCCGGTGCTGGCCCAGGCGCACCTGGCGTGGCAGCGCCACGACCTCGCCCGCGTGACGCAGCTCAACGACTTCATCGGCCGCACCCGCGAGACCCGCGAGCTGCGCCTGCAGAGCGAGCAGATGGGCCGTTCGCTGGTCGAATGGCTGCGCAACCAGGCCAGCGACGACGACGCGCGCCTGCGCCACCTCGCCGCGCTGGCGCCCTCGCCCACCTGGCCGATCGCCTTCGCGCTGGCCACCGCACGCGCCGAGGCCAGCGCGGCACAGGCCTTGCATGCCTCGCTGTTCGGCTGGGCCGAGAACATGGTGCAGGCGGCGCTCAAGGCCGTGCCGCTGGGCCAGCTCGCCGGCCAGCGCATCCTGCAGGCGCTGATCGCCGGGATGCCCGCGCTGATCGCGCAGGCGCTGGCGATGGACGACGACGACATGCAGTCGTTCGCCCCGATGCTGGGCATCGCCAGCGCCCGCCACGAGACCCAGTATTCGCGCCTGTTCCGTTCCTGATTTCCCCGAGACACCCGCCATGACCGACTTCTCCGCCGCCCCCGCGCCGCGCGCCACGCCCCTGCACCACATCGCCAACCGCAGCAAGCGCCTGCCGCCGCTGCGCGTGGGCGTCGGCGGCCCGGTCGGCTCGGGCAAGACGACGCTGGTGGAGATGCTGTGCAAGGCGATGCGCGACCGCTGGGACCTGGTGGTCGTCACCAACGACATCTACACCAAGGAGGACCAGCGCCTGCTGACCGTGGCCGGCGCGCTGGCGCCCGAACGCATCATGGGCGTGGAGACCGGCGGCTGCCCGCACACGGCCATCCGCGAGGACGCCTCGGTCAATCTCGAGGCCATCGACCGCATGCTGGAGAAGTTCCCCGAGGCCGACATCGTCTTCATCGAGTCCGGCGGCGACAACCTGGCCGCCACCTTCAGCCCCGAGCTGAGCGACCTGACCATCTACGTGATCGACGTCGCTGCCGGCGAGAAGATCCCGCGCAAGGGCGGGCCCGGCATCACCAAGAGCGACCTGTTCGTGATCAACAAGACCGACCTCGCCCCGCACGTCGGCGCCAGCCTGGACGTGATGGAGGCCGACACCCGCCGCATGCGCCCGAACCGGCCGCACGTGATGACCAACCTGAAGACGAAGGCCGGCCTGGCCGAGGTGATCGCGTTCATCGAGCAGCGCGGGCTGCTGGTGGCGGCCTGAGCGCGCGCCGGCCGGCGGCCAACGGCCGCCTTCGGGCTACCACAAGTCGGGAATCCGCGGCATCATCCCGCCTCCAGCAAGAGTCCCGGTTTTCCAGTACCTTTCGCGCCAGACAAGCACCAGGAGACACCGCATGCGCGGTCTACAAGAACGCCTGAAGGCCCTGAGCTCGGCTCGCCTGCAAGGCATCGGACGAGGCGTGGAAAAGGAAAGCCTGCGCGTGACGCCGCAGGGCGAGCTCGCCCGCACGCCGCATCCGCGCGCACTCGGCGCCGCGCTGACGCATCCGCACATCACCACCGACTTCAGCGAATCCCAGCTGGAGCTGATCACCGGCGTGCACGCCAGCGCGGAGGCGGCCGAGGCCGAGCTGACGCAGGTGCACCAGGCGGTCTACCGCGCGCTCGGCGACGAGATGATGTGGGTGGGCAGCATGCCCTGCACGTTGCCGCCCGACGACCAGATCCCGCTGGGCCGCTACGGCAGCTCCAACGTCGGCCAGGCCAAGACCGTCTATCGGATGGGGCTGGGCCATCGCTACGGCCGGCGCATGCAGACGATCTCGGGCATCCACTACAACTGGTCGCTGCCCGACGTGACGACGTCCGAGTACTTCGGCCTGATCCGCAACTTCCGCCGCCACTCGTTCCTGCTGCTGTACTTGTTCGGCGCCTCGCCGGCGGTCGCGCGCGGCTTCGCCACCAACGCGCCTGACCTCCAGCCGCTGGGCCCGGACACCCTGCACATGCCGCACGCCACCTCGCTGCGCATGGGGCGGTTGGGCTACCAGAGCGAGGCGCAGACCTCGCTGTCGGTCAGCTACAACAGCCTGGACAGCTACGCCGCCTCGCTGGCCGACGCCCTGGTGCGGCCCTGGCCTGCCTACGAGAAGCTGGGCATCCGCGCGGCCGACGGCAGCTACAACCAGCTCAGCGACAGCCTGCTGCAGATCGAGAACGAGTTCTACGGCACGATCCGCCCCAAGCGCGTGATCTTCCCGGGCGAGCGGCCGCTGCACGCGCTGCGCGAGCGCGGGGTCGAGTACATCGAGGTGCGCTGCATGGACCTCGACCCGTTCGTGCCGGCCGGCATCGCGCCGGCCACGATGCGCATGATCGACATCTTCCTGCTGCACTGCCTGCTCGACGACAGCCCGCTGGATTCGCCCAACGAGATCGCCGAGCTGGGCCGCAACCAGCAGCGCGTGGCCGCGCGCGGCCGCGAGCCGGGCCTGAAGCTGGAGCGCGGCGGCGCGGAGGTGCTGATGACCGACTGGCTGCGCGAGATCCTCACCGAGTGCGGCCCCATCGCCGCCTGGCTGGACGCCCACGAAGGCACCGAGGCACACTCCCAGGCGCTGGCTGCCGCGCGCGCCGCGGTGCTGGCGCCCGACACGCTGCCCTCGGCGCGCGTGCTGGCCGAGATGAAGGCGCTGCACGGCGGCTCGCACGACGCGTTCGTGCGCGCCCACGCACTGCGCACGCGCGCGCACATGCTCGCACTGGACCTGCCCGCCGACGCGGCCGCCCACATGGCCGAGCTGGCCGTGGAGTCGCTCGCCGAGCAGGCCCGCATCGAGCAGGCCGACACGATGCCGTTCGAGATCTACCGCCAGCAGTACCTGGCGCCCGAGCGCCTGCGCCTGCCGCGCTTCGCGCCGGTGCCGGCGGCCTGAGTCAGGCCAGGCGTCCCACGGGAAAGGCCGTGGGCTCGGTCCCCATGCGCCACCAGCGCCAGGCGCAGTACGCCAGGGACGCCGCCGCGAGCGCGACGCCGGCCGCGAGGTAGCCGACGCCGGCGGCCAGGTGCAGGACCATCACCGCGACACCCAGCAGGATCGGCACGAGTACCGGCGCGCTGAGTCGGGCCGCGGTCGCGGCACGCAGGTGCGCCCAGTGCCGCCACTGCCACGCCACCTGCGGCAACAGCGCGGCGGCGACACCGAAGCTCAGGCCGCCGGTCGCGGCCGTCGACACGCCCGGCCGGAATGCGTCCGCGAGGGCATTCAGCCACCAAGCGACCACGAACGCGCACAGCGCCGCCGCCACGAACGTCGCGCTCGACTGCCAGGCCAGCCAGCGGTTGAGGCGCGCCCCGCGCGGCACGCCCGGCAACAGCGCCAGCAGCGCCTGCTCGCGCTGGGACTGCCGCAGTTGCTGCACGGCCTGCAACGCCGGGGTGCTCAGGCTGGTGAGCACGCTGAAGGCCATCCAGGGCAGGACGAAGGCGAGCATGTCGCCGCCCACGGACAGCGACACCAGCCCGCACAGCACCGTGCTGACCACCATGAACCAGAAGGCCTGGAACAGGCGCGACGTCCAGTGCGTGGCCGGGCCCAGGCCGAGGAGCAGGCGCGCCTTCACCGGGCTGTCGGACCGTGCCAGCAGTCGGGCCATCCACCAGGCATAGGGCCATCCGTTGACGGCCAGGGCGCGCAGCCACCCGTGCCGCGCGCATGCAGGCACGGCCGCGCCGCCCTGCTGCTGCGACACGACGGCCTGGCGCAGGCGCCGGCGCGTCTCGTACGAAGCCATGTGCCGCGCGCCCCCGCCGCGCACCAGACCCACGAGCACGGCCGCCCCCGCCAGGACGACGATGCCCGTGGCCGGCACGCGATGGCTCGCCCACTGCGCCCACAACGCGTCCCCGAATTCCGCCGCGCTGTAGCGATGCGTCAACCAACCCACCACGAACGGCGACGCGACGCCTCCCAGCAACAGCCAAGGCCAGCGCAGGCAAGCGGCCAGCAGCGCCAGAGTGGCTGCGACGCCGCAGGCCCAGGCGAGCGGCGCATCGAACGCGAAGCCCGGCAACGCCGCGGCGGCCAGGCTGGCCAACGCCCACGCCACCAGCAGCGCCAGGCGCAGCTGGCCCACGTGGTGGGGCACCAGCCGCGCGAGGGTCGGGTGGTTCTGCTGCAGCACGTTGCCCACCAGCATGGCCCAGGCCGCCACCAGCAGCGCGGCCACGCCGGCCCAGGCGCTGCGGCCAGCCATGAGGCGCAGGAACTCGGCCTGCGGCCCGAACGCGGCCACCAGGCTCCAGCCGAGCAGTACCACCGGGGCCGCGAAGCAAAGCGCCACGACGAGGGCGACACTCCACGGGCGGCCGGCGTTGCGCCGCTGCTGCCAGGGCGCCGCGAGGATGCCGGCCAGCGAATGCGGATTCGGTTGACTCATGATGGCGTCCTCTCAGGCGGTCAGCGCCAGGAACAGGTCTTCCAGCGTCGCCGGATCGACGCTGACCGTGGGCGTGCCGCGCGGCATCGCGCCGGCCTGGCGCCCGCGCGCGATCACGGGCGCGCCCGCGTCGCGCGAGAGCGCGTCCAGGCCATGGTCCGTCACGAAGCGCCGGATGTCGGCCGGCACGCCGCCCAGGCGCACGCTGCTCTCCAGCAGTTCGTCCAGCGGCGCATGCACCGCGATCCGGCCGCCGGCGAGGAAGGCGACGTCCAGCGCCACGCGTTCGAGGTCGGACAGGATGTGGGTGGAGAACACGATGGTGGTGCGGCGGTCGACCACCTGCTCCACCAGCTCGCCGAGGAAGTCGCGCCGGCCCGCCGGATCCAGGCTGGCGACCGGCTCGTCGAGCACCAGCAGTTCGGGCTCGTGGGCCAGCGCGCGCACGATGGACAGGCGCTGCTGCTGGCCGCCGGAGAGCTGGCCGATCGGCTTGTCGCGCGCGATGTCCCAGCGCGACATCAGGCCGTCCACCTTGGCCGTGTTCCAGCGCGGATAGAAGCTGCGGAAATAGGCCAGCAGCTGGTCGGCGGTGAGCCATTCGAACAGGTCGGAGCGCTGCGGCACGTAGCCGATGCGCGCGCGCCGGTCGTCGTCGAGCGCGGTGGAGGGCTGGCCGAACAGCAGCGCCTGGCCCGCGTCGGGCTCGCGCAGGCCCAGCAGCGCCTCGATCAGCGTGGTCTTGCCGGCGCCGTTGCGTCCGAGCAGGCCCACCACCTGGCCCGCGGGCAGCTGCCAGTCCAGCCCGTCCAGCACGCACTGGGCGCCGAAGGCCACGCCCAGGCCCTGCAGGGACACGCAGGCCGGCGCGCCGTCGATTCGGAAAGAGTTCATGTCAGTCACCTTCACGTTCGTTCAGGATGGTCTTGAAGAGGGCCAGGGCCTGGGCCGCCGGCAGTTGCAGCTCGCGCATCTCCTGCGCGGCGCGCTCCAGCGTCGGACGCAGCAGGTCGACGCGCTCGGCCGCCGGCTGCGCGCGCCGGTGCTGCTCGGCGATCACCATCGCCAGCCCGCGTCGGCGCGTGACCAGGCCTTCGGCCTCGAGCAGGCCGAAGGCCTTGGACACGGTCATCGGATTGACCGCCAGCGCCTGCGCCAGCTCGCGCACCGAGGGCAGCTCGTCGCCGGCCTTGAGCTGGCCGCCGGCCACGCAGCGGCGCACCTGCGCCACCAGCTGGCGGTAGATCGGCTCGGCCGAGCCGGCGACGACGGAGAAGAGGGAGGGATCGGTCACGGTGGTTTCTGTCCTTGTGTATCACTACTGTAATACACCATGACACCGAAACGCAAGCGTCGTTGTCCTACGTGCGGATCGGCGCGCCGGCACCGGCGGCGCCGGCCCGGTCGTGCGACAGTACGAGCACGTCGGCGCAGTCGCACGACGCAGGGGAGAAAAATAGATGGACGACGACCGCTTCTGGGCCTTCATCGGCGCCGCGCGCGACGCCGCCGGCGACGACGTGGAAGACCGCGTGGCCGGCCTCGAGCAGGTGCTGCTGGACCACCATCCCGACGAGGTGATGGCGTTCCAGCACAAGTACGACGAGATGCTGGCGCGCGCCTGCCGCTGGGACCTGCGGGGCGCGGCCCACCTGCTGGTGGGCACGTCCTCGGAGGAGGTGTTCCGCCATTTCCGCGACTGGCTGCTGTCCGAGGGCGAGGCGGTGTTCGAGGCCGCGCTGGCCGACCCCGACAGCCTGGCCGACGTGCAGCAGGACGAGGACTTCGAGCTCGAGGCCTTCGGCCTCGTGGCCGCCGAGGTGTTCGAACAGATGACGGACCGGCCGCTGCCGCAAGGCCCGTCGGCCGATCCCGCCACGCCCGCCGGCCACCGCTGGCACGAGGACGAGCTGGCGGCGCTGCTGCCGCGCCTGGCGCGCCGGTTCGCGGCGTGAGCCGGGCCCGCGCCGGCGCCGGCTACGACAGGGTCACGCGCTCGATCGCGTCGGCCGGCGCGAAGCCGAACACCTGCGCGTAGAACGACAGCTCGGCCTCCAGCGCGCGCTGCACCGTCTCCTTGCGGCGAAAGCCGTGGCCCTCGCCCTCGAAGACGAGGTGCGCCACCGGGATGCCCTGCGCGCGCAGCGCGGCCACCATCGCCTCGGCCTGCGCCGGCGGCACCACCTTGTCGTCCAGGCCCTGGAAGAAGATCACCGGGCAAGACAGGCGGTCGGCGGCGTGGATCGGCGAACGCTCGCGGTAGAGACGTTCGCGCTCTGGGAGCGGCGCGAGCAGGTCATGCGTGTAGCGCGACTCGAACTTGTGCGTGTCGGCGTCGAGGGCGCGCAGGTCGCCGATGCCGTAGTAGCTGGCGCCGGCCTTGAACACGTCGTGGAACGCGAGCGCCGCCAGCGTGGTGAAGCCGCCGGCGCTGCTGCCGCGGATCGCCAGCCGTGCGCCGTCGACCAGCCCCTGCGCGACGAGGTGGCGCGCGCCGGCGATGCAGTCCTCCACGTCGACCACGCCCCACTGGCCGCTGAGCAGTTGCCGGTAGTCGCGGCCGAAGCCGGTGCTGCCGCCATAGTTGACGTCCAGCACCGCGAAGCCGCGGCTGGTCCAGAACTGCGTGGCGAGCTTCAGCGTGTTGCCGGCCATGCCGGTGGGGCCGCCGTGGCCGATGACGATCAGCGGCGGGCGCTCGCCCGCGGGCATTCGGTAGCCGTCGTTGCGCGGCGGGTAGTGGAACGCGTGCGCGGTGCGTCCGTTCGCGCTGGGAAAGCGGATCGCGCGCGGCACCGACAGCAGCGATGCGGCGGGCAGGTCGTCGGCGCTGCGGGCCAGCACCGTCACGCGCCCGTCGGCCAGGTCGACGCGCGCGATGCAGGCCGCGCTCGTGGGCGTGCCCGCCTCCACCAGCGCGACGCCGTCGCCCACGCGCAGCTCGATGATGTCCTCGAAGGGCGTGGCGACGGGCGTGGCGACGCCGCGGCGCAGGTCGATGCGCAGCAGCCGGCTGATCGCGTCCTCGCGGCAGGTGGCGACGATCTCGTCGGGGCCGGAGAAGCCGTAGGACGACTGCGCGAACACCCACTGCGGCAGCCCGAACTCGGCTGCCATCGGCAGCACCGGCACCAGGCCGTCCACCTCCAACCGGTACAGGTTCCAGAAGCCGCTGCGGTCGGAGACGACGTGCAGCTTGCCGTCGGGCGCCCACACCGGCTGGCACAGCGACTCGCCCGGCCCACCGGCCACGCGGCGCGTGTGCACCAGCGCGCCGTCGGCCGCGAACGCGGCCAGCCACAGCTCGGTGCCCTGCCAGGGCATGTGCGGGTGGTTCCAGCTGAGCCAGGCCAGCCGCCGCCCCTCGGGCGAGACCCGCGCCGACGCGTAGAAGTCGGCGCCTTCGGCCAGCGTCGTCGATCCGCTGCCGTCGAGCGCCAGCGCGACGAGGGTGTTGCGCGGCTCGCCTTCCCCGCCGTGCTGCTCGCGCACCGCGATCAGGCGGCGGTGGCGCGGGTCCAGCTCGAGGTCCGCGTGGCGCTGCGTGGTGTCGGCGGTCAGGGCGACCGGCGCCGCGTCGCCCACCTGGGCGTAGACGAGGTTGTCGGCGTGGTTGGAGAACCAGAGCGTGTCGCCGGCCGCCGCGAACGCGCCGCCGCCGTACTCATGCACCCGCGAGCGCACGTTGAACGGCGCCGGCGTGAGGATGCGGGCGCGGCCGTCGGCGTCCGGCGTGGCGATGGCGATGCGTCCGCCCTCCTCGGGCAGGCTCTGCAGCCACAGCACGCGGCCGGCCACGCTGCGCGGCGCGCTCACGGGTCGCACGCCCGCGGCCACGCGGGCCGCGGTGATGGGCGAGGCCCAGGTGCCGCAAGGGGCGATGACGGGGTCGGTGGGCGGGGGCATGGCGGCGGTCGATGCGGCGGGCGGAGACATCATTCTCGGTGCTGTTCAAGCACCGCGTGGACGAGCACGGCCAGCCGCTCCAGCGTGTACTCCTTCTGCAGCAGCGCGCCTGTGCGAGCGATGGCTGCGTCCAGGCTATGGGCAGCGGAGCGCCGGTTAGGTCTCGAAGGATCGGCAAGAGCCTTTGGCAACCCAAGCCGCATATGCGAAGAAGGAACCAAAATGCCGCGGCCTTCTACGGCAGCTCTGGACATCCCGAGCTCACCAGATCATCAGCAGGCGGAGTGACTTTCTGGAACGGATCAATCACCCACCGAATTGTAAGCGCGCGGCGATCCCATCTTGAAAGCCTCGAGGCGCCCGCGATGATGTCCATTTTCATTTTGAAATGGACGTTAGGGCAGCCAAGCCAGGAGCCGCGCGCAGGCGGCACAGTGAGCAACTGAAAGCGGAAGTCGTCGGCGAATGCATGCGGCCCGGCGCATCGGTGGCAGCGATCTCGCTGGCGCGTGGTTTGAACGCAAACCTCGTGCATCACTGGCTGCGTGCCGCAAAGTCGGCAAGCTGCGATGAGGCGGTCAACGACGGCACTGGCGAGCAGGGCTTCATCGAACTCCAGTTGCCGCCACCAGTCCCGAGGACGCCGGTGCCGCAGGACATTCGGATCGAAGTGCGCCGGGGTGCAGCGGCAATCAGCGTCACCTGGCCGATCAGCGCCTCCGCTGACTGCGCGGTCTGGATGCGCGAGCTTCTGCGGTGATTCGTGTCGACGTGATCTGGCTCTCCGCCGAACCGTTCGATATGCGAGCTGGCACAGAATCGGCGTTAGCTCGGGTGGTCAAGGTCTTCGGCGCTGCGCGCCCGCACCATGCCTATCTCTTCGCCAACCGCCGGGCAAACCGGATGAAGGTGCTGGTGCACGACGGCGTCGGCATCTGGCTGGCAGCCCGGCGATTGCACTCGGGCAAGTTCGCCTGGCCAAACGACCGTACTGACACGTTGACGCTGACGCGCGAGCAGCTCGACGCGCTCGTGCTGGGCCTTCCGTGGCAACGCGTAGGAGATGCCGGAGTGATCCGCATCTTGTGAGGCAATTGCTGGTTGCGCGTATGGACCTGCGGCGGGTTCGAGGGCAAGATAGTTCCCTGTGAACGACGCCCCTGACCTCGCCCTTCTCGACGCGCAGCAGCTGCGCGAGCTGGTGCTGTCGATGAAAGCAACGTTGGCGGATCGCGATCGGGAGATCGCGTTCAAACAAGCGTTGATCGACAAGATGACACACGAGATGGCGGTGCTCAAGCGCCTGAAGTTTGCCGCCCAGTCGGAGCGTGTCGCTCCTGAGCAGCGCAACCTGCTCGAAGAGACGATCGACACCGACATTGCTGCCCTTGAGCTCGAACTCGAGAACGCCAAGTCGGCGCTGGGCGACGAGCGCGAGAAGCGCCAGCCTAAGCGTCAACCACTGCCGGCCGACTTGCCGCGCCGCGAACACCGTCATGAGCCCGCGAACGCGACCTGCAGCTGCGGTTGTGCGCTCAAGCGGATCGGCGAAGACGTAGCCGAGAAGCTCGACTACGAGCCCGGCGTGTTCACGGTGGAACGCCACGTCCGTGGCAAGTGGATCTGCACCGAGTGCGAGACGCTGGTGCAAGCGCCGGTAGCACCGCACATCATCGACAAGGGCATCCCCACTGCTGGCCTGCTGGCCCAGGTGCTGATCGCCAAGTTCGTGGATCACCTGCCGCTGTACCGCCAGGAGGCGATCTTCGGCCGCGCTGGCTTGGCGATCCCGCGATCGACGCTGGCGCAGTGGGTCGGCACTTGTGGCGTGCAGTTGCAGGCGCTCGTCGACGCGCTGCGCGAAGAGCTGTTGACCCACGCCGTCCTGCACGCCGACGAGACGCCGGTGGCGATGCTCAAGCCCGGCAAGGGCAAGACGCACAAGGCCTACCTCTGGAGCTACTGCACGACGAGCTTCAACCAGGTCAAGGCGGTCGTCTTCGACTTCGCGGAGAGCCGTACTGGGGAGCACGCGCGTGACTTCCTCGGCATCGACATCGACGTACCGGAAAGCGGCTGGCACGGCACGCTGGTTTGCGACGACTACTCAGGATACAAGGCTGCGATCAAGCACGGCGTCGTCGAAGCCGGGTGCCTGGCACACGCACGGCGCAAGTTCCACGAGCTCTGGGTGAATCACCAGAGCCCCATCGGTGAGAAGGCGGTCGAGTTCTTCCGCGAGCTCTACAAGATCGAGCGCGAAGTACAGCACACGACCACAGACGAGCGACGCCGAATACGACAGGAAAAGTCCAAACCGATCGCGAAGAGCTTCCGGGCCTGGCTTGAGGCGCAGCGTGCTCGCGTACCCGACGGCTCGGCCACTGCCAAGGCGATCGATTACAGCCTCGGACGCTGGGTCGCGCTGACGCGCTACCTCGACGACGGCAATCTACCGTGCGACAACAACTGGGTCGAGAATCAGATCCGTCCGATCGCCATCGGCAGGTCAAACTGGCTGTTCGCCGGCAGCCTCCGCGCTGGGAAGCGCGCCGCCGCGATCATGAGCCTCGTGCACTCGGCCAAGCTCAACGGGCATGACCCTTACGCGTACTTGCGAGACGTGCTCGAACGGCTCCCGACGCAACCCGCGAGTTGGATCCAGGAGCTGCTGCCGCATCGCTGGACACACCTCTCGTAGAGCCGGTCTGCCTCTGCCTATGGCTTTGGGCCAAAGAGAAGAAGCGCTTCAACGTGCAGGCGTTCCTCCGCATCGCTTCGAGCGCTTCGACCCTTCGGGTCAATCAGATCGGGCAGAGCTCCCGCATCAACCAACAACCGCGTGACCGTCGCTCGCGGCTTGGCTTCTGGGTCGCCCATGTCGTATCGCCGGCAGGATTCCTCACACTCGATATCCACAGCGTGCTGCAACGGATAGAAGCCGCCCAGCTCGGGCTCGGGGCGATTGGCATCAGCTCCCGATGCGAGGAGAGAAGCAACAGCCGATTCGTCGAGGCGCTCGATGGCGAGGTTCAGTGGTGACATGGAACAAGTTTAGTGCCGAGCTCAAGGCGACGTGCGCCTCAAGATGCTTTTGCAGGACGCTTACACCGAATTGGTAGAACGATTGGTAGAAACCAATGAAAAACGCGCCTCAAGGGCGCGTTCTTGCTTACTTCTTGGCGGAGAGGGTGGGATTCGAACCCACGGTACCTTGCGGTACGCCTGATTTCGAGTCAGGTACATTCGACCACTCTGCCACCTCTCCAGGATTCTTGGCGTCCGCTGTGGTCAATTGAGCGGAGTCCGACACTCTAGCATGGTTTGGGCGAACCGGCAAGCCGGGAGGCGTCGTGCGGAGTCCCCGAAGCGGGCTCAGCCGCCGAAGCGCAGGAAGGTCACGCGCACCTTGCCGTTGACCACGTGCACGTCGCGCACGGCCAGCCGGGCGAGTGCGGCGCGGGCGCTGGGCTCGCCCTTGAGGCTGTAGATCGGGTGGCCTTCGAGGATGCGGCGCAGGGCGGCGGGCCCGCGCACCTTCACCACCTGTACCAGTTCGGGCGGGGCGCCGGTCAGGGCGAAGTTGTCGACCTGCACGTCGTCGAGGAAGAAGTCGCCCTCGTAGCGCACATAGCGCAGCACGCCGGAGAACGCGACCTGGCCGGTCGCCTCGCGGTGGCCCATGCTCACCAGCACGTCGGCGGACAGGCCGATGCGGGGCGAGCCGTCGGTGAGCCGGATCACCGGGGTGCTGAGGGTCACGCAGGCCACGCCGAGTGCGCAGTGCTTCTGCGGGAAGCGGGCGTCCAGGCGCTGCTGCAGCTGGGCGCGGTCGATGTCGATGGCGGCCTCGGGCAGGAAGGTGGTGACCGCCCACCAGCCGGCGGCGCCGGCCGCCGCCACGCAGCCCAGGCCGATCGCGACGCGGCGTGGGGTCATGGCGCCGGGGCGTCCGGTGGCGCGACAGGCGGCGCCTCCAGGCGGCGGTTGTGCTCGGCGCCGTACTTCACGCCCAGCATGTTGCAGGCGATGGAGGTGGCGGTGAACAGCAGCGTCAAGAGGTCGTCGGTGCCGCCGCCGTCCACCACCAGGCCCCAAAGGGCCAGCAGCGCGGCCATGACCAGGCCGACGCGGTACTCGTTCTGGCGCACCACGCGGGCGCACACATAGCCGCCGGCCACCGACATCAGCGCGCCCAGCACGGTGCCGGCGACGGCGACCCCGGAGTCCGACGGGATGTGCTGGAGCGCCTCGCGCAGGGCGTCGTCGGGCAGGCCGGTGCCCTGCAGCTGCAGTGCGTAGACCGCCACCAGCACGACGCCCACCAGGGCCGAGCCGACGATGTCGACCGCCATGCCCATCAGCACGGCGCGCAGCGGCGAGCCGGGTTCCAGGGGACGGGGCTTGCGCGACGGCTTGGATTCGGGAGGTTTGTACAAGGGACTCGACATGAAGGACGCGAAACGGGAAAAGGCCATGGCCGCGCACGCGGCCTCAGGTTGGCAGGTCGTCCCAGTGTGCCGCACGCTGGCGGCGCTCCTGGCGCCAGTTGGTCACCTCCAGCCGCACGCCGTCCGGATCCGCGAAGAAGGTGGCCCAGTAGTCGGGCGCGTACTCGGGGTAGAGGCGCGCGTCGGTGGCCGCGATGCCCGCGGCTTGCAAGTCCCGCGCCACCCGGCGCACGTCCTCCACGCTGTCCACGCGCAGGCAGAAGTGGTGCAGGCCCGGTGCATACGGTTCGTGCGCGCGCTGCTCCCGCGCGGGGCGCAACACGAATCCGAACAGCCGGTTGAAGTACTGGACGTGCGGGTCGCCGGCCAGCGTGAACGCGTTCTTGCGAAAGCCCAGGGCGTCGCGCAGCACGCGGTCGTAGAACGGCTCCGAGCGCGCGAGCTCGGAGACGGTGATGTAGATGTGGTCGATGCCGGTGACTTCGGTCATGTGCAACCCCTCATTCCGGCAACTCGTCGCCGCGCATCAGCGTGAGCAGCTCGCGCGCCATCGGCACCGCGGCCACGGCCTCGCCGTCGCTCTCGAGCACGCTGTCGGCCAGCTCGCGCTTGGTCTGGTGCAGCGTGAGGATCTTCTCCTCCAGCGTGCCGCTGTTGACCAGGCGGTAGACGGTGACCGGGCGCTGCTGGCCGATGCGGTGGGCGCGGCCGCTGGCCTGGTCCTCGGCGGCCGGGTTCCACCACGGGTCGGCGATGACGACGTAGTCGGCCACGGTCAGGTTCAGGCCGAAGCCGCCGGCCTTCAGGCTGATCAGGAACAGGTCGCCCTCGCCGTTCTGGAACGCGTCGACGCGGCGGGTGCGCTCGGCCGAGGGGGTGCCGCCGTCCAGGTACTGGTAGGCGATGCCGGCGGCGTCCAGCGGCTCGCGCAGCAGGGCCAGGAAGTCGACGAACTGGCTGAAGACGAGCGCCTTGTGGCCGTTGGCCACCAGCTCGGTGGCCAGTTCGGCGAACGCGGTCACCTTGGCGCCGGGGCGCTTGAGGCTGGGCGTGACCAGGCGCGGGTCGCAGGCGGCGCGGCGCAGGCGGGTGAGGCCGGCCAGGATGTTGAGGTGGGCCTGGCCGGCGCCGTCGCCCGACAGGCTCTTCTCGGCGGCCACCAGGGCCTCGCGGCGCAGCGCCTCGTAGTGCGCCTTCTCGGCGTCGTCGCCCTGCACCTGCAGCACGAGCTCCGTGCGCGGCGGCAGGTCGGCCAGCACCTGGGCCTTGGTGCGGCGCAGGATGAACGGGGCGATCAGGCGCTTGAGGGTGCGTTGCGCGCCGCGGTCGTGCTGCCGTTCGATCAGGTTGGCGAAGCGTTCGTTGAAGCGCGCCAGCGTGCCCAGCAGGCCGGGATTGCAGGCGCGCATCACCGACCACAGCTCGCCGAGCCGGTTCTCGATGGGCGTGCCCGACATCGCGAGCCGGAACGTGGCCTGCAGTGCGAACACCGCCTGGCTGCGCTTGGCCGCGGAATTCTTGATGGCCTGCGCCTCGTCCAGCACCAGCGTGGCCCACAGCCTGCCGGCGAAGGCCTCGCCGTCGATCTGCAGCATGGGATACGAGACGAGCAGCACGTCGTGCCGGCCCATCTCCGCGATGATGCCCGCGCGTTCGCCGGTGCTGCCGCGTTCGGCGTACACGTGCACCCGCAGCGAGGGCGCGAAGCGCAGCGCTTCGGAGCGCCAGTTGCCGATCAGCGACGTCGGCATCACCACCAGCGTCGGGCCGTTGGCCGCACGCGCCAGCATCACGGCCAGGGCCTGCAGCGTCTTGCCCAGGCCCATGTCGTCGGCCAGGCAGGCGCCCAGGCCCGCGGAGGCCAGGCGCATCGCCCACTCGAAGCCCTCTTCCTGGTACGGGCGCAGCTCGGCCTGCAGCGTGGACGGCAGCGCCGGCACGATGCGGCGCGCGTCGTCGAGCGCCTGCAGGCGTGCGGCGTAGGCGGCGTCGTGCTCGACCTGCGCGCCTTCCATCGCGGCCTGCAGCCAGGGCGCGGCGATGGCGGGGGCGCGCACCTCGTCGGGGTTGTTGGCGCGCGCGGTCTGCTTCTCGGTGACGGCGGCGATGTCGGCCACGCGCTCGCGCAGCTCCTGGGTCAGCGCCAGGAAGCGCCCGTCGCCGAGCGGCATGAAGCGGCTCTTGCCTTCGGCGGCGAAGGCGATCAGCTGCTGCAGGCCGACCACCAGTTCCTCGTCCACCTTGAGCTTGCCGTCCAGCGCGAGCCAGTTCTCGTGCGTCTTCACCTTGAGGACGAGCTGGTCGAGTGCGGCCGAGGCCACGCGCACCGGGCGGCCCTGCGGCCAGTCCAGCGCCAGGATGGACGTGTGCGGCTGCAGCCGCTCGACCAGCGCCAGCGCGTCGTCGGCCGCGTCCAGCAGCCATTCGCAGGGCGACTCGGGCGGCAGCTCGGGCAGCATCGGGCAGGCGTCGAGCACCGATTCGAGGTGCGCGCGCTCCACCTTCAGGTCGCGCTGCACGCCCACGCTCTCGCCCTTCAACGTGGCCACCACGCGGGCCCGGCCGCGGCCGGGAATCAGGCGCGGGCCGACGGTGGCGTAGTCGGCGCCGAACGGCGCGGCCACCAGGCGCAGCTGCAGGCCGTCGCCCACCGGCTGCAGCTCGGCGCGCAGGCGCGCCTCGGCGGGCAGCTCGCGCGCGGCCTGCGCGGTGGCGGCGTCGTCGGCGTGGATGCGGAAGTGGCTGCCCAGGCCGGTGAGCACCTCCTGCAGCTGCGCGGCACCCTGGCGCGGGATGTCCAGTCCGGTCGGGCCCAGCAGCTGGGCCACGCGCTTCTGCGAGGCCGTCAGCCGGATCAGCTTCGCGCGCTGCGGGCCGTCGCGCCAGATCGACACCAGGCGCAGCGCGTCGAGCTCCTTCTGCTCGGCCTCGCTGCCGGCCCAGCGCGCCGTGGCGGCGTCCGGGGTCACCTGCAGCGAGGGCTGCATGCGCACCCGCAGCCGCTCGCCCTCGTCCACCACCTCGAGCTCGGGGCCGGCCTCCACCAGCTCGATGAACTGGTCGGGCGCGTCGCTGAACGCGACGTGCGGATGGTTGAACAGCGCGCCCATCGCCTGCGCGAGGTCCAGGCGCAGGGCGCGGCCGAAGGTCTCCTGGCGGATGGCGCGCACGATGCCGGCGTCGGCCGGCGTCAGCGTCTGCGCGCCGCGCTGCAGGCGGCTCAGCGGCACTTCCTTGAGCTGGCCCCAGCCGCGCACGCCGCGCTTCTGTTCGTGCGGCACCAGCGCGCGCACGCTGCCGTTGTCGCCGGTCTCGACCAGCCAGACGATGCGGCTGTCGGCCGCGGACGCCGCCGCGGGCGCGGCCGCCGGCTCGCCCAGCGCGCGCAGCGCCGACAGCGCCACCTGCCAGCGCTCGAGCGCGGCGGGCACGAAGAACCAGGCCGGCGCCGGGTCGCCGGCGAGCACGCCCAGCGCGGCGCCCAGCTGTTCGGCCAGGCCGTCGAGGCCGGCATGCTGGTAGGCGCCCTTCAGGTGCTGCGCCGCGTCGGCCTCGGCCGGCGGCAGGCCTTCGGCCACGGCGCCCTCCTTGAGCCAGGCGCGCATCAGCCAGCGCCCGTGGTCGAGCGGGGACACGATGCGCGAGCCGGCGCCCCGGAAGCCCCACTGCAGGCCATAGGGCAGGAAGGGCTTGAGGTCGCGCGGCGCGACGCCCAGGCGAATCTGGATGGCCAGCGCGATCGCCCCCAGCGGGTGGTCCAGCACCGGCTCGCGCTTGCCGCCTTCGGCCAGGCACAGCTTCAGGGCCTTGTCCAGGTGCGCCGGGGTCTGCTGGGCCAGCAGCGCCAGCACGTTGGGCAGCATGGCGGCCAGCGGCAGCAGCCCGCGCCGCTTGCCGGTGATCTTGCGCAGGGCGGCAAGCGCGGCGTCGAACTCGGGCTCGGCCTCGGCCCAGCGGCCCTGCACCGCCAGCGCCGCCGCGCCCACCCCCTGGGCCAGCGCCAGGCGTGCCGCGGCCGACGTGGGCGGCGCCGTGGTCGCGCGCGGCGGCGCGGCATAGCCGTGCGAGGAGCGCATGGCGTCGAGCAGGTCGCCGCCGTCGGGCGCCTCGAGGGCCGGTCCCAGCAGTTCGCCGAACGAGCGCGCCCAGTCGGGGCCGCGGCGCTCGGCGCCGTCGGCGACCAGGCGATCGAAGGCCAGCGACCAGCGCAGGCCGTGGGCATGCGGGGTCGCGGCGTCGCGCACCAGTCGGGTGGCGCGCTCGCGCACGAACGCGGCGTCCAGGTCGACCCCGGTCTGCAGGCTGGCGCCCAGGCGGTCGAGCGCGCCGCCCAGCATGTCGCACTGCAGGACCGGGTGCAGGCGATCGAACAGCGTCGCGTCGACGCAGTCGGCGACGGCCGCGTCCAGCAGCGCGGGCACGTCGTGCAGGCCCGGCGGCAGCCGGTCCAGCGACGTCTCGAGCTCGGCGGGGCCGGCACCGTGCAGCGCGTCCAGGCGCATGCGGGCGATGGCGGAGCCGAGCGTGGGAAAGCGGCCGTGGCCCGGGCGCAGCAGGCCGGTGGGCGAGTAGCCGTCGGCATGCGCGAGCGCGGCGCGCAGCGCCTCGTGCGACACGCGCGCCATCAGGTCGGCATACACCGCGGGCTGGATGTTCATCGGCAGCGACCACACGCCGGGACGGCGGTCGTCCTCGTTGGCGAGCCCGGCCTTCTGCAGCAGCGCGAAGCGGTGGCGCAGCAATTCCATCGACGGCGCGGTGCCGCCGGGTTCGCGCACCGCCGGCGTGGCCAGCAGCTCGCACACCCAGGTGCGCGAGCGCGGCAGCGCGCCGAGCGCGAGCGCCGCGAGCATGTCGCGCGCGAGCGGATCGCGCGCGGCGAGGCCGGCGAACGCGTCAGGCATCCGCGGGTCCGCGGTGTCGGGCCGCCACCACCGGCCGGCGCATCACCGCGCCGCGGCCTTGCGCGCCCACAACTGCAGCACGACCTCGGCCGCCGCGCGACTCAGCTGGTCGCGCACCTGAGGATCGTCGAGTTCCTCGGCGCTGGGGTGGTCCTCGGAATCGGCGGCCACGTCCACGTCGCCGCCCAGCCAGGCGATGGTGGCCAGGCCGGGCCCGACCTCGGGATCGGACTGCAGCGGCGCCCAGGCCGCGGGTGCGAGGTCGGTGGCGGCGAGAAAGCCCATGCACCAGTCGGTCGCGTCGGCCAGTTCCTCGCCCTGCGTGCCGGGCAGTTCGGCCACGCTGAACACCGGCTCCCAGGCGTCGGGCGGGCCGGACAGCGCGGCCTCGATGCTGCGCAGGTGGCGCAGCACCAGCACCGTGGTGCGCTTCCTCTTCTGGTTGCTCTGGAACGGCGCGGGCGCGGGCTCCTGGTCGCCACCCCAGATCGCGGGCAGCCAGTCGGCGGACGCGCCGAACGGCGCCGGGCCGACCAGCAGCGCGGTGAGGTAGCCGTCCATGCCGTCCAGCGTCATCGTGCCGTCGGCGGGCAGGTTGGTCAGCAGGTCGTCGAGGCTCGCGAGTTCCTCGGCGGTCAGCGGGGTGTTGGGCGATTTCGGGTCGTACGACGGGTAGTCCATTTCAGCGCCGCCCGGCCGCCCGAAGGCGCTGAAGCGCCCCCTCGGGGGGCAGTGAACAAAGTGAGCGTGGGGGTTGTTTCATGTTATGCCTTGAGGACGGCCAGGCCGCCCATGTAGGGGCGCAGCGCCTCGGGCACGACGACCGAGCCGTCGGCCTGCTGGTAGTTCTCCAGCACGGCGACGAGCGTGCGGCCCACGGCCAGGCCCGAGCCGTTGAGCGTGTGCACGAGTTCGGGCTTGCCTTGCGCATTGCGGAAGCGCGCCTGCATGCGGCGCGCCTGGAACGCACCCATGTTGGAGCACGAGCTGATCTCGCGGTAGGTGTCCTGCGCGGGCAGCCACACCTCGAGGTCGTAGGTCTTGGTCGAGCCGAAGCCCATGTCGCCGCCGCACAGCAGCATCACCCGGTAGGGCAGGCCCAGCTTCTGGAGGATGGCTTCGGCGTGGCCGGTCATCAGCTCCAGCGCCTGCATGCTCTGCTCGGGGTGCACGATCTGCACCATCTCGACCTTGTCGAACTGGTGCTGGCGGATGAAGCCGCGCGTGTCGCGGCCGGCCGAGCCTGCTTCCGAGCGGAAGCACGGGCTGTGGGCGGTGAGCTTGACCGGCAGGTCCTCGGCCTTCAGGATCTCGCCGCGCACGGTGTTGGTCAGCGAGATCTCCGAGGTCGAGATCAGGTACTGCTCGGGCTGCGACTCGTCGCCGCCGCGCAGCACCCAGAACATGTCCTCCTTGAACTTGGGCAGCTGGCCGGTGCCCTCGAGCACCTCGCGGTTGACGATGTAGGGGGTGTACAGCTCGGTGTAGCCGTGCTCGCCGGTCTGCACGTCCAGCATGAACTGGGCGAGCGCGCGGTGCATGCGCGCGATGCCGCCGCGCAGCACCGTGAAGCGCGAGCCCGACAGCTTCGCGCCGGTCTCGGGATCCAGGCCCAGCGGACCGCCGACGTCGACGTGGTCCTTCACGGGGAAGTCGAAGGTGGCCGGCGTGCCCCAGCGGCGCACCTCCACGTTGCCGGTCTCGTCGCTGCCGGCCGGCACCGAGTCGTCGGGCAGGTTGGGCAGGCCCATCAGGATCGCGTTGAGTTCGCCCTGCAGCGCCTCCAGGCGCTCGGCGCCGGCCTTGAGCTCGTCGGCGATGCCGGCCACCTCGGCCATCACCGGGGCGGTGTCCTCGCCCTTGCCCTTGCCCTTGAGCATGCCGATCTGCTTCGAAAGGCTGTTGCGGCGCGCCTGCAGGTCCTCGGTGCGCGTCTGCAGCGTCTTGCGCTCGGTCTCGAGCGCGGTGAACGCGGCCACGTCCAGGTAAGGTTGCGGGCTCTTGCGGAACTCCAGGCGGGCGATGACGGCGGGCAGGTCGCGGCGGAGCTGGGTGATGTCGAGCATGGTCGTTCAGTTTCCTAGGATTCTTGTCGAGCGTCGTTCAGGGGGTCGCGCGGGCCGGCGCGGGCGCGCCGGGGGCGACGACGGGCGTTGGCGGCGAGCGCTGCGCCCGCCCGGCGATCGTCAAGATCGGGACGCCCGCAGTTCCGCCATGCTGCGGTCGCCGAGCCCCAGCGGCAGCGGGAATTCGACCGTCTCCTTGACGCCGTCGATGTTGCGCACGCTGACGGCGCCCAGCTGCTTCAGGCGGTCGATGACCGCCTGCACCAGCACGTCGGGGGCCGAGGCCCCGGCCGTCAGGCCCACGCGGGCGCGGCCCTCGAACCAGTCGGGGCGCAGGTCCTCGGCGCCGTCGACCATGAAGGCCGGCGTGCCCAGGCGCTCGGCCAGCTCGCGCAGGCGGTTGCTGTTGGAACTGGTGGGGCTGCCCACGACGATCACGATGTCGACCTTGGGCGCCATGAACTTGACGGCGTCCTGGCGGTTCTGCGTGGCGTAGCAGATGTCCTGCTTCTTGGGCTCGCGCACCAGCGGGAAGCGCACCTTGACCGCCTCGTGGATCTCGGCGGCGTCGTCCACCGACAGCGTCGTCTGCGTGACCACGGCCAGCCGGCTGGGGTCGCGCGGATGCACGTTGGCGACGTCGGCCACGTCCTCCACCAGGTAGATGCCGTCGCGCAGCTGGCCCATCGTGCCCTCGACCTCGGGGTGGCCCTTGTGGCCGATCATGATGAACTCGTAGCCTTCGCGCGCCAGCTTGGACACCTCGACGTGCACCTTGGTCACCAGCGGGCAGGTGGCGTCGAAGACGGAGAAGCCGCGCTGCGCGGCCTCCTCGCGCACGGCCTTGCTCACGCCGTGGGCCGAGAAGACGAGCGTGGCGCCGGGCGGCACGTCGGCCAGGTCCTCGATGAAGATCGCGCCCTTGCCCTTCAGGTCGTTGACGACGAAGGTGTTGTGCACGATCTCGTGGCGAACGTAGATGGGCCGGCCGAACTTCTCGAGCGCGCGCTCGACGATCTCGATGGCGCGGTCGACGCCCGCGCAGAAGCCGCGCGGCTGCGCGAGCAGCACCTCGTCGACGAAGCGCTGCGGTTCGGTGGCCACGGGCGAGTCGCTCATCACATCACTCCGATCAGCTGGGCCTCGAAGGTCACCGGCTGGCCGGCCAGCGGGTGGTTGAAGTCGAACAGCAGCCAGTCGGTGCCCTCCTCGCGGATCACGCCGGCGAACTTGCCGGTGCCGTCGGGCGTGGGGAACTCGACGACGTCGCCCACCCGGTAGTCCTCGTTGGCGTCGCCGTGCTGGGCGAGCAGGCTGCGCTTGACCCGCTGCAGCATGTCCGGGTTGCGCTGGCCGTAGGCGGCGCCGGCCTCCAGGTGCCAGGTTCGGCGGGCGCCCTCCTCCATGCCGACCAGGCACGCCTCGATGGCCGGGGCGAGCTGGCCCGCGCCGAGCGACAGCGTGGCGGGCTTGTCGTCGAATGTGCTGACGACCTCGGCGCCGTCGGGGCCACTGAGGCGGTAGTGCAGCGTCAGGAAGGAGTCGGGCTGGACGATGTTCACGAATATGAGGCGGTTGGGCAGGCACGGCCTGCCGGGGTGCGCACGACACTGGACGGGTCGGCTCGCCGTGGGCGCGCCGACGGCGCCACTCCCACGTGGAAACCCGATTTTACCTGCCAGGCCCGCCGCCATGTCGATCAAGGAATTGCCCCTCGCCGCCCGCCCGCGCGAAAAGCTGCTGGCGCACGGCGCCCACGCGCTCGCCGACGTCGAGCTGCTGGCCCTGTTGCTGCGCACCGGCGCCCGCGGCACCGGCGTGCTGCAGCTGGCCGAGCGCCTGCTGGGCCAGTTCGACGGCCTGGCCGGGCTGATGCACGCCAGCCCGGCGGCGCTGGCGCGCGTGGGCGGCGTCGGCCCGGCCCGCCGCGCCGAGCTGGCCGCGGTGCTGGAGATCGCCCGCCGCACCCTGGCCCAGCAGCTCAAGGCCGCGCCGGTGTTCGACTCCCCGCAGAAGGTGAAGGATTTCGTCGCGCTGCGCCTGGGCGCGCTGGGGCACGAGGTGTTCGGCGTGCTGTTCCTCGACTCGCAGCACCGCCTCATCGAGATGCAGGAGCTGTTCCGCGGCACGCTGGCGCAGACCAGCGTCTACCCGCGCGAGGTGCTGCGCCAGGCGCTGCTGCTCAACGCCGGCGCCGCCATCCTGGTGCACAACCACCCGTCGGGCGTGGCCGAACCCTCGCGCGCCGACGAGGCGCTCACGCAGTCGCTGGTCGGCGCGCTGCGCATGATCGAGGTGCGGGTGCTGGACCACCTCGTGGTGGGGGCGGGCTGCGTCACCAGCTTCGCGGAACGCGGCCTGCTTTGAAGGGGCGGGGCCGTCGTTCCGGGCGAGTGTCCGTCAGGTTCGAGGGAAATAGGCGCGTCGATGAAAATGCACGGGTGCAACCAGGCCGACCCGGGCTCCGGCGCCGGCCGACCACGAAGGACTTCGTCTTGAAAATGCGCAGCTTGCAGGATCTCGGCGCGATGCGCGAGGCGCTCGAGCGCGCGCGGCGCGAGGCGGCCGAGGCCGCGCGGCGCGCTGCCGAGGCGCAGGCACGTGCCGATCGCGAGCGCCGCCAGTTCGAGTTGGCCGTGGGCAGCGTCCGGCCGCTGAAGGCCGCGCCGCGCGCCGACCTGCGCCCCGAGCCGCCGCCGGCCGTGCCGCGCCAGAAGGAACTCGACGAGGCGCGCGCGCTGGCCGAGGCGATGTCCGACGAGGTCGACGTCGAATCGCTGCTGCTCACCGACGACGGCCTGGGCTTTCGCCGTCCGGGCGTCTCGCTGGACGTGCTGGGCCACCTGCGCAAGGGCAAGTGGTCCATCCAGGACCAGCTCGACCTGCACGGCCTGCGCCGCGACGAGGCCCGCGACGCCGTCGCCCTCTTCATCCGCAACGCCGAGCAGCGCGGGCTGCGCTGCCTGCGCGTGATCCACGGCAAGGGCCACGGCTCGCCGGGCCGCGAGCCAGTCCTCAAGTCCAAGGTGCACAAGTGGCTGGCGCAGCGGCGCGAGGTGATCGCGTTCGCGCAGGCCGCCGGGCCGCAGGGCGGCGCGGGGGCGGTCATCGTGCTGCTGGCGGCCTGAGGATGGCGGCGCGCGCACTCTCGTGCGGCGTGCTGCTGCTCAATCGCCGTGGCGAGGTGTTCACCTGCCACGCCACCGGCACGCCGCGCTGGGACCTGCCCAAGGGCGTGGCCGACCCCGGCGAAGCCCCGCGCGACGCCGCGGTGCGCGAGGCCTGGGAGGAAAGCGGCCTGCGCGTGCCGGCCGAGCGCCTGGTCGACCTCGGGGAGTTCGACTACATCAGCGCCAAGCGCCTGCACCTGTTCGCGCTGCGCGTGGCCGACGATGCGATCGACCTGGCGCGCTGCAGCTGCCGCTCGTTCTTCCCCCACCACCGCACCGGCGCGGCCACGCCCGAGGCCGACGCCTGGGGCTGGAAGCCGCGCGCCGACGCGGCGGCGTGGTGCGGCAAGAACATGGTGCGGGTGCTGGGGTCGCTGGACTGGGCGGCGCTGGCGGCGCTGCCCGAGGTCGACCACGTGGAGGTCGACGGCTAGGCCCACGGGCGCGCGCGTTCGGCGCGTGCGGGCTCGGGGGGCAGGACGCCGCCCTCAATCGCCGGCCGCGACGAACCCCGCGCCGGCACATGGCTGCCATCGCACCCTGCTGGCCAAGACCGGGGCCACCACGCGGGCGGAGGCCGTGCACGACGGCTTGCGCTGCGGCCTCATCGGCCTGTGACGGCAGCGCGGCGCGCCAGGCGTGCCGGGCAGGCCGAACCCGCGCTACCGCGCCTTCGCGAAGGGTCGGCTGAGGAACCGCGAGCCGGCCAGGCCGAAGCGCCAGGGCTGGTCCACCGCCTTCGTCAGGCCGATGCGCGGACCGACGACCGCCTCGACTTCGTCGGCGGGCGCCGCCACGAAGAACGGCGGGCGGTCCAGCGGCAGGCCGTAGTGCGCCAGCGTGATGCCCAGCGCCTGCCCCAGCCGCCCCGGGCCGGAACACAGCAGGCGGACGTCGTCCACGCCGCGGCGCTCGCGCATGCGTGCCAGGCCGGCGCGCGGTTCCAGCGCGCGGATCAGCACGCCGGCGCCGTGTCCCGCGGGCCGGCAGGTGAAGTTCAGGCACCAGTGGATGCCGTACGACCGGTAGACGTAGGCATGGCCCGGCGGCCCGAACATGGCGGCGTTGCGCGGCGTCGGACCCGGGTGCGTGTGCGAGGCCGGATCCGCCTGGTCGTAGGCCTCGGTCTCGACGATGACGCCGCCCACGCCGTCGACCAGCAGCGTGGCGCCGATCAGGTCGCGGGCGACGACCTCGGCCGGCGCGTCGAAGTCGATGCCGTGCGCCGCGCTGGCGCTCACGGCGCCTCGGCCAGCAGGCGCAGCGTCGACGGATCGGGGCCGTCGGCGAAGAACCGCGCCAGGGCGCGCGCGAAGACGCCCTGCTCGCCGTCCACCTCGCGGAAAAGCGTCAGGCACGAGCGCAGCTTCAGGTCGTCGGGCGAGCCGAAGATCTCGTGCGCGCTGCGATCCGGAACAGCCAGCACGAGGGCTACGCATTCGCGCAGGCGCGGGCCGAGCACGGGGTGCGCGAGGTAGGCCCGCGCCTCGTCGATCGAGCCCAGCCCGAAGTGCTGCGCCAGCGTGCTGCGGCCCAGGCCGCGCAGTTGCGGGAACACGAACCACATCCAGTGGGTGCGCTTGCGGCCGGCGGCGAGCTCGGCGCGCACCGCGTCCAGGTGCGGCGCCTGCGCCTGCACGAAGCGTTCGAGGTCGTCGTCGTTCATGGTTCGCTCGTTCCGGCGGCCGGGCATCGGCATCGCACGTCGATGATGGCATATCGCTCCGGCCTTGCCGCGCTCGCGCCGTGTGCGCCCGAGGCCCCGCCGGCAGGGTTTCGCGGACCTGCCCATAATCCGCCGCATGCCGCACACGCCCGCCCTGCTCCGCCTCGCCCTGGCCCTGGGCCTGGGTCTCGCCCCTCCGGTCTTCGCCGCCGATTCGCCCGAGGCGCAGCTGGGCGCCATCGCCGACGCGGTCGACCCGCAGGCGCTGCATGCCACCATCGAACGCCTGGTCGCGTTCGGCACGCGCCACACGCTGTCGGACACCGCCTCCGACACCCGCGGCATCGGCGCCGCGCGACGCTGGACGAAGGCGCGCTTCGAGGCGATCTCGCGCGATTGCGGCGGCTGCCTGGAGATCGTCACGCCGTCGCAGATGTTCACCGGCAAGCGCGTGCCCGTGGCGACCGAGGTGATGGACGTCGTGGCGATCCAGCGCGGCGGCGGCGACCCGGACCGCGTCGTCGCCATCACCGGCCACATCGACTCGCGCGTCAGCGACGTGATGGACGCGACGCACGACGCCCCCGGCGCCGATGACGACGCGTCCGGCGTCGCCGCGGTGCTGGAATCGGCGCGCATCCTCAGCAAGCGGAAGTTCGCCGCCACCATCGTCTACGGCGTCCTCTCGGGTGAGGAGCAGGGCCTGTACGGCGGCAAGGTGCTGGCCGACCATGCGAAGGCGAAGGGCTGGCGCGTCGAGGCCGACCTGAACAACGACATCGTCGGCAACAGCCACGGCCAGGATGGCGTCAACGACAACGGCGTGGTGCGCGTGTTCTCCGAAGGCACCAAGGCGCTGGAGACGCCCGAGCAGGCCGCCCGGCGGCGCTACAACGGCGGCGAACTCGACTCGCCGTCGCGCAACCTGGCGCGCTTCGTCGCCGGCCTGGCCGAGCGCCACCTGGTGAACTTCCGCGTCAACATGGTCTACCGCACGGACCGCTACGGCCGCGGCGGCGACCAGGTGGAATTCCTCGAGCACGGCTTCCCGGCGCTGCGCTTGACGGAGCCGCACGAGGACTACCGCAACGAACACCAGGACCTGCGCACCGAGGCCGGCGTGCGCTTCGGCGACACGCCCGACCGCGTCGACGTCGACTACCTGGCCCAGGTCACGCGCCTGAACGCGGTCACGCTCGCCGCGCTGGCCAACGCGCCCGCGCCGGTGCGGGGCGTGGCCATCGCCGGCGCGGTCACGACCGACACCGTCATGACCTGGACGCCGCAACCCGGCGTCGCCGCCTACCGCGTCTGGTGGCGCGACACCACCGCGCCACAATGGCAGCACAGCCGCAGCTTCCCCGCCGGCGTCGACCCCGGCCACGCGGTGCTGCGCAACATCGACCTCGACGACTTCTTCTTCGGCGTGTCGGCCGTCTCGGCCGACGGCTGGGAGTCGCCGGTGACCTTCCCCGGCGACGCCGGCAGCTTCTAGGCCCTGGCGCGCAATCCCGGCCGGTCGGCGAACAGCGCGCCCCGGGTCAAGCCACGCCTTCGATCATGCGGGCGGCGATGGCCCGGTGGAACGGCATGATGGTCGCGAGGTAGGCCCGGCCCCAGGCGTTGTGCCAGCGCACGATGGTGGTCACGGTGGCGAAACCGCCGGCGATCGCCACGACGACGCGGAAGTCCAGGTGGCGGTCGTCGAAGCCCAGCACCACTTCGTCGGCCGACTGGCGGACCACGGGAAAGCCGCCGGGCGGCGCGGGCTTCAACCCGACGACGCGGCCGAGCCGGTTGCGCAGCGCGATCAGCGCGCGCACCCATGCCGGCCCGCGCGCGAACGCCCTCCGCGTCGCCTCGACGGCGTCGATGCCCGGTGGCGCGGGCACCCGGTACGCATCGACGAACTGGTGGCCGGGCAGCAGGCGCTCGCCGTCGACGGACGGCGCCACGGGGATGGCGGTGGGGCGGGTCATGCACCCACTGTAGGCCGAGGCGCGCCGGCGCGCCACGGCCGCGGTGGAAGCCCTGGCCAGGCCATGGAAGCGGCGGCGCGCGCACCGCCGGCGAGGGGCAGCGGGCCCGGGACTTGCCGCACGCCGCCTTTGGCTTTCGCGGCGCGTCCGGGCGCCGTCCCCAAGATGAATGCTCCTGGCTTCGATGACTGGCTGGTGCCGCTCGCCTCCGCGCTCGGCGCCGTGCTGGTGGGTATGCTCGCCTACGCCGTGCTGCGGCCGATCGTGCGCCGCCTGAGCCGCCACGCCCCGGTGGCGGCCGCCGTCAACCGCCAGCTCGACAAGCCGCTGCGCTGGCTGCTGCCGCTGATGGCGGTGCAGGTGGCGCTGGAGGGCGCACCCGACGCCCTGCCGCACGTCGACGGCGTGCGCCAGGCGATCACCGTGCTGCTGATCGTGGCGTTCACGGTCGCCGCCATCGCCGCGGTGCGCGGCGTGGCCGACGCGGTGGCGCTGCTGCATCCGCAGGACGTCGCCGACAACCTCGAGGCGCGCCGGGTGCTCACGCAGACGCGGGTGCTGGCCCGCATCGCCACCGGCGTGGCCCTGTTCGCCGGCGTGGCCTTCATCCTGATGACCTTCCCGCGCGCGCGCCAGTTCGGCACCAGCCTGCTCGCCTCCGCGGGGCTGTCGGCACTGGTGATCGGCCTGGCCGCGCGCTCGGTGTTCGGCAACCTGCTGGCCGGCCTGCAGATCGCGCTGTCGCAGCCGATCCGCATCGACGACGTGCTGGTGGTGCAGGGCGAGTGGGGCCGCGTCGAGGAGATCACCAGCACCTACGTCGTGCTCAAGATCTGGGACGAGCGCCGGCTGGTCATCCCGCTGCAGTGGTTCATCGACAACCCGTTCCAGAACTGGACCCGCACCACCTCGCAGATCGTCGGCAGCGTGTTCCTGTGGGTGGACTACGCCACCGACCTGGCGCCGCTGCGCGCGGAGGCCACGCGGCTGGCGCAGGGTTCGCGCGACTTCGACGGCCGCGTCTGCCTGCTGCAGGTGGTCGACACCAGCGAGCGCGCGATGCAGCTGCGGCTGATCGTCAGCTCGGCGTCGGCCGGCCAGAACTGGGACCTGCGCTGCCTGCTGCGCGAGGGCCTGGTCGCGCTGATGCAGCGCGAGCAGCCCGAGGCCCTGCCGCGGCTGCGCACCGAGCTGCGCGAGCCCGCGGCCACGCGCGGCGACGGCGCCGAGCTGGAGGCGCGCCTGGCCGGCCAGCGCACCGACAGCGGCGCCGCCGAGGTCAACAACGACACCGGCCTGACCCGCCTGGCCGCGCCCACCGGCGGCGTGCTGCCGCCGGCGCAGGCGCCGCGCTGAGGCCCGGCGGACGCGCCAGGGGATGCGGTATGGGGTATGGGGGTGCTGCACGATCGAGCAGCGCTCGAATGTTGCCTACACCGGAACATGCGGCCAGGGGTAACGACCGGTAACGCGCGTGTCTTCATGCAAGGCAATGCCATGAATGCGGTACGCCGCTGGCGGGAATTTCGTGAACCGATTCACGCGTTGGGGAAATCAACTGCTTCTGCCCAACACTTTCTGACATCACTCCTGACTCAGCTGGAAGACAATCTGGTTTCCCCCTAGTTCCATGCGCCCCTCCAGCGCAGCCAAGACCATGAAACGCCGCACGATGCTGAGCTTGCTGGCCGCCTTGCCGGCAACCACCGCTTTTTCCAGGGAATCGGGCAATCTGGTGCTGGGTCAATCGGCCCCGGCCACCGGTCCGGCAGCGCAGCTGGGCATCCAGCTGAACCGGGGCGCGCGCCTGTACTTCGACAAGGTCAACGCCGCCGGCGGCGTCAACGGCCAGAAGATCGAGCTGCGCATGCTGGACGACGGCTACGAGCCGCCGCGCGCCAAGGCCAACACCGAAACCTTCCTGAACGCCGACGTGTTCGCGCTGTTCGGCTACGTCGGCACGCCCACCTCGCTGGCCTCGATGCCGCTGGTCAAGGACTCCGGCATCCCGTTCTTCGGCCCGTTCACCGGCGCGATGGCGCTGCGCCAGCCGGCGCTGCGCAACGTGTTCCACGTGCGCGCCTCCTACGACGACGAGACGGCGCTGATCGTCAACCAGCTGCACCACCTGGGCCTGTCGAAGATCGCGGTGTTCCGCCAGAACGACAGCTACGGCCAGGCCGGCCTGGACGGCACCACCAAGGCGCTGAAGGCTCTGGGCCTGGCGCCGGTGGCCGTGGGCACCGTCGAACGCAACACCGTCAAGGTGGAGGATGCGGTCAAGGCCATCGTCGCCGCGCAGCCGGACGGCGTCGTCCAGATCAGCTCGTACAAGAGCTGCGCCGAATTCATCCGCCAGGCGCGCAAGGCCGGCTACGGCGGCCAGTTCTTCAACGTGTCGTTCGTCGGCACCAAGGCGCTGTCGGACGAGCTGAGCAAGGACGCCCTCGGCGTCGTGGTCAGCCAGGTGATGCCCTACCCGTTCTCGCCCGCCGTGGCCATCGTGCGCGACTACCTCGACGCGGTGAAGGCCGCCGGCGATGCGACGGCGAACTACTCCAGCCTCGAAGGCTACGTCGACGCCCGCGTCTTCGTCGAGGGCCTGCGCCGCGGCCGCGCCAACACGCGCGAGGCGCTGGCCAGCGGCCTCGAGTCGCTGCAGCACGTCGACTTCGACGGCTTCAACCTGAACTTCGGCCGCGAGCACGCGGCCTCGCACTTCGTCGAGCTGTCGATGCTGACCGGCGACGGCGGCGTCCGCCGCTGAGGTCGCCGGCGCCGGCTGGATCCGGCGCGCCGGGCAGGCGGACCGGACCCGTTCCCGGCGCCTGCTCAGTCGCCACCCAGCCAGCGCGGAATCGGCCGCGGCCGGTGGTTGAGCACCAGACCCGCGAGCCGCTCCGGCCCCAGGCCGGCCGCTGACAACGCGGCGCGCGCGGCGGTCCGGGAGGTGCGCCGCGAGTCGACCACCATCACGCAGGCATCGGCCGCGTCCAGCAGCGCGCCGCAGGCGTCCAGCGTCGGCGCGTCGAGCACCACCAGCGCGAAGCCGGCGCGCAGCGCCGTCAGGCCCTTGCTCACGGCGTCGGGCCGCTGCAGCAGCGCGGGCTGCGCCAGCACGCCGCGGCCCAGGCGCCACAAGCGCGACGGACCGGCGTCCGCGGGCGCCAGGCCCTGCAGCGATCCCAGCGTCATGATCTCGGACAGCCCGGCCGCGCCGCGACGCGAGATGTCGGGGTCGCGCGGCGGGCGGTCGAAGGCCGCGTCCACCCAGACGACGTCGCCCTCCTGCTGCTCGGCCAGCGCCGCCGCCAGCCCCTGGGCGACGAAGCTCTTGCCCTCGCCGGCATGGGTGCTGCTGACCAGCACGACGCGGCCGGACAGGATCGCGGCATCGCCCTCGGCCGCCGGCTGCACCGGCGCGCCGTGGTGGCGGGTCAGGTGCTCGAGGACGCCCAGGCCGATGCGCTCGAACAGCGGGCCGTCGTGCCCGGTCTTCATGCGCGGTCCACCGGGCTGCGGTCGGGCCCCGGGCCGGGCATGCCGAAGCGGCTCTCGCGCGAGCGCGTCGGCAAGGTGGGAATGGCGCCGAGCACCGGCACGCCCAGCGCCCACTCCGCCTCGCGCGGCGAGCGCATGCGCTGGCCACGCAGTTCGCGCAGCGCGGCCAGGGCCAGCCCCAGCAGCAGGCCGGCGAGCAGGCCCGGCCAGGCGCCGTGGCCGCGCCCGTCGGGCGCGACGCGCACCGGGGCGTCGTCGGACACGCGCCCCGCGGCCGGCGGGGCCAGGCGCAGGGCCGCGTCGATCGCGTCGGGCTCGCGGGCATCGTCCATCCGCAGCGCGGTCGCCAGGGCCCCGGTGCCCTCGACGAGCATGGCGATGTCGTCGCGCACCACGGCGGTCTCGAGCTCGAGCGCCAGCCTGAGCCGGCCCGCGTCGCCCGCCGGCGCCGGTGTCCGGAGCGATGTCTGCGCGCGCGCCGCAGCCGGCCCGCCGCCGCCGGTCGGGTGGCGCAGCGAGGCCAGCGTGGACAGCGCGGCGCCCACGAAGGTGCACAGCGCGATCAGGCCCGCCTGGCGCCAGGGCACGGCGACCAGGCGGCGCGCGGCGCTGGGTGGCGCACGCCACGACGGGTCGTGCGAGGAAGAGGGGAAGAGGCCGGGCATGGAATCGGGACAGGGTCGGAAGCGCGTCAGCACGGGGTCGATGGAAGGCAGGTCAGGCCGCAGGTGGGCCGGAACGCGCGATGGCCTGCAGGGCCCGCCGGGCGACGGCCTGCGGCCGGTCGGCGCTGGCGCTGGCCAGGGTCCGCCACGCGTCGGGCCGGATCGCGGCCGCCGGCGAGGCCGGGCGGACCAGCGCATCGAGCCGGGCGCAGAGCTCCTGCCGCCCCGCCGGCCGGGCAAAGCCCGGGTCGGCGTGCATGAGGCTGCTCACGGTCAAGCGGCCGTCGCGGGCCAGCCGCGCGGCCCGTCGGCCCGCTTCGAGCCGCAGCAGCGCGCGGCCGCGGTCGATGCGGGAAAGGACGATGTCGAGCGCGACCCCACGCGCGCCGGCCCGTGCGATCTCGCCGGCCAGGTCGTCGCCCCGGGCCCAGCGCAGCAGGCGGGCGACGCGGCCGCGGTCGGTCGCCGGCCGGCCCAGCGTCGCCGGATCGATGGCCACGACGTGCTGCACGTCGACGCCATCGAGCGCAGCGCGCCACGCCAGCGCACCGCCGGCGCCCACGCCCACCAGCGTGCAGGCGCCGACGCCGTGCTCGCGCCGCAGCCATGCCACCACGCGCGCGAGGTCGGCGCTGCCGGTGGCCGCGTCGCGCAGCGCGGGCGGGTCGCTGTCGCCCGCACCGGCGCGGTCCAGGCGCAATACCACGTCGCCGAGTGCCGCGCGCCGGCGCGCCCAGCACACCCATAGCCGGTGCGGCCCGATGCGGCGGTCGCCGTCCGCCGACAGCAGCACGACGGCCGGGCGCGGCGCGCGCGTGGCCGCGCCGTCGCGCTCGCCCAGAACGCCCACCAGCCCCGAGCCGCGGCTGTCGGCGATGCGCACCACGCGCTCGCGCAGCGCGACGGCGCCTTCGCGCAGCCGCATCCAGGCCGTGGCATCGGCATCGGCGGCCGCCAGGGCCAGCACCGCGGCGGTGGCGGCTTCCAGGCGGGCGGCGGCCAGCGCGGCCTGGACGCGCGCGTTGCCGGGATCGGCCACGCCGAAGCCGTCGATCGCGGCGACGCCGCGCAGCACCGTCGGGTCGGCGGCGCGCTCGCGCAGCCAGTCGACGATGACGGCGCCCGCGCCCTCGCCCGCCGGCTGCGCCAGCGCGCGTTCATGCACGCGCATGCCCATGCGGGCCAGCGCGTCGGCGGCGCCGCGACTGGCGGCGTGCGGCGGCCACAGCAGCAGGGCCTCGAGCACCGCCGTGGTGGCCGCGGCAGGCCAGCGCAGCGCGCACAACGCCTCCAGGCGCCGCACCGGCAGCGCGAAGCCGCCCAGCGAGACCGGCAGCTCGGCGGGGTCGAAGCAGGCGCCGGGCCGGCGGGCGGATGCCGGCGCGGCCGCGTCGTGTGCCAGCACCGCCTGCTCGCCGACGAAGGCGCGGCCCCCGGCCACGGGCATCAGCGCGACCAGCGCATCGACGTCCGGGCGCGCGGCGGCGGCATGGGCGGCGAGCAATGCGCCCAGGCGCAGGCCGACGAAGGCCAGGCGCTCCTGGCCGGAGCGCGCCAGCGCCTGCGTGGCCGCGGCGTCGAAGGCGGCCAGCGCGTCGGCGATGCCGGTGCTGCCGGTGGCGGCCGACGAGTCGCCGGTGTCGGGCCATTCGAAGCGCAGCGTGCCCAGGCCGGCCTCGGCCAGCGCGAGCGCCAGCGCGCGCTGGTCGGCGTAGGCCGCCACGTCCTCCTCGCCCCACGAGCTCGCCAGCACCACCGCCAGCGGCAGCGCGGGCGCGCCGGCGGCGGGGGCGGCCGGGGCATGCCACCAGGCCAGGCAGGTGTGGCCGGCGGCGGCGACCAGCACCGGCTCGGCGGCCGGCGCCGACCGCACTCGCGACCCTGCGCCTGCACCCTGATCCGTCCTGCGCACCGCACCGGGTGCGGCGGGCGCGACGCGTCCCTCGCCCGCCATCACGATGCGACGGACGAACGAGACCGATGACGCTCGGGACGAGCTTCAAGGCGGGGGGTGGTGCGGGCGGGAAACATGGTTACAAAAGGTATCGATCGATTCTAGGGCCCGGTCGAGCATCGCCCTGTCGGGAACTCCTGCTCCGAAGCCCGCGCGGAACGCAAAAACCCGGCGAACCGCCAGTTAAGTCACAGCCCGATGGCGGCTTCTAGCCGATGACCGCCAGCGCGCGCACCAGCCGGCGCAATCCGACCCAGGCCTGCACCGGGATGTCGTGGCCGCCGTCGAAGGTCGCCCAGCGCACCTGCGCCCCGGCGCCGGCCAGCGCGTCGCGCAGGGATTGACCGGCCGCCAGCGCCAGGTTGGCGTCGTCGCGGCCATGCAGCAGGTCGACCGGCACGCCGCGCAGCCGCGGCAGCGCCGGCGCCCATTCGGCGAAGGCCAGCCGCGAAGCCGACCACAGCGCCAGCGCGGCCACGGCCAGCGGCGGCTCCTGGAACACGCAGTCGAGCGCCAGCATCGCGCCCTGCGAGAAGCCGGCCACCACCAGCGGCAGCCCTGGCGCGCGGTCCGACAACGCCCGCGCAGCCGCGTGGACGGCGGCGCGCGCGGCCTCGCGGCCGGCGGGGTGGCTGGCGTGCAGGTCGGTCGGGCCGGTGCGCAGGCGTGCCGCGCGCAGCGCGTCGTCCACCGGCCACCAGGCGCGCCCGCCGCCGGCGCGCGCCACCGGGCCGGACGGCAGCGCGACCAGCGCGGGCAGCTTCAGCGACCGCAGCAAGGGGGCGAGCCGAGCGGGGTCCATGTCCAGCCCGTGCAGCATCAGCACCGCCACGCGCGGCGTCGCGGCCGGTTCGACCCAGGCCACCGGCGGGCAGGACCCAGCGGGGAGATCCGGTGCAGGCTGGGCGGCAAGGGTGTCGCGCTCGTTCACGGCGCCGATTGTCCGCGCAGCGGCGCCGGGCGCCGCGTCAGTCGTCCGGATAGAGCGTTTCCCAGGGCACGCGCACCATCACGTCGGCGTCGGCCACCAGGGCGACGATGGCGCTGGCCTTGTCGGTGGTCTCGCGCCGCAGCGGCCGCATCATCGGCTGGCCCGCGGGGTTGGTGAGGCAGGCCACGATGGGGGTGCTGACCGTCTGGCCGCGGTGCACGACGATGGCGATCTCGCCCGAGGCCAGGCGCACGAAGCAGCCCGGCGGGTAGATGCCGAACTCCTTGATCAGCGCCGCGGCCAGCGGGTGGCCCGAGGTGCTGGTGAAGATGTCGCGGGCGGCCACGTTGGGCGTCAGCGCCACGCGCGACGAGCGCGCGCTGAGCTTGGCGGTGAACATGTCGACGTAGTTCAGCGCCTGGGCCAGCTCGCCGACCTCGGTCAGCTGGCGCGGATAGACCGGCTCGTGGTGCTGCTCCACGGCCGCCAGCCACAGGTCGTCGGTGACGCCGGCGGCGGCCAGCATCTCGGCGCTGCGCAGCGGGTGTCTGTCGATGGCGACGCGCTGCTCGGGCGTGGGCGGCTGCGGCTGGATCGCCAGGCGGCCCTGCAGCTCGATCATCGACAGGTTCATCGACATCGCGGCGGCCACCAGGCGGCGCCGGTGCGGCTCGTCCCAGCCCATGCGCTTGCCGGTCAGGCAGCACACCGCGGCGCAGTGCAGCGAGTGCGAGACGCCGTAGGACTGCAGCTTGGTCTGGTCGTGGCGCAGGATCTGGAACAGGACCTTGTCGGGGTAGCGGTCGGCCAGCGCGACCAGCACGTCGACCACCTCGTCGAGCGCGGCGCGCAGCCCGGCCGGCGAGGTCGTCAGCAGCGTGTTGAGGCGGCCGGACGACAGCCGCCAGCGGCCGAAGAAGCCCTCCTTGGGCCTGGACGCGCTGGTGCTGGGCGCGAGCGCGGCGCGCATCTCGGCGGCATCGACGAACATGCCGCGCGCCAGCAGCGTGGCCAGCATCTGGGCATCGGCCACGCGGTGGCCGCGCGCGAGCAGCAGCTTGCCGTTGCCGTCGCGGATGCCCCATGCCAGCGGCAGGCCCGGCTTGATCTGGTGGGCGACTTCCTGGAGCGGCAGCAGTTGCATGCGAAACACCTCGACCCGGTTGTCGACGGGCCCGGCCCGCCGACGTGCGGCCCCTTGCCGCACAGTCGGATTTTCGGACGCGGGCGCCGCGACAACAGGCTGGCGTCCGCCGGCACGCGCCTGCGTGCCTACTAAATCACGCCGGCGGACGCTGTCGGGCGTTCTTGATGGCCCGCGTAGGGAACCCCGGACGCCTGGTGTGGAATTCGCACGAAATGGAAATGAATAAAACGAACGCCGTGCTCGCGCGGTGCGCCGGCGGGCTCAGCCGGTGACGTTGCGCATGTGGTCGGCCGTGCTCGCGAACGAGCGCAGCAGGCGCTCCTGCATCGCCGGGTCGAAGCCGCTGGCCGGGCCGATCTCGGCCATCGCCAGGCCCATGCAGGCCAGCCACTGGTCGCGCTCGCGCACGCCGATCGGATACGGCAGGTGGCGCGCACGCAGCCGCGGGTGGCCGAAGCGCTCGATGTAGAGGTCGGGGCCGCCCAGCCAGCCGGTCAGGAACCAGGCGAGCTTGTCGCGCGAGCCGTCCAGCGTCGTCGGGTGCAGCGCGCGCAGTTCGGCGAATGCGGGCTCGAGGTCCATCAGGTCGTAGAAGCGGTCGACGAGCGCGCGCAGGCCGGCGATGCCGCCCAGTTGTTCGAAAGGCGACGGCGGTTCGGTGGCGGCGGCGGAGGCGGGAGGCGTGGCGGTCATGCGCGCATTGTCGGATGTTCGTCCCGGCCGCGCCCCGCGCTCACCGGAGGATGTCGCGCACCCGCTCGGCTGCCGCCTGCGCCGCGGGCGAGCCCGGGTCGAACCGGAACGCCGCGTCGAAGACGCACTCGCACGGCTGCGGCAGCTCGCGCTCGGACGCGCGCATCAGCTGGCGGCTGGCGCGCAGGCCGCGGACCAGCCCGCCGCATTCGCTGCGCACGGCGCGCGCGCCGGCGTCGTCGTCCGGCAGGTGCACGACTGCGCGCGCGAGCGCCTCGAGCGCCGACCCGGCCAGCACGAACATCCGCTCGTTGCGCAGGCACAGCAGGGAGACGGACTCGCGGCGGCGGAACAGGTCGCCGCACAGCGCGGTCAGCGCGCCTTGCCGGGCCGGCCCGTCGGTGTGCAGGAAGGCGCGCAGGCTGTCCGCGCTCTGCTTCATGTGGGCACGGATCGGCAGCAGGTCGGCCTGGATGTCCTCCGTCGCCTGGGTCGGCGGGATGTCGTGCAGCGTCCTGTCGTTGTCGTCGTGCGGATGCATCACAGGCGGGGTCCATGGCCCGTGCGGCGGGCTTCGTCGTTCGTCCTTCGTCGCATCGTTCACGCAGCCAGCCTGGATTTCGCGACGTGGTCCAGGAGGCCGCGGGCCTGGTCGCGCAGGGCGGTCGCGGCGGCGACGGTCTCTTCGACCAGGGCCGAGTTGCCCTGCGTGGCCTGGTCGAGGTCGTCCATGCCGCCGCCGACGTGGGCGATGCCCTCGGTCTGCTCGCGTGCACCCACGGCGATCTCGCCCAGCAGTCGTTCGACGTGGGTCGAACTGCTGACGATCTCGGCCATCGTCTGGCCCGCGCTGCGCACGACGCCCGTACCCGCCTCGATCTTCTCCACGCTCGCCGTGATCAGCGCCTTGATTTCACGCGCCGCGGAAGCGGAGCACTGGGCGAGCGAGCGCACCTCCGCGGCGACGACCGCGAAGCCGCGGCCCGTCTCGCCGGCGCGCGCGGCCTCCACGGCGGCGTTGAGCGCCAGGATGTTGGTCTGGAAGGCGATGCCGTCGATGACACCGATGATGTCGACGATCTGGCCCGACGACGCGCGGATGTCGTCCATGGTCGCGACCATGGTGTGCGCGATCGATCGCGTGGATGCGAGGAGCGGGCGGGCCCGCGGACGGCGCGCGGTGCGCGCCGGGGCGGCTACGCGCGCAGGCGCGTGGCGGCGGCCACGACCGCCTGGGCCGCGGCGCTGCCGGGCAGGCAGTCCAGCAGGAGCTGGCGGCGCTTGACGGCGTCGCGCACGGCCGGGTCGATCGGCACTTCGCCGACGAATTCGAGCTTGACCGGCACTTCCAGCCCGGGGCTGACGAAGCGGTCGACCACCTGCTGCAGCTGGCCGCGGATGATGCGGCCCTCGCCGGGCTTGCTGACCTGGTTGACCAGCACGCGGATGTCGCGCCGGTTCTGCGTGGTGGCCAGCACCTTGATCGTGGCGTAGGCGTCGGTCAGCGAGGTCGGCTCGGGCGTGGCCACGATCAGCACCTCGTCGGCCAGCGACACGGTGTAGAGGACGACGTCGGAGATGCCGGCGCCGGTGTCGAGCAGGATGCGGTCGAAGCGCGGCACCACCTGCTGGATGACCGAGACGAGTTGCTCGCGCACCTCGGGGGTCAGGCGCGAGTACTCCACCATGCCCGAGCCGGCCAGCAGCACCGAGAAGCCGCCGGAGGTCTCGAGGATGGCCTGGTCCAGCGTGTTCTTGCCGGTGAACACGTCGTGCAGCGTGATCTTGGGAAACAGGTTGAGCACGACGTCCAGGTTGGCCAGGCCCAGGTCGGCGTCGAGCACCAGCACCTTCTCGCCCTGGCGCGCGAGCGCCGTGGCCAGGTTGGCCGACAGGAAGGTCTTGCCCACGCCGCCCTTGCCGCTCGTGATGGCGGTGATGCGCGCGCGTCGTCCGGCCGGTGCCGTACTCATTGGAAACGCTCCGTGCTGCGCACTGCGCTGTATTCGCCCTTCGGGCGGCCGTGCGTGCTCATGAGGAAACGCTCCGTGCTGCGCACTGCGCTGTATTCGCCCTTCGGGCGGCCGTGCGTGCTCATGAAAGATCTTCCCCAAAGATGGACGACGCGAACAACAACCCCTTTTCCTCGGCGGAAACCACCGAGACGGGCGTCGGCTCGAGGCAGGTGCGGTTGCGCCCCTCGGACTTGGCGCGGTAGAGCTGCAGGTCGGCGCGTTCCATCCAGACGGACGGGGTGGAGCGCACCCATTGCGGCGCGTAGGCGCCGCCGATGCTGACGGTGCAGCCGAGCTGCTGGCCGCCGACCAGCGGGATCGCCTGGCCTTCGACCCGCGCACGCAGGCGCTCGGCCACCGTCGCGCCGAAGGCCGGCGGGCAGTTGGGCAGGATGATGGCGAATTCCTCGCCGCCGATGCGCGCCACCAGGTCCATCGGCCGGACGGTGGCGTTCAGGGCGTCGGCGACGGCCTTGATGACCATGTCGCCGGCGACATGGCCGTGGTGGTCGTTGATGCGCTTGAAATGGTCGATGTCGACCATCAGCAGCAGCGCCGGCTCGCCTGAGCGCGCGACGCGGTCGGACTCGCGGGCGATCGCGTTCTCGAAGCTGCGCCGGTTGGCCAGCCCGGTCAGGCCGTCGCGGCTGGACAGGTCGCACAGCGCGTCGATGAGCGACTGCAGCCATTCCGCGCTGCCCTCGGCGCCCGCGGGCCGTCCCTGTCCCGACTGCGTGAGCAGGGACAGCGCCTGCTCCAGGCGCAGGGCGTCCGGAGTGGCGGGGGGCAGGATGGCGGGCTTGGAATTCACTGGTCTCGGGTCTGGGGAAGAGACGTCCACGCGGTGTGAGCAGACGCCATTGCGCGTCCAACCGAGTCTACAGCCGCCCCCGGCGGCCCCGGAATCGCGAAAAGAACCGCATTTAGACCCCAACTCGGCCCGCCAATCGGTGTCAAGACTCTTGAGACTGTCCGGCAGCGACCGATAACCCCATACCGAACCCCCGGTTCACGGGCAGACCAAAAACGATGAGCACCGACCTCGCATTCGACAGCACCGACGCCGCCAGCCACGAATTCACGTTCAGCAACGGGGATTTCCAGCGCGTGCAGAAGCTGATCTACCAGCGCGCCGGCATCAGCCTGCACGACGGCAAGCGCGCCATGGTCTACAGCCGCCTGTCGCGCCGCCTGCGCGAGACCGGCGACCGCAGCTTCGCCGACTACCTGAACGCGCTGGAGCGCGCCACCGGCGCCGGCGGCGACGCCGAGTGGCAGGAATTCATCAACTGCCTGACGACCAACCTGACCTCGTTCTTCCGCGAGGAACACCACTTCCACGCGCTGGCCGAGGCCTTGAAGGCGGTGGCGGGTCGCCCGATCCGCATGTGGTGCAACGCGGCGTCGACCGGCGAGGAGCCCTACTCGATCGCGATGACGCTGCTCGAGGGCGGCTGCGGCAACGCGAAGCTGCTGGCCACCGACATCGACACCAAGGTGCTGGCCACCGCCCAGCGCGGCGTGTACCCGGCCGACTCGCGCGGCCTGTCGCCGCAGCGCCTGCAGAAGCACATGATGCGCGGCACCGGCGCCAACGCCGGCTTCATGCGCGTCCGGCCCGAACTCCAGAAGATGATCGAGTTCCGCACGTTCAACCTGATGGCCGCCACGTGGTCGCTGGGCGAGCCGTTCGACATGGTCTTCTGCCGCAACGTGATGATCTATTTCGACCACGAGACGCAACGTCGCGTGCTCGAGCACATCCATGCCGTGATGAAGCCGGGGAGCCTGCTGTTCGTCGGCCACTCCGAGAACTTCACCGATTCGCGGGACCTGTTCCTGCTGCAAGGCAAGACCATCTACAAGCGCGTCTGACGCCCGCGACCTCTCGCCCGCGCCCGTCCCGCCCCCGGAACCCACTCCAACTTTTCAGGCTCTGCACATGGCTGCCCTCCAACCCACGCCTTCCCCCGTCGGCGCGCGAGCCCCGCTGCTGCGCGCGACGTCGGGCCCCGGCTCGCGCCTCGAGAAGCTGAAGGCCGTCGTGCGCAAGCCGGGCGAGGCGTCGTTCTTCTTCTACGACGCCCACTTCCAGAACGAGGCGGTCAAGGTGCTGCCGGGCGAGTACTACGTCGACAACGAGGAACTGCTCGTGATGACCACGCTCGGCTCGTGCATCGCGGCCTGCCTCTACGACCGCCAGGCCAAGATCGGCGGCATGAACCACTTCATGCTGCCCGAAGGCGCCGGCGACTCGGGGCGCTACGGCTCGTACGCGATGGAACTGCTGATCAACGAGATGATGAAGCGCGGCGCCACCCGCATGACGATGGAGGCCAAGGTGTTCGGCGGCGGCGCCGTGATCGCCGGCATGAACAGCATCAACGTGGGCGAACGCAACACCAAGTTCGTCATGGACTTCCTCAACATGGAGCGCATCCCGGTCGTGTCGAAGGACGTGATGGACATCTACCCGCGCAAGGTGTGCTTCCTGCCGGCGAGCGGCAAGGCCATGGTCAAGCGCCTCGCGCCGACCAACGCCGAGGCACTGGTGCAACAGGATCGGCTGGCTGCGCAGAAGGCGGCGCCGGCATCGACGGGCGGCGGCTCGGTCGACCTGTTCTGAGCAGAACATTCCAGGGAGAACTGACCCATGGCAAAGACAAGAGTGGTCGTCGTCGACGATTCCGCGCTGGTGCGAAGCCTGCTGACCGAGATCATCAACCGCCAGGTCGACATGGAATGCGTCGGCTCCGCCAGCGACCCGTTCGCGGCGCGCGAGATGATCCGCAACCTCAATCCGGACGTCATCACGCTGGACGTCGAGATGCCCCGCATGGACGGCATCGACTTCCTGTCCAAGCTGATGCGGCTGCGGCCGATGCCGGTGGTGATGGTGTCGACGCTGACCGAGCGCGGTGCCGAGGTCACCCTCAAGGCGCTGGAACTGGGCGCGGTCGATTTCGTCGCCAAGCCCAAGATCGGCGTGGCCGACGGCCTCAAGCTGCTCGCCGACGAGATCACCGAGAAGGTGCGCACCGCCTCCAAGGCGCGCGTGGCCAAGCCGCACGCGCCGGCGCACCCGCCCACCGTCGCCGGCGCCGCGGCGCCGGCCAAGGCCGCGCCGCAGTCGATCGGCCGGCTGTCCACCGAGAAGCTGATCTTCATCGGCGCCTCCACCGGCGGCACCGAGGCCACCAAGGAAGTGCTCACCAACCTGCCGCCCGATTCGCCGGCCGTGGTCATCACCCAGCACATGCCGCCGGGCTTCACGAAGTCGTACGCGGCGCGGCTGGACGGCCTGTGCAAGATCCGCGTCAAGGAGGCCGTCGACGGCGAGCGCATCCTGCCCGGACACGCCTACATCGCCCCCGGCGGCTTCCACCTCAGCGTGGAGCGCTCGGGCGCCAACTACATCGCCCGGGTGTCCGACGGCGAACCGGTCAACCGCCACAAGCCTTCGGTGGAGGTGCTGTTCGAATCCGCCGCCCGCGTCGTCGGCCAGAACGCGCTGGGCATCATGCTCACCGGCATGGGCGCCGACGGTGCCAAGGCCATGCGCACGATGAAGGACGCCGGCAGCTACAACGTCTGCCAGGACGAGGCCACGTGCGTCGTGTTCGGCATGCCGCGCGAGGCGATCGCCCACGGCGCGGCCAACGAGGTCCTGCCGTTGACCAAGATCGCGCAGCACGTGATCGACCGGCTGCGCAGCACGTCGGGGCTGTCGATGAACCGCGTCTGACGGCGCCCTGCGCGGCACGCAGCACGAAGGGGCCGTCGGCCCCTTTTTTCGTTGTCCGCGCATGCGACCGCCCGCCGATTCACACCTGCGCCCGCAGGGTCGTGGCGCCCGTCTTGACGCGGTCGCTCGCGCAGGCGCAAGCTGGTCGTCGATGCTGCGACGGCGGCAGAGGACACCGGTCCCATGCCCAACGACCAGGATGATGCGGACGACCTGTTCGCCGGCGCCGCAGCGGTGCCCAAGCCGCCGCTGCCGACGAAATCCGCCGACAACCGCAAGGAATCGCGCGTGCGGGCCAACTGGCAGGCGCGCGTGCTGCTGGCCGACGATCGCATGGTCCAGCTCAACGTCTTCGACCTGTCGGAAAGCGGCATCGGCCTGATCTCGGAGATCGGCATTCCCGCGCACAGCGTGCTGCGCGTCGCCCTGGCCGTGCCGGGACTCAACGATCCCGGCCGGATCACGCCGGTGACCGGCACGATCAAGACCACCCACATGACCGTGCGCGGCCACTACGTGCATTGCGGCGGCCTGTGGGTGGAGATCCCGACGGCCTCGCGGGACCTGATCAACCAGTGGGTGCGCCGGCTGCGCCAGTGAGGCGCTGCAGGCCGGACGGCCGGGCAATGTCATGATTCGGGGATGAACGAAGAACAACCCTGGATCACCTGGGAAGAATCCGGCACGCCGCAGCGCGCGCGCTGGCGCTCCGAATCGCAGGCGATGCCGGCGACGCTGCTGCCCGCCGACGACACCCTCACGGCCAACGCCGCCTTCAAGCTGGTCAGCGAGGGCACCGGCCTGCTGTGGCAGGGCGACTTCCACAACGGCCGCCAGCTGCTGCAGGCGCTCGGTCGGCGCGTCGACCGGCCGCCGCGCGTCGGCGCGGCAGCGCCCGCGCCGGCCGGCGGGCGCGGGGACGCGCAGGCGGCCGCGCGCGACGCGTTCGCGCGCCACCGCGCGGCCCAGGCGCGCCGCGCCGCGCTGCTGGGCCGCGTGCTGGTGAAGTTCGAGCCGGACCGCACGATCGCACTGCGCCGCGCGCCCGACGTTCGCGCCGCGCTGGCCGAGGCCTGGGGCCCGCCCGACGGCAGCGCGTCCATCGCCTCGCTGCGCGAGCTCCAGGGCCTGGTCGGGGCGCACGAGTGGCGCAAGAAGGGCGTGGAAGTGCCGGCGCTGGGCGGCCGCATCCACCCATGGTTCGGCGTGTTCTCGCCGCTGCGCGGCGAGTACCTGCCGCTGGTCGCGCAGGCTCCGCTGCCGCCGGGCGCGCAGGCGCTGGCGTTCGACATCGGCACCGGCACCGGCGTGATCGCGGCGCTGCTGGCGCGGCGCGGCGTGCGCGAGGTCGTGGCCACCGACCTGGACCCGCGCGCGATCGCCTGCGCCACCGAGAACGTGGCGCGGCTGGGCCTGGCCGGCCAGGTGCGCGTCGTCGCGGCCGACATGTTTCCCGAAGGCAGCGCCGCGCTGGTCGTCTGCAACCCGCCCTGGGTGCCGACGCCGGCCAACGCCGCCATCGAGCGCGCGGTCTACGACCCCGACAGCGCGATGTTGCGCGCCTTCCTGGGCGGCCTGGCGGCCCACCTCGCGCCCGGCGGCGAGGGCTGGCTGGTGATGTCGGACCTGGCCGAGCACCTGGGCCTGCGCACGCGCGACGAACTGCTGGCGTGGATCGCCGCGGCAGGCCTGCGCGTGGTCGCCCGCCACGACACGCGGCCGACGCATCCCAAGGCCGGCGACCCGGCCGACCCGTTGTTCGCGGCGCGCAGCCGCGAGGTGACCTCGCTGTGGCGGCTCGGGGCGCAATGACGGCCGACGGCGCTTTCCCGTCGCTGTCGACCCCGCGCCTGCAGCTGCGCGAGATCGTCGCCAGCGACGCGACCGCGCTGCTGGCGATCCACGGCGACGCCACGGCGATGCGGTGGTTCGGCAGCGATCCGCTGGTCGACCTGGAGGCCGCGGAAAAGGTGATCGCCGGCTTCGCCGCGATGCGCCTGCTGCCCAGCCCGGGCGTGCGCTGGGGCATCGTGCACGCGGACCCCGGCCGCGGCGGCACGCTGCTGGGCACCTGCGGCGTGTTCCGCTGGAATCGCGGCTGGCGCACCTGCCTGACCGGCTACGAGCTCGCCCGCCAGGCGCAGGGCCGCGGCTACATGACCGAGGCGCTGCGCGCGATCTACGCGTGGGCGTTCGCGACGATGGGCGTCGAGCGCATCGAGGCCCAGGTGCACCCGCGCAACACGCCCTCGCTCGCGCTGCTGAAGCGCCTGGGCTTCGTCGAGGAAGGCCTGCTGCGCGAGGCCGGCTACTGGCTGGGCGAGCGGCGCGACCTGGTGCAGCTGGGGCTGCTGCGGCGCGAGTTCGTCGCCGCCTGAGCTTCCCGTCAGGCCGCGGGCGCGGCCTCGTAGAGTTCCAGCGGCAGGTCGTCGGGGTCGGCGAAGAACGTGAAGCGGCGGCCGGTGTGTTCGTCGACCCGGATCGGCTCCACCGCCACGCCGCGCGCCTCGAGCTCGGCCTTGGCGCGCGCGACGTCGGCCACCTCGAACGCCAGGTGGCGCAGCCCGCGCGCCTCGGGATAGGACGGCCGCGCGGGAGCGCCCTCGAACGAGAACAGCTCCACCTGGCCGCCGTCGGGCAGCGCCAGGTCCAGCTTCCACGAGCGCCGCGGCGCGCGCCAGTGCTCGCCGAGCACCGCCAGGCCCAGCACCTCGACATAGAAGCGCTTCGAGATGGCGTAGTCCGAGCAGATGATGGCGGCGTGATGGAGGCGCAGGAGCATGGCGCGGCCATTGTCGCCGCGCGCCCGCCGTCGAGCTGGAATCGACGGCGCCGGCGGCCCCTGGGTTTTCCATTAATCAGTCCGCTTGATTTATTTATCCAAGGTTTGCACAATCACGTCTCGCCCTGCCGCCAAAGAAGCGGCCTTCCTCAACGCATCGGAGACAAACCATGCTGAAGCTCGCTTCGTCCCTGCTGGCCGCCGCCGTCCTGGCCGCCACCGCCAGCGTCGCCGTCTCGGCCGACCAGCCCGTGATCGGCCTGATCACCAAGACCGACACCAACCCCTTCTTCGTGAAGATGAAGGAAGGCGCCACCGAGATGGCCAAGTCGCGCGGCGCCAAGCTGCTGACCGCCGCGGGCAAGCAGGACGGCGACAACGCCGCGCAGGTCACCGCCATCGAGAACATGATCACCGCCGGCGCGAAGACGATCATGATCACCGCCAACGATTCCAAGGCCATCGTGCCGGCGATCCAGAAGGCGCGCGCCAAGGGCGTGATGATCATCGCGCTGGACAGCCCGACCGATCCGCAGGACGCCACCGACGCCCTGTTCGCCACCGACAACTACAAGGCCGGCATCCTGATCGGCGAGTACGCCAAGGCGGCGCTCGGCGGCAAGCCGGCGCACATCGTCACGCTGGACCTGTTCCCCGGCCACCCGGTGGGCGCGCAGCGCCACAACGGCTTCATGAAGGGCTTCGGCCTGGCTGCGCCCGACGCCAAGGTCAACGAACTGGGCAAGGCGCCCGAGATCATCTGCCAGGCCGACAGCTTCGGCGACCAGGCCAAGGGCCAGACGGCGATGGAGAACTGCCTGCAGAAGAACCCCGACGTCAACATCGTCTACACGATCAACGAGCCGGCCGCCGCCGGCGCCTACACCGCGCTCAAGCGCGCGGGCAAGGAAAAGGGCGTGATCATCGTGTCGGTGGACGGCGGCTGCGCAGGCATCCGCAACGTCAAGGCCGGCGTCATCGCCGCCACCTCGCAGCAGTACCCGCTGAAGATGGCCGCCCTCGGCGTGGCCGCGGGCGTCGACTACGCCACCAAGGGCACCAAGGTCAGCGGCTACACCGACACCGGCGTCACCCTGATCGCCGACAAGCCGATGGCCGGCATCGAGAGCAAGGATTCCAAGGTCGGCGAATCCCTGTGCTGGGGCAAGTGAGATGAGCACGCGCACGGCCGCTCCGAAGAGCACTCGCACCGCAGTGCACAGCACGGAGGTTTCACGATGAGCACCGGAGCCTCCAATGTCGAGGCGGGCAAGCCGAGCGCCGCGGGGCTCCGCTGGCCCGCCGGTCTCAGCGTGGCCGTGCTCGGTCCCGTGGTCGCGCTGGTGCTGGCCTGCGCGTTCTTCGCCACGCAGAGCGAGCACTTCCTGTCCGGCGGCAACTTTTCGCTGATCCTGCAGCAGGTGGCCGTCGTCGGCGTGATCGCCATCGGCCAGACGCTGGTGATCCTGACCGGCGGCATCGACCTGTCGTGCGGCATGCTGATGGCGCTGGGCGGCATCGTGATGACGCGCTTCGCCACCACGCTGGGGCTGCCGCCGCTGCTGGCGATCGCCTGCGGCATCGGCGTCACCGCGCTGTTCGGGCTGGTCAACGGGCTGCTGGTCACGCGCATCCGCCTGCCCTCGTTCATCGTCACGCTGGGCACGATGAACATCGCGTTCGCGGTCACGCAGCTGTACTCCGGTGCGCAGACGGTCACCGACCTGCCGCCGCTGATGACGGCGCTCGGCGACACCTTCTCCATCGGCGGCACCCAATTCGCCTGGGGCACCGTCGCCATGCTGGTGCTGTACGGCCTGGCGTGGTTCGTGCTGCGCGAGACGGCGGCGGGCCGCCACGTCTACGCGGTGGGCAACAACCCGGAGGCGACACGCCTGGTGGGCATTCCCACGCAGCGCGTGCTGCTGGTGGTCTACGTCGTGGCCGGCGCGCTGTACGGCGTCGCGTCGCTGCTGAGCGTGTCGCGCACCGGCGTCGGCGACCCGAACGCGGGCCAGACCGACAACCTCGACGCGATCACCGCCGTGGTGCTGGGCGGCACCAGCCTGTTCGGCGGCCGCGGCGTGATCGCGGGCTCGCTGGTGGGCGCGCTGGTGGTGGGCGTGTTCCGCAACGGGCTGACGCTGATGGGCGTGTCGTCCATCTACCAGGTGCTCGTCACCGGCGTGCTGGTGATCCTCGCGGTCGCTGCCGATCAACTCTCGCGCCGGGGGAGCCGCTAGACATGGTTGCCCGGGCTCGCTCCGCTCACCGCCCCCAAGGGGCTCAGGCCCGCTCCCTCCGGAGCGGCCGCGCGTACGCGGGCCTGGGCCACCGCAGCAAGGACTCACCGAAATGAATGCGATCACACAACCCCGTGTCGTGATGAAGGCCACCGCGCTGGTCAAGCGCTACGGCCAGGTCGTCGCACTGGACGGCACCGACTTCGAGCTGCGTGCCGGCGAGATCCTGGCCGTGATCGGCGACAACGGCGCCGGCAAGTCCTCGCTGATCAAGGCCCTGTCGGGCGCGACCGTGCCCGATTCCGGCTCGATCGAGCTGGACGGCGTCGTCACGAAATTCCGCAGCCCGATCGAGGCGCGCCGCGCCGGCATCGAGACCGTCTACCAGGACCTGGCCGTCGCCCCCGCGATGACCATCGCCGAGAACCTGTTCCTGGGCCGCGAGATGCGTCGCCCCGGCTGGCGCGGCGGCGTGCTGCGCATGCTGGACAAGCGCCGCATGATCGAGGAAAGCGTGGCCCGTCTGGCCGAGCTGAAGGTGGGCATCCGCTCGATGTCGCAGGCGCTCGAGACGCTGTCGGGCGGCCAGCGTCAGTGCGTGGCGGTGGCGCGCGCGGCGGCGTTCGCCAAGCACGTGGTCATCATGGACGAGCCGACCGCGGCGCTGGGCGTCAAGGAAGGCGGCATGGTGCTCGAGCTGATCCGGCGCGTGCGCGACCGCGGCCTGGCCGTGGTGCTGATCTCGCACAACATGCCCCACGTGTTCGAGGTCGCCGACCGCATCCACGTGGCGCGGCTGGGCAAGCGCGCCACCGTGCTGAACCCGAAGAAGATCGGCATGAGCGACACGGTGGCGGTGATGACCGGCGCGCTGCGCCCGGAAGACCTGCCCGCCGATGCCCTCGCCCACTGACGACGCCTTGGCCCGCACTGTCGCCACCACCGCCCTGCCCGCGGCCGCCCCGGCGCGCGCGGAACGCGCCCACCTGCGCCCGCGCGGATCGAGCCAGGGCGGGCTGCGCCAGTACAACGAGCGCGTGGTGCTGCAGGCGGTCCGCCTGCACGGCGCGCTGCCGGGCGCCGAGATCGCGCGCCTGACCGGGCTCACCGCGCAGACGGTGTCGATGATCACCAAGAGCCTGATCGACGACGGCTACCTGCGCAAGGGCGCGCCGGTGCGCGGCAAGGTGGGCCAGCCCTCGGTGCCGCTGTCGCTGGCCCCGGACGGCGCCTACGCCATCGGCATCAAGGTGGGCCGGCGCCGGCTCGACACGCTGCTGATCGACTTCAGCGGCCAGCCCTGCGCGCGCTGGTCGCTGGCCTACCGCTTCCCCGATCCCGAGGAGGTGCTCGCCGAGCTGCGGCTGCGCTTCACCGCGATCCGCCGCAAGCTGGGCCCCCAGGGCCGGCTGCGCCTGCAGGGCGTGGGCCTGGCCGCGCCGCTGGCGCTCGGCAGCTGGCAGTCGCTGCTGGGCGTCACGCCCGCGGTGGCCGAACGCTGGAACCGGCTCGACCTGCGCGAGGCCGTGGCCGCCATGTGCGACTGGCCGGTGCACGCGATGAAGGACACCGCCGCCGCCTGCGTCGCCGAGCTGGTGGCGGGCCGCGGGCGCGGCATGCACAGCTTCCTCTACATCTTCGTCGACACCTTCATCGGCGGCGGCCTGGTGATCGACAGCCACCTGCGCAACGGCCTGACCGGCAACGCCGGTGCGATCGGCTCGATGCCGCTGGGCCTGCCCGATGCCCGCGGCGCGGCGCCGCAGTTGCTCAGCGTCGCGTCGCTCCACACGCTGGAGCAGGCGTGGCGCGACGCCGGCCTGGACGACCCCGGCTTCGAGGGCCCGCAGGCGCTGCAGGCGCCGTGGCACGACGTCACGCGCACCTGGCTGGAACGCGCGGGCGCGGCCATCGCCCATGCGATCAACGGCGCCACCTGCCTGCTGGACCTCGACGGCGTGATCCTGGACGGCGCGATCGACCGCCCCCTGCTGGCAGAGCTGATCGCCGCCACCGAGGCCGCGATGCGACGCTCGAACTGGGAGGGCGTCGCCGCGCCGCAGTTGCTGGCCGGCACCGTAGGCGCCGACGCGGGCGCGCTTGGCGGCGCGCTGCTGCCGCTGCATGCCAACTTCGCGCCCGACCGCGATCTCTTCATCAAGGAGCACGTCTGATGAGCGCACGAACGGCCGCGCCGAAGGGCGGTCGCGCCGCAGTCCGCAGGACGGAGGTTGCCCGATGAACGACGCCCTCGCCGGCCAGGTGGCGGTGGTCACCGGCGCGGCTTCCGGCATCGGCCTGGCCAGCGCCCGCGCGCTGCTGGGCGCCGGGGCGCGCGTGGTGATGGTCGACCGCGACGCGGCCGCGCTGGCGGCGCTGTGCGCGCGGCACGGCGAGGCGATGATCCCGCTGGTGGTCGACCTGCTCGATCCGGCCGCCTGCGCGGGCCTGGTGCCTGTCGCGCTGGCGCTGGCCGGCCGCATCGACATCTTCCACGCCAACGCCGGCCTGTACCTCGGCGGCGACCTGGTCGACGCGACCGGCGACGCCATCGACCGCATGCTGCACCTCAACATCAACGTCGTGATGAAGAACGTGCGCGACGTGCTGCCCCACATGATCGAGCGCGGCCGCGGCGACATCGTCGTCACCAGCTCGCTGGCGGCGCATTTCCCCACGCCATGGGAGCCGGTGTACGCGTCGTCCAAGTGGGCGATCGACTGCTTCGTGCAGACCACCCGGCGCCAGGTGTTCCGCCACGGCATCCGCATGGGCGCGATCTCGCCGGGGCCGGTGGCCACCGCGCTGATCGCCGACTGGCCGGCCGACAAGCTGGCGCAGGCGCGCGCATCGGGCAGCCTGCTCGACGCCGACGAGGTGGCGCAGGTCGTGCTGTTCATGCTGACGCGGCCGCGCGGCATGACCATCCGCGACGTGGTGATGCTGCCGACGAACTTCGACCTGTAGGGCGGCGCGGGCCGGCATTTGAAATCCGCCGCTTCGCCTCCAGATGCTCTCCATCGGGCAGCCTCGCCCGCCAAGGAGCCTCCATGCGGCGACTGTTCATCTTCTGGCGCCAGGGCGGGCGCGACCTGAAGCTGCTGTGGCACGCCCTGCGGCATCCGGACCGGCCGGCCTGGCTGCTGCCGGCCAGCGTCGTGCTCGCCTTCTTCGCACTCGATCCGGCCAACCTGGCGTTGCCGCTGCTGGGCGCCGTCGACGACCTGGTCCTGCTGCCGCTGGCCTTGCGCGCGCTGGTGGGGGCGTTGCCGCAGCATCTGAAGAGTCCGCCGGCCTGAACGCCTGGACTCCTGCACGGCCGGAACCGCGCCATACTGTCGACATCCAACGGGAGACCGGCGATGGACGACAAGCAGATCCGCTTCGACGACGGCGCGGCCTATGAGGACTTCATGGGCAAGTGGAGCCAGCTGGCGGGCGAGGCCTTCCTGGACTGGCTGTCGCCCGCGCACGGGCTGCGCTGGGCCGACGTCGGCTGCGGCAACGGCGCCTTCACCGAGCTGCTGGTCGGGCGCTGCGGCGCCCGCGACGTGCACGGCATCGACCCGTCCGAGCACCAGCTCGCCTTCGCGCGCGAGCGCCTGGCCCGGGCCCCCGCGCACTTCGAGCGCGGCGACGCGATGGCCCTGCCCTGGGCCGACGGCCGCTTCGATGCCGCGGTGATGGCGCTGGTCATCTTCTTCGTGCCCGAGCCGGCGCGCGGCGTCGCGGAGATGGTGCGTGTCGTGCGCCCGGGCGGCGGCGTCTGCGCCTATGCCTGGGACATCCTCGGCGGCGGCTTCCCGTACGGTGCGGTGCAGGAGGAGATGACCCGGCTCGGACAGGCCCCGCTGTGGCCGCCGCGCGTCGAAGCCGCGGGGCTGGCGGCGCTGCGCGAGGCGTGGACCGCGGCCGGGCTCGTCGACGTGCACACGCACGAGATCGTGGTCCAGCGCAGCTTCGCCGACTTCGACGCCTACTGGGCCGCTGCCCGCCGCGGCCCGGCGTTCGCGCCGCGGCTGGGCCAGTTGCCTGGCGGGGCCACCGACAGCCTGAAGGCGCGCCTGCGCGAGCGCCTGCCCGCGGCGGCCGACGGCAGCATCACGACCCGCGCACGCGCCCACGCGGTGCGGGGACGCCGGCCGGACTAGGGTGCCGGGGATCGAACGATGCGCCTCGTCGCCGATCGGACGCTCGCCTGGTCGCCGGTCCGGCGCTACGGCTGTGCCGTCCTCCTGTTCCTGCTGGCCCTCGGCGCCCGCCTGGCGATCGCCCCGATGCAGGGCGGCGTGGCCTACGTCACGTTCTATCCGGCGGTGCTCATCGGCTTCTTCCTGCTCGGACGCGGTCCCGGCGTGCTTGCAGCGGTCCTCGGCGGTCTCGCGGCGCAGTACTTCTTCCTGCCGCCGTACCTGTCGTTCTCGCTCGAACCGACCGGCTACAAGACGCTCGCCTTCTATGCGTTGACCTGCACGATCGCGGGCGGGATCGTCGGCTCGCTGCATCGCACGACGCGCTCCTTGAGCAGCACCTTGCGCGAGCTCGAGGCCCACCGCGACAGGCTGGAACAGGAGGTCGCCCAACGTACCGGCGAGCTCGTCAAGGCCCGCGACGCGGCGCAGGCGGCGGCGCTGGCCAAGGCCTCGTTCCTCGCCAACATGAGCCACGAGATCCGGACGCCCCTGAACGCGATCATCGGCCTGAACTACCTGATCCGGCGCGGCGAAGTGATGCCCGAGCACGCGCAGCACCTGGACAAGATGAGCAACGCCAGCAAGCACCTGCTGGCCATCGTCAGCGACGTGCTGGACCTCTCGAAGATGGATGCCGGCCGGCTGCAGCTCGAAAGCGCGGACTTCCCGCTGTCGGCGATCCTGGACAACGTGCGCTCGATCATCGCCGAATCGGCGCGCCGCAAGGGGCTCGAGGTCGAGATCGATCGCGACGCCGTGCCGCACTGGCTGCGCGGCGACGCGATGCGGCTGCGCCAGGCACTCCTGAACCTCGCCGGCAACGCCGTCAAGTTCACCCGGCGCGGCCGCATCGTGCTGGGCGCGCAGTTGCTGCGCGAGGACGGCGACCGCCTGCACGTGCGCTTCTCCGTCCAGGACACCGGGTTGGGCATCGATGCGGCGCTGATCCCGCGGTTGTTCCAGCCCTTCGAGCAGGCCGATGCGTCGACCTCGCGCCGCTTCGGCGGCACCGGGCTGGGACTGGCCATCACGCAGCGTCTGGTGCGCCTGATGGGCGGCGAATGCGGCGTCGACAGCGAAGCCGGTGTCGGCAGCACCTTCTGGTTCGAGGTTCCCCTGGCCCGCGCCCACGGGGCGACGTCCACGGCGCTCGACGCGGACGGCGCCGCGGCCGAGGCGCAGTTGCGGCGGGACCATGGCGGCGCGCGGGTGCTGCTCGCCGAGGACGACGAGGTCAACCGCGAGGTGGCGCTCGCCATCCTGCAGGGCATCGGCCTGCACGTGGAAACGGCCCGGGACGGCAACGAGGCGGTCGCCATGGCGGGCGACGGCGGCTACGATCTGGTGCTGATGGACATGCAGATGCCCCACCTGGACGGCCTGGCGGCGACGCGCGCGATCCGCGCGACGGCCGCGTCGGCGAACGTCCCCATCATCGCCCTGACCGCCAACACATTCGACGAGGACCGCCAGGCCTGCGCGGAGGCCGGCATGGACGACTTCATCGCCAAGCCGATGAACGTCGAGGCGATCTACGGCACCTTGCTGAAATGGCTCGCCGCCGGTCGCCATGGCGGCCCATCGGAGCCGCCGGTCGACCGCTGAGGCGCCGGCGGCCACCGCACGCCTCGTGCCCCCGCCCCCCGCGCGAGCGACGCATCGGCCCGCTGCCACCGTGCGCTACGATGGGGTCGGGCCTCGCGCGGCCGGCGCGCCCGCCGGGAATTCCATCGTCAGGCAGGCGCCGCCCAGCGCGCTGTCGGTCACGTGCACTTGCGCGCCATGCAGCGTCGCGACTTCGTGCACGATGGCCAGGCCCAGGCCGGTGCCCTCCCACGTGGCCCGCGCGCCGCGCGCGTAGCGCTCGAACACGGTGCCGCGCTCGGGCGGCGGGATGCCGGGGCCGCTGTCGCTCACGCACAGGCGCGGCGGCGCGTCGAGCACCGCCACCAGCACCTGCCCGCGGCGTCCCGACGCCTTCAGCGCGTTGTCGATCAGGTTGGCCAGCGCTTCCGCGACGAGGTCGGACTGCGCCGTCACCACCACCGCGGCGTCGGGCACCTGCAGTTCGAGGTCGACCTCGTCGTCGAGCGCCACCTCGGCGAACAGGCCGCACACGTCGCGCGCGATGTCGCGCAGGTCCGCCGGCGCGCGGTCGATGTCGCTGCGGCTCTCGGGGTCGAGCCGGCCCAGCAGCATCAACTGCTGCACCAGCCGGCCGGTGTGCTCGGTGACCGCGGCCAGTTCGTCGAGCACGGCGCGCGCGCTGGCCAGGTCGGGACTGTTGCGTGCGCGGGCCATGCCCAGGCGCAACGCGGTCAGCGGCGTGCGCAGCTGGTGGGCCGCGGCGGCGGCGAACATGCGCTCGCGCACCAGGATGCCGCGGATGCGCGACAGCAGGTCGTTCAGCGCGGTGGCGAACGGCGACAGCTCGTGCGGCAGGTCGCCCTCGGGAATGGGTTCCAGCGACGCGTGGGCCTGCCGGTTCCACTGCTCGGCCAGCACCTCCAGCGGACCCACGGTGCGGCGCACGGCGATCCAGATGGCCGAGCAGGTCACCACCAGCATCAGGCCCAGCGGCAGCAGCAGCCAGACGACGACGCGGTTGGAGCGCTGGCGCTTGAGCATCGTCTCGGCCACCAGCACCACCACGCGCTCGCAGCCGGCGCACTGCGCGCCGACCGCGGCCACGCGCACCGGCACCCCTTCGTAAGTCGCATCGAAGGCCCGGCCGTCGCCGTAGACGGCCTCGTTGCGCCCGCGGGTGGGGATGCCGGCGCTGCCCACCAGCACGCGACCGCGATCCTGCACGCTGAACCAGGTGTGGTCGATCTCGTCGTAGGCGAGCATGGTGCGCGCGGCCTCCGGCAGGTCCACCGCGTTGGCGCCGCCCCCGTTGCCGCTGCGCACCTGGTCGGCCAGCGAGACGGCGGCGTCCAGCAGCCAGCGGTCGAAGACCGTGGCGGTCTCGGCGCCGGCGCTGATCAGGCCCATCGCGCCGACCCCCGCGACGATCAGCACCAGCGGGATCATCAGGCGCAGCGTCAGCTGCCGATACAGGACCGGACGCGCCGGCACGGGCCCGCCCCTCACGCCCCGGCTTCCGGCGCGGGGCCCGGCGACGGCGCGAGGGCCAGCTGGTAGCCGACGCCGCGCAGCGTGCGGATACCCGTCCCCGTTCCCTCGAGCTTCTTGCGCAGGCGCGACACGTAGAGCTCGGCGGCCGCGTCGTTGAGGTCGAGGTTGCGCGCGGACAAGGCGTCCACCAGCGTCCGCTTGGGCACCAGTCGCGGCGCCGCGCGCATCAGGATGAACAGCAGCTCGAACTCGCGCGGCGAGAGGTCCAGGCGCTTGCCGTCCAGCATCACTTCCGAGGTCTCCTGGACCAGGTCGAGGCGGCCGAAGCGGATCGCGTGGGTGCGGGCGATGTTGGCCCGCCGCACCAGCACGTCGATGCGGGCGTCGAGCTCCTCGGGGGCGAAGGGCTTGACGAGGTAGTCGTCGGCGCCCAGGCGCAGCCCCTTGACGCGGTCGGCCACCCGGTCGCGCGCCGTCATCACCAGCACCGCCCCCTGCGGGTCGCGTCGGCGATAGGCCGCCAGCCAGTCCATGCCGTCGCCATCGGGCAGCCCCAGGTCCAGCAGCACGATGTCGAAGCTGCCCCCGGCCAGCGCCGCGTCGGCCTCCGCCAGCGAGCCCACGTGCCGGGCCAGGCGCTCGCTGTCGCGCCAGCGCAGCATGAGCTCGCGGGCGATGTGGACGTCGTCTTCGATCAGCAGCAGTCGCATGGCGCCGTGATTGTCGCCTGGGCGCCGCCCGGTCCGGCCAGCCCCCGGGCCGGCCGGCAATGATGCGCAAAACCGACATATCGCGGACACGAACCGGAAACAAGGCCCGCCGACGGCCCGCTGACAGCGATCCGATAGGTCCGGTTCCCACACTGCCGCTCAGGGAGCGGATCGCCGCTCCGCAGCCGACGGTTTACATGCTCCTCACCTCCCTCGACGCCCCGGGCGTCTCCCCGACCGCCGGGCCGCTGGCCTGGCCGGACGCGCGCGCCATGTTCGACGGCGCGTTCGACCTCGACCTCGAGCGCCGCGCCAAGTACCTTTGGCGCCTGGCGCTGACCTGGAACGTGCGCGCCCGCCTGCTGCGCGAGATCGCCGGCCGGCCGCTGGCGGCGGCGCTGTTCCGGGCCCAGCCGCGGGCGTTCTACCCGCTGATGAACCACCTCGTCGACCGCCGCCTGGACGCCGGCGCCCGCCTGCGCACGACGCTGGACAGCCTGCGCGTGGTGTGCGATTCGGTCGGCGCCGAGGGCAACGTGCGCGCCCTGCTGACGCACGGTCTGACGCTGCTCGAGCTGGGCGACCGCACGCGGCTGGTGCTGTCGCTCAACGACGTCAGCTTCCACGAGGGCCTGTGGCAGGTCGGCCTGGTCGGCGCCGACGGTGTACGCCTGTACAGCATCGGCTTCGGCCTGACCGACCCGCGCACGCTGCTGATGGGCAACGTGCAGGGTCCGTCGCTGAAGGACGAGGGGTTGGACCGGATCCGCGACGTCACGCACGCCGCGCATGGCATGCGCCCGCCGCACCTGCTGGTGCACACGCTGCGCGTGCTGGCCGCGCACTGGGGCGCCACGCGCCTGCTCGGGGTGGACCCGGCCCACCACGTCAAGGGACGCTGGAACCTGCGCGACTCGCGGCTGCGCTTCGACTACCGCGCGTTCTGGGCCGAGCACGACGCCGCGCGCGAAGCCGGCGGCAACTGGTCGCTGCCGCTGGCCACCGCGCAGCGTCCGCTGGAAGAGGTGCCCACCAAGCGGCGCGCCATGTATCGCCGGCGCTACGCGATGCTGGAGGCGCTGCACCAGGCCGTGGACACCCTGGCCGATCCGCGCCACGCGGTCGCGCCGTCCCCGCCCGCTCCGCAGGCGCCCGACCGCGACGCCGCCAACGCGTCGACGCTCGAGCCGGCGCTGGTCGCCTGACCCGACCCGCGCGCCTCAGCTTTCCGACACGGCGGCCGGCTGCGCGGCAGGCGGTGCATCGGCACCCGGCGTGGGCAGTGCCACGCAGAAGGTGGAACCCTCGCCCAGCGCGCTCTCGACGCTGATCGTGCCGCCATGGGCCTCCACCAGCTGCTTGGTGATGTACAGGCCCAGGCCCAGGCCCGGCGTGCGCAGGCGGTCGCCCACGCGCACGAACTGCTCGAACACCCGCGAGCGATCCTCCGGCGCGATGCCCACGCCCTGGTCGCTGACCCGGATGGTGGCGGCGCCCGGGAGCTCGCTGAGCACGACCTCGATCGGCTTGCCGCCGCCGTAGCGCAACGCGTTGGTCAGCAGGTTGACGACGACCTGCTCGAGGCGGAATTCGTCCCACTCGCCCACCACGTCGTCGCCGTCGGCCTTCAGCGTGATCGGCACGTCGCCGCGCTGGCCCTGCACCTCGCCGACGACGCGTCGCAGCATTGCCGTCAGGTCGCAGCGCCCGCGCCGGATCGACAGCTTGCCGTGCTGGATCTGCGAGACGTCGAGCATGTCGTCGATGAGCCGTGTCAGGCTGCGCACCTGGCGCTGGTCGCGCTCGAACATCCTGGCCAGGTTGTCGGTGGCGAAGAACGTGGCGTTGCCGGCGGCGATCTGGTGCTGGCGCACCCGCACCTCCATGGCCAGCACGCTCAGGGGCGTGCGCAGCTCGTGCACGACCATGGACATGAACTCGTCGCGCATCTGCAGCGCGCGCTTGAGGTCGACCTGCGCCGTCTGCAGCTCCGAGACGAGCGCCTGCTGGCGCCGGCGCGACTCCTCCAGCGCCACCAGCTGGCGGCGCAGCTCGGTGCGTTGGCGGTAGAGGGCGACGAAGACCTGCACCTTGCTCTTGACGGCGTAGGCGTCGAGCGGCTTGTAGAGGAAGTCGACCGCGCCGTTCTCGTAGCCCTTGAACGCGTAGTCCAGCTCCTTGCCGGCCGCGCTGACGAACACGATCGGCAGGTGCTTGGTGCGCGCCATGCCGCGAATGAGCTCGGCCAGCTCGAAGCCGTTCATGCCGGGCATCTGCACGTCGAGGATGGCGAGCGCGAACTCGTGCTCCAGCAGCAGCGCCAGCGCCTGCTCGCCGGAGGACGCCTGGTGGATGCTGTAGCCGTCGTCGCGGATCGACGCCTCGAGCGCGAGCAGGTTCTCGGGCAGGTCGTCGACGATCAGGAGCTTGATGCCGAGGTCTATCGTCATGGGCGATTCTCGAGCTGGCGCAGCAGGGCGTGGATGTCGGCGAGCGTAAGGATCAGGTCGGGGGTCATGCGTCGGATCGCGGCCTCGGGCATCGTCGCCACCTCGGCGGTCGCCGGGTCCTGGACGATGGTCAGTGCACCGGCAAGCTGCATGCCTGCCAGTCCCGCCGCGCCGTCGTAGTTTGCGCCGGTCAGCAGCACGCCCGCCAGGGACTTCCCGTAGGCGTCGGCGGCCGAGGCGAACAGCACGTCGATGGACGGCCGCGCGAAACTCACGCGGTCCTCGCAACTGAGCGAGAAGCTGCGGTCGTCCTCGATGGACAGGTGGTAGCCCGAGGGCGCGAAATACAGCACGCCCGCCGCCAGCGGCTCCTTGTCGCGCGCCTCGCGCACCTGGAGCGCCAGCCGGCGGCCGAACAGCTCCGCGAGCCGGCTGTCGTGGCTTTCCGGCAGGTGCAGTACCGCCACCAGCGGCAGCGGATAGCCGGCCGGCAGCCCGCCCAGGATCGCCAGCAGCGCCCCGAAGCCGCCGGCGGACGCGCCGATGACCACCGCCTCGATCCGGCGGGCGGTGGCGGCGGCGGCGACGGCCTCGGGGGAGGAGGTCATCAGGCAACCTCCGGCCTGCGGCCTGCGGTGCGAGCGCCCTTCGGAGCGGCCGGGCGTGCGCTCATGCCTTGCGGAAGATGCGCTCGCGCCGGGCGACCGGCTCGAAGCGGTCGGCGAAGTGCGAGAAGTCCAGGCTTTCCTTGCTGCCCAGGCCCAGGAAGCCGCGGTGGCACAGCGACTCGTGGAACAGGCCCAGCGCGCGGTCCTGCAGGGTCTTGTTGAAGTAGATCAGCACGTTGCGGCACGAGATGAACTGCGTCTCGGAGAACACGGTGTCGGTGGCCAGGCTGTGGTCGGCGAAGGTGACGTTGCGGACCAGGGCGGGATCGAAGCGCGCCGAGTTGTAGGCCGCGCTGTAGTAGTCGGAGAACGCACGCCTGCCGCCGGCGGCCTGGTAGTTGGCCGTGTGCTGGCGCACCGCGGCGATGGGGAAGATGCCCTGGCGCGCCTTCTCCAGCACCACCGGATTGATGTCGGTGGCGTAGACCAGCGTGCGCTCCAGCAGCCCCTCTTCATCCAGCAGGATCGCCAGCGAGAACACCTCCTCGCCGGTGGCGCAGCCGGCCACCCACACCTTCAGCGATGGGTAGGTGCGCAGCAGCGGCACCACCTGCTGGCGCAGCGCGAGCCAGTAGCCCGGATCGCGGAACATCTCTGTGAACGGGATCGTCAGGATCTGCAGCAGTTGCTGGAACACGGCCGGGTCGTGCAGCACCTTGGACTGCAGCTGCGAGATCGTGGCGCAGTCGAACTGCAGCAGCGCGTGCTGCACGCGGCGCCGCAGCGACGCGCCCGAGTAGTCGCGGAAGTCGTGGCTGTACTTCGCGTACACCGCCTCCAGCAGCAGGCGCAGCTCGATGTCGGCGGCGGCGTGGGGCATGGCGTCGGGTCGGCTCAAAGGCGCTCGATCGCGGGCATCCACACGCGCATCAGCGAGAACAGCCGGTCGAGGTCGATCGGCTTGGCCAGGTAGTCGTTCGCGCCGGCGCGGCGGCACTGCTCCTGGTCGTCCTTCATCGCCTTGGCAGTGACGGCGATCACCGGCAGCTGCGCGAACTTCGGGTTCGCGCGGATGCGGCGCGTGGCCTCCAGGCCGTCCATGCCGGGCATCATGATGTCCATCAGCACGAGGTCGATGTCGGGCACCTCGGACAGCTTGGACAGCGCCTCGAAGCCGTTGCGGCCGATCTCCACCTGCAGGCCCTTCTGCTCCAGCGCGCTGGCCAGCGCGAAGATGTTGCGCACGTCGTCGTCGACCAGCAGGACCTTGCGGCCCTCGAACACCTTCTCGCGGTTGCGCGCGGTGCGCAGCATCGTCTGGCGCTCGGCCGAGAGCTGCGATTCGACGGTGTGCAGGAACAGCGTCACCTCGTCGAGCAGGCGCTCGGGCGAGCGCGCGCCCTTGATGATGATGGAGCGCGAGTACTTGTTGAGCCGCGTCTCCTCCTCGCGCGTGAGGTTGCGCCCGGTGTAGACGATCACCGGCGGGAACGAGCAGATGTCCTCGGTGGTCATGCGCTCCAGCAGCTCGCTGCCGTCCATGTCGGGCAGCTTCAGGTCGATGATCATGCAGTCGTAGACGGTGCCGCGCAGCAACTCCAGCGCCTCGGCGCCGGTGGCCACGGCGGCGATGTCGATGTCGTCGTCCTGGATCAGGTGCACCACGCTGTCGCGCTGGCGCGCGTCGTCCTCCACCACCAGCACGCGCTTGACCTTCTTGGCGCCCTTGTCCTCCAGGCGCTGGAAGATCTGCTGCAGCTCGTCGCGCGTGGTGGGCTTGACGGCGAAGCCGATGGCGCCCATGTGCAGCGCGATCTCCGAGAAGTCCTCCCCGGCCACGATGTGGACCGGGATGTGGCGCGTGCGCGGATCGTCCTTGAGGAACTGCAGCACGCTCAGGCCCGAGCCGTCGGGCAGCCGCACGTCCAGCAGGATCGCGTGGGGCAGGTAGCCGGTGGCCAGCTCCAGCGCCTCGCTGGCGGTGGTGGCCACCAGGCAGCGGTAGCGCATCTCGTGCGCGAGGTCGTAGAGCACGCCGGCGAAGGCCTCGTCGTCCTCCACCACCAGCAGCACGCGGCCCTTGGCGGACGCCGGGTCGTTGCGGTCGTCCGCGAACGAGGGGCTGGCCGGCGCGGGCGCGAGCACCGGCACGGCGGCGGGCACCGGCGCGGCGGCGGGCACCGGCGCGCGCGTGCTCGCGGGCAGGAAGGCGGGGCGCCGCGCGCCATCGGAGTTCAGGCTGGCGCCGCCGGGTGCCGGGGCGTCCTCGGCCGGAGCGTCGACGGGCGCCTCGCTCCAGCGCGCCGGCAGCGTCAGCGTGAAGGTGCTGCCCTGCCCCGCCGCGCTTTCCACCGCGATCGTGCCGCCCAGCAGGCGGGCGAGCTCGCGCGAGATCGACAGGCCCAGGCCGGTGCCGCCGTAGCGCCGGTTGATGGTGCCGTCGGCCTGTCGGAAGGCCTCGAAGATGACGTCCTGCTGGCTCTCGGCGATGCCGATGCCCGAGTCCCGGACCGCGAACGCGATGCGATCGTCCGGGCGCGACTGCACCGAGAGGACGACGCTGCCGGCCTCGGTGAACTTGATCGCGTTGGACAGCAGGTTCTTCAGGATCTGTTCGATGCGCTGGTTGTCGGTGACCAGCGAGGTCGGCGCATCGGGTTCCACGCGCACCTCGAACGCCAGCTTCTTCTCGCCGGCCAGCGGCGTGAAGGTGCGCTGCAGCGAGTCCACCAGGCGGTGCACGGACAGGAACTGCGGCTGCAGCTCGAGGCGGCCGGCCTCCACCTTGGACAGGTCCAGGATGTCGTTGATCAGGTTGAGCAGGTCGTTGCCCGCGCCGTAGATCGTCTGCGCGAACTTCAGCTGTTCCGCCGTGAGGTTGCCGTCCCTGTTCTCGCTGAGCAGCTTGGCCAGGATCAGCGAGCTGTTGAGCGGCGTGCGCAGCTCGTGCGACATGTTGGCCAGGAACTCCGACTTGTAGCGGCTCGCGCGCTGCAGTTCGTCGGCACGCTCCTGCAGCATCACCTGGGCCGCGTTGAGCGCCTCGTTCTTGCGATCGAGCACGTTCGCCTGCTCGGTCAGCTGCGTGTTGGTGGCCTCGAGCTCGGCCTGCTGGTGCTCCAGGTGCTGCTGCGACTCGGTGAGCACGCGCGACTGCTCGCCCAGCTCCTCGTTGGCGGTGCGCAACTCCTCCTGCTGCACCTGCAGTTCCTCGTTGAGCTGCTGCGTCTCCTCCACCGAGTCCTGCAGCCGCTTGCGGAACAGCGCGGCGTCGACCGAGGCGCCGATGGCGCCCTTGATCAGCCCCAGCAGTTCCAGGTCGCGCTCCTTGACGGGGCGCATGAAGCCGAGCTCGATGACGCCGTTGACGATGCCGTCGTTGCTGATCGGCGCCAGCACGAGCTCCGCCGGCGCCGCCTCGCCCAGGCCCGAGGCCACCTTGATGAAGTAGCCGCCCCGGAGGTTGGTCACGTGGTTGAGGCGGCCGTCGCGCGCCGCCTGGCCGACCAGGCCCTCGCGTGCCGCGGCCAGCTGGCTGCCGTCGTCCCCGCTGCCGTCGAACCCGTGCGTGGACACCCGCTGCAGCTCGCCGCGGTCGTCGCGCACGTACATCGCCGCGACGATCGGATCGAGGTAGCGGCCGGCGAACGCCAGCACGCTGCGGCCCACGGTGGTGAGCGTCTGCTGGCCGATCAGGGTCTCGGCGAGCTGGGCCTGGCCGTCGCGCACCCAGGCCTGCGCGGCCAGCACGTTGGCGGCGTGGGTCTGGGCCTGCAGCGCGCTGCCGAAATCCCCCGAAAGCTGCTTGATGTCGCGCCGGCCGGCCCAGGCGATGTAGCTGTTCGCGAGCACGATGAACAGCACGTAGGCGCCGATCCCGCCCCAGGTGACCAGTCGCAGGGCGTCCAGCCGGTCCGTCAGCAGCATCTGTTCGCTGTTGCGCGCCGCCAGGACCTCGGAGCGCACGCGTTCGGACAGCTGCTTGCCGGCCTGCGACTTCACCACGGCCACGGCGTCGCCACCCCGGCGACGCAGGTCGATGATCTGGCGGGCGTAGGCGTCCCAGCCCTCCTGCAGCGCGCGCACGCGCTTGAGCCGGTCGGTCTGGACGGGGTTGTCGGCGGTCAGCTCGATCAGGTCCCCCAGCTGGGTGCCGAACTGCGGCCGGGCCACCTGGTAGGGCGCGAGGAAGGTCTCGTCGCCGCTGAGGACGAAGCCGCGCGCGCCCGACTCCATGTCGGCCTGCAGCGTGGTGAGCTCGTTGAGCTTGCCGATCACCTGGTGCGTGTGGTCGACCCACCCGGTCACCGTCACGAAGTACAGGAAGAACCCGAGGAACGCGCCGGCGCTGACCAGGCCCATGACCAGCGGAAGGGTGACGTTGCGGCGGGCGATCCGATTGAACTGCTCGGTGTTGACGGAGGTGCTTTCTGGCATGGGTTCCTGTCCGGGTCGGCGGCGGTGGGGCGGGCGTTCACTCACGGGCGGAGCGTGCCGCGGTCGGACGAGACGGACTCGAGCTCGGCGGCGACAAGGCGCCCGGTCCGGGTGCCTGCTCGACCATTCGAAGCGTGCGGCAAGCGGCGTGCCGGCCCTCGTCCCGAGGGCGGGCACGTCAAAGGAACAGTTCCTGGAGGTCGTTCAGGAAGTCGAAGCCGCGCACGGTCGGCTGGATCCACTCGGCCCCCGGCGCCCCGGTGCGCGCGAGCAGGCCGCGGCGCTCCGCGTCGTCCAGGCCCGAGGCGATGGCCGACACCGGCAGTCCGCAGCGCTCGCCGAACAGCGCCAGGGCGACGCCCTCGCGCAGGCGCAGCGTGTTGAGCATGAACTCGAACGGGAGCTGTGCCCGTGCGACCTCGTCCTCGTTGGAGACGGCCTGGCCGCCCAGCGACCGGTCCATGTACATGCCCGGCTCGCGCCAGCGCACCTGGCGGACGACCCGGTGCGCGAAGCTGAGCTTGCCGTGGGCGCCGGCGCCCAGGCCCAGGTAGTCGCCGAATTGCCAGTAGTTGACGTTGTGACGGCAACGATGACCGGCGCGCGCATAGGCCGAGACCTCGTAGCGATCGAAGCCCGCGCCCGCGGTGCGCTCGGTGACCCGATCGAGCATGTCGTACGCGGTGTCGTCGTCCGGCAGGCCGGCCGGCGGCCGCGTGGCGAAGACCGTGTTGGGCTCCATCGTCAGGTGGTACAGCGACAGGTGCGGGGCGCCCAGCGCGAAGGCCTGGTCGAGGTCGGCGTCGAGGTCGGCCAGCGTCTGGCCGGGCAGCGCGTACATCAGGTCGAGGTTGAAGGTCGCGAAGCTGCGCGCGGCCTCTTCCGCGGCCGCCAGCGCCTGCGCACCGTCGTGCACGCGCCCGAGCGCGCGCAGGTGGGCGTCGTTGAAGGTCTGCACGCCGATCGACAGCCGGTTCACGCCCGCCTGCGCGAAGGCGCGGAAGCGTTCCTTTTCGAACGTTCCCGGGTTGGCCTCCATCGTGATCTCGCAGTCGGCCGCCAGCGGCAGCAGCATGCGCAGGTCGGACAGCAGGCGCGCGACGCCCTCCGGCGAGAACAGCGAGGGCGTGCCGCCGCCGATGAAGATCGTGTGCACGGTGCGGCCCCAGACGAGCGGCAGCGAGCGTTCGAGGTCGGCGCGCACGGCGTCCAGGTAGCGGGCCTCGGGCAGGTCCTTCGGCGTCGCGCCGGCGGTCGAATATTCGTGCGAGTTGAAGTCGCAGTAAGGGCACTTCTTCAGGCACCAGGGCAGGTGCACGTACACCGACAGCGGCGGCGGCGCAGGCAGGATCAGCGTGCCGGGGCGGTGGTACCACTGCGGGTCGCGCAGCGGGGCGCCGGCCTTCCCGTCGGCGAGCGCACCCTCGCCGGATTCGCCGCCGGCAGCGCTGACGGGGTGGATGCGGACGATGCTCATGGCGTCGCTGGGCTCAGGGTCGGCACGGCCGGTCGCGGCTCAGAGATGCCACGCCTGCTGCATCAGCTGCTTCATCTGCGCCGCGGCGAGCGCGCGGTGGCTGTGCGCGTTCTTCACTTCCCGGGCCAGCGAGGCGACGGTCGCCCCGAACGCCGGGATGAACATCAGTGGGTCGTAGCCGAAGCCGCCGCTGCCCTCGCGCGCGCGCAGGATCTCGCCGTTCCAGCGGCCCATGGCCACCAGCGGCTGCGGGTCGTCGGCGGCGCGCAGGGCGACCAGCGTGCACATGAAGCAGGCGCGGCGGTCCTCGACATCGCGCAGGCGCTCCAGCAGCAGCGCGTTGTTGGCCTCGTCCTGCGACTGGCGCAGTACTTCGCGCGCGGGCGTCGCGCCGGTGCGCGCGACGACCGTCGCGTAGTTCGCCGAGATGACGCCCGGCATGCCGCCCAGCGCATCGACGCACAGCCCCGAGTCGTCGGCGATCGCCGGCAGGCCGGTGGCCGCCGCCGCGTGGCGCGCCTTGGCCAGCGCGTTCTCGATGAACGTGACGTGCGGCTCCTCGGCCTCGGTCACGCCCAGGTCGCCCTGCCGCACGAGCTCGACGCCCAGGCCGTCGAACAGCGCCTGCAGTTCGGCCAGCTTCTTGGCGTTGTTGGAGGCGAGGACGAGCCGCATGGTCAGGCCAGGCCCAGCGCGCTCTTCTGCGCGTTGATCAGCTGGCGGATGCCGAGATCGGCGAGGTCCAGCAGCTGGTTCATCTCCACGCGCGTGAACGGCGCGCCCTCGGCTGTGCCCTGCACCTCGATGAAGTGACCGGCGCCGGTCATCACGACGTTCATGTCGGTGTCGCAGCCCGAATCTTCCACGTACTCGAGGTCCAGCAGCGGCGTGCCCTCGACGATGCCCACCGAGACCGCGGCGACGAAGCCCAGCAGCGGCGTGCGGTCGATCTTGCCGGCGGCCAGCAGCTTGGCGATGGCGTCGTGCGCCGCCACGCAGGCGCCGGTGATGGCCGCGGTGCGGGTGCCGCCGTCGGCCTGCAGCACGTCGCAGTCCAGCGTGATGGTGCGTTCGCCCAGCAGCTTCATGTCGAACACGGCGCGCAGCGAGCGGCCGATCAGGCGCTGGATCTCCTGGGTGCGCCCGCTCTGCTTGCCGCGCGCGGCCTCGCGGTCGGAGCGGGTGTGGGTGGCGCGCGGCAGCATGCCGTACTCGGCCGTCACCCAGCCCTCGCCCTTGCCCTTCAGGAACGACGGCACGCGGTCTTCCACCGAGGCGGTGCACAGCACGCGGGTGTCGCCGAACTCCACCAGCACCGAGCCTTCGGCATGGACGGTGAAGTTGCGTGTCAGCCGGACCGGGCGCGTTTCGTTGGCGGCGCGGTTGCCGGTGCGGACGAAGGTCATGGGGAAATCCGTTTCTTGAATGCAAAACCGGGCAGGTGCCCGGCTCGTGGTGGTGCGAATCTTGTCAGGGATTCAGGTCTTTCGGGGACCCGAACGCTGAATGGCCTCGTTGATCTCGCGGATCGAGCGCTCGATCTCGTCGTCGTCGATGTCGGGCAGGAACGAGTCGCCGCTCATGCTGGCCTGGATGGTCGAGGCGAACACATCTTCGCCGAGGTTGCGCGTGGAGACGTTGCCGCTGGCGTCCTCGTCCTCGCTGGCTTCCCATTCGACGGCCAGCGCCGTGACGTTGTCGCTCTTCTCGCCGGCGTTGCGCAGCGCCTGCTCGACGATCTCGGGCACCGAGTCGTGGATCGGGAATTCCGAGATCATGCGCACGATCTCGGCGTCCTCGACGCTGCTCCACAGGCCGTCGGAGCACAGCAGCACGCGGTCACCGGTGCGCAGCACCATGGGCCCGGCGCTGTCGATCACCGGCTTGCCGGGGCTGCCCAGGCAGGTGAACAGCACGTTGCGGTTGACCTTCTCGTCGAGCGGCACCACGTGCGACAGCGCCTCGCGCAGCTCGGAGTACGAGTGGTCGCGCGTGCGGGCGATCAGGCGGTCGCCGCGCACCAGGTACAGCCGCGAGTCGCCGCAGTGGGCCCAGTAGATGTTGCCGCCCTGCAGCACGCAGGCCACGATGGTGGTGCGCGGGGTGTCGGTCAGGCCGCGCTCGGTGGCGTAGCGCAGCAGCTGGTGATGGCCGGCCAGGATCGCGTCCTGCAGGAAGCGCTGCGGATCCTTCAGGTCGGTCTTGGCTTCCTTCTGGAAGAACGCGGCCAGCGTCTGCAGCGCGAGCTGCGAGGCGACCTCGCCCTCCGGATGGCCGCCCATGCCGTCGGCGAGCGCGAACAGGCCCGAATCCCGCGTGTAGCAGTAGCCCATGCGGTCTTCGTTCTTTTCCCGGCCGCCCTTGCGGCTCACCTGATACGTTCCAAACCGCATTCAGTTCTCCAGCCCCGAGCGGGCGCTCAAGGGTGTGTTCCGGACTTCAGGTTCTCGATCTGCAGCTTCAGCCGCTCCGAGAAACTGAGCGTGGTGTAGCGACGTTCGATCTCGCGCGACAGCTCCTTCTGCAGCGCGAACACGCTCTGCGGCCGGGACAGCGGATCGAGCGCCATGCACCACTCGATGACTTCGATGAGATTGTCGGAGTAGACATTGCGCAGCCGCGACAGCGACAGCGGCAGCCGATCCTTGTCGATGCGCTGCGGCGCGTCGTTGGGCGGGTAACCCTGCATGCACGCGTAGAGGCAGGCGCCGATGGCGTAGATGTCGGTCCACGGGCCCAGCGAGCCGTCGCGCCGGTACATCTCGGGCGCGGCGAAACCCGGCGTGTACATCGGCCGGATGAACTGGCCTTCCTTGCTCAGCACTTCGCGCGCGGCGCCGAAGTCGAGCAGCACGGCGCGGTTGTCGTTGGTGATGAAGATATTGGCCGGCTTGATGTCCAGGTGCAGCATCTTGTGCTGGTGGACGATCCGCAAGCCGCGCAGGATCTCGTCGAACAACGACCGGATGGTGGATTCCCGCAATACCTTTTCGCGTTTCAGGTCGCGCGCGGTGACGATGAAATCCTGCATGGTGTCACCCTGCAGGTAATTCATCACCATGTAGACGGTTTCGTTCTCGCGGAAGAAATTCAGCACCGATACCACGCTGGCGTGCGAAATCTGCGCGAGCGAGCGGCCTTCTTCGAAGAAACTCTTGAGCCCGAGGCGGTACAGTGGCTGCTTTTCCGGCTTCACGCGCGGAATCAATTCACCTGGCGACCGATCGGCCAGCGAGGCGGGAAGATATTCCTTCAGCGCGACGAGATGACGTGTTTCATCTTCGGCCAGGTAAACGATGCCGAAACCGCCGGCGGCGATCTTCTTGACGATCTGATAGCCGCCGACCACAGTCCCCGAAGGAAGCGGGGCGGGTTTTGGCTTTGACATAATCTCTTTTTGCAACCTGGCACTCGCGACATGGCAGTTTACAGCATGACCGGCTTCGGCAACGCCTCGGCGACCGCAGCATCCGCAGCGTCCTCCGAGGGCGCCACCGCCACGGATTCCGCGGCGGTCACCGTCGAACTCCGATCGGTCAACAGCCGGTTTCTCGACATCTCGTTCCGCATGCCCGACGAATTGCGCCAGCACGAGGGGGCGTTGCGCGACCTGATCACGGCCGGCTGCCGGCGTGGCAAGGTGGACGTGCGCGTCAGCGCGGCCAAGGGCAGCGGCGACGACTGGCCCCAACCCACGTCGGACCAGCTCAACCGATTGTCACGCCTGGAAGGCACCGTGACGTCGTGGATGACGAAAGCACAGCCGCTGAGCGTGAACGAAGTCCTGCATTGGTGCCGTTCGGCGCCCGTGGCCATCGGCCGCGTGGACGAGGCGCTGATGGAGGCCGGCCGCCGCGCGGTCGCCGCGCTGAAGGAGGCGCGGGCGCGCGAGGGCGAGAAGCTGGTGGCGATCCTGATGGAGCGCATCGTGCGGTTGCGCGAGCTCGCCGCCCAGGCCGAGCCCCTGGTGCCGGCCGTCGTCGAACGCCAGCAGCAGCGCTTCCTGGAACGCTGGGCCGAGGCCCTGAAGGCCACCGGCGGCCTCGACGCCACCAGTTCGGCCGGCAGCGTGCCCACCGAGGCCCTGCGCGAACGGGCGCTCAACGAGGCGGCCACCTTCGCCCTGCGCATCGACGTCGCCGAGGAACTGTCGCGCCTGCGCGCCCACCTCGAGGAGATCGCCCGCCTGCTCAAGGGCGGCGGCGAGCTGGGCAAGCGGCTCGACTTCCTGATCCAGGAACTGCACCGCGAGGCCAACACCCTCGGCTCGAAGTCGGCCGCACTGGAACTGACCGGGGTGTCGGTGGAGATGAAGGTGCTGATCGAGCAGATGCGCGAGCAGGTGCAGAACGTCGAGTGATGTTTCAGGGGGTCTCGGGCCGTCCGGGACACCGCGCCAAGCCATTGATTTATAAGGTTTTTCGTCCCAGACGATCTCAGAGCGTCCCAGTGAAGCGCGTGCTTCGTGTGGGGTAAATCGTGGGGTAAATTGCCGAACCCCACAGCGGCCGGGCACTGCCCGGAAATTTACCCCACAAACTTCGCTGGAGGCCGCATGGATACTGGGTTTGCGCAAAACGCTACCGACCGGAACTTGAGGGCCTGGCTCAGCGCCGGCCCGGTCGATCGCAGCGTCGGGGACGGGCTGACTTTCGTTGCGTCCGCAGCGAGCGCCCATCTGGGCAAGGGATCGTGGATCCTGCGATTCCGCTACGGCGGACGGCAGCGCGAGAAGGTGCTCGGTCGCTACCCGGACTTGTCCCTGAAGGAGGCTCGCGCACTGGCCCGCCAGGATCGCGCCCTGCTCCAGCAAGGCACGGACGTCGCTGCGGCCAAGCAGCTGGACAAGCTCAAGGCGAGCGACATCCACACGGTCGACAACTTGTCCGAAGCCTGGTTCGCGCGCCACATCCTCGGCCGCTACAAGCACCCCGAGGTTGTCGAACGGGTACTCAGACGCCACATCCAGCCGGTGATCGGCAGCCTGCCCGTCGAAGACGTTCGCCCCGCGCACGTCGACCGGGTGCTGACGAAGATCGTGGATGCCGGTGCGCCCACCGTCGCGAACGACGCGCTGCGGTACTTGGTCCGGATGTTCCACTTCGCTGTGAAGCGACGCTTGATCGAGGCCAATCCGGCGTTTGGATTCGACAACTCGGACGCGGGCGGTCCCGAGTCTTCGCGCGTGCGCTGGTTGAGGAAAGAGGAACTGGTCGCGCTGGCGCGCCAGATGAAATCGACACCGACCTTCGGCCGCCTCAACGAACTGGCCGTCTGGCTGCTCCTGGCCTTGTGCGTCAGGAAGATGGAACTGCTCTCGGCCCGATGGTCGGACTTCGACCTCGAGGCCGGCGTGTGGCACCTGCAGTCCTCGCAGACGAAGACACGGGCCGCCATCGACATCCCGCTTGCGCCGCCCGTGATCGAATGGCTCCAGGAATTGCAGGTATTCGCATGCGGCGAGGCGCACCTGTTTCCGGCTCGAAGGCGCGTCCACTTGAGGAATGGTGTCGCGCGTAAGAACCGCTTCCAGCACATCAGCCCGGACACCTTGAACGTCGCGCTCAAGAGACTGCCGCTCAAGGACGTCGAACACTTCACTGTCCACGACATGCGGCGCACGGCTCGAACCCAGATGGCCGCGCTCGGCATCAATCGGTTCGTCGCCGAACGCGCCCTGAATCACAAGATTCGAGACGTGGAGGGCATCTACGACCAGCACGACTACTTCTCGGAGCGAAAGTTCGCACTGGCCAAATGGGCAGCCATGCTCGTCGAAGTGTCCACCGGCGCGACACGAGGCTGAGTGGAACTTGGGCATGACAGGCCCTCGATTCGGGTCGAGGTCGGGGGCAGGACTGATGCCGCTCGGCAACGGTCGAGCAAGGTACCGCCCCGGGATCTCGGCCTTGCTGGAAAAATGGGTTCCTGTCGCCGCGTTCGTTGGGAATCTGGCCAGGTACTCACGCCGTCAGCTGCCAATCAACAACTCATCGACTTGCTGACCGCAAGGCAGCCTGCCCTCCAATGCGCCGCGTCGCGGCTCGAACCCGTCTCACCGATGCCAAGAACTCTACAGTCCGCCCAGGAGATCCGGGCGGAAGTCAGCCGACTGATCCACGATCACCGCGATGTCCGCGCCACCGGCGCCGTGATCGAGGTGCCCCTCCCCACGCCACAGCGAGCCGATGGCACCGGCCTGAACTGGTGGATGACCGGCTTCGGCAATGCCTTCGGCTTTCAGGAGGTCATTGGTTCGGCGGTGGCCACGGTCGGCAAGCGCTGGAATCTCCTCGAGGAATGACCCCGTCTCAGTTGCGCGGCGGCCTTTCACCGCGCCCGGATCGCCGCAGCGGTTTGCGTTCGTCGCCGCAGTTGCGTGGGCGCAGTTCTCCCAGGAGCCTCGAGGCCAACCTCAGGTGCGAATCGACCGCGCCATCCAATCTGTCAAGCATGACCTGGTAGTCCTGCGCAACCCGGAATGAGCCATTGCGCAGCAGCAAGGTCAGTCGATGCAGGCTCAGTCCGAAGCTCGATAGCTCTGCGCAAGAAGCCGTCAACGCGGCGACATGGTCGGCACGACGGTACCCGTTCGTGATCACCGGGACACCAGCGACCAGATTGGCGACGTAATCACCAGGGTTCATCCCCGCTCGGTGCGCAGCCTCCGTCACAGCCAAGGCTTGCGCGCCAGTCATGCGCAGTGACAGCCTGGCACGGCTCGCGTCTCGCCGATGTATCGCCTGCGAAGCCCTGACGGCGCCAGGCGCTGCAGGCTTGCCAAGGGCATCTGCCAGAGTTGTACGGACCCAGGCCGAAGGCAGCACACCTGTCGCCCGGGCGCGCTCGCAGAGCGCGTCCTTCAGACCCTGAAGATCGACGCTGATTCGATCGCGTGACGAGGGTGGCATACCCGAGCCTCCTGGCATGCGAGAGCGTGTCGGACATCGGCGCCACCGCGCCTATCCTGCACTCACGCATGCATTGAGTATTGGCTCGAATCGAGCTGTCGAAAGCGATGATTTCGAACCCGGATTCATCGCGGCCGCAGACCGCGGCCCGCTACGTCGTGCCCCGAAGGCGCCGCAGAGGAGACGGGGCACACCGCAGATCCGCCACCCACGCGTTTCTCAGCAGACGGACAGGTGCCGGCAAGCCGAAGGATCCCGCCGCGGAGACTGCTGGTCAGGTGTCGAGGAGCCGATGATTCTTGGTTGAAATTCATCGCGTTGCGACCTGCCGCCCGGGCTTAGATTGGTCGCATCGCCACAGCGAGGCCGCCGTGAAGTTGCAACCCAAACGCCCACCCGGACGCGTCGACCGCAAGGCAGGAGCGTACGCCTCCGAGATCGTGCAGTTGCATGCCGAGGGCTACACCTACGAAGCGATCCGGCAAGCGCTCACCGAGTTCGACATCGAGGTGAGCGAGAGCACGCTGCGGCGAGAAGTACGAAGGCAGCAGAAGCGGGCCTTGTGCACGATGCCGGGCGTGCGACCGCCATCGCCCGAGCCTGACGACATGACGTTGCAAGCGCCGAGACGTGTGCCCGCTGGAGCGCCGCCGTCGAAGCTTGCCACTGGGCACGAAATCGCAGAAGCGTTCTTCGCCGCCCACCCCAGCAACCCGCTGTTCTCAACCAAGGAGACCTCATGAAACTCGCCGTCATCAACTTCTCGGGCAACGTCGGCAAGACCATGGTTGCCCGCCATCTGCTGGCCCCTCGCATTCCAGGCTGCCACGTCGTGGCGGTGGAAAGCATCAATGCGGACGACGGCCCGTCGGTAACGATCCGCGGTCGCCAGTTTGCGCAACTGCAGGAGTTCATGCAAAGCGTGGACAGCGTCGTGATCGACGTCGGCGCGAGCAACGTGGAAGACTTTCTGAAGCTGATGTCGCGCTATCGCGACAGCCAGGAAGACTTCGACGGCTTCATCGTGCCCACGGTGCCGGCCCGCAAGCAGCAGCAGGACACGGCGGCCACGCTGGCGGAGCTGGCACGCATCGGCGTTGCGCCGGACAGACTGCGCCTGGTCTTCAACCAGATCGACGACGACAACCCGATCGAGCACACATTCGCGACGCTCCTGTCGTATTGCGCTTCGTCGGGCGCGGCTCGGCCCCGCATGGCAGCGGCCCTCTGGTTCAACGAGGCGTATGCGCTGGTACGTGGCACGGGGCAGTCCCTGGCCGAGCTGGCAGCCGACCGCACCGACTACAAGGCAGCCATCGCAAAGGCCGCCACGCAGTCGGAGAAGCTCGCTCTGGCGCAGTGCCTGGCGATTCGACGACTCGCCAGAGGCGTGATCCCCAGGCTCGATGCGTGCTTCGCCGCGCTGGAACTCCATGACCTGACACACCGTTCGGGTGATGAAGCGGTGCCTGCATCATGAACAATCCCAGCACCACGAGAGAAGCGCTGATTCTCGAAGCCCTCGGGGAGGCTGCAAGGCTGATTCGACAGGTCGAGGCGCTGGCACCGGCGCTGGACGAATCCTGCCAGACGCTTGCAGAGGCCCGCGGCGGGCTCGCAGGTCAGTTGGCAACGTTCCAAGCCCAGATCTTGGCCTTGACGGAGAAGGCCAAGGTTCAGGCCGTCAGGCATATCCTGGCGAGCACGGATGACGCAGTGGAGGCACAGGCGCAAGCGATGGCCATGGCGGCCAATCGCCTGTTCGATTCACGGGTCGATCCACGCATTCAGCAGCTTGTCAGTGTCATTGCGCGTCAGGTCGAGCGGCTCGACCACCCGTGGGAGCTTTGGTTGACCCATGCGGCGACGGCGCTCGTCTCCTGCGTGGCAACGTTGGCGATCACGGTGCACTTCTAGCCGCGCTGAGGGCGTGGCGCCGATCGACACCGCTCGCAGGGCTTGGTGGCCTTCTAGCTAGCGTCTCTCAGCCAATTGCCACGCAGCACGGGCTCGCTGATTTCAATGTCTGCGTCGCAGCCCCATATTGATCATTTTCGGCAAGCGAAAACTCTATGCCGATAAGCGGCCTTATCGCAACAGCGCCGTCCCCCAACCCGCCCGTCGCCTCGATCCTCACGGTGGCGCGGCGCGCCTTCTTGCCCCCGGCATCGACAACCCGCGCGCGGTCGGCTTTTGGCTCGAAGCGGTCGTACGCCCCGCTCAGGCTCAGGCCGATTGGGAGTTCCAGGAGGTGTGCCTGTTGCGGCACTCGATGACTGGTTTTGGCGTACTGCCGTCATGACAGCGGGAACGCAGCCTCGAATGGGCGCTCTGCGGCGTCGACGAGGCCGTTCGGGCGGGATTTCTCGCGGAGCACCCGGCGAACGACCGCTCCCGGGCGACGCGACCGGCTCCTTCCGACCCGAAGCCGTCATCGGCCTGGCCGGATTGGGCGCCCGGAAGCTGACTTTCGTCATGTCGACCAGAGGACGGCTGCGACCCACCCCGAGTGGAAGCAAAGAGTGCCGGTTCGGGTATCCAAGAGCAGACCTTCATAGCTTGCTCGGCAGGCCTCCCGGCGCTCGCGCTACCATCGACCACTCGAGACGCACAGCGCGATGAGAGTCGCTTCGCACCGACACCGTGCGTGATGGTCGGGCTAACTCAGTTGCCATGCCACTCACACTTCAGTTGCTGCGCCCACAGGAGACGCTTCCTCAATGTTCACAAATCCCATGCATCCGCGGTTTTTTGGCTTCTGGTCAGGCAATGTGCCGGCTGTAGCCGACCTACATTTCCGCAGCTTTCTCCACTTCCACGAAGGATACGAGTACGACCTGTGGATTGACAGCGACTCGCTTAACTCGTTCGCGCCTGAAGTCGAGTGGGTTCGTCGACACCCGCGAATCCATGTTCGGCCTTTCTCACTAAACGCGCTTATCAGCAAGTACGTTACTCATGGCGGGTTGGACGAGTTCGACCGCTGGCAGCCAATCAAGAACGTGGCTAGACGACTTCAGCGGTCCCATCTCTTGGGTTCGTCGTGGTTCGGTACGCATATGCTTCGTCCGTTTGCGCGCGCTTATCGCCACTCGTCTCCCCTGTTCGCTGGCTTTGCGGTCGACAAGACCTATCGTGCCGACATAGCGCGATTCGTCCTTCCGCTAGAGCACTACGAGTTTCCTAGCTTTTACACTGACCTCGATGTTTGTTTCACCAGCGATCTGAGCGACCTTTTCGGTCAGACTCCGTTCTGCTATCGATGGGATGAACACCCCGTAGCCAACAACGCCTTGCTCTACCTATCGGGTAGAGGGGTAGTTGAGCGCATTGTGGCGCTTGCGGATTCTTTGGAGACCTACCGCCCATGGATTCTTATGTCTGATGAGAACTGTCAACGGCTTGGCATCACCATCTTTCCAGCAGACGCCTTCGACGGCATGTGGGCTAAAGAGTCTCCGCTATTTGACGATCCATCTCTTTTCTTCTGCGCCAACGACGATCAAGAAACGATCGTCCGCAAAGTGATGGCGCAATCGCCGCGCGCCATTCACTGGCACAACAACTGGCGCACAGTGCCAGCCGCGACATCGGTTTATCAGGGCCTGTTGAATCGAATGACCATAGATCAACCGGTCAAAGATTGAACGAAGCGAAGCAAGCTGCAGAGTAACCAACCGGAGACCTGTTAGCTGACGTTCACCATAGCCCGCACTTGGCCGGGACCTCGGGCCATCGGCCTGCGGCAGGCTCTTCCGAAGCCGACTTGTGTAACGGGCCGGTATTGGCCGCGTGCCGCCTGGTGGCGGTCGGAGCAATCGTAACGCTGCCGACCGGTTGCGGAAGTAGCAGCAAGTGAATCTGGCACCACAAAGCGGTCGTCTTGTGATCAGACTTTCGCGCAGATCTACAGCACGAGACGCCCAACAATTAGTCCCGCAGCCACTGGGCCAATGGTGCGACTGTCCTCACTCAAGTCCCGAAAATCGCCGAGTACGAACACGCAATTCGGCGGAATTGCGATTGGCCCATGTTCACGAGAGTACGGCTTCCTCGACGCATCCGCCTCAAGATAGCTCTCTTCGACTTCGACGCCGTCAACCATCAACTTGGCTCGACGCAATTCGATGGTCTCGCCCGGTAAACCCACAGCGCGACTCGGAAGAAGCAATCCGTCGTATTTCTCACTGCGGAAGACGACAACGTCGCCGCGCGCAATGGGCGCCCGCTTGTACGCTTCGAGGTCCAGAGGCAGGACAGCGCGTATTCTCAGGGCGGGCGACATCGCCTGGTTCGGTACCGTGAAGACGGTATGTCCACCAGCTTTCGCCCTCACTGAAACGGCGATCCGCTGAAGGATCGACAGTCGGGGCGGCTTGCTTCCGACGATGTATGTGATGGTTTTTGGCATAGCAGTCTGCAGCGTGTCATCCGGCCAGGCCAACTTTAATGCCGTTTGGTGGCCACAAAGCTGCCCATGGCCGGTACCACCTGTCTTGAGCCGGCGGCGACCTTCTCCGAAGCCGACATCTGTAACAGGCCGGTATTGGCCGCATGCGGCCGACCGAACCGCGTCGGCGCCGGCGATTCACCCAAGATATGGCGTCACAGACAAAACTTTTGCTCGCCTTGCCTTGAAGACGCCAGAAAGTCCGTAGCAGTGGCACAGCTCCACCGATAGCAGCGACGAGCCGTCACCATTAGCCAGATCAATTTCGAAATCAAGGCCGGACAGAACATTCTGGTGGTTCAAGCCGTCCAGCTCGACATCGGTTACCTCTTCGAAGAGGAAGTGCACGACCGAGTCCCACTCTGCTGCATCCGCAAGCTTGTTCCAACCTCGGACGACAAGTTCGATGCTCGAATAGCGGTCACCATACGCGTCCCGTCGCGTGCTGTCCAACACCAGGCGCTGCACTTCACCATCGTGAAAGCTAGGCCACCGTCCGCACATCTCGAACACAAGACTGTAGTTATCGATGTGTTCGTGAGCTTCGACGGATGCGTTCATGAGGCAACAGGATAGCCGAAACCGGTCATGCCCGACCGACAGCTTCTGGCCGGGTGCAGACCGGAAGCTACCCAGGTGATCGTAACGCCGCCGATCCGAAGCCGTCGCTGACGGCGTCGGCTCGAACGACAAATCGCTGTCGTTGGGCTACGTCTGTGCTTCGCGCCAGACCCA
>Ga0265336_10000052_pt1 | contig 113681 bp, 119 predicted proteins | sample 42119metaG_FD_193583 | JGI IMG/M metagenome (GOLD analysis project Ga0265336, IMG submission 193583) | Rhizosphere microbial communities from Carex aquatilis grown in University of Washington, Seatle, WA, United States - 4-21-19 metaG | ecosystem: Host-associated > Plants > Roots >... | reverse complement strand
ATTACCTTATGATCTGTTGCAAATGTTTCTTCAAAAATCTTTGTTACTGGGTTCAAAAGGATCTCTCCTCTTTATTGGCAGATCGCAATGATGAGATCTGTATTGTTTTATGTATCATGACGAAATTTCAAGGTCCAAGTGTTTTATATTAAACTTTTGTCAAAATATGATAAAATACTGTCCAAGACGTTTACTCCTTTCAAAAATGCCATGTTGCTTGAATCTGTTCCAATTTTTGTGTCTTAGAGATCAAACTCTGACTTGAAATTTTTATAAAATATCTCTAGATTTTTTCTTACAATTCCGATCTTTTGTGATATCTGTTTTTCAATCATGTCTGGACGAATGTAGGTTGTTTTGCCTAGTTCATCTTTTGATTTTTCTAACCAGAGTTTTATGGTTTGTTCATCTACTTCAAGATGAAATTGTATTCCAACTGCGCTTCCTATCTTTATTGCTTGATTTTGATAATCTTTGGAATGTGCTAATCTGACTGCATTTTTTGGCAGATCGAATGTGTCACCATGCCAGTGAAATACGGAAGATGGACTCTTTATGCCGCTAAAGAGTTTAGACTGGGAGGTATTGTCAAACTCAATGTCATCATAGAATCCTATCTCTTTTCTGTGGCCATTGTATACTCTGGCATCAAATGCTTTGGCAATAAGCTGTGAGCCAAGACATATGCCCAAAACCGGTATCTCTTTTTCTACCGAATCGCAAATCAACTTTATCTCTTGTTTTAAGTATGGCAGATCATCGTTTGCACTCTCTGGTGCCCCCAGAATTATCATGGCATCATATTTGTTCTCTGGAATCTTTTCATTTTTTGCAAGGATTGTCTTTGTCCTAAATCCGTCTGCTTTGAGCAGATCTCCTAGTGTCCCGATCCCTTCTATCTTTGTATTTTGGATTATTAGAAATTCTGACATATGGGTCTGAAAATTGCTTAATAGTCTAGCTTGTAAATAAGTTTGTGAATTTTAAATCAGACGAAATCTATCTAGTGCAAGATTTTGTAAAGTCGCTCAACTCTGCACATGACAGTATAATTGTTGTAGAAGGAAAACGTGATGAAGAATCATTGGGCAAATTAGGTTTCTCTGGAAAAATATGCCAATTTCACAGCTTTAAGGGTCTCATAAAATTTGCAGACAGTATGCCAAAATACAAAAATCTTATACTATTACTAGATTCTGATCCAAAGGGGCGTTATCTTACAAAGAGAATAATCTCTCAACTTCAGCATAGGATGACAATTGATCTCTCATATAGAAAGCGACTCACTGTTATAACAAAAGGCAAGATAAAAAATGTGGAAGATCTGTCGATGTATACATTTGAGAGCTAGTGCGAAGGAATATGGAATAAGCACTTATATCATACCATTAAGAAAAATAATTGATCAAAAATTAAGAGGATAATGAATTGCCATATACAGGAATTGTCAAGTATCACGTTAAGCTCAGCTTCGAAGTCGACGGATTAGTTGAAAAAGCAGATATCATAGGTGCGATTTTCGGCCAGACAGAAGGTCTGCTTGGCCCGGAGATGAACCTAAACGAACTCCAGAAGGTGTCGAAGGTAGGACGAATAGAAGTCAATACCACGGCCTCGTCTACTCAAACAAAAGGAGATGCTCTGATTCCTATGAGTACTGATATCAACACAGCTGCTCTTATTGCAGCTGCAATAGAAAGTATCGACAAAGTTGGTCCATTTCAGGCTAAATTCAAACTAGATGCCATTGATGATGTACGCACTGCAAAGAAAAAAGAGATTGTAGATAGGGCAAAAGACATCGTCCAAAAGTGGTCTACAAAAACAATCAGTGAAGGTGAAGAGATGCTCAAAGATGTATCTGATATTGGTTCTGCTGGAAAACTTGCAGCGTTTGGAAGAGAGAAACTTGCATGTGGTTCAGGCGTATTTGACTCTCCTTGGATAATTCTGGTTGAAGGTAGGGCAGATGTGATAAATCTATTACGAGCAGGCTTTGATAACGCACTTGCAATCGAGGGTGCAAGAATTGATGAATCTATCAAATCATTATGTGATTCAAAATCCAAAGTGGTTGCATTTCTTGATGGGGATAGAGCAGGCGGATTCATACTAAAAGAACTAAAATCTCTTGTTACCGTGGATGTAGTACACAGAGCACCAGAAGGTGTTGAAGTCGAAGAATTAACTCCTATACAGATTGCAGATATTCTAAAAGATACCGCAGAAGATATGAAAAAGGAAACTGCAAAACCTGTGCTCAAGGATACCAAGGATGAACCAATTGCTAATGTTGTAAAGAAGGTATATCCACAACTCAATGAATCATTAGAAGCCATAGCGCTTGATGATGGTACGAATCAACTCTTCAAAGTGCCAGTAAGCGAGGTTGTAGGTAAACTTGCTCCTGGTTCTGGCATCAAGTTTTTGATACTTGATGGAATCATAACACAAAGACTAGTAGACTCTGCAAAACAAGCTGGAATTGGGTATTTGATTGGTCACAGAATGGCTAATCTCAAGTCCACTGATGGATTGATACTCAAAACATTTACAGAGCTTGGTGTTGCATAAAATTAATGTCAGAACTAAAGATTCAACATATTCTTACGCTTGCAGAACTTTTGACCAAAGGTGCACGCTATAACTTTATTCCAATAACTACATCTTCTCTTGGAAAAAGCATCAACAAATCACAACAGGCTGCATCAAAGCATCTCATGGAATTAGAGGCAAATGGATATGTTGAAAGACTTCGAAGCGGACAAAAAGTCTCTGTAAGGATAACAACTAAGGGTCACTCTGAAATGATCAAGATATCTTCTGTGTTAAAATCAAGTCTAGAGTCAATTCCTGCACATCTGGAATTCAAAGGAACAATAATTTCTGGAATGGGTGAGGGTGCATACTATATGTCAATGAAGGGATATACAAAACAATTCAAAACAAAGCTTGGTTATGTTCCATTTCCTGGAACACTAAATGTAAAACTAAAAGACAAGGAATCAATTGAAGCCAAGCGCTCACTTGATGCATATGCTGCAATACTAGTTGATGGTTTCTCTGACGGTAAGAGAACATATGGATGGGTAAAATGTTATCCTGCAAAAATAAATGGAATCACTGCGGCATTGATTCTTCTTGAGCGTACTCATCATGATGATTCAATAATCGAATTGATATCTGGAGAAAACATCAAAAAGGTAACAAAACTTTCGACTGGTTCAAAAGTTACAATACGGGTTCCAATAAATGCAAAACCTATCTCAAGTTAAATTCCATAAATTGACTTGCCATAGTCGTTTTCTATCTTTGAGCTCTTGATGTCTGGTATTGGAGACTGGAGCCTTGCAATTGATACATCAATTCCAATCTTTTTACATCCGTCTATTATGAACTTCTCTTGATGCACCTGATCATAGCCTAATGCAATGATGTTTGGCCTGATAATTTCCACTGACTTGAATATGTCGCCCTCGTATCCTACTATAGCATAATCCACCATTGAGAGAGATCTTACCAAGTCTTTGCGTAGTTCCATGTTGTGTAATGGAATTCGTTTCTTCATTTTTTGTGCAGTATTATCAGTTGCAATTACTACCACTAGCACATTGCCAAGGGCTTTTGCTGCCTTGAGTGTGTGGATATGTCCTGGATGGATGATGTCAAAAACTCCTCCTGCCAGTACAACTCGTATGGAATTTCTTCCAAGTTCCGTGAGGGTTTTTTTATTGTCTTCAATAAATCCATTTTTTACAAGATTTTCTATTTTTTCTTCGATGTATTCTGGGCTGAGCGCAAGTTTCTTTCGTATTATGTCTGTGGCAGTATCTCCTGAAAGTGATGCGACAAAAAATGCTGTAATTATCTCTTTATCAAATGCATCCAAATATTATCACTCGAGCGAAACTATTACAATTTGATTTATCTATAAACTCTGTGTCCAAGGATCGATTCCTCTTGAGAGGCGTAATGCATCCATCAATCCTTCTGCATATCCAATACTGAGTACTGCAAGCTCTTCTTGTCCGTCTTTTTGGAACTTTTCTGCATCATCGATATACAGCTGAGCATTTTCTATCACTGGCCCAAGACTTGGATCGTTTTTGAACATCTTTACTACTTCTCCTAATGCTTGTCTTGCCTTTGGAATATACTTTGCAAGCATCTGGTCTGATATTTTTTGAATCTTTGATGAATTGTCAAATGGTTCATCAATGCACTTGGAAAATATCTTGATTGCGTCACTTTCTGTAAAGTGTAACCTTCCAGGAATGATAATGGTATGTGGAGGCTTGCCAAAGTCCGTCTTTACAAGTGTTGATATTTTTCCTGAAATTATTTTTTGATTCTTCGAGCCAATTCTTGATGCAACTATGGCAAATGTGGATTGGTCTATGACATTTCGTTTTTGACCGTTTTCTGTTTCAAGTAAGTTGACTAGAGCGTCTTTTGGCTCCATAAAGAAATCTGAACTTTTGTCAAATTCTAGTATGAGCAAACTATGGCTTCCCTTTACCATGTTCTCATAAATTGTATAGTATACCGTATTCAGTGATGGCGTCTCTCTCATGATTGTCACAGGTCTTCCAATTTTGTAATGGTGTAAACCACATTCTCCAATCAATGACGTGATTGCTGATGCGCCGTGAATTGTCTTTGTTTTAATCTTGTTATTTTCTGCCCTTGTACGTAATTCTAGGTGGGTTGTTGCCACATACGGGTCTCCATAGGCAAGTAGTACAACATTCTTCTTTTTGGCAAGTGCCAAGATTGCCTTGCCATCTTCTACCATCCATCTTGGTGCTATAGTCAGCTTTCCTTTGACAAGTTTTTTTATCTTTGATAATTCTGTTTTTCCAATGGGGCTAGTAAAATTTTCAAAAAATGTCATGTCTGCCTTTTTTAAAACTTGGATGGCACTAGCACTTGTACCCTCTAGTCCTGAAATGCCAAGACCTACAAACCATAACATTGTAAAAAACTCCAGTCACTCTATATTTTGAGCTTCGTTTTAGGACTTGGTGGAATGATTTTTGAATTCATGCAGTCTTCTCAGGTGAGATAACATTCTCTTGAAGACCTCAATACTTCTTAGGAACTCGTCAGTTGACACTCGTTCATCAATTGTATGTGATGCATGAGGATCTCCTGGACCATATGTAACAACTGGAATGTTTAGTGAATTTCCTATTATGTTCATGTCTCCAGTTCCTGTCTTTCGAATTAGTTGTGGCCTTGCTTTTTCTACATCCATTATTCCTAATGTTAGTGCTCTTACAAGCGGAGAATTATGTGGTGCCTCAAAAGGTTCCGTTTCATCTATTACGGAATAAAATGCATTAACTCCTTGTTTTTTTGCAATTTCTTCTACTGTAGTTGCAATTCTTTCTCCAACCATTTTACAATTCATGTTTACTGGAATTCTAATATCCATTATTGCATCACATTCTAGTGGCGTTACATTGTGACTGGTGCCGCCCTTGATTTCAGTCAAAGACGATGTGAGCATCATGCTCTTTGCTATGCCTTCTTGGTTTTGTTCTAGTGATTTTTTTAGTGCATTAGTAAATACGTATGATTCTTCAATTGCATTCTTTGCAAGCCATGGAGCGCTTGCATGTGCACTGTCACCTACATTTACTCTGAGGTTTATTGCAATTCTTCCCTTGTATGCAATTGTAATATTCTTAATTCCGCTTGGCTCTCCAAATATCGCATAATCTATCTCTGGCTTTTGTTTTACTAGACTCTTGATTCCTGTAGCGTTTCCTTCTTCATCTACAACTGCTGCAAATATTATTGTCCCGTTGTTGTTTCCTTGTACTGATGCTGCTGCAAGAAGCATAGAAATTAAAGGTGCCTTGGCATCTGATGCGCCTCTCCCATAAATGAATCCGTTCTCATTTCTTACCTTTATTTTTCCTGGAACTGTATCCATATGTCCACATAACATTATTCTTGGATATCCGGAACCCTTTGTAGCAATAAGATTTCCCACATCATCTATGTGGATGTCTTCAAATCCAAAATCATCACACTTGTCTGCTAGGAACTCTGCAAGTGGTTTTTCTGAAAGAGATGGTGTGTAAAGCCTTAGAGCCTTCTCTAGCACTTTTACTGAATATCTTGGTGTACTAGTTACTGACGAGTCCAATTTTATTTCCCTAGGTTAATTGCGTAATCAATCATCATTGCTGGTATATTTACGCCAGTAACTCTGACAGTATTTTTGTATTCCGTTGTATTGTTTACTTCGTGTACTACAAGACCGTTTTCCTTGCTTTCCATTAGATCTACTCCAACTATTTGTCCTTGAACTGCTTCTTTTGCCTTGATACAAATATCTTCTAATTCTTTTGTGACTTTGAGTTCTTCTGCCCTGCCACCAAGTGCCATGTTTGTCTTCCACTGGTCTTCTCCTGAATAGCGGTAAATTGCAGCAACAACCTTGTCTCCTACTACAATTGCTCTAATGTCTCGTGGAGGTCTGTTAACAAATTCTTCTAAGTAGTATACCTGATAAATTGGATACATGCTCTCTCTACTTTCTATTATTGCCTCTGCAGATTCTTTGTCTTTTAGCATGGCAATCATTCGTCCCCAACTGCCTACTGTTGGTTTGATTACCATTGGATATCCCTTTTTGTCTAAAAGATCAAGTGCAGATTCTTGTGAAAATGCAACTGCACTAAATGGCGTTGGTATTCCTTTTTTTAGCAAAAGCATGTGAGTAAATAATTTGTTTCCTGCAAAGATGCTGGTATTTAGGGAATTAATAACATTGACTCCTTTTCCTTCAAGTGCTGCAGTAGAGTGGAGACTACGATAATAACTCACACATCTTTGTATTACTGTACCATAGTCCTCTTTACTTTTATCTAAATTGATGGACAAATTCTTACAGTCTACCATCTTTGCATCGATGCCTTTCTCTTTTGCAGCGTCAAAGAGTGCTTTTTCTTCCCACCTTATGGTGTCGTAAAGAATCGATAAACCTGAGCTCACTGGCCCCAGTCCTCACCAACAGATTGTGCTGGTTTCAACTCAAAGCCGGAGGATCCTTTAGCAAGTTCAAAACTTGCACCGCAATCAGGACAGGTTACTATCTCTCCTTCCATCGAATCTTGTGGAGGGTTGATGTTTGCATCACATTCTAAACATTTCATATTATTTTCCTGCTTTTACCTTCGTTTCTGTGTCATTAATTATCTTTCGTTCAAGTCTATCATCAAGTGGTATCTCAAGCAAATCTCCCATCCTTAGATTTTTCAGGCCAGCTGCTACTGCCTTTGCATGGGTTTCATTTTGTTCAAGACCCAATAATGACATCAAGTATGCTGCGCCGTTCTTTCCTGCAAGTTCTCCGAAGACGATTCTTCTCCTATTTCCTACTATCTTTGGCTCGATTGGTTCGTATGCCGCGGGGTTTCTCAAAATAGCAGCTAGGTGTGTTCCAGCCTTGTGTTTGTAAGCGGTAGGACCAACAATTGGCTTTGAATCATAGGGTATGATTGTAGTGTATTGTTCAATTAGTCTTGAGAGATCCATGAGCATATCAAGTCTGAAATTATTTGGAGACTTGTATAGGTATGTCAGAGCAACTGCTGTCTCTGCAAGTGCTGGTATTCCAGTTCTTTCTCCAATGCCATCAATTGTTGTATGAATCTGATCTGCACCACCATCGCATCCTGCTAACGCATTTGCAAGTGCAAGTCCTATATCATTGTGACAGTGGACATCAAGTGGTGTTTTTATTTCATCACGAATTGATTTTACAAAATTATACATTCCATTTGGTCTCATGATCCCAACGGTATCTGGTAAACTAATCCTGTCAACTCCTGCATCAGAGATTGCCTTGCAGACCTGCATTAGAAACTCTGGGTCTGCTCTGCTACCGTCTTCTACTGTGAATCTCATCTTAAGGCCATGTGACTTGGCATATTCCACTGTCTCAACTGATCTTCGTAATGCTTCTTCTCTTGTTATTCTCAGCTTGTCCTTCATGTGAATTTCAGAAATGCCAAGATAAGTTGCCATCCATGTTGCATCACAATCTAATGCAACATCTACATCTTCTTTTAATGCTCTGACGTGTGCAACAATGTCTGCCTTTAATCCCTGTTTGATGATTGTCTTCGTTGCTTCCTTGTGATCAGGTGATACTACTGGTGATATCTCAATTTGGTCTACTCCGAAATAATCAAGCATCCATGCAATCTGGATTCTTTGTTTATTTGAAAAAGTAACACCAGGGTGCTGCTCTCCTTCTCTTAGTGTACTATCAAGTATTCTAATTTTTTTCGGTTTTACGCCCATTTCGTTGTATTGATATGCGTAATAGTTCGCGTCGTCCATTTCTCAATTTTTTACCTGAGTTTTACAAATATAAACATATTCGTACAGAAATCGTCTTATTTGGTTATTTTTGAAACGATTTTAGGCGATTTTCAGAATTAGATAACGATATTCGTTTTATGTTACAGTGCGCAATATTATGACAGTGTTTGTATCAAACACGCCTGGAACCTTTCGCAATTCATCAATGCATACATTGATGTCTGTAATTGTAGGTGCTTTAATTATTGTTGCAATGTCATACTGTCCTGTTATCTCAAACACTGTGTGAACTCCACGTAGTTTAGAAAGTTTTGCAGATACCTTTGATGTATCCGTTGATGAATCAACTGAAATTAAGATTATGGCACTAGTCGAATTTGCATCTCCTGTTTCAATTGTAAATTTTTTAATTATTCCTCCATCTGTGAGATTTTTTACTCTACGTCTTACTGCTGATTCTGATAATCCAAGTTTTTCACCAATTTCTACAAATGATTGTCTAGAATCTTTTTTTAGTATTTCCATTATTGTCTCGTCTGTTTTATCTCTAGACATTTCTTCGCTGTTCCTCCTTTGTTAGTATTACATCTAGAGTTTCTAAAGCTTTGTTTATGTCAGACTCTGATATCACTAGAGGCGGTAATAATCGTAGTATGTTCTTGCCAGAATAAAGCAAGAGTAGATTATTTGCAATTCCGTCAAACAATATGTCCTTTACTTCAAACTTCATTTCAACACCAATCATCAAGCCCTTACCTCTTATCTCTCTGATTATCTTGTGTTTTTCTTTTAGCCTCTCTAATCCTTCTCTGAATATCTTTCCATTCTTGTCTGCATTCTCAACTAGCTTGTCTTCTACTAGTGCATCAATTGCTCCAATTCCTGCTGCACATGATAATGGATTGCCACCAAATGTTGAAGATTGTTCTCCCTTACTAATTGAGCCCAAGATATCTGGTCTTACTAGAGTTGCACCCATTGGCACGCCTCCTGCGATACCTTTTGCAAGGCACATAATGTCTGGTACTGTATCCCAGTGTTCGCTGGCCCACATCTTTCCAGTTCTTCCAAGACCTGCTTGAATTTCATCAAATACTAGAACGATTCCTTTTTCATCACATAATTTTCTGACTTGTTGTAAAAATCCATCTGGTGCAACATTGATTCCACTTTCTCCTTGGATTGGTTCCATGATCACCATTGCGGTATCAGAATCTACAGTATTTCGTAATGCTTCAATATCTCCAAACGATGAAAAACTCACCGAATCAACAAGTGGCTCAAATGCCTTGCGATATTTTTGATTGAATGTGACTGATAGCGCACCAAGTGATTTCCCATGATATGAGCCATTCATTGCAACCATTTTTTTCTTTCCTGTAAACTTGCGTGCAAACTTGATTGCTGCCTCTACTGCTTCTGTTCCACTGTTGTTTAGATAGACCTGGCTTAGATTTTTTGGTGAAATTTTTATTAATTTTTCAAGAAATTCTTCACGGGTCTTGTTGTAAAGTGAACTGTGTACTGTGATTATTTTATCAAGTTGATTTTTTATTGCTTTTACTACTCTGGGATTACAGTGGCCGACTAGTGCAACACCATAACCTCCCATACAATCGATGTATTCCTTTCCACTTGCATCCCATACATGAGCTCCTAGTCCGCGTTCTATTGTTACAGGAAATCTCTGATAGATACTTCCCATGAATTGATCTTCTGTCATTTTGATATCACCGTACAGTTATCATGAGAAATTGCCGCAGATATTGGGTTTTCCTTTTTACCGTTTGCAACAAGTGCCTCCTTGACCCCCATTTCTAACGCTTCTGTTGCAGCAAGAATCTTCTTTTCCATGCCAAATCCAATCTTTGGTAAGATTGCTTTTGCTTCTGCCAATGATAGTTTTTGGACTAGCTTTTCTTCCATGAGTAAACCATCTACGTTTGTGATAAATAATATCTTGTCTGACTTCATCTTACCTGCCACATATGCTGCAGCTCTATCTCCATCAACGTTGAGAAAATCACACTCTTCACTTATCGCAATAGGGGATATCACTGGAACATATCCTTGGTCTAGTATGGATTGAATCAATCCTGTGTTGACGTCCTGTATCTTTCCAGTATAGCCTCCATCTATTATCATCTTGCGACCCTTTTCGTTCATTACAATTAATTTCTTTTTTCGCTCTGCTTGGATTATCTTCCCATCTACTCCTGAGAGGCCAACAGCATTGATTCCATGTTTTTGGAGCATGCCTACTATCATTTTATTTATTTTCCCTGACATGACCATTGTGAATATCTCTGCCGTCTCCTTGTCGGTAAATCTACTCTTGACTCCTCCTGGTGATACGATGAATTTTTGTTCTTTTCCTAATGCTTCAGAAATTTTTGTTACTTCTTTTCCTCCTCCATGTACCAAAATGAGCTTCTCTTGCTCTGAGACTTTTTTTATGTCTGATATTGTAGTAGGATGAAGACCATCTACTACACTTCCTCCTATCTTTATTGTAATCATTTTTTACACAGGTGTTAGCGGAGAATATGCGATTCCTTCCATCTCATTGAATCCTGCCATCACATTCATGTTTTGTATGGCAGAGCCTGCTGCACCTTTCATGAGGTTGTCTGATGCTGAGAGAACTACAAGTCTGTTATTGTCTTCGTCAATGTCGAATCCTACATCACAAAAGTTTGAACCTACTACAAACTTTGGATCTGGGAATTTGTAAAATCCTTTCTTGTCACGGATTAGTCTGATGAATCTTTCATTTTGATATTGTTCCCGATACATCTTCCACAAATCCATTTCAGTTACCGGTTGTTTGAGAAATACATGATTTGTACAAAGAATTCCTCTTACAATGTCTACTGCATGTGGACTCATTGATACTTTGATCTTGGAACCTGCTGCTTGGCTTAGCTCTTGCTCTATCTCTCCGGTATGTCGATGTTTTGCTGGTTTGTATGGTCTGATTACACCTGATCTCATTGCATGATGAGTACCTGAGAGAGTTCCTGCACCTGCACCTGATGAACCAATCTTTGAATCAACTATGATGTGTTCTGTGTCGATGATGTTCTTTTTGATCAATGGATATAATCCAAGAATTGATGTTACTGCCATGCATCCGGGACATGATACAATCTGTGATTTTTTTATCTCTTCTCTGTGTAACTCTGGAACTCCAAAGACTGATTTCTCTAGTAATTCTGGGTGTGGATGTTGCCAACCATACCATTTATCATAATCTGCAGGATTGTGTAATCTATAATCTGCACTAAGATCAATTACTTTCATTCCTCTGTCGTAGAGTGCTTTTACAATGTCTACTGCAGTTCCATGCGGTACTGCGGTAAAGACAAGATCACACTTGTCTGTTAGTTTATCATAATCTAGTTCTGAAAATGTCAAGTCTGTAAATCCCTTCAAGCTTGGCTGGATTCTAGAAATGTATTCTCCAACATATTGTCTTGAAGTTACCATGGAAATTTCTGCGTGTGGATGACTGACAAGTAATCTGAGAATTTCTCCACCGACATACCCTGATGCTCCAACTACACCTACTTTCATTGATACTCTCCTACCAGAATATAGTATAATTTAAACTCTAAAATTTTTTTCAACTTTTAGAATTTATCGCTTGGAGTAACTTATTGCATAGTCGATCATTTCTTTTGGTATGTCTTTTTTGGCGACTTTTGCAAGTCCCTTGAATTCTACCGTGTTGTTTACTTCGTGTACTACAAATCCACGTTTTTCGTCTTCCATCACGTCAATTCCCAAGATTCCACCTCCAACTGCCTTTGATGCCTTCATGCAAATGTCTTCCAATTCCTTTGTGATTTCACATGCAATTGGTTCTGCACCAAGTGCAATGTTTGTCTTAAAGCCACCTGTGGATGTTCTGTACATTGCTGCGATCAATTGGTCTCCTACTGATATAGCTCGTATGTCTCTTGGAGGACGTTCCACGACTTCTTGTAGGTAGTAAATCCTGTCTAATGGCCCGTCATTTAGTTCTCTGACCTCTATTATCGCATCGGCTGTTTCTCTGTTTCTTAGTGGCACAACACCTCTTCCCCAACTTCCTATGATTGGTTTTATCACAAGAGGGTAACCGTCTTTTTCTAGTGTTTCAATTGCAGCTTCCGATGAAAATGTAAAGTATGTTTTTGGAGTAGGTACGTTGTGTTTTTTTAACAATAATGATGTCAACATCTTGTTTCCACAATTATTTGCGACTTCTGTCCTGTTAAGTACTGGAATATCTAAAAATTCAAGGGCTGCTGTAAAATGAAGACCACGAAAGTAACTGACACATCTTTCTAAAACGACATCTCCGAAATCGTAATCACTTTTTTTACTTTCAGTGGTAAATTGAGTGGTTTTAGCGTCGATCATCTTCGTATCGTGTCCAAGCTCGATTGCTTTTTGCTCGAGCATCTTCTCTTCTAATCTTACTCTATCGAACACGATTCGAACTTTGGGCATTTACTCTCCCCAATCTTCGCCAACTTTTTCAGCATGTTTTAATTCGCATACGCTACCGTTCTTGGAAGCAATCTCGAAATCTGCCCCACAATCAGGACATGAGACTATCTCTCCAACACTTGCATCGTCTGGAATTTTTATTGTTGCATCACATTCTGGACAATTCATTCTTTGATCATTCACCTCTTTTTTAGTAATTTATTAGCTTCTGTTGATTGAAGTCCCCATAGCTCAACGAATCCTTTTCCAAGAGTTTGGTCAAAAGTTGATCCGGCTCCATATGTTGCCAGATCGTGGCTATACAATGAATATTCTGATTTTCTTCCAACAACTCTGAGACTTCCTTTGAACATTTTGAGCTTGACAGTTCCGCTAACCCTCTTTTGTGTAGCATTGATAAACATATCTAAATCTGATTTTAGTGGATCTTGCCACAGTCCAGAATATGCAAGCCATGACCATTCTGTATCAACCATTGTCTTGAACCGCAATTCGTGTTTTGTCAAAACCATTTTTTCAAGATCAGTATGTGCCTCAATAATGCATGTTGCACCAGGTGTCTCATAGACTTCCCTTGATTTTATGCCTACTACTCTATCTTCAATGTGGTCTACAATTCCTACTCCGTTTGCACCTGCTTTTTTGTTGATGTATTTGATTAATTCAATTGGTTTCATACGTTTTCCATCAGCTGCGACAGGTATGCCGCTTTCAAATTTTATTTCCAAGTATTGTGGTTTTTCTGGCAAGTTTTTTGTCTTGACCCAGATGAATGCATCGTCTGGTGGCTCTGAGAATGCGTCTTCCATATCTCCACCTTCGATTGCTCTTCCCCACAAGTTTTGATCAATACTGAATTTTTTTGCAGTGTTATCAATTGGAATGTGGTGTTTTTGTGCATATTTCAATTCTACATCTCGTGTGAGATTGAGATCACGTATTGGTGCAATGATTGGAAGGTTAGAGCCTGAACGATATGTCACATCAAATCTTACTTGATCATTTCCTTTTCCTGTACAACCATGTGCAAGTGCTGATGCGTTTTCTTTTTCTGCAACTTCGACTACTTTTTGTGCAATCAATGGACGTGCAAGCGATGTGGCAAGACAGTATTTTTTTTGGTATAGTGCATTTGCCTTGATCGCTGGAAAAATGAAATCATCTACAAATTCTTGCCGTGCATCAATATTGTAATGTTTTAACACGCCAAGACTTTTTGCCTTGGCTGAAATCTTTTTCAAATCATCCTCTTGACCGACATCTACTGTAACTGTTATGACATCAAGATTGTGTTTTTCTTGGAGGTATTTTATTACAACCGAAGTATCAAGTCCACCCGAGAAAGCTAGAACTGCCTTTCCTTTCATCATCGAGGTTTTCTGTGATCAGAATTTAGCATTTATCTTTTATGATCATGGTGCAGATCCAGTTTTTATTTTGAAAAAATAATAAAATTGGTTTTGTAATTTATGAGATGGGGCAAATTAGTCCAAGCTAAAATTCGATCACTATTTAAGATAAATATTATAACGACGTTATATGATAATTGGTCCCCGTTCGGGTCGCAAATTACTTGGGAGAATGATACCGTGACAAAACTTCAGGCTAGAAACATCGTAAAACACTTTGATCACAATGGAAATTCTGTTGTTGCACTAGATGGTGTCAATCTAAATGTCGAAGAAGGTGATTTTGTATGCATCGTAGGTCCATCCGGATGTGGGAAATCTACCTTTTTGAATATTGTAGCAGGTCTTGAAAAACCAGACTCGGGAGAAATTTTGCTAAATGGCAAGCCTATTTCTGATCCTGGACCTGATAGGACAATGGTTTTCCAAGAAGGTGCACTGTTTCCATGGCTCAAAGTGATTGACAATGTAGAGTTTGGACTAAAGATGGCAGGAATTCCGACAGATGAACGCAGAGAAATATCTCAAAGATATCTTGACATGATGCAACTTACAAAATTTGCAGACTCGTATACATATCAATTATCGACAGGAATGAAACAAAGAGTTGCAATAGCTAGAGCACTTGCAATGGATCCTGAAATTCTCTTGATGGATGAACCCTTTGCAGCACTTGATTCTCAGACAAGAGATCTATTGCTTGTGGAACTGCAACTTATCTGGGAGAGGACAAAGAAGACAATCATATTTGTTACACATAATATTTCAGAATCTGTAATACTTGGTAACAAGGTAGAAGTATTCAAGAATAGGCCGTCTAAAATTAAAAAGGAAATAATAATTGATTATCGAAGGCCACGGTTAGCTGAAGATGAAAATCTTCAACAATATTATCATCAAATTCTTGATGAACTAAAAAGTGAAGTCATTGCCCGAACGAAGGATGAGATTCAATGAGCAATACTATAAAAAAACATAAACAAAATTTTGATGATGCTGCAAATGCGGCATTGTTCATCGCGGCATTCATCGGTATTTGGCAACTAGTGTTCACACTTGGAATATTTCCAAAAATATCTCTGCCTTCACCAACGATGGTGGCAGAAAATTTTGTCAAAATAATATTCAATGGTACGCTGTTCTGGAGTGTTGGTGTAACACTAGGTCGATTACTTGCTGCTTTTGCAGTGTCAATTACGCTTGGAACCCTTATTGGATTTACAATGATAAAATTCAAGAGCTTTGGTAATACCTTGAACTCTTTTTCAGCAGGATTGTTGGCATTTCCAAGCATTGCCTGGGTCCCATTCTCGATTTTACTTATTGGATTTAATGAATTTGGCATAATGTTTGTAGTTGTAATGAGTTCTGTATTCTCAATTATGATATCTACGTACAGTAGTGTCAGAAATATACCGCCAATTTATCTTGATGCTGCAAAAAATATGGGAGCAAAGGGGTTTTCATTATTTAGGCATGTCACAATTCCTGCAGCTACTCCTTCATTAATAATTGGTCTAAGACAGGCTTGGTCATTTTCTTGGCATGCGGTAATAGGTGCTGAGATACTAATGTCAATTGTAGGACTGGGACATATTCTTTCAGTTGGCAGAGAATTCTTGGATATGAGTCAAGTAATTGCAAGTATGATTACAATATTTACAATTGGGTTGCTAGTTGATAGGTTTCTTTTGCACAAGATAGAAGATAAAATCAGAGCCAAGTGGGGCTTGGATAATCATCGATAATTCTTACTGTATTCAATAATGGGTGATACATAACTTGCTTGATGATTTAGTAAAAAAACGAGTTGATTCTACAAAGCCACGTGAACAAGGATTAACTCATGTTACTGACAAACTACATCCAACCAACATGGAAGACTGGGGATTAATTTCTCCATTTGTGGACGTTGTTAAAATTAATGGGGCGTTACCTCTACTTGCTTCTGATTCTGGCATTGCTAAAAAAATAAAATTCTATCACGATTTAGACATTCGTGTCTCTGCAGGAAATACACTGTCTGAATATGCATTAATTCAAAATTCTTTTGATAGATTCGCAAAAGAAGCATCAAAACTAGGATTTGACATACTTGAGATTGGAGAAAATATAGTTGATCTAAACTTTGACAAGAAAAAAAAACTCTTAGACATTACTGAATCGCATGATCTGGAAATCCAATGGAAGGTAGGAAAACAAGATCCACGACACCAACTCAGTGTAGAAGAAATGATTTCAAAAATTGAAGATATTTTAAAACTAGATTCTAAGAAAATTATCTTGGAAGCAAACCAGGGTATGGGTGTTGGAATCTATGATGAACAAGGAAATATCAAATGGAGCATGATTGGTCTAATTACGAACAAATATCCTCCAAACAAATTCATCTTTGAAGCACCAATGGAATTTCAACAATTTGGATTGATAGCAGAATTTGGAGAAAGAGTAAACCTGTCTGAACTTGATATAGATTCTGTGGCCTCTGTAGAGTCTGAAAGAAGAGGAATTTTATCCAAATCTGCTTTTGGAAATGTCAATTTACGTGAAGAGCCTGCAGGAGGTCCAGCTGCAAAATTTATCTATTATCTAATAAAAACAAAAAATCCTATTGAACAGAGTGAGCTTATTGCAATTAGTCGTCTTCCAAGGAGAACTGTTCAGAATGCTGTTGAAGACTTGAGAAACCAAGGACTGGTCATTGAAAGAACAAGTCTTGATGATGCACGAAAAAGAGTTTACTATCCTGTACGTTCACAATGGTTGTAATGAACTGTTGATTGTGTGAAAAATAAAAAATATTTTGGATTTCTCTCAATGTTAAAATAAACTTGAGAGAATATCTTTGATGTTTACTCTAATGGTTGTACCACAAATCCATCGTATGCAAACAATTGGATTCCCTTGAAATTGATCTGGCTCAAATCACGTTTGTCTAACTCTACTATCTGATCTGGCAGTGGAGCAAGTTTTAGTGGTCCTAGAAGCTTTTGACCATCTGTTATCTCCCAGTAGATCTGGTGAATTAACACCTTTGCGGTAGATTGATCTATACTTATCTTGTTTAGATCTTGGTATGTCAAAACAGAAACAAGTGTCACTATTGGATATGAGTCATTTCCGGGTGCGTTTACTATGGATACCTTACTCCAATCTCCAATTGATTCTGGTAGATTGCTAGATGCAGCAGATGCTGTAGCACCTTCAAGTGATGCAATTACAAAACTAGTCTTGTCTGCATTCTGAATTGCAGCTGAATTCAGTTTGTTACTGACTGCAGTTCCCAAATCTAGATAGCTGATGGAATATGGACTATTGGCTATTGCTCGAACTACCCAAAGTTCACCATTTTGTGCTGGTTGCGGACCTATTGGCCATTTAACACTAGTACCCTTTCCAACTAGTGTATTCCAATCGCTGCTTGTGTTGGACAAGTAGTTTGTGAGTGTATAGGTGGTTCCAGCTGAATCCGCACGATGAATTGCTGTTATTCTTCCATGTGGTAGTTTTACTCCTGGATTTAGTTCCTGTATCTTGCTATCATCCCAAAATATTATTTTGCCCAAATAGATGTCAGCAAGGACTGATCCAGTTAACTTTAGTCCAGATTGGTGAAATTCAGGTATGTTGTATACTATTGCAACTACCTCAACTGCAACTGGTATTACAACTGGTTGTGGTGTTGCCTTGAATTGTGTTGAGGTCAATGGCACATCTGTTACTCCAAAACTAACCAATTTCTTGGAGTATTGATATGCCACGTTACTGGGTGGAACCAAACTGTACTTTGTTTTTACTCCTGGATATATTCCACTATATGTCGAAGTCCATTTCTTGATCAATGTTGCATATTGACTTGATACAATTCCTTTTAGGGTGTATTGTTTGCCATCTTGTGGTGCATCTGGAGTAATTGCATATGCACTAAGTGATGTTGTTGGTATTATTAGGATCAGCATGAGCGCTAAACCTAATGTTGTTTTCTTTGTCATTGCGCAGTCAATAAAATAAAAATGATATAACCTAATTCAAATGTGCAAATTGTACATGATAGATGCAAATCTTACATTTTATCTAATACATATGCCTGATGATTTTTTATGCGCATATGTTGCATATATTGCACATTTGAATCCTGTTATATTTGATATATTTTCAGTGACTAAAACATGAATCAAAAAACAAGATTCAAGATCCTAAGTGGGATTGTGGCAACCTTGATCATATCGTCTTTTGTTGGATATGCTCATCCTGCTTATGCAAGTGATGACTTGAGTGTTTTAAGAGTGGGATATTTTCCTAATCTAACTCATGCACCTGCTGTTATAGGCATAGGAAATGGTGACTTTCAGAAAGTACTAGGTGGTGTCAAAATTGAACCGCACATATTCAATGCGGGGCCGGCTGCAATTGAGGCGCTATATGCAAATCAAATTGATCTGACATATATTGGATCAACACCTGTGATCAATGCATTTGTAAAATCAGATGGAGACATCAGAATAATTGCTGGTGCTGCAAGTGCGGGAGCAGCATTTGTAGTACGCAATGATGCTGGAATTAAATCCGTCCAAGACTTTGTTGGAAAGACTTTTTCGACACCTCAGCTTGGAAATACACAAGATATAGCTCTGAGGGCTTATCTTCTTGCTAATGGATACAAAACATCTGACAACGGAGGTTCTGTTACTGTACTCCCGGCTACAAACTCTGATATTGTAACATTGATGCTAAAGAAAAGCATTGATGGGGCGTGGGTACCAGAACCATGGGTAACAACACTTGTTCATCAGGCAAACGGGAAGATATTTCTTGATGAAAGAAGTCTGTGGGCAAATGGTCAGTTTGTCACAGGGCAAATTGTAGTTAGACCAGAATTTCTAAAGGCACACCCTGATGTTGTAAAGAAATTCCTTGAGGCAAACGTCGACGAGGATAATTGGATTAATACTAATCCTGATCAAGCTCGTGAAGTCTTCAATACTGAATACGCCAAGTTGACCACGAAATCCATACCTGATGATCAGCTGAAGGAAGCATTCTCTAGATTGGCAATAACATATGATCCAATCGTATCTTCCTTGTATGTATCAGCAGATAATCAGTATAAGGTAGGATTTCTTGACAGCAAACCTGATCTAACTGGAATATACGACCTGACACTTCTAAATCAGGTGCTACAAGAAAAAGGATTGCCTCAGATATCTTCTGATGTGAATTCTCCTACCCATCTTGACACTACACAACAATCTAGTGTTAATTCTGTCACTCAGTCAAGTCCAACTGTGAATCCAACTAGTGTTGTTCCAGAGTTTGGTCCTGTTGCACCAATGGTCCTTGTTGTTGCTATGGTGGGAATCATAGTGTCTGCTACAAAAACTAGAGTCGTTCAAAAACTCTAAAATCCTTTTCTTTTTATTTATTTTATGAAACCACTTTCATATTTGCATGTGGAATTATAATCATGATTTTATGTTTATCATCACAAACTCTCTTTTAGTACATGAATTTCATAAAAACAATCTATGTGTATTTGTTCTGTGGTTATTGAACCACATTCTGCACACACATATTTTATGACTTTTCTACAAACTGCACAAATGGAATATCTCATTAATGAGAGACCACAACTTCTGCATGACTCATCTGGCATTTCACATAATAGATACTTGTAAATCATATAAGCAAAGTCAAATATGCAAAACAAATCAGATATGTGCATTTTAGTTCATGTTGTAGATGTGACAAAAATTTGAATTCGGTTATATTGGCATACTGTAAAACTCTAGTAAATGAATGCTGGAATAAAATTTGCAATTGCTGGTGCAATATTTGCAATTGTAATTGCAACTAGCATGATCTCTCAGATCCATGAAGTAAAATCATCTACTTCGATAACTACTAACACTAGTGTTCTAAGACTGGGATACTTTCCAAACATAAATCACGCTCAGGCAGTAATAGGGGTTGGTAATGGTGATTTTCAAAATGCACTTGGTGATGTTAAAATTGAATCACAGATATTCAATGCAGGACCTGATGAAGTAGAAGCACTATTTGCAAACAGAATTGATGTTGCATATGTTGGTCCTAATCCTGCAATCAATGGATATCTCAAAAGCGACGGTCAAGGAATCAAAATAATTGCAGGCGCATCAAGTGGTGGTGCTGTCTTTGTAATAAGAAATGACTCTGGAATAGAAACTGTACATGATTTTGCAGACAAGAAATTTGCCTCTCCACAACTTGGCAATACCCAGGATGTTGCACTACGATCTTACTTGCTAAAAAATGGGTACGAGACTTCGGAAAATGGAGGAAATGTGACTATACTTCCTGCAAAGACCTCGGACATTGTTACCATGATGTCAAAAAAAGACATTGATGGGGCGTGGGTACCAGAACCATGGGGTGCCATACTTGTCAAACAAACAAATGGAACAATATTTCTTGATGAAAGAAACTTGTGGCCAAATGGCAAATTCACAACTGCTCTCATAGTTGCAAGAACTGATTATCTGCAGAGTCACCCAGATATTATTCAAAAATTGTTAGAGGCTCATGTCAAAGAAACAATGTGGATTAACAATAACAAGAATGATGCAATTAACGATTTTAATGTACAATTACAAAAGTTAACTGGTACAACCATCCCAGACGATGTAATCTCTAATGCGTTTTCACGAATGGATATTACATATGACCCAGTCAAATCTTCTGTTATAACATCTGCTGATGACGCATTTGATTTAGGATTTTTAGGAGATAAAAAACCGGACCTTTCAAACATATTTGATCTAACAATATTAAACAAAGTATTGAAAGAACAAAACTTGCCTGAAATACCTTAATCTTTTCTCTTCTTCCAAATTGTTATACTTATTGCAGCTGTTACAATTGGTATTATGATCAAAATATAGTTTCCAAAGTTGTTTGATGTAAACAAATTAGGTTGGTTAAATCCTGAAATTGCTAGATCTGATGTAGATCTTGGAGGAAGTGTCAATGCGACATGCCAATATCCATCCGAATCTTTACTTTGCACAAATTCTATTGGCTTGCCATTTGATAATACCGAAAATTTTTCTGATCCTGTTTCTTGTGGAAACATAAAGTTCACAAATCCTGTGTCTGGAAATGGGTATCTGACAGTTGCAAGGATACTATGTGTAGCATCATCGAATTTAGTATCCGTGACAGAGCCCGAAGTCAGATATATGAAATTGTATGGCTTGCCATCTTTAATGACTGATACTGGCATTGTTGGGTCGTCTCCTACTGTGAAACAGCTGTAATAGCTCACCATTGATGCATGTTGGGGATCTGGGTACATGGAAAATGCAATTTTTTGTCCAGGGTCTATCTTGTCAATTGTCTCAACATTTTTTCCAACATCTAAAAACTTGCCATCTTTTCCATATATTGCAGCATACACATTTACCCCATAAGCCGTTGAAGTGTCATTATTTACAATAAAACCTGTTTCATGGCCATCAGTGTGTTTTTTTAATGTCTTGTCATAGATCACCTCAATATCTGTGAAATTATGATCCGTTGAAACAAAACTAACTTGAGGCATTTCTAGAGTTGCATTTTTACCATCAACTTGAAGTATCTTTAGATTAAATGGGATGTCTTTTTGAGAATTTACTGTTGATAAAGTATATCTTTGTGATATTGTGTTATTGCTATCTTTTACATTGATTGTGATTGTTGGAATTATTGCGGTAGATTCAGTATTTTTTACTGCACCAATTACAGTATACGTTCCATTTACATCATAAAATCCCTTGAACTCATTATCTGGAATCCATACGTTGGCAGATGCAAGATGGGTAGTAACAAATCCAGTGCCAATCACTATTGCAAATATAGAAACTAGAACAAACAATTGCATCTGATGACGTTCATCTGAGGGTCGTTCTTTAATTTTAATCTAGATGTTAATTTCCATGTCTGTTATTCGTAATGTGACAATGTTTGATATCATAGTTTGTGTAAGAGATCCAATGCACCTGCAAAGTCATTTGGAGAACTAATCAGTACATTTCCTGCAATCTTGTCTATTTGTTTTACAAATTCTGCCATGTCTTTGTTGTATCCTGACCAGTCAAGATTTAGCATTTGAGCTGATTTTGTATTCTTCTCTGATGCTAATAATACACATGGAATTATCTTGAATCCTTGAGGTTTTAGTGTATCAACCATTCTGGTAACTTGATCAATGGAACTTATGACTTGGGTAACAAACCCCTTTGGTTGGGCTTCAATTTTTTTGTGCATCTTTTCAAAATCTGGATTACTTGAAATTGAGAGAAACATGTCAATTCTTTTTCCAAAGCCTTGTTCGTTGAACTGTTTTACTATGTCACTTGGAACAAGTCTTGAATCTTTTGGACCTACTGGTGGAGCATCACCCTTGAGTACTAGAACTCCGTTTAGATTCAATAAAATGGCATCACATATGGTTTGAGTAATTGAGGTAAGATTTCTGTCACGAACACGTATGCTTGCAGTGATTCTTATCTTACTATTGGAATCTCGTATGAAAAATCCAGCTGTAATTGGTGAAACTCTAGGAATTCCAAGAACTGAATCAGTAAGATGAATTCCATCGCATGTATGTCCAATCTTGATGGCTCTCTCCTTTAGTCTTTCAACAGATTCGGAGAGCTGGTCATGAGATAGTATAGTATCTTGGATAACCTTGGGAGGATTAATTTCATAAATTATAGTCATAATTGACTGTCCTGACTACTTGATTATAACCTTTGAAGAGGATTCACATTATATCAAAACAAAACAGAATTAAATTGATGATGCCCTCTCTGAATTGTACTTGGCTGAAAAAATACCTCTGGATATTTTGATGAAAAATGAAATTGTGCTCTTTGATGGAGCAATGGGTACTGAAATCCAAAAATTAAATCCTAAACCTGAAGATTTTCCAGATGGTAAGGATGGATTCAATGATGGACTATCGTTTACAAGACCTGAGTGGATAAAACAAATTCATCGCTCATATTTGCAAGCCGGAGCAGATTGTATTGAGACTAATACATTTGGATCAAACAAATTAAAGCTAGAGGAATATGGATATGGCGACCAAACACTAGACTATAATAAAAAAATAGCACAACTTGCAGTTAGTGTTACACAAGAGTTTACAGACAAACCCAGATATGTGATAGGCTCTATGGGTCCAACTGGTTTTCTTCCAAGCTCAAACGATCCATCTCTTGGACAAATAAAACTTGATGAAATTCGAGATGCCTTTGAGATCCAAGCAGAGGGACTAATCCTTGGAGGAGTAGATGCCTTGTTGATTGAGACAAGTCAGGATATACTGGAAGTAAAACTTGCAATTGAGGCATGTCATAATGCATTTAAAAAAACTGGCAAGAGAGTTCCAATAATTGCAAATGTAACGCTGGATAAATATGGGAAAATGCTTCTTGGTACAAACATCCAAGCTGCATATACTACGATATCTGAGATGGGTATTGATGCATTTGGACTTAATTGTTCAACTGGTCCTACTGAAATGATTCCTAGTGTACAGTGGTTAAACGAACAAAATTCTCTACCATTACTTGTTGTGCCAAATGCTGGAATGCCTGAAAATCAAGGAGGAAAAGCCGTATACAAGATGGAACCAAAAGATATGGCAAGTGTGATGACTGATTTTTTGAACCAATATCCAAATGTGAGAATAATTGGAGGGTGCTGTGGCACAAATGTTGACCATATTTCATTTCTACGTAAAGTAATTGACGAAAAGGCTATAGAGAATAACCGCTAGGTATTTAGAAAAAGTACTAGAGAACGATGTTGTTGAAGATTCCACGAGTAAGTTCTGCATTAAAGGCTGTTGAATTGGCACAAAATCCTGCTCCCTTGATAATCGGAGAAAGACTAAACGCTCAAGGTTCAAAAAAGGCAAAGGAGTGTGTACTAAACGATAACTTTGAAGAACTAGTAAAACTTGCGCGAGATCAAGTTGAAGATGGAGCGCACTGCCTTGATGTTTGTGTTGCAACAACAGAACGCTCCGATGAACTTGAGTTTATGAAAAAACTTGTAAAATTATTGAGTCTAGAAATTGACGCACCACTAGTAATTGATTCCACCGAACCCAAAGTGATTGCATCTGCATTAGAACAAATTCCTGGAAAACCTATCATAAATTCAATAAATCTTGAGGGTGACGGAAGTAGATTTCATCTGCTTGCTCCTCTGATGGTAAAATATGGTGTTCCTGCAGTTGCTATGTGTATTGGACCCAAAGGAATGGCAAAGACTCCTCGAGAAAAACTAGAAACTGCAGAACTCTTGGTTGAGACTGGAAAGAAATATGGTCTGACTGAAGAACATTTCATTTTTGATGTACTTACATTTACTTTGGCCACTGGAGAAACTGAATTTTTAGATGCTGGAAAAAATACACTAGAAGGAATTCGTCTTGTCAAGGAAAAATTCCCAAATTCGTTTACAACTCTAGGATTGAGCAATGTCAGTTTTGGTCTTACTCCTCGTGCAAGAAAGACCCTTAATGCTGTATTTTTGTATCACGCAGTAAAATATGGATTGGATACTGTTATCATCAATCCGAAAGATGTCATACCTTACACAGAAATTGATGACAAAGAAAAGAAACTTGCAGAAGATCTAATATTTAATAAACATCAAAATGCACTTGCGGATTTTATTTCATACTTTGAGAACACAAAAGGAACAACTCAGGCAGCTACCAAGAAAGTGGATGTGGATCCAACTTGGCCTGCTGGACATAGGGCAAACTTTAGGATTGTAAACAGGCTCCGCGACGGTATAGAAAATGATGTGGTAAGTGCAATTGCAGAAAAAATTACTGACAAGTTTAATCTCACTGAAAAAGATGGTAGACTAGAAATTGATGCTCCTAGGAATTTGACCCACAAGGCTGCCATTGTGACACTAAATGAGGATCTCTTGCCAGCTATGAAAGAAGTTGGTGACAAGTTTGGCTCTGGAGAACTAATCTTACCGTTTGTGCTCAAATCTGCAGAATGTATGAAGGCATCAGTTGTAGAGCTTGAAAAATATCTGCTAAAAGAAGAAGGTTCAAGCAAGGGAAAGCTAGTTCTTGGAACCGTCTATGGTGATGTACACGATATTGGAAAAAATCTCGTCAAGACAATCTTTGAAAACAATGGATATTTGGTATATGATCTTGGAAAGCAGGTGCCAATGCAAAAATTCCTTGAAAAAATTGATGAAGTAAATGCTGATGTAATAGGACTTTCTGCACTGTTAGTGTCTACCTCAAAACAAATGCAGTACTTTGTGGAGCATGCAAGGAAAAACAATATGAAAATTCCGGTTCTCTGTGGAGGTGCTGCAATCAACACCAATTACATAAACCGCGTTGCTAAAGAAGGAGGAATTTATGAGCCTGGTGTATTTTACTGCAAAACCATGTTTGATGGATTAAAAATTATGGATACTCTAGTTTCGCCAGAAAAACAAAAGTTTGTACAAGATTGGCACGAAAAAATTGAGAAATGGAAAGAACCTGTTTTTGAAAAAACTGAGGTACCAGAGTTTGCACATAGTGGAATTGTTCCTGTGACTCCACCTGTGGGCGTGAAACTAAATCATGTAATACGACTAGAATCAAAAGACATTGACTTGAACGAAGTCTGGAAATATCTAAACAAGAAATCATTGTTTGTGCTATCTTGGGGAGTCAGGGGACAGTCTGCCAAAGACTCTGAACAAGAGCATGATGTGTTGTTACAAGAATGGAAAAAGAAGATACTTGATGAAAGATTGTTTGAACCAAGTGCAGTGTATGGATATTTTGTATGTCATAATCAAGATGGAAAAATGATTGTAGACCATCCAAATGGGGAGCAATTATCATTTGATTTCCCACGTTCTTCAAAATCAAAACATCTCTGTCTTACTGATTACTTTGGAAAAGATGACATTGTTGCATTTCAGACAGTCACTGTGGGAACCAAGGTATCTGACTTGATAGACAAATGGAACAAGGAAGATCGATATACTGATGCCTATTATTTACATGGCATTGCAGTTGAGACAGCAGAGGCAATGGCCGAATGGATAAACCACAAAATTAGAGAAGATCTCAAGATTGGAGAAAAACGAGGACTACGTTACAGTTGGGGATATCCAAGTTGTCCTGATGTATCACAGCATCATATTGTATGGAAACTCTTAGAACCTGAAAAATCTGGCATGACTCTTACCGAGGCAGGTCAAATAATTCCTGAACAGTCAACTGCTGCTATTGTGGTTCATCACCCTGAGGCAGAATACTTTGCTCTCTAGTGAAATCATACCATCAAATGATAAAAGACAATAATGAATCATGATAATGGTAAAACATTGGATATTGTAAATCTAAAACAAATGTTGTCTGGTAGTATCACGACCAAATTGCAAGATGATTCTAAAAATAAACTTGCAGCAGTTATGATAATTATATTTGGAAATGAACCTATGGTGTTGATGACTGAACGATCTAAAACAATGAATCACCATGCAGGTGAAATATCATTTCCTGGCGGAACTTGGGATGAAAAAGATGTAGATTTGCTTGCAACTGCAATACGTGAAACAAGGGAAGAATTGGGACTAGATATCTCAAAATCAATTGTAATTGGACAACTTAAACCCGTAACAACTCTGAATTCTGGCTTTAAGATAATGCCGTTTATTGCAATACTTAATGAGTTGCCGAAGATTTTACCGAGTTCTGAAATTGCTTCAGTTCTTCAAATACCCCTGTTCTCACTTTTAAAAACGATTGAAAATGACCAGGATCCATTGCACCAGTCAATCTTGGAAATGTATACTTTCAAGTTTGATAATCATCTGATCTGGGGTGCATCTGCAAGAATGCTGAAACAAGTTCATGACAAGATATTGCTCTAATCTCATCTATGTATCTGAGATTCATTTAAAAAGAGGCTAAAATGTCAAATTTTTATGGCTGCCCGCAAGTCAACTCCAAGAAAGAACAGGTTGATGAAAAAGATAAAACAAAATTCATCCGTACCAGCTTGGATAATTGTTAGAACAAAACGAAGAGTGAGAACTAACCCTCAAAAGAGACAGTGGCGCAGAACTGATGTGAGTGTAGGATAAAATGTCTACTGAATCCATAGAAAGAATTTACACTATTAATCTTGGCAAGGTACTCTTGTCCCCAAATAACCAGAGGGCAAAGAGAGCAATCAACATGATAAGAGAATTTGCTACAAAACATATGAAATCCGAAAATGTAAAAATTGAAGAAGAAATTAGTCACTTGGTTTGGGCACGAGGAATCAGACATCCACCAAGAAAGATTCGAGTAAAGATTACAAAAGATGATGGTAACGTTATTGTCTCAAAGTATCAGGAAGAAAAGAAAGCAGAAGAAACTTTGAAGAAATCAGACAAAAAATCTGATGGCAAAAAGAAAGGTGACAAGAAATCTGACAACAAGACAAAGAAAGAAGAAAAGAAAGTAGAGGAAAAGAAGACTGAAGAGAAACCAAAACTAGATGAAAAGAAAGTAGAGGAAAAACCAAAAAAAGAAGAAAAGAAGCCAGAAGAGAAACCAAAAAAGGCTGAAGAGAAACCAAAACAAGAAGAAAAGAAATCGGAAAAAAAGCCAAAGAAAGAATAAATTCTAAATTTTAATTTACTAAATCTCTATTATATCGAATTGTTTTTTGTTTGAATCTTATTCTATTTGATCTAAATTAAGATCAATTTTCACACTTGCATCTGGCTCGTCCCAATCAAGTACATTATCTTTTGATATGAAACCAAGTGGGTCGTACTTGTCAAAGCGTGTCTCACCTTCAATTGAGGTAAGTAAAACAACTTTAGAGTTTTCTCCTGCTGTGACTGACATGCTCACTCGTGTACTGTCATCTCCAAAAATTCCGCTTATTGTGTTTACCATTGAATTTAAAACTCCGACTGGGACTTTGTTTCCACCTACTACGTACATTAATGCACTTTTGATGCTATTTGGTGATGCATCTTCGTATAGCATTTTGATAGAATCTCTAAGTGAAGTCTCTACATCTGAAATATCCTTGCTAGTTGAAAGTATGCTTGTTTCAAGCGGTAATGATGAACTCTTTAGTGTGGATATCACGTGCAATAAGGCAGAATTCGTGATTTTATTGCATGCATCTGGTGTAAGATCTGGATTGCTTTCAAGCAACGCATCATTGTCGATAATTACAGTGCAATCTGAATTTGTCTTTAGTCTCTTCAGGGAAACTCCTGAAAAGAATATCCTGTCTTTTTCAAACTTGAATGGCATGATTCCAAAGGAGAGTGTGCTTTTTCCCGCTTCTTTGCTAATCTGAGATACTACGGGTGCAAGTGCAGCGCCTGACTTGCCTGCTAGGTTGGCAATAACCATTATTGTTGAATATCCTCTAATTTTTTCTTCAATAGAACCTCTTGCACCAAATGACACTCCTCTTATGAGGTATGCAGACGGATTCAAAATAGGACTTGTATTAATCAAAATTTTTGCGACATCATGATTGAGATCTCTTGCGTCATGGCTTATCAGAAGGCAATCATGGCCCAAGTTTTCCTTGATGTTGACAGCAAGTTTGCATCCTGCGCCCCCTAAACCTATGATTAAAACTGGATCTTTCATCTGAAACTCCATGACTCCCTTTTGCTTACAAAATTGATTAAAAAACTTTGTTGCTTAGTTTTGATCTAAGCTCGGATCTAAAATATTTAGCTCACTATGGTGCCATACAGACCATTTGGTGCTGCCCCATCTATCTTGACAATGGCCTTTTTCCCTAGTTTGGCCTTATCATCTGTAACTATCTGCTTGTATGCAAAATTTCTTCCCTTTGTTATTCCATCTGATATTTCATCAAACAAGACTTCTCCCTTCCAACCTATCCATTCTTCATTTCTTTGCTGAGAGATCTTTTTTGCCATGTCAAAGACTATCTTACTTCTACGTTTGACTTCAGTAACATCAATCTGATCCATTTCGGCAGCCTTGGTGCCAGACCTTGCACTATATCGTGAGAGGTTAACAATATCCGGTCTTGTCTCATCTATCAAGTCAACTGTTCTTGCAAAGTCTTCTTCTGTCTCTGTAGGAAAGCCTACTATGATGTCTGTAGCAATGGTAAATCTGTCAAATCTCTCTCTAAATGCAGAGTTTGCATCATAGAATATCTTTGAGGTGTGTAGTCTTTTCATGTCTTTGAGGACTTTGTCACTACCACTCTGGACTGGAATATGAAGAAATTTGAAGACTCGATCATTTACAAAACTCTCCAAGAGATTGTTCTTGATACGTGGGAGATACATGGGATTCATCATTCCAACACGTATCATAAAATCATGTTCTATGCTTGAGACATTTTGTACCAGTTCCGGTAGGTTTGAACCAATATCAAATCCGTAACAGCCATTATCCGTTGAGGTAAGCCATACCTCTACACAACCGTCTTTGATCTCATGTTGTACTTGTCTTACAATGTCTCCGACTCTATAGCTCTGCAAATCACCTTTGGATATCTTTGTCTGACAAAATGTACACTCACTCATACAACCGCTTGCTATCTCTATGATTCCAACTGCAGGATTCAGTCTAACTTTTGGAAGTCCTACCTTACTGACATCAGTATCGGCAATCTCTATCTTTCTTATTCCATTTAGTGTAGAACTTATCACCTCCAAAGTCTTTCCAAGAGAATTTGGCCCAAGCAAACTTGCTTTTGGACTAAATTTTTCTACTGTTGACTGTTCTGCTTTGGGCAGACAGCCTGCTACAACAAGTGGATTTGCTTTTAGTTTTTTTATCCTGTGTACCATCTTGTGTGCAGTAACATCTTTTACAGAACAAGTAACTATTACACTAAGATCGGAATCATTTTCATTTTCTGCAAGAGTATGTCCTCCATTTACAATTAGACCTGATATCATTTCAGAATCTGCAAAACTTGCAGAACAGCCATATGCCTCTACCCAGATCTTTGCCATTGTTTATCCAAGTAATGCCTTTACTTCTTTTTCAGTCAACAATCCTTTTGCGATTACAAGTTGTCTGATTGTTTTTCCTGTTTTGAGGGACTCCTTGAATAAATCTGCAGAGACTTGATATCCAATCTTTGGAGTAAGGAGTGTTACTATGACTGGACTATTTTCTATGTATTGGCTAAGCTTTGTCTTGTTTGCAGTCAAACCATCGATTAAATTCTTTGAAAATATTGGAACAAAATTTCTTAACATATCCATGGAATCAAGAACTGCTTTTAGCATTACAGGAAGCATCACATTGAGTTCAAACTGTCCTGCCTGTGCTGCAAGTGCTACTGTAGAGTCCTTTCCAATTATGTCGAAACATATCATGTTCATACATTCAGCAAGTGATGGGTTTACCTTGCCTGGCATGATTGAAGATCCTGCATGGACTGCAGGAATTCCAATTTCAGATAGCCCTGCAACAGGTCCTGATGCCATCAATCTAATGTCATTTGATATTCTTCCAAGTTCTAATGCAAGATTTCTTAGAGTGGATGAAACTCTGGCAACTGCAAATCTGCTCTCAAGTCCGAATTGCATGTCTTGTTCTGGTTTGAGTGAAAGTTTTGATATTTTACCAAGCTCTGATATTGCAAGAGCTCTGTATCCCTTTGGAGTGTTTGCACCAGAACCTACTGCTGTTCCTCCAAGTGCAACATGTTCAAGATCTTTTTTTGATTCAAAGATTGCATCACGTGCTTTTGCAATTGCTGTAGCATACGCTGCAAATTCACTTCCAAGAGTTACTGGAAGTGCATCCATCAAGTGGGTTCTTCCGATTTTTTGATAGCTTGAAAATTCTTTTGCTTTTTTAGTTAATGTTTTTACTAGTTCATCAATTGCTGGTATTACTTGGTTTACATTAAATAAAATTGCAACATGCATCGCAGTTGGAAATGTATCATTACTTGACTGTGACATGTTTACATGATCGTTTGGATGTATGACTTCGTAATTTCCTTTTTGCTTTCCTATTACTTCAAGTGCGATATTTGCTATTACCTCGTTTGTATTCATGTTGAATGCTGTTCCGGCACCAGAATTGATTGCCTCTACAACAAACTGATCAAGATGTTTCCCTGACAAGACTTGATCACATGCCTTGATTATTACATTTCCTCTTTTAGTATCCAGTGCTTTTACTTTCATATTTGCAACTGCTGCTGATCTTTTGATCATGACAAATGCCATGATGAGGTATGGGTGAGATCTATGTCCGCTTACATGATATTGTTTTATTGCTCTTGCTGTAAATGCACCATAGTATGCTTCTGCTGGAATCTCTACTTTGCCTAAAGAATCTGAGTCGGTTCTAAACTTCACGCCAAAACTAAAATTAATTTTCCTAATATGCATTCGCATTTTTTATAATTAAGGCTGGTCTGAAATCACAAGATTCTGTGAATTTCTTAAGAAAACCCCCAATAAGTTAATATATTTAGATTTTAACATCCGAAACGATGAACAGACGATACAGTATGATGTCTATTGCTGCAATAGTGGCAGTAGCAGGATTATTGTTCGCAAGCACATATTCACAGACTCAGATGACTGCATCAAGTCAGAGTGTTCCAAGTGCACCAGCACAGACCTCGATTAAATCAGTCGATGATATGGGCGGTATCCAGTTCCAAATGCCAAGTGCATTTGCACAGATACCAGCAGATCAAATTGATAATTTGACTGCACAGGGACGTCATGTAGTAGATGTAAAGTTAGTAGCACAAAGCACTACTTTGCCTATTATGGGCGGCGGAAAATATTATGCATTGACCTTTAACGGCCAAGTCCCAGGACCAACTGTAAGAGTTACACAAGGCGATATAGTCAGAGTAACACTAACAGTACCATCGAATGAATCAACCCCACATTCCATAGATATGCACGCAAGTCAACTTAGTGCAACAAACTTTGGAGCTGTCAAGGTTGGTCAATCAATGACTTATGCATATATTGCTGAGACTCCTGGTGCATTCAAGTACCACTGTGAAGGAGTTAATCTTGCATCAATGGACCAACATGTAATGTCCGGCATGTACGGAATAACAATCGTTGATCCATTGAGTGGTTACAATCCATTGATAGTAGACAAGACTGATACACAAGGTGGTAAAGTCGTAGTCGTACATCATAGATATGAAGCTGCAGCAAAAGAATTTGTCTTAGAGTACAATCAATTGTACTTGAACGCAGATGGCAGCTATGACCAGACCGCAATGTTCCTTCATAACACAACACAAACTGTTGTAAACGGAATGGCATTTGGTTACACACCAAACTCAGATATCAACAAGCTGATCAAGGGTGATCCAACAAAGAATGTCTTCCCAGTGCAACCTTGGAATGATCCATCACTAAAACAATATCAAGGACATCCATTATTTGTCGACCTTGACACACACTACAGACTCTTTGTAGTTAATCAAGGAAACATGCCAGTTTTCTTCCACATCGTTGGTGAAATCATGGATCGTGTGACACAAGGAAACCACGTCCAAGCTCAAGGAACTCAGACTTGGTTGATCGGTGGCTCACAGGATGCAATCATTGATGTTGTATTTGACAGTCCAGGTGCATATGTAGCAGTCAATCATGACTATGCAGCAATCTTTACAGGTGCGGCCACAGTATTTGTCGCAGGTGACCCATTCAACTTGGGCTATCATCCAGGCGATATGCCAAACCCATCTGACGCAGTACCTCCACTAGGACCAGATTCCATTGCACAAAAGGAAGTGGTTCACTGTGAATGCACTGACGCACAAGCAGCTGCAATTGCGCAATCAATGAGCGGGTAAATCCCCAAATCTTTCTCTTTTTGTTTTTAATTTTACATTGTACTTGTTATTTTGTACCAATCATAATTTCTGACCGTTGTTTTTTTGTATAATTTGATAACGAGAAAAATTATCTGGGCAATGATTATATTCTGTTACTGATGGCCTTCTTTCATGTCTATGAATCAATCTGTCTTGATCTGTGATCAAGTAGCACCAATTCTAAATGACATATTGCAAAAAAATGGATTAAAAATAACATACGAGCCAGAAATTACACCAGATCAAATAAAAGAAAAAATTTCTAATTTTGATATAGTTATAGTGAGAAGCAGAACAAAGATTACGAAAGAAATGATTGATTGTGCAGCCCAGTGCAAAATAATCGCACGTGTGGGAGTAGGTCTTGATAATATTGATACTGATGCAGCTAAAGCAAAGGGCATACGAGTTATCAATGCCGTAGAAGGTGCAATGAATGCCGTTGCAGAACTTGTTCTGGGGTTGATGCTTTCAATGGCAAGGGAAATTCCACGTGCAGATAGAGAAATACGAAATGGCAAATGGCTCAAAAAAGAACTCATGGGAAGTGAGCTTTCTGGAAAATATCTTGGTATAGTTGGTTTAGGAAATATTGGAAAAAGACTTGCAAAACTTGCAAGGGGCTTGAACATGAATGTCATTGGATTTGATGTAATGCCAATTGCAGATGATTTTGCACGTGATGTGGGATTGATAAAAGCAGACATTGATACTCTACTCTCAAGTGCCGATTATGTCTCATTTCATGTACCGCTCACTGAAACTACACATCATTTGGTAAATGCCAAAAGACTTGCTACTATGAAAAAAACAGCATACATCATAAACACATCAAGGGGTGAAATTATTGATGAAGATGCATTACATGATGCACTCAAGGAAGGAAAAATTGCAGGCGCTGCACTTGATGTCTTTGAAAAAGAACCTGCAGTTGGAAATAAACTTACATTGCTTCCAAATGTTGTATGCACTCCGCATATTGGTGCCCAGACAAAAGAAGCTCAGACACTAGCAGCAAATGTCATAGGTGAAAAAATAATCATGATTCTTCGCGGTGTTATCTAATTTATCAAACTAAAAACAATTATAAGATAAAACCTATACTCGCATAATTCCCTTTTCGAGTAGATATTCTATTGACATGCCAAATTCATTGTCTGAGATGGAATCACTTGACCATAACTGCACACTATTTTTGAACCACTGTGGAATGTATATTTGATCTGTAGAATTGCTGTAGTTTGTAACACTAAGTATGTTGTTGTTTATCAACTCTCGAATTATCCCTGCATACACCTTGTCTGTAGGAGATCCTTGCTCTAGTGTTTTTACAAGTGACTTAAACTCGACAGGTATGGCAATCTTACCAGTATCTATTAGGTCAAAAGAAACACTTGCAGTAGCATTGGAATATTCTGCATCAATGCGGTAGGTTCCAGGACTAAACGTTGTCTTGTAAAATGGAAACGGCGAAGTGATTGTATTGTTTAGTTTGTCTATTGGCAAGTTAATTGGTGCGCTTGTCTTGTTTGAACTGTCTGTGATGTGTATAGTTATGCTGTTACTGACAAGTTCTGAGACCTGAAAGTTGATTGACAACAAATCTCCATATTCGTAAACATGTTTGCTTGTAGATATCTCAAGGGAAGGAGTTGCAAAACTATATTGTGTTCCCAGTACTACTGCTCCAATCATGACAAATATCAAAATCTGTCTTGACCATTTCATAAAAACTAGGAAAAATTAATTTCATAAATAGGCTTCCTTGAGATTTGATTTATTTTGCAAGCAAAATCCTGCCTAATTTTCTAACAGAATATAAAGGGTAAATCTGTAGTGCCGAGTATGCCTAGTCAACAGGACCAAATCTGGATCAAGATGTGGAAAGAAAATTCTCCAGAGCTTAGGGCAAAGGCCATACAGTGGAGAAAAGAAAATGCTCTAACACGTGTGGATAGACCAAGCAGGATCCAAAGAGCACGAAGACTAGGATACAAGGCAAAACAAGGAATTGTTGTAGTAAGAATGCGTGTAGGTAAAGGTAACATGCGCAAGAAAAGACCAGTTGCAGGAAGACGACCAAAACATTTGGGTGTACTTCGAATCAAGCCTGCTCTTAGCATGCAAAGAGTTGCAGAGCGCAGAGTATTAGAGAGATTTCCAAACATGGATCTTCTTGGCTCATATTATGTTCATCAAGACGGTTTGTATCTTTGGTATGAAGTAATACTTGCAGATGTCGCACATCCAAGAATCGTAAAAGACAAGGAAATTCGCGGTAAACTTGCTACTCTGAAAAATTGAGATCTCAAATTTTCTTATCATGTGTCATTTTACTAGGTATGTTATCAGCGCCAGCCTTTGCACAAATTTCAACTCCGCAAAATCTTAATCATCCTGGAATAAAATGGGACTGGCCAATAAAAGCGGAAAATTATACTTTTGATGTAATCACAGTATCAAACTATGATCTTAAAAATGTAACATTTAACAAAATGAATAAAGAACTTGTCTTCCTTGGTAATAGTTCATTTAATGGAAGCATTGCTGAAATCACAATTCCAACCAATCTGATTGGAGGAAATCTCACAGTAACACAAGATGGAAAACCTCTTCCTGCTATTATAATTCCTGGAACTGACAGCTCTACTGTAATGCTAAAATTCAATCAGACTGGTATTACTAATACAAGTATCATGGGAACAACATATCTTCCAGAGTTTTCAAATGTTGCTTTGCTTGTGATGGTATTATCAATTATGATGGTCTTGGTAATGCCAAAGATTAGAAAATTCTAGAACCCATTGTTATAATCTTCCCACATGTTTGTTCTTGTAGTAAGCGTGTTCATCTGATAAAATATTCCACCCACAATTCCTGCTTGATAAAATGCGTATAGGTAAACTTGGGAATGCGTTGGATCTGCATGTGTAAAACTAAGTACAAGCATGGAAAAGAAAATGTACGTTCCAACAAATGTGTATATCTTACTAAATATTCCATCCATTCCAACTATTCTCTTTGTTGCGGCTGCCATTATTGTTATGCTTGATATTATCAGAAATGTCAACCCGCCATTTGACTGGATAAATTCTGTTGCCCATGGAATCAAGCCATCTGTAAAAATTGATTTGTGTGATGGCTGTATGCCTCCATGAAGTGCAAAAGAGACTGATGTAAAGATTGCACCCATCATGAACAAAAATAAAAATCCCTTGAAGAAGGCTCGTTTTAGTGGGCTGCGGGATTCTGAAGGATGCATTACCCTGTCAGTCATTTTCAGGCCATATAGAAAACCGATTCCAAAGGATGGCGCAAACATCAAGTCGATAATCAAAGGACTCTGTTTTATCAACTTGTCAATATCTGATCCAAATATGAAATATGATGCAAGGGCTAGTACTATTGCTCCTGCAAACACTGTGATATCTATCCAAATTCGATTCCTCTTAACCTCCAGGTCTGTTCCCCATTCATCCAATTTGATTTGCTGTTGGATTATGTATTAAAGAACGAAATCAAAAGGATTTTTTGCCTTTCTTATCAACTCCTTTTGTCTTTTATTGGGGATCTGCTTACAGTGTAGTGTGAAAATAGGAATTGTAATTGTATCTGTTGGCATGATTATTTTTGTATTTGGTGTAATTTTCTATCTTCAAGGAAACTCAATAGTTGGCCCTACTTCATCGTTCATGTATTCAAATCCGAAATGGATTGTAAACGGCCAATGGATTGCCGTTGGTGGTGTATTGATCTTTGTTGCAGGCCTTGGAATTAGCTTACGACGCCCAAAGTCATAGTGGATCTAACCTTGGATAGTTGACGAATCTTCTTTGTAATCAAACTGTCCATCTGAGATTCGGAATCGGTTTCAGCTTCTACTACGATGTCATAATCCCCATATACGACTCTTGCATCCTTTACCTTGTCTATTTTCTTCAATTTTTCAACAATCTCGTTTTCTGCACCAAGCTCGCAACCGATCAAAACGTATGCCTTTTCCATACTATATCAAATCATGATACAAGCTTAAATCCTTATTCCATAAATTCAACACACTCGCTCTATTTTTTATCATACTTTGACTCCAATTTTTCATACTTGCTCTTGGCCATGGAATTAAATGTCGGTCTTTTAAAATGTCATTTCATGGGATTGTTTGGAAAATCAAAGCCCAAAGATGATACCGTTGAACAAATGAGGGTATTACTTGATAACTTTCAGTTTGCTGATTTACAGACTTTTTGTACTGAAATACTTGGAACTACACCTGCAATTGACCAAGAACATTTGTCAAGCATTGAGATACTTGATTTTGTATGGGATAAATACCACAAGGGAAAAATACAATTTTCTCAGATAAAGGAATTTGCACTAAAACATGAGATAGTTGCAGAAAACTTTTTTGAATAGATTTCAAATTTGTATATCTAGTGTCTTGAGAATATTTGTTGTGAGATCATAGACACGTATTAGATGGTTATTGGTATCTGCAATGTACAGCTTGTCTTGGTATATCTTTACATCACTTGGCTCGTATAGTCCTAGCGTGTCACATCTTGGATCATCCAATCTGCATATTGTACTCGAACCTTGTTTTCCAATTAGTGTCTCCACTGAATCATCGTCCTGATCAATTACTCTAATTGAAGAATTGTAAGTATCTGCTACAAATATTTTATTTGTATTTGCACACAATCCTAATGGGTGTTGAAATAACGCTTCGTCTATTTTGCCATCCTTGTGTCCAAATGCAAATAATCCGTGACCCACAACAGTTCTGACGTATTCTGTATTGAGATCTATCTCTCGGACAGATGATGTTTCACTGTCTACAAAGTATACTATATTATCCTGGATGAAAACTCCGCTTGGTTGTGCAAGTTGTGCTTGCATCCTGCTGCCATCTATGATGTCTTCTTGACCATTACCTGCAAAAGGTTTTGTTACATCTGTATTGATATCATGTGTCCATATCTGATGATTTCCCGCCATTGCAATAAAGATCAAGTTATCTTTCACCGCAACATCCCATGGGGATGAAATTGCAATATCTCTTCCTTTGCCACCTGGTGATCTCCATGGGCCTTGCTTACCTGTTCCAACAAGTGTAGTGACTTGGTTGTTTTGTAGATCTATTTTTCGTAATGCATGGTTTTCTGTGTCTGCAACAAAAATAAAATCATCTTTCCATGAAACTCCTTGAGGCCTGAAAAATGTTGCATCTGAAAATTTACCATCTACTAGACCTATCTTACCACTTCCAATGGTGTACAATATTTTGCCTGAAAGATCAGTTACGATGACTCGATTGTGATTAGAGTCAGATATGGCAATCCTGTCTTTTGATATTGATATCTTGCCTGGGAAAGATAATGCTGTGTTACCATTCTTGATGGTTTTCACAATCTTGATTGGCTCTCTTGCCAACGTGTGAGATTTTTCATGTTTTTCCAAAAGTACATCAATTGTATCCACTATCATTTCTTTTTGTCCCTCGCCTGATTGTCTGTATACTAGAATTCCGTTAGGATCAATTATGGCAATTGTAGGCCAACCACTAATTCCAAACTTGTTCCAGACAGTCATTTTTCTGTCTACAAGTATTGGATGTGATATCTCGTATCTTGCTACTGCTTGCTCGACATTTTTCATGTCTTGCTCATTGAAGAATTTTGCAGAATGTACTCCTATGAATATAACTGGCATGTCTTTGTATTTTTCTTCAAGTTCTGCAAGTATAGGTAGTGTATGCATGCAGTTTATACAACAATAAGTCCAAAAATCTAATACTATAACATGACCCTTGAGTCTTTCAAGAGAGAGTGGTTCTTTGGTGTTGACCCAATCAAATTCTGAGGGAAACTCTGGTGCTTTGATAGCTTTGGAAAATATGTTATCAAACATGATGTCGATTTGATATTTTGGTTATTTAATATCTCTCTGACCGTGTAGTCGTATCTTAATACGACAATCTTATTAGTTCGCCATATCTCTTCGTTAGCGTTGGATCTTTTTAAAAAGAAATTCAAATGCGAGCAATGTGATTCCAAGTTTACAGTTTATGAGGATTTGATAAAACATGCACGTCATGAACATCATCATGACATTGTCAAATGTGTTACATGTGGAAAAGAGTTTATCCATGAAGCAGATAGACTTCATCATTCAAGGGAAGAACATCAAAAGAAAATGGAGGGACGTATTCACAAAAGTGAACACAAACATGATAATTCTCCTTCTCCACAGGATGAAGTTGACGAACACACAAAAAATTTTGGCGACAAGCTATAACTCTGATGTAAACGTCTATTCTGTCTGAAGCGTAAGTACACTAGTAACTGGTTTTAGGCCTAAAATCTTTGAACATACGGTGTCCTTTAATTCCCCTTCTGTTTCAGTTTCAATTTTTACTATGATGTCATATACTCCATGTGTTGCCTGTACTTCCTTGACATTGTGTAATTTTTGTAATGATTTGATAATTTGTTGTTCTTTCCCAAGGTAGCAGTTTATGAGAACAAATGTCTCTTGCACCACTTATTTTTATAATCATTGTATTTGAATGACATAGATTGCAGTGTGTACTAACTAGACTTTAACCCCGAATTTACTATGCTAATACATGATTCGCATTATATCGAAAATAATGATAAATGCTTCTGCTAAACAAGTCTGGAATGTAATATCTGCAATTGAAAGAGATCCATATTTTTGGAAGGGCGTGGAACGGGTACGAAATACCTCTCATGGTAGAAACATGTTCACACGAGAGGTAACATTGAGTAATTCTGATAAATGCTATCAAAAAGTTACTCTTTTCCCTATTGAGGGTATTCACATCAAATGGACCAGTGGTTCAATAATTGGCATAAAAGATATTTTGATAACGCAAATTGGAAATCAAACTCTTTTGGAAGTTGAGATGAACTATAATCTTAAGGGAATCGCACAACTTCGTTCTCGAAATATTTCAGAGGAATTGCGAAATGAAGCTGAATTGGCATTACAATTGATAAAAGAAGATATTGAAAAAATTGAACCTTTTCAGATCAAAGACAGAAAACAATGGGTGGATTTGATTCGTGAGTAAACCCAAACAAGTACTGGTAAAACCAGAACTAGATGCTTCTATAAACAGTTCACAACAGATAAATGAATTTTTTCTAAAATGCACTACGTCTAATTGTAAAGGGTGGCCAATAGTAACTGATAATGTTTCAGGTGAGATCCTTTGTGGTTCGTGTGGATTGGTTTTAGAAGAAAAATCTCTAGAGACTATTTTGCCTTATGGATATGATTCGGCAGACTATTTTACAAAAAAAAGTTCTGGAACAACTACTAATTCTTTGACTATGTTTGATATGAACATGACCACAGTAATATCCGATCGAGATAGTATGGGGCATTCTCTTTCTAGGGCAACCAAGAATGAATTTCATCGTTTAAAGATGTTAAATACTAGAAGCGTTACACCTAGAAACAAAACACTACGATCTGCTCTTTTATTTCTAAACCTGTTACAGATGAAATTGGGAATGCCAGACTCTGTGGCAGAAAACTCTGCACATTTATACAGAAAAGCAATGCGAGCCAAAATGACTGTTGGACGAAAATCAAAAAATTTAATGTGTGCGTGTGTTTATGCCTCTTGCAAGCAAGGTGGGATGCCACGATCTATTCTTGAGATCTCCATCAAAAGTAACATAGGGAAAAAAGAAATTGCACGAACATATAGAACTTTGATTGAAAAATTTGATCTATCTGTAGCTCCTTTCAGCTCTAAAGAATTTCTTACAAGTATCGCAAACGAAGCACAAATTAGTGAAAAGTCTAGGAGACATGCTCTGGAAATACTTTGTATAGCTGAGTCTGCTGGTCTTACACTTGGTAAAAACCCCAAAGCATTAGCAGCGGCGTCTCTCTATTTATCATGTGTTCTAAATATTGAACAAAAAACTCAAGCAGCAATAACTAGAGCTTCTGGCATTACCTCTACTACTATACGTGCAAGATACTATGATCTAAAAAAATTATATTTAGAATCCTGAGACAATCTAAAAAATTTGGTAAAATAAATGGTAGAAATACATTTTCTATCTATGTCTCTTCTGAATAGTAAATATGCCAAGAGCTGAAGCAATTGCGCTCATTGCAGCCATCGCAATCCATGCATACATTTCTCCTGATGGATCTGGAACCATTTGCATGATATACTGTAGTGAATCATTTTATTAAAAACACGATTAACATTGTTATCTCAAATTTATTAGCGTGTTTTATACAATAAATCCATACAAATCTTAAAAGCTCCGTAATACATACTAAAAGAGTTGAGTTCAAGTAAAAAATCATCCACAATCACATTTCGTCTTGATGAAAATACTATCAAAAGACTACGCAATGAATCTGGACATAGGCAAGTAAGTACTAATACACTTGTAAATCAGGCGTTGAAACAGTTTCTTGATTGGGGTATGTATGAATCCACAGTTGGATTTGTAATAATAAATAAACAGGTCTTTATCCATGTTTTCAACAAACTTGCTCAAAAGGAAATAATTGACATTGCCACTCGTGTTGGAAAGGACGAGGTAAAAAACATGGCATTATTTATGAAAGGCAGAATTGATATCCAGTCTTTTTTGGCATGGTTTGAATTGAGAATGATAAATTCCGCAGTTCAAGTAAGCCATATTCATGAAGATGATGGTTTTCATAGATACGTCATGAAACATGAACTGGGGAAAAACTGGTCTGTATATCACAAAACAATTCTTGAATTGATATTTGAAGAAGTCTTTAGTAAAAAAATGGATGTAAAAATCGATAAAACAATGATCTCATTTGAATTCTCTGAATGATTTATTAGGTCTTTGTCTTATTTCTGTATATTTTTACAAATATGATGACTCCTCCCATTATTGCAGCAGATGTGATTGATAATCCAATTATGATGTTATTCCACATGGGATTATTTTGAGGAGGTTGAAGTGAGGAATTGTCTTGTGTCGGATTATTTATTGAAGGACTTTGTTGAATTTGTAATGAAATATTATCTTGTGTTCTGATGTTTATATTGGCATGTGGTTGAATTTCTAGCTGGGCTACATTTTGATTTGCAATATTTTTTTGTATGGTATTTGTTGTACTAACTGTTAAGTTTTGATCTATTGATAATTTGTCATCCGGACCTGATATGCCCATCTGATGTGGCAACTTTCCTATTACTGCAAGTGCCTGTCTTATTTGCTCATCAGTCCAGTTTCTTGCCTTGAGCTCTGTATAAAACTGAGTCTGACTGATTGTTCCATTTTGATACTCTTTTAAAATGGTATCACCATTGTCTGCAACTGGAACTTCTGATGGTGATATTCCAGGTGTAACTAGGAATGGGATTGTATCTGTTGTATAATTTTGTTCAGAATCACTTTCAAGTATCCATCCAAGTTTGATTTGATATATTCCTGGAGGTTCATCTTTTGTGTTACAAAGAGTGGAAAACCTTTCCAATATCTTTCCATTTGATATCACATCACACACTGAATTTTCAAAGCCATTGAGAAATATAGGTTCTGAATTGTTTGTACTGGGCAATGAAAATGTGATGACCCTGTCAGCAAAATCGTGATTTATTGCATCATTATATGTGTAAACTGGAAAACAATCTTGTCCTCCACAATGACTTGTCAAAGTAGTACCAAAGGGTTGTGAGAATGGGAGATAAATGTAAAGATCAGGATATGGATAACTTGTTTTTGATATGTCTGGAATGTGAGATATGGTAATAGTTATTTTGGTTCCAGGAGGTCCCGAGTGTGGGGATATAGTAACATCTGGGTTACCAAGTGTGCCAAGATCTGTTGCCCATACTGCATTGCATAGTGGTATGGCTGCAAGTACTATCAACAGTAATAATATACTTTTCAATTATGCAAAACGCTATAATTAATAATTAATAAGACTTGAGTTGAATTTGTCAGCAATATTTGATGTAGTATACTTCTAGATGATTGTTCTATGTAATGTATTTTTATATTTTATAAAATGAAATACTGATCAATAAAATATTCTTCCTCAAAAATTAATGATTATTTTTTAATGTTGGAATTAAAATCCGGCAGATATTGGGTCTGATGGTTTGATTATCTCGCGTAATAGTGTAGTTGCATATGATCCTCTTGAGAGGGTAAAGTTAACGTATGGTTCCTTTATTACAAAGTCTCTGCATGATATGATGGCTTGTCTGAATCCACCTTCTGTGCTTGCTTCTTGCATCTCTTTTATGAAAAATTCTTTTGGAGTTATCTGTTCTTCTACAAGTATTTGTGATATGAAATTATCAAATCGATTCTTTTTTGAATATGAGTATCCTACTAACGGAACTGTCAACCTCTGTTCTGGGTCGTTTTGGTATCTTCCAAGGTTGTCATCTCTGTCAAAACATACGTCTCCTTGTTGAGGTTGTATCATGCCCTCTCCAGCTTCATATGCTTTTGATATCGTTTGATTATACACAAATGACTGGAATGCTTCAACAAAAAATCTCCGCAATTGTATTGGTATTGCACGAAGGGCCTTGAGCGCATCACCGTGGTCTATCATTTCGCCTAGTACTATTCTTTCAATGTCCATTTGTGGAGGGATTTGATCAAAGACATTGGCATAGTTTGACTTGTCCTTGAGCATTTCGCGTATCTTGTTATTGTGCTCCAAATCATATTCTGAAGTAAATGAGAGTAGGGTTTCTACTGCATAATCAAAATTTTTTTGTAAAATGGCTTTTCCTATTAGATGAGATACTGGTCTCTTACTTCCAAATCTTTGATATCCAAAAAAATTTAGAATCTTGTTGTGATCTGTAAACTGAAATACCTTGGAAAAGTTTGCATCTTCTATTTTTATCTTGAAATTGTTTCCAATCATGTCTTTTTTTGTAAGAGGCTTTTGAACAAGACCGATTTTTTCAAGTGTATATCTATTTGTGACCAGGGTATCTGTTGATCTTCCTGTTGTCATGTCGCATACATATTGCTCAGTTGTAGCATTTGCATCCTTGAGACCAAGAGCCTTGAGTCTTAGACCATATTTTGTAAAGATGTCTGATAATGCATGGTTTGTGTCTATGCCTTGTTTTTTTAGCTTGTACACTGCATAACTTCCAGAAGGCGAAATCTTGTCCAGTGTCTTGTCTCGCAATATTTCAGAGACAAAAAACTGTTCTGGAGATGACTTGATCTTACCTCCAGTACCTTCTGTCTTTGTACAATATGTAGAAATTCCAATCAGTTTGTCTAGATTGGGAACCACTTCTTACTCTAGTGTTACACTGATGTATTTTGATACTGTAACATCCTGGTATCTTGCACTTATCAAGACCTCATACGTTCCTGGTGTGGCAAAGTTGTCTGCGGTTATTCCCACCTTGACAGTTTGTGGCGTATTTGCTGTGACTTGTGTCTGTTGTGCCTTAACTGTGAATATTTGAGATCCTACAGTACTTGATGTTATGATGGATACTGGAGAACTAAGTTGTTCTTGTGGGTTGATGTTGAACAAAACTGTTGCATTTTGTCCATGATGTATAATTATTGAAGAATCTGATGCGGTGACATTAATTGGAAGTGGAACACTAGGATCTAAAACTCCGATATTGTTTTCAACCCATTCTGCAAACCATATCTTGTTGTGGTTTACTGTAAAGTCCAATATCTGAGCCACTCCGCAATCTGGTAAAGCTCCACAATCTGACCAGTTGGGATTCTTTGACGGAACTTCGTATTCTACAAGAGAGTGGGCTGATGAGTCATACACTCCAAAACTGTTTGCAACCTGTTCGTTGAACCATAATCTTCCATTGTCATCAAAGTGATCCCAATATGGTCTTGATATTGGTGTCTTGATGAGTCCTGATGCATTACCATATGATGATACTGGTGGAGGAGAAGTTGTATGCTTGGTGAATTTTTTACTTGCAGGATCGAAATCAAAAAAGTAACTACTTGCAGTATCCATTATCCATAACTTTCCTGAAGAGTCAATTGTTATTCCATTTGGTGCTTGGATATCCTGAGGCAAAGGATATTGGGTTGAATTACCTGTTTTTTGATCATAACTTACAAGATTTCCTCCTTGTTGGTATATCCAAGTTGTATACCATAATTTTCCTGATGGATCTGTTACCATTGAACTTGTAAAGTTGTTGTTGCCCGGAGCTGGAATACTGGTCATTCCCATGTCCGGACTTGTACTATCTGTAGAAAATACTCCAATTTTTCTCCCAGTGAAATCATTGATGTAAGCATTTTTACCATCTATTAGTAATACCTGCGGGAAAGAACCATCTGATGAGTTACTCTTAGGGAATGCAAATCTTTGATAACTCTTGTCTACTGGATTGAATTTCCAGATCAAGCTATGCTGTGAATCTGTAATCCAGATGTTTCCATCTTGCGCAGTACCTAGTCCCCACATCATAGATTTTTCTCCACTCTGCCATTGTGAATTGGTAAATTCTTGGAATGATTTTGAAGATGGGTCAAACTTGCCAAGGTTTCCTGTATTTGATTCTGTAAACCAGATACTACCTGATGAATCCACCATTACTGCAAGTGGTTGGGTACATGCGGTAGGTATCTTGAATTCTGTTATGTAATTGCTTGATTTTGCTGGACCTGTTTGACAAAATGTTGGTCTGTCCTTGTCTTTGTAATTGTCTTGAGGTGTTCCAGTGATTGTTCTATCTGTAGTGGTGGTATTGACCTGGTTTGCAACCCTGCCTCCTCCTAGAAACGCAACACTTACTGTAGAAACGATAAAAATTGCCATAAATGATAATGCAAGAACTTTTTTGGTATTCTTGTTCATAAAATCTTGGCTGTTTTTACCTCGTTATATCTTATACGTAAAATTTTGTGAATAAGGGTTTTTTGGAAGTTATTTTCTCTTGATTGATAAGGTTTTTTGAACTTCATTCATACTGCTTAGAAATTTTTGTTTGGCTTCATATTCGTCTGTTACCTTGATTGTTATCTCTGAGGCTGAAAACATTACATCCTTGACAAGTATTGGTGGGGATAGTCCTAAAAGCTCACTAAGTATTGTCAATATATTGTTAAAAATTGCATTATTCTTGTAGTGAAATATGGTGTTACCCTCTGCAATCTTTGGATTTGGTTCTAGGGGAATGACAAGTTCATGTGAAGTAAATTCTGTTATAAATAATGCAATATCTTCTTTTATCTTTGTACTGAGATCTTCTTTTTGTGCAATTAGTTTTTCTTTTGCCTTTTCCAAATCTACTGATGCATCGTAATAATCTTGACCTATCATTTTCGCAAACGTAGATTCGGTTGGACTCTTCAATGGAATTTCATGAATCCTAAAATTCACTGTTGCAAGTTCATCCTCCGCATCTTTCAGTTGTGATCTATTTTCTCTGATGCGTGTTGCAACTTGTTCCAGAAAGGCAAAGTCAGACATTTCTAGCTAAACTCGTGGACTACATCCATGAGGCTTGCCTTGAATTCCTCTGTAGTCAATCCCCACTTGCCATATTCATCTTTGAATGCATCCCATGAAGCTTCTGCTTCGCTTGCAATCTCCAAAATCTTTGTTCCGATTGCTTTCGTGTTGACAAGTATTGTGATATTTGCTTGTTCTGTTTCTAGGATTGGAATCTTGATGAATATCATTCTTGATTCTTCTATGTGGAATCTGTCCTTTATGATGTTCTTTAGAGTGTCTCTTTCTTTTGCTTCAAAGTCTCCTTTTACTTTAACAAGCACACAACAGGAATCTCTTGGTCCTCCCTTGTCTCTTATATCATTTTCATCAATGTCAAACAACACTGCATCCTCTTTCTTGTTGATGTGTTCTACAATTCCTTCCATAGTGCTACCCTTGGTTCCTGTCATCAAGTCAGAGTTCCATTGTCTCTCTTCTGGAATGACCGGAATTACCCATGTAACTGCAAATCTTGGTCTCTTTGTTGCAAGCCATGTTCTATAGTTTGACATGTCCCATTCTGTCTCTCTTGCAAAAGATGCGATAAACATGGAAATTGCATTTGCTGCAATCAAATTCATTCCTCTATAATCTTTCCAGCCTACTTCGTGTTCTCTTGGAAGATCATCTATGATTGAAGACATTTTGTCTAGTCTTTTTTCATGTTTCTGTGCAAGTTCTCTTAGTCTTTTATTTGAAAATAATATGGAGCAGTCACTGTATTTTATCTGGTGTTCTAGATTCATCACGATATTGATTGCAGATGCTTCTAAAATTACTGGATCCCATCCAAATTCTGGTAATAGTCCAAATGATGCAATTGTTGCATGTTCTTTTGTATCCTTTTTGATGTATTGCATAAAGGCACTTGCAAATGAAGCACCTGTACCACCTCCCATTGCAAATGGGATTGTAAAACCTCTTACTGGTTCTGGGGAAAGACTTGAGAGTTGTTTCTGCATATCGTACTTTGTACTTACTTCTTTGATGAATCTTGTACGGCCTTCTGCCCAGTTTCTGGCAGCACCACCTGCACCCGAGATTACATGCTTGTCTCTTAGAGCAAACAAGTCTGGATATGACTGTAAAATTAAATTGGCAGCTCTTGGATCTAGATCAATTAAGAGTGCTCTTGGAATGAGTGGAATTTCACTTCCCCCATATGCATTTGGAAATCGTAAGATTGTGCTTCCATATCTTTTGAGTATGCGGGATTCGTCCTTTTCACCCTTTAACGTTGGTTTTAGTGGATCTGCGCCAACATCAATCAATAATCTTCGATATGATTCTGCGCCAAGACCAATTCCACAATGACCAAAACATGTCATGATAACCGGGGCTGGTGGTAATGGGTCGAATTTTGACAAATCTAATCACCATTTGAAACTAGAACTTGTCTCTTTAATGGTATTGTCCAAGATTGTACAGTCCATGATTGATTGTTGTAGACATGATATTCCAATTTTAATCCTGAAAATTAGTTATTCTTTTTGAATTTAAGATTTAAGAATGATTTATCCTTCTTCTGTCAGAGCTTGTTTGAGTACACGAAATTCTTCTATTGATATCTGTCCTTCTGCAAGTCTGATTCGAAGAAGTTCAATCGATGTATCTTTCTTGGGTGGAGGTGTGACTCGAGGTTGTTCTACTTCTGTATTGTTGGCTGATTCTATCAAATCGTGAATGTATCTATAATCTGACATGACAATTGGCTCATCATTTTTTATGATTTCCATTATTTCTCGCAATCTCTTTGGATTTCCTTTACCTGCTGTCAGCAAACCCTTGATTGTTTTTAGCATATCTTCTGACATTTTATTTCACTATTGTTTTGAATCTGGAATCCCCTTTTATCTTATCGAATGACGAGTCTTTGATGGCCCAGTTTTTTATGGTTTTGCCATAATGCGATATTGCCTGTGCAAGAAGAACTAGGGCGTCATCATTTTGTCCCATTTGGGCCTTACTTCTTGCCTTTGCGTAAATTACGGTGCCATTTTTTGGAAATTCTTTTAGTATTTTATCAAAGATTGTTATTGCTTCATCATGTCTGCCAAGCTCAGATAATTCTGTTGCCTTGTAAAATATTGCTTCATTATTTTCTGGTTCTTTTTCCAAAATTTTATCAAAGTATGATAACGCTTCTTCGTGTTTTTTTTGCTTGCCAAGAACTAGTCCCTTATAGTGTATTGCCTGCATGTTTTCTGGTTCTTTGTCAAGTACTTTATTCAAACAATCTATGGCATCATCATATTTTTCAAGTCTAATTGATGCAATTCCTTTGTTGTATAATGCTGGTAGGTATTCTGGATCATTTGATAATGCCTTGTTATAACATGCGACTGCTTTTTCAAACTGTTGCAACTCTGCAGAATGATTTCCTATGTTGTTTAGTGCATCAGCATGATTTGGATCATATTCTGTTATTTTCTCAAAACATGATATTGCATCTTTAGTTTTCTTTAATTTCAAAAGAGACATTCCTTTGTTGTATAATGCATCTACATTTTTTGGGTCTTGTTTTAACGCCTTGTCAAAAAATGATATTGCATCCTTGTGTTTTTCAAGCTTGGCATAACTTATTCCTTCTAAAACTGTTCTTTCTGTTTGATTTTTTTCACTCATTTTTGTACACTAGGAAAATATTTTGGATGTCTCGTTTAATGTTTTTTGGAGTCATGCAAGTTGATAAATCTATGATTTTCAAACAAAATAAATTCTTCTCCTGATTGTAAAGTTAACTACTTGGCGTCTCTTGGACTGCTTCTGGAAATGCCTTTTTGATATATCTTGAAAGGATTGGATACTGGATTATCAGAGATGATAGCACAACTCCGAATGTGATTGTTTTTAATATTTCCTTGATGTCGCTTTCAGGAAGGGTCGCAACTAGTGCTACTGAGAGTGCCCCTCTCATGCCTCCAATCATGACCACGTGTCTCCATGGACCTATCGTCTTTTCTTTTGTGAATCTATGTGTTGCTGCAAGTATTGGATATGTGGATGCGGCTCTTGCAGCCAATACTGAAATAATTGCAAGTGCAATTAGAGGAAGATTTTGTCCTATTCTTGTCATATCCATACTCAATCCTAAATACAAAAATGCCACCGAGTTTGCAAAGAATGCAATCATTTCCCAAAAATTTGATGTGTATATCCTTACTTTCTCTCCCATGATCTGTGGTTTTCTCATTATTACTCCAAACCATAATCCTGCGGCTGCTGCTGCAACAAGTCCTGATAGTCCAAGTGCATTTGAAATTACTACTGAACCAAACAATACAGCTACTGAGAGTGCAGTCTCAGACAGTGGTTCTTCTAACAATTTATGCAAAAATTGTGAGCCTACTGCAAGACCTATTCCTATGCTGATGCCGCCAAAAAATACTAGAGCAAAATGTCCAATTGTTTCTAAAATGTTAACATTGATTCCTGTTGGAGTGTCTGGGGAAAGTGATGATCCTTGTGAAGCAGCTATTGCCATGATTGAAGAAAATATTATTACGCCTGCAGCATCGTTAAAACTTGCTTCTGATTCCATCAATGTCACAAGTGTTCTTGGAACTCTGACTCTCTTGAATACCTCAATTACAATTGCAGCATCTGTGGGTGCAATTAGTGCAGCAAAAGCAAAAGCAACAATTGTTGGAAGACCTGCTAGATATGACAACAAGAGTCCGCCAACTATGGTGGCAAGTCCAACTCCAACTGTGGCTAATGCAAGGGCTGATATTCTAATTGTTTTGAATTGATCTCTGTCTATTTTCATCATTGCCTCAAAAATTAATGGTGGAATGACAAAGTAGAGAATAAGTTTTGGATCCACCTTGAATCCTGAAATATTTGGAATTCCGTGACCGGTGAAATCTATGATTGATATTGAAATTCCAATTCCAACTAGAATCATGGTATAAGGGATTTTTACCTTGGTTGCAATCAGAGAAGCAAGAAATATTGTAGCAAGAAATACTGGAATAACAAATTCACTTGATAGGAGGTGACCCAAACTTAGATCTGCCATCCTTAGACTTTTGTCGTCAAATTATAAAAGTGGATTGCTAAATCTGGGATGATTTATGATTATTTTCGTCGGTCCATCATTTTTTGTCTATTTCTTCTTAGAATGCGAAACCCCAAAAATATTCCTAGTGATATGTTTACCATGCCAAGTGCAGTCAAAATGAAGTTTGGATTGGTAAATACGACCAGTCCCATGAATATGCCCCAAAATCCTGCGATGAAAAACATGACTGTGATGATTGTTAATCTGCGATTGGAGGGGGTAGCCATTAGCGATTTTGATTTTGGGGCACTATTAAACATTGAGAGAATTGCATTCTAAATTACAAAACTATGGAAAATCTGTCTAGGAAAATTCTTTTCTTATGCTCTGAATAAATCTTGCATGAATTCTTATTCTCTCCAATGTCTGTGCAAGTTTCATCTCAGTTCCCGGGACATGATGTCTTGCAAAAAAGTTTCTGATTTCTTTTTCTTTTTCAAAATCAGCTTCAATTGAGACACTACCAATTATTCTGTTGAGAAGCGGATTTCCTATGCCAAATCTTGATACAATTCCTTTCCAGTTTTGTTTTATCCATGGCAAAACAAGTTCTTTGCCTTGTGGATTTGTAACCATTCTTGCAATTGGCTGGAACAAGTTTTGTGTTCGAACCTCTTTTGAGAGTGTAAACAAGAGTGTTTTTGATAATAATTTTTTGTCTTGAAAGTTTGCAAGTGAGCTAAGCAATCTGACCATTTCTTCTTGTGTCGGCGCCTTGTGATATAATCTGAGCATTTTTTGATATGTTGATGAATCCCCTGTCCATGCTATTATGGAATATACCGGACCACGAAGATCTGGATTTAATTTTCCAGTTTTTAACAAATTAGTAAATCTTGATTTTGCCTCTGTAACTATGTCTTGATCTTCCAGTCTCCCTAGTGAACTAATGACTTGAGAGCGTAAAAGTGAACTTGTTGATTTTTCTCCATTGACTGGATCCCATCCAAGTTTTGCAAATACCTTGTTAAAGAAATCAAGATTGAATTCTTTTATTTCATCCCAGAATTTTTCTTTTGATGAGATTGTATAGAAAAAGTTCAGGCTAGCTATGATGTCTGATAAAACAACGTAATCGTCCTCATCTTCGTAATGCCTAACAAAGTCAAGATACTCTCTAAACGATATTTGATTTGATATGCAAAGTGCAAAGAGGTCATGATGGATGCTCCAACGGTCTACATTTGATATTGTCTTTTCTTCAACTTGTCTTGCTAGTGAATCAAGGGCATCCTTGTCATATTTTACTCGATAAAATCCCTTTTGGCCGTCATTTATTTTGAACCAGTCTTCCTTGTAGGGTATTGTAATTGGTCCTTTCATCAATTTGGTAGTTACCTTGTCTCCCGTTCTCACAGAGAGTGGGATAATCCAATTTCCTTGTTTTGCTTTACCGTTATTTTCTAAAAGAAATCTACTCTGAGATAGTTTTAATTTCGAGTCTTTAATCTTGGCTTCAATCACTGGGTATCCAACTTGTCTTACCCATGTGTTCATCATTTGTCGTACTGGTTGTCTTGATATTGATCCAAGTGAGTTCCAAAGATCTTCTGTTGTTGCATTTGCATATTCGTGTTTTTTCAGATAACTGTGTAATCCTTTTCTAAAGTTGTCATCTCCGATAAAGTTCTCTAGCATCATAAGTACACAACCTCCCTTGTTGTAACTGATCTCATCAAATATTTGTCTAACATCTGCTGGACTTTTTACCGGTACATCAATTGGGTGTGATGATTTTAGAGAATCAAGACTCAAACCTCCTGTCATCTCTGAAATGAGGAATTGGTCCCAGAAATCCCATTCTGGATATAATGCATCAACTGCCTTTGTTGCCATGAATGTGGCAAAACTCTCATTGAGCCATAGATCATTCCACCACTTCATGGTGACTAGATTGCCAAACCACTGGTGTGCTATCTCATGTGCAATTACTTCGGCAATGTGTTGTTTCGTTTCCGTAGATGATGTTTTTGGATCGTAAAGTAGTATGGTCTCTCTGAATGTGATTGCACCCCAGTTTTCCATTGCACCTGATGCAAAGTCTGGTATTGCAATCATGTCAAGTTTGGGTAATGGATATGCAATCTTGAAATATTTTTCAAAGTATGATAGAAATTGTTTTGTAAACTCTAGTGAAAGTTTTCCTTGTTGTTTCTTTCCTTGTGTGGTTATTACTCTGATCAAAGTCTTACCTGACTTGGTTGAAATGTGTTCAAACTCTCCAACTGCAAGATAAAGAAGATATGTAGACATGATTGGAGTAGTGTCAAACTTGTATAGGATCTTCTGAGATATTTCTCTCTTTGATATTATTGGCATGTTTGAGATGGCAGTATGTGTCTTGTTAACTAAAAGCGAGACATCAAATGTTGCCTTGGCTTCTGGTTCATCCCAGCATGGAAATGCTCTTCGTGCATCGGCTGCCTCAAACTGAGTGGTAGCAAGATATTTTTCTCTTCCCTTGTACTTGTATTTACTTCTGTAAAACCCAACAAGCTTGTCATTTAACTGTCCTATGAAATCAATTGAAAGAACTGCTTTGCCAGATATCTTTTGAGAAAATGTTAGTATGAGTTCTTCTGTCTTTTCATCAAGTCTTGGTTTTGCTTTAATCTCCATTCCATTCCAAGATATCTTACACTGTTTTATCTCAAGTTCTGCAGCGTGTAACACAATTTTGTTTGTAGGTTTTGATATCTTGATTGATATTTTTTCTCTTCCTCTGAATATGAATTTCTTAAAATCTGGTTCAAACTCTAAATCATAATTTGTTGGAAAGATGTCTTTCACAAGATTTTTGTTCTAATATACACGTAATATACTTTCTAGTGCATTAGTCGCGCTATCCAATGTATGAAATGTACACCGAAGAATACTATTGCAACTGCTTTTACCGTCTTACCTGTTGTCATTGCAATAGAATATTTCACAATGTTGTACTTTTTGGTTCCCGCCACTATTGATACAACATCGCCAAGTACTGGAATCCATGGCGAAATGAAAATTACTGTAAACCAACCGTATTTTGTCATTATGTTGATACTTTTTTCTTCATGTTTTTTTTCTGGCGTCTTTCTGAGTTTTTTTAACAGTCTACCGTTATATCCAATATAATATGCTATGTAGCCGCCAATTATGGAACCAATTATCAGTACCAAAAATACATCAAGCATGTTTGTTCCACTTAACAATAAAGCTGAAATGGTAATTTCTGTTGGGATTGGAATGAAACTTGAAAACATTCCATTGAAAAAAAGTCCTAGTAAACCATATTTTATGAATATTACATTATGAAATAGAAAATGCATGATATCATTTGGCATTGTCTAAACTTTATTCTAGCTCATTTTAAATGAATTGCCATATTTTACATCGTGATCATAAATTGCATTACCTATTTTTTTGAGAAGTTTTGTTTTCGATTTTTGTGCTTTCTTGTCATGACTATAATCTTTTTTCTCTATCAAATCATGGAGATGTTCAAGTTCTGCTCTTGATAGTGCATTGATTCCTCTTGTAAATATGATATCTAAAAGTTGAAGTCTCTCAAGATCTTCATTGCTGTCTTCCATGTTTGTTACATCTCTATCTTTAATATTTGTCTTACATAAAGACAGAACATGTTCTATAAGGTTTCTGTATATTTTCATAAGGATTATCTAAAAATAAAAAATGATTTAATCGAGATTGGTATAATGGAAAAGCCCGTAAATGGAAAGGCAAACGTGGTAATAGTAAAACAAATTGCAAAGCATCTTGGGATATCAAAATCTAAAGTGAGACTAGTCGCAGGAGAAAAATCGCAAAACAAGATAATTGAAGTATTACAATAATTTAACAAACCCTAAAAAACAAGTCAAATTCACTTTATCCTGTGAATACATCTGCAGTTTTGATGATTCTTGTTATTATGGTTGTATCTGTGATGGCACATCCTGGATACTCTCAACTTGCCAAATCTAGTGCTACCCTTGAAAATGGCATTTGGTATACTATGATTGGAAAACAAGTACAGGTTACAACTGATGTTGCAAACGGACAAGACAAGGCACAGCCATTTGCATATCTCGTACAGATTGAAAACCAAGATGGAGTAGTGTGTTCTTTATCGTGGATAACAGGTACACTTGATGCAGGTCAGTCTCTGAGTCCATCCCAGTCTTGGATACCCACTACATCTGGAACCTATACTGCACAGATCTTTGTATGGGAGAGTGTGGGAAATCCTGATGCACTATCTCCTCCACTCACAATGAAAATTGTTGTGTCATAAATTAGCATCAGTTATAATTTAGAAATTTACAGCATATGTATGGACGTTAGGCGAAGAATTCCTGTTTATCTTATGATTGGAGTAGCGTTTGCCTTTACGCTTTACTTTTTTGTCTCTCCGTTTCTCTCTTCGTCAGATCAAGGCGGTACGGTGCCTCCCCTTAACCAAAGTCCAGATTCCGTTTCTACACTGGGAAATGATGTTGATACATGTGTAACAACTCCAACTTCAGATTGTGATCAAGAAATGTTACAGATAAAAAATTACTGTACTGGTAACAGAGGTCAAAACATTCCTATCTGTTCTGATGTTAGGGTGCAGGAGTATATTGACAGCAGAGGACTAGAGCGTCCGGTCATAAACACTGGAAGTTGATTATCTATTTCTGAGCTTCTTGCATGAATCGTTCCATGTTCTGCTTTACTAGAGGAATTATCTTTTTTGTTATGATCTGATGAAAGTCGTCTGCATCAGGATCAAATGATAACAAAAGTACGTGGGCAAGTCTTCTGTTTTCATCGGCGATTGGTATTGTTGCTCTGATTATTTTTGTATAGTGTGAACTTGCATAAGAGATTCTTCCAAGTAGATATTCCCATCTGAGTCTGGTGTACTGTCTTGTAGCTGCAGTTATTGCATACTGGGCCCTCTCCTCTGGTTTCATTACTGGTGTAAGGCCTACTCTCTCAGATGCGCCTTCTAATGTTCCATCTCCATCTGCAATTCCGGCAAATCTTATCTTATTGTCTAGCGCTACTACGCTTTTGCAGAAATCCTCAAAAAATGCCATTCATTATGGGTATCAATTAATGCTATATTTGCTTTCTGGGAAATTTCTCTTCACATATTGTCTTGTTTTATGCTAGTAGGCCTTGCCTTTTGAAAGATAAAGTTACACAACAGCATAAACCCAATCCATATCCCAATCATGAGAATGGGTGTGTAGTGTCCTATGCATTGACTACAGATGAATTTGTTTACAAGAAACACAATGGCACCTCCAACAAGAGCGCCTATTGTATAATCTGCTAGTCTCCATAAGAAATATTTCATTTGTTCTATGTTGACATGTCTAAAATATAAGATTGATTTTACTTGTTTGCTAGGAGAAGTGTATTCTAATATTTTCTATTTCGACTTTTATCCATTCGCAAAAGATCTGCCAAATTGCATCTGGCGTAGAATCGTACTGGAAAAAAGTAAACATGACTGCAGTGGAATTGTTAGGTATGGAAACTATTCTCATGTATGCAGGTGTCATATTATCTTCAGTAGGTCCTGCATAGATGTCAATCAAACCTGCCTTTTGATTTGTATCTAATCTGATGAATACCTCTCCAATTGGTGTTAGGGCTTTGTGTTTACCGTTGACTAACATCAGTTTTTTGACAAACTTTGTAGACCATTTTGAAATATTTTCAATATTTGATAAAAATCCGAATACCTTGTCTATTGGTACGTTTACTACACAAGTCTCAGTTATGGAATTCATTGTTTTGTCTCAAAATGTCTATTAATTAAACGGTGTTTTGTTAATGTACAAAAGAATGACTCATAAATCCATGGTTTGATTTATTGCAATATCGTGTCTCTAAAACCAAAGAGTGCAGAAGAATCAAGGGCAGAGATGACAGTTCGAATGTTTCCTTCTGATGCAAACCCTGCTGGAAACGTATTTGGTGGAGAGATATTAAGACAGATTGATTTGATAGCGGGTCTTGTAGCCCAGAGACACTGCAAGAAAAATGCAGTCACTGCATCAATTGACCGAGTCAACTTTTTAAAACCTGTTCTAGTTGGAAACGCGCTAATACTAAATGCCAGATTAAACTATGTATCTCACTCTTCAATGGAAATTGAAATTAAAGTAGAGGCAGAAGATCTATTCACTGGAATTAGGACTCTTACAAATACTGCATATGTCACCTCTGTTGCATTGGGTGAAAACGGCAAACCCACTGATGTGCCTCCACTTTTGATTGTCACAGAAGATGACAAGAAGAGGTTTACAGAGGGAGAACAGAGGATGTTACAGAGAAAAAGAGAACGAAAACACTAGTATTTTTAAAATAAAAACCAGAGGGTGTGACTGGATGTCTGTTCCCTCTGGGAAAATCATGTCATGGATACGTTACGCAAGAAATAAACTATCCACAATTAGTTTTCTAAAATTAATTCTCCTTGTTACATATATCACTCGTTAAAGATTGTAGCTTAATTTTCATAAGTCAAGCTTAGTATGCAAGTCCATGTGATTAAGCACTTTCGTCAATATTGATAGAAATGACTTTATTCTATGATGCTAGGCAATCTATGTTAATTTGAAAATAAAATCTGTTTTGTATTTTACAATGCTTGCTAGCGCATCTGTTTTTTTCTTATCCATTTCACCTGTTGCGGCTGATCCTCTTTCACAACCCACCGCAGCACAAATTGTGGTAAAAATAGACAAGACTAGGTATAATCCAGGTGATATCATGGTCATCTCAGGTCAAGTCCAAAGTGTTGTATCTGACATGCAATTGACAATTCAGATACTTGATCCTAACAATAATTTGGTTCACATTGAACAGATACCTGTTACATCTGATGGGAGATTTTCAATACCTGTGAAAATTTATGGTCCATTATGGAGCATGCCAGGCAAGTATTCTCTTATTGTACAATATGGATTCAAACACATATCTGCCATACTGAATTTCCAATTTGAACAGGCAGATGTTCCAATACAAAATACATTTAATGTAAAAGATCTTTCCAGCGGACAAAGCTTTGATCTGAATTATACAATTACTGGAGGTCAAGTTGAAAATGTGGTTCTTGATAAACAAAATATTGCACTTGAGATACAAATTAATTCCACTGATTCTGGTATGTTGCATCTTCAAATACCGAGATTACTACTTGATTCAAAAAAACCTAGTAATGCAGATGAATCATTTTTGGTCTTTATCAACGATGATGAAATAACATCATTCCAGCAGACTAGTTCTGATTATAACTATCGGGTATTGGATATTCCATTTGTAACTGGTGATTCTAAAATTGAGATTATTGGAACTACCGTAATTCCAGAATTTGAAAATATATCTAGTCTAATACTTGTCATAGCAGTTGGACTGGTAACAATGTTTTCAGTATTGTTCCAAACAAGAATGAGTCCAAAACTCTTGAATCTGTAACCAGTTCTTTAATTCTATTTTTAAAAATTACCTAGTGTTTTTCATGATCTTCTATTGTGTATAATGCAGCACTTTTTGCAGCCATCTCTGCAATTTTTTTATTTTGTGAACTTCCTATTATTATCACGTCATTTTGTTCAGGTGATAGTTTTTCCATGATGAGTGAATGTATTTTTTGATCATTTCGCATCAAATCCTCTCCAGTTCCTGGTAATACTAATCTCTCATTTTTGCATATGAGTGTAGTTGCTCCGACTGCACCTGCTTTGATTGCAGCATCACGTTGTTCAATTCCACTTTTTATGTTGTGAGCCATATTCTTTAGAAGCACTGCATGATTGAATTTTCCCAAGGCTACTGAACATTTGGCAATGTCCGCCTCTCTTGGAATTATGATATGTAATTTGGCATAAAGCAAATCTCCTTTATTTGTAAGCCACATACCTGCATTGGAATTTTCTACAAGACCATGCATTTTTAGATGCTTTACTAACGTCTTAATCGAACCTTCTCCTAGTCCGAGTTCTTGCATCATCATAGATCTACTTATTTTATTTTTGTCCGACATCATTTGCATTGTTTTAAAGACGTGAACCAGATCAAAACTAAGAATTCTACTTGGAGCATGTCTTTGTGCTACCTTGGAAAGTAGATGTATTACTTGATGCATATTATTGTGAGATCTATTATTCCATTATTAGATTTGCGTAATATCAAGTCGGATAAACTATCCAATTGTTTAAATAATCATATTATGACACGAAAATAGAAATGGTTAACACGTCACAAGTAACAAAGACAAAACACGCAGTTCCACTTGTTGCAGCCGTAGTTCTGTTTGCAATATTTGGAATGGGGTACTTTGTAGTGGGCTTTGACCAAGGACAGATCTTTAGCATATTTGAAGGACAGTCTGCATATGCACAGATGAACGGTGTTGGATTGATGCATGAATATACTCATGACATGAGACACGCATCTGGTTTTCCATGCCACTAGTTTTTTAATGAAATTTTTTATTTTCTTCTTGTACTAACCTAGTTTTTACTTGCAAAAATTAACTGTATTTCCAGAATCAATCATGTCTAGCTTATTCAAAGTAACACAACACGTACATAAGACATGGTATCACGTATGGAACTCATTCAACTAGAAGGGGACTCAGATCTTCCATTGGTGGTCTGAATGACCCCTTTTAATTTACAGAACATAAATTATTATTGTATCTTACATGCTAGGGGAAGCAGTCAAACGTACCTGGAGGTGGGTTTTTTATCATTTTCTGAAAATCTTCTGCAGCATATTTCTTGTCCACTGAATATGGTATGACTCCAAAGATTGGTGCACTTACAGAAGTTGTTATGGTTGCCTTGGATGGATCAAATGCAGCATTTTCTTGTCCGATTTTGGTCACAGCATCTTTGTTTATCGCAAATATCCCGTCTAATGTTGCAGCTGATTTTGGTGATAATGTAGAGCCTCCTACTGTAGCTTTTTCTATAATATCTGAATTGTAAAATGCATCTATCTCATACTTGGTAAACATGGCAGGAAAATATGATGGATTGCATGCATCAGTTTGTATGCTAAGTTCAGTGTCTGAAATTGCTACCTGTTGACCATGATGCGGACGAAATTGTAAACTATCTACTGCGTATACATCAAGTCCGATATATGCTACAATTATGATTGCTGCAATGATGCCTATTGAGGCATATTTTTTGGTAGATATTTTCTTTACAGGCTCTGTCTCTGCAATCTCAGGACTTGGAACTGTATTGTCTTGTACACTTTCTGGTTTAGAATCTGCTATATCATTACTTGAAACTTGATTGGTTTGAGGTTGATTTTCTGTCAAATTTTCTATGTATTGATGGTCTTCGAAGGAAACTGGTTCGCCATTTTTGACTGCATCTAGAATATTTTGTAATCTTACAACATCTCCTTTCTGTGATTTTATCATTTCTTCAATCTTATTGGCAAAATCTTCTGACATTCATTCAAAAGCGATTTATTCTTAATTTAAAGCAAGTGGATATGTAATTAATCTGTAAAAAACTGGATTAAAAGGTTCTATGAGATTGTTCTACAATTCTGAAAGTAAAAACTAGATTTTCTCAAAAATGAGAATTGACTGAAATTGCTAATATCTTATCTTGATCTCTTGAGCAATCTCTAGGAATTTTTGCATCTCTTGGTGGAATCTGATTCCTTTTTCAGTGATGACAAAACTGCGACTTTTATTGTCTATTCTTGATTCCAAGAGTCCAAAGTCTATTAGCTTTTGACATTTTTCCATTGCTGTATAGTGCGATAGGTTGGCTCTGCGTGCAATTGAGGATATTATGATACCTTGTATGCCACAGTCCATTGCAACTTGCAGTATCTCTGAGATCACTCCAATCTCTGATCTATATTGCTGCTTCATGCTTACTGCCATTAGATTGTCACTCCGTTTTTTGTTACATGACTTGTCTTCATGTATTATACAATAGAACAAGGTCTATATAATCATTAGGGAACTAATGATTAGAAATCAAATGAAAAAATTTGATTATGAGAATGGCATAGGATTTGTCATATATTCTGCATCAAAGATGATGCAGAAAGCATTTGATTTGGAATTACGAAATAAAGTGGGAATAAACCTAGTCCAGTCAAAGGTCATATTTGCATTGTATATGCAGGCTGGTCCCACTCAACGAGAAATTGCTGACGTGATTGGAGTTGAAACTCCATCCCTTGTACCGATAATTGATAAACTGGAAGAGGATGGATATGTGAAAAGAAAATCAGATGCCCAAGACAGACGAATAAAGAGGATCTACGCCACTGCAAAGACTGATTCATTGTGGGATTCCATGGTGGAGTGTATTGTACATCTAAGAAAGGTTTCTGCAAAAGATCTTTCAGAACAAGAGATAAAGTCTGCACTTGATACCGTGAAAAAAATAACTGAAAACTTGACTAGATATCTTGATGACTCTAAATCATCAGATCTAAAAAAGACAAAAGACTGAAAAACTAATGTGTAAGTTTGAATAACTGCTATTTTGCCAAAAAAGGGTTCAAACAATGATGTCCTGTAACTAATTCATATTTACTAGTAGTACCAGATACTATCATGGCAATACTAAAGACAATTGGACGAGTTCTCGTACTAATTATAAGCGGAATTGCCATAGTAGTTGTTGGTGGATTCATGATGGGCGCAGTTGCCAAGTTGTATCTGCCAGGACGAAAAAAGGACAGACAAGAACCGCCTGAAAAATTTTATGAACGCAAAAAAACAGATTAATATTAAACCGAGAAGTTTTTGAATAAAGATGAGCCAAACAAATACTGATTCGCAGTTATCCAAGTTACAATCTTTAAAGTATCTCACTCCTGCAAGATCTATTTCTGATGCAAATGCTCTCTTACCAAAGGTATCTGAGATTGTAGAAAAGTATGTCCAAGCATTAACACCCTGGAAAAAAGAAAATGGTACTCTACAGCATGCATCTGATTCGCTTTGGGATTTGGCTAGAATTGAAGCAATGAGGTCTGGCCGTACAAACACTTGGGACTTGGCATGGAACTCTGCATGGAAATCTGCGAGTCAATCTGCTCGTGATAATTATGGATGGTATGGAAGCGAATTTATCTCTGGAGAGACTGCAAGAGATGCAGCAAGAGATGCTGCAAAATACGCTGCACGATATGCAGTATGTGAATCAGTCAAGGAAAAATTTGGCGGAAATAATCCGTTTGAGTATGTGATAGAATTGTATTCGATGGGTCTCAAACCAACATATTTTAAGAAAATCGAAGAACAAGAAAAATTTGTAATAGATTTTCCATTAAATCTTGATGGCAAAAATGTACTAGGCTGCTATGCACATGGTGACAAGGAAATATTATTTACACATAACTGGATTGATTATTGTGTTAACTTGAAACCTGTAAATAATCCCGAACTGAAACGTTCATTTTCATAAAAGATACGCATCTCTTAAGTATCACAAATTTCTATAAAATATCATGTGTGAAATGATGGATGAAATTGAAATCGAACATCTTAGAATGGCACTAGCCCGAGCAAGAAAAGAGATGCAAGAACCTGTACAAGAAAAACCACTTGCTGCAGTAGCCTAGTAATTCCAATCGTTAGAGATGTCATTCCAAAGTGAACGATATGGCTTGGCATCTTTTGAGATCTCTTCTCTTACTCTATGTTCTATTGAAAAATACATGTTCTCAAGTGCATCTACGCCACCGTCTGCAAACAATTCTTGACCTATTTCCTTTATCCTGTCTTTCTTGGAAGCATAATCTGGGGCATTTGGATTCTGAATACAATATGTTAGGAGATCATACAATTCTTCTTCAAGATATGCATCCAATGATATCAAAATTGTATTTACGGTATTAAACTTCTTGATTATTTTTATTGTACAATGATTTTTACCTTCATCTCAATCAGGGTTTAAAAATTAGTCTGTCATGTATTCAAAATTCCAAAGGTATAACAAGACATACCTGTAAGTATATTCATAGTCCAAAACTCTGTTCAATTAAAAATATTGGAAGCGTATACTCGTGATGTAGGTAGGGGAGTTACTAGAATTGATTACGAGTCCATGGATGCCCTTGGAGCATCAACTGGTGATATATTAGAAATTACAGGCAAGCGAAGATCTGTAGCACGATGTCTTCCACTATATCCTTCTGATGAAGGAAAGGGAATAATTCGAGTAGATGGCCTTGGAAGAAACAACACTGGTGTAGGAATTGGCGATACTGTTACTGTGCGAAAGATAAAGACAGTACCTGCAGAAAAAGTTATAGTTGCTCCACTTGATTCGATACCACCAATTGACGAAAGATATCTTACTGATTCTCTAGAAAATATTCCGCTTGTAAAAGGTGATAATATCATGGTGCCATACTTTGGTGGTAGGTTGACATTCCAAGTAGTTGGAATAACTCCTGCATCTGATGCTGTACTTGTAACTCCAAAGACCGAATTTCATATCGCTGAAAAAGGTGAAAGTTTACGTGGCGTACCACAGGTGTCATACGAAGACATTGGTGGCATGTCTGACGAGATAAAAAAAGTCAGAGAGATGATTGAATTGCCAATGAGACATCCGGAAATATTTGAAAAATTAGGAGTTGAAGCTCCAAAAGGTGTATTGTTATATGGTGTACCTGGAACTGGAAAGACGTTACTTGCAAAAGCAGTTGCAAATGAAACCAATGCCCATTTCATTAGTATATCTGGTCCTGAGATAATGAGCAAATTTTATGGAGAAAGTGAAGCTAGACTACGTGAAATATTCAAAGAAGCAAAAGAAAAAGCACCATCAATTATTTTTGTAGATGAAATTGATTCAATTGCACCAAAACGAGAAGAGGTTACAGGAGAAGTGGAAAGAAGAGTTGTTTCTCAAATGTTATCATTAATGGATGGTCTTGAAGGTAGGGGCAAAGTAATTGTCATTGCAGCAACAAACAGACCAAATGCACTAGACCCAGCTCTGAGAAGGCCTGGTAGATTTGACAGAGAAATTGAGATCAAAGTTCCTGACAAAAAGGGAAGACTCGAAATTTTATTAATTCATACACGAAACATGCCTCTAAACGAAGATATCAACTTGGAAAAAATTGCAGGCACTAGTCATGGATATGTGGGAGCAGATTTGGAATATCTCTGCAAAGAAGCTGCAATGAAATGTCTTCGAAGATTGTTACCTGAAATTAATTTATCTGATGAAAAAATTCCTCCAGAGACTTTGGATAAATTGATTGTAAACTCTGAGGATTATCAATTTGCATTCCGAGATGTTACACCTGCAGGAATGCGTGAGGTATACATTGAAACACCTGATATCAAATGGAATGAAATTGGAGGACTAGAAAATGTGAAAAGGGAACTCCAAGAGGCAGTAGAATGGCCTATGAAGTATCCTAATCTTTACTCTCAGCTTGGATATAGAATGCCAAGAGGCATCTTGTTGCATGGTCCAAGTGGAACAGGCAAAACACTACTTGCAAAAGCAGTTGCAACAGAGAGTGAAGCAAATTTCATCTCAGTAAAAGGTCCAGAGTTGTTATCCAAATGGATTGGTGAATCAGAACGAGGAATAAGAGAGATATTTCGAAGAGCAAGACAGTCATCACCATGTGTCATATTTTTCGATGAGATTGATTCCATTGCACCAATTAGAGGAATGGGTGAGAGCGCTACTACAGAAAAAGTTGTCAGTCAGCTACTAACTGAAATGGATGGAATCACATCACTTAATGGTGTGGTGGTAATTGCTGCAACAAATAGAGCAGACATGATTGATTCTGCATTGCTTCGACCAGGCAGATTTGACAAAATTATTCTAGTTCCAATTCCAGACAAGGAAGGAAGATTGAAGATATTGGAGATAAGCTCTGCGGATATTCCAATTGAAAGAGAAATGGGCACGCCAAATGGATTGAATCCTGATTATGTTGACTTGGCAAAGATTGCAGAGATAACTGATGGCATGAGTGGAGCCGATGTTGCATCTATTGCAAATACTGCAGCATCAATTGTATTGCATAACTTTGTGGAAAAATATCCTGATCCAAAAGATGCAGAAAAACAAGTTGAAGCTGCAAAGGTGAAGATGCGAGACTTTGAAGAAGCAGTAAAGAAAGTCAAGATCCAAAAAGAACTAAAGATTGGACAAAAAGTAACTGTCTCACACTTTAGATAATTTTCTTACAAAAAATTATAATTTTCTCCGACACCTAGTGAGAATAGAGAAAAGTAGTAAGAGGCTTGAAAAAGATGTTCATTTTTGATCTCATGCTATTAGATCTAGTTAGTATGAATTAAATCAAAACTTTTGTATACTTGTAAATGTGTTTTGATATGATTTGGGCTTTCATATTGAATTAGAAAAGTGGATTGTAGCGTATCTTGTAATCCATCCGCATTATACCATTAATACTGGGAGGATCATAAATCATGCACCGAGATCTTTAGTTATTCAGATAAGTTCCGATCAAGAATTATTCAGATTTTTGATGAATATGCAGACAAAGCGTATTATTAGAAAAGATGGTAGATATAATTTCAAATTAACAACACAGGGTAAATTGTATTTTCGTAAATTCATAGAACCATTATTTATCATTGCAAAAGATAAAAAACGTTATACGCAGATTATTAATGAAACTGAAGGTACACGAGAAACAAAAAATAGTTTTAAGAAATTACTCAATTCAATAAAAGATGAACTACCCGACGAGGCAGAAAAAATGCTTGTACAATCCTTGACAAAAGTAAGCATTGAAACAATTTTCTATTTAATTAGACTTGTAGTAACTACTCACGTAAGTTAAATTGATTGTATAATTTGGTTTTCACATCTAAAATTAACAATCAAAAATGATCCTTGAGAAGATGATGGTTCTGAAAAATGGATTCTTTATTAAGAAGAGGTATCGTACAGTGTAAAAATAGTAGTGAGTTTAACTAGATTCTAGTCTTCAGTCGGCTCAGACTTTGTCTTTTTGTCAGGAACCTGAATATCTAATAGTTCTCGCAATCCCTTGTACCTATTTCGTATAGTTACCTCAGTTACGCCGGCTGCTATTGCAATTACTTTTTGCGTTGTACTATCTCCGTGTATTGCACAGGATAAATACAACGCAGCCGCCGCAAGGCCCATCGGATCTTTTCCTGCAGAGATCTCTTTTTTATTTGCCTGCTCTAAAATTTTCAGTGCCTCTCGTTTTACTTTCTCACTAAGACCTGATTCACTTGCAATTCTTGACATGCATTTTATTGGATCTAATACTGGCATTGTCATGTCAAGTTCTTGTAATAATAATCTGTAACATCTGGATACGTCTTTCTTTTTTACATTGATTCTTTTTGCAACCTCGTTTAATGTTCTCGGAGTACCAGTCTCTCTGCAGGACAAATACAATGCAGCTGCAATTAACCCTGGGATGGATCTTCCCTTTGCAAGTCCTTTTTCTAATGCTTTTCTGTAAACATATGCAGTTTTTTCTACCACTGCATCTGATAATGCAAGTTTGTCTTTTAGTCTGCTAAGCTCACTGAATGCCTGTCTGCAATTTCTTTCAGTTGCTTCATGAACTTGACTTCGACTGTCCCATGTTCTAAGACGAGTAATTGTATTTTTCATTGATGCTGACAAGGGTTTTCCGGTAGAATCCTTGTTTGCCTGTCCAATTACTGTTGCAAGTCCCATGTCATGCATTGCAAGAGATGTTGGAACGCCAGTCCTTGCCCTATCTTCGAACTGTTCTTTTGAAAATGACTGTCTCTCAGGACCCAAATCATTTACAATCTCATTTACTACCAATCCACATCCTCCACAAAATCGCTCACCTGTGGTACCGTCTGTTAACATCTTGGCTTTACCACATCTAGCACACTTGGCATTCATCTCTGAGCTTTGTACTGTCATGAATAACACACATGTCCAGCTTTTATCAAATAATAACCCAGCTATTTACTCACAGCAATGAAATTTGTCTTGTTTTTTCTGGTCAGTCTAGGCGTAAAGGAATTCTGATGGTACTAGCCAAGTCTCTTGATAATCCAAATTCTTGTCAACTAGTAACATTCCAAGTTTGTATTTTTTTGCCATGTCTATGATCATATCAGAAAGTGTGCCTTTCTCTAGAATGTATGGCAATTCCTGAATGTCTGTAGCCACTAGTACTCTAGTACTTGGTATTTCTTTTTTTGTACCAAAAATGTCTTTTTGAACTTCAAGCATGACTTGTCGTGTAATTTCAGGATGAATCAAGACTGTGATGGTTCTTTTCTCTTTTCTTGCCACTAGATCAAATCTGTATTGAGGATCAAAATCATAGTGGGCTGAATCATGTTTTACATGCCACTGCATGTCCTTGAGATAGTCTGATACAATATCTTGAATCATGCCAATCTCAAGCAAGTCTCTTGCAAATTCTGCCTTTTTGTGTGCTCGTAGTAATGATTTAAAGTACTTGTCAACAATCTGTTTGGAATATCTTGACATTTTTTCCTTCACGAAAATTGAATTGAGAAGTAGTTTGTTCTCTTGATATGTACTAAATGGATCTTCTTCTCTATCTTCCATGATGATTTGATACATGTCTGGTAATTAATCGCTCGCCATGGCAGTACAGTTCTTATAAAATACTAGAAACACTAGTAGAATCAGAGATAAGGTATTAATCATAAAAGGTCAAATGAATAGTGTGGATTTTATCCAAAAGGGCGAGCCTGATGTATCAAAGCCGCTCTTGATTGCAGCCATGCAAGACATGGGTGATGTTGGAAGCATTGTTATCGATTTTATAAATTCAAATCTTAACACATCTGTATTTCGTGAAGTCCAACCCTCCTATCCTGCATATGTAATTGATAATGGTGGATATATTGACATTCCAGAAGAAAAGTGGGACTATCGATATGCAAAAGATATCATTGTATTTGGTGGAGGCTCTGGTCAACCCTCTTCTACAGAAGAGCTAAACGTATTGTGTCAAGATGTAATTGACGTTGCAAAAAAATATTCTGTACGTTTCATCTATACGCTTGGTGGATTTCATACAAAAAATCCAATTGAAGGCGAACCCAAAACATTTGTCACTACAACATCAAAGGATCTCACAGAACAGGTGAGAAAACTTGGAATCTTGACTACGCCAGAGGCTTCAATCATAACTGGATTTAATGGACTCATACTTGGATTTGCAAAGATGAATGGTATCCAAGGAATTGGATTGTATGCAGAGTTAAACCAGCCCAAGTTACCACAGTATCGATCTTCAAAGAGTATCATAAAGACACTTGAAAAGATGACTTATCGCAAGTTTGGTGATACTTCAGAGTTTGATTCCATGGCAAAAGATGTCGAGTCTCACAGTCATGGAAAACGCTTTGATCCTGATCAAAGCTACTCTATCTGATCTAATAAAATAAGAAAAATTAAACTGGTTTGTATCTTACAGACGAATTGGTACAAATCTTGTAACTGCAACTATAGATACAATGGATGCTGCTAGAACGATGGCAGCTACTGGTCCAAACTCTGGTACTACTGTCGTTCCAACTAGGGAAACATTTTCAGAGAGTGGGGTGATTGGTATTGATACAATTGTGTCTGTTGCCTCGTTAGTTGTAGTATAGTTTGTTATTATCTGACCGTCAACGAAAACTCCGATGAATCCATTGATAAGTCCGGTTGGAAGTTTTAGAACTAGATGACTATTTGTGTCAGCCTTGCCTACAAGAACAAAACTAACAGATTTGTCTTTTACACTAACTGATGAGCTGACGATATTTTTCACAGATGAATATGGTACGTCAAATGTAGTTGCACCATCCCCTGCATCCTTTCCAACACCTGGAAAAGTCTTGTCAAACTCTACTTGGGCAAAGGACGATGTTGCCATTGGAGCAAGCAAAATTATGATTGCTGCGACAATTACTATCTTGAGCATTGATTCAGGCTTGCTATCTTTGCTAGTTAACGGACTGGGCTAATTTTTTTTACGAAACCGCGAATTTCTTTGAAGCTTCAAGCAGGTTTTTGACATCTGACTCTGAATGCACATAAGACATGGCACCTAGTTTTCCTGGCAGGAAGAATATTCCATTCTTTGCAATCAACTCAAAATGATATTTTTTGAGTGTTTCAATATCACATTTGGATGCTTCTTCTGCATTTGTAACCTGGGTAACTCCATTTGCAAGAAAATGTGGCATAAAAAGAGAACCTATGCCAGTAATTACTGCTTTATCCTGAAATGTTTTTGCAAGACCTACTCGTACCTCTTCTCCCAATCTTCCAATTTTTTTATACACTGGGCCAGAATTTTTCTTTAAAAATTTCAGCATTGTTCTTCCAGATGTCATTGTCATTGGATTTGCAGAAAAAGTTCCGCCTCCTATGTATGATCTGTCTAGTCTCTTGTTTGTACTAGTATCTGTAATTTTCATGACCTCTTCTTTTCCACAAATTACTCCTATCGGAAATCCTCCACCAACAATTTTTCCTAATGTTACAATATCTGGATCAAGTCCCATTGTACCATAAAGACATCCAAACCTAAATCTGAATCCTGTAACAATTTCATCTAAAATATACAGCGCGTTTACACGACGGATAAATTCCTGTATTCCAACCAAATATTCTCTAGTTGCTGGAATACATCCTGCACCGCCAAGCACTGGTTCTATGATGACACCTGCAAGATCATTTTTCACAGACTCTAAAATTGAAATGGATTTTTCTAAATTATTGTATGGGATTGAAACAACATGTGTTTCATCTGTGAGCCCTGCACTCTCGGGTTGATCAAATGGATAATTGACTGATTTTAACAAGTCAGTGGTATATCCATGCCAACCTCCATCAATTTTTACAATTATTTTTTTTCCAGTCTTTGCTCTTGCAATTCTTGTTGCATACATGGTAGCTTCAGTACCTGTGGAAACATAACGAATTTTTTCTGCAACTGGAACTGCCTTTTGTATCACTTCTGAGAATTCAATAGTATTTTCATTTACTGTTCCATGCATCCAACAATTGTTTACCTGTTTTTTGACTTTATCCGCAATTTTTGGAACAGCATGTCCCAAAATCAAACTCCAGTGACCCATCCAGTAATCTGTGTACTTGTTACCGTCAACATCTATGAGATATTTACCTCTTGCAGACTTGGTTACAAATGGATATGGCTCAAAAAATCGTATGTTGTGTGATACACCATTGATGTGGAGTTTTTTTGATCGCTCAAATAACTTGGCAGATTTTTTTGTATGTTTTTTGTAAGTATCCAAAGCAGAAGACAATTGAACTCAACTACGCGTTTGTTTAATATTAGTGATCGGAAAAATCTTGTAAAAAAAGCAAGATTTGTGCATGGTTTATATTATTTCTCTTTGATCCCATTTTTGCATACGTAACAGCAAGGCGGCGCTTGTGATGATGTTTGGTAGTATACCAGTTTGTGATTCACAGGCCTCCAGTTACGCATACAACATGTGGGTTTGATCTTGAAGATCTTATCCGAAGTTTGAAGAAAGTGTGTGCAATCCACCAATTTCCAATAAAAGAATTACGTCTTACTTCGACGCGTACTGAAATATGTACGAACAAAACGAATCCGGTTGATCCTGCCGGACCTGACTGCTATCGGATTGGTACTAAGCCATGCGAGTCATTGTAGCAATACAAGGCGGACGGCTCAGTAACACGTAGTCAACCTAACTCGTGGACGTGGATAACCTCGGGAAACTGAGAATAAACCACGATAGATCATAGTGCCTGGAATGGCTTATGGTCCAAACAGTTTACTGCCATGGGATGGGACTGCGGCCTATCAGCTTGTTGGTGAGGTAATGGCCCACCAAGGCGATTACAGGTACGGGCTCTGAGAGGAGAAGCCCGGAGATGGGTACTGAGACACGGACCCAGGCCCTATGGGGCGCAGCAGGCGAGAAACCTTAGCAATGTGCGAAAGCACGACTGGGTCAGTCCGAGTGATTCCTGATAAAGGAGTCTTTTGCTTGTCCTAAAAGCACAGGTGAATAAGGGGTGGGCAAGTCTGGTGTCAGCCGCCGCGGTAATACCAGCACCTCGAGTGGTCAGGACGTTTATTGGGCCTAAAGCATCCGTAGCCGGCTTTGCAAGTCTTCGGTTAAATCCACCTGCTCAACAGATGGGCCGCTGGAGATACTACAGAGCTAGGGAGTGGGAGAGGCAGACGGTATTCAGTGGGTAGGGGTAAAATCCTCTGATCCATTGAGGACCACCAGTGGCGAAGGCGGTCTGCCAGAACACGTTCGACGGTGAGGGATGAAAGCTGGGGGAGCAAACCGGATTAGATACCCGGGTAGTCCCAGCTGTAAACGATGCAAACTCGGTGATGCATTGGCTTATGGCCAATGCAGTGCCGCAGGGAAGCCGTTAAGTTTGCCGCCTGGGAAGTACGGACGCAAGTCTGAAACTTAAAGGAATTGGCGGGGGAGCACCACAAGGGGTGAAGCCTGCGGTTCAATTGGAGTCAACGCCAGGAATCTTACCCGGGGAGACAGCAGAATGAAGGTCAAGCTGAAGACTTTACCAGACAAGCTGAGAGGAGGTGCATGGCCGTCGCCAGCTCGTGCCGTGAGGTGTCCTGTTAAGTCAGGTAACGAGCGAGATCCCTGCCCTTAGTTGCTGCAGTTACTCTCAGGAGTAGCTGGGCTAACTAAGGGGACCGCCACTGCTGAAGTGGAGGAAGGAGGGGGCCACGGCAGGTCAGTATGCCCCGAAACCCTGGGGCTACACGCGGGCTGCAATGATAGAGACAACGGGTTCCGAACTCGAAAGAGGGAGGCAATCCTTAAACTCTATCTCAGTTATGATTGAGGGCTGCAACTCGCCCTCATGAATATGGAATCCCTAGTAACCGCGCGTCATAACCGCGCAGTGAATACGTCCCTGCTCCTTGCACACACCGCCCGTCGCTTCATTGAAGTTGGGTTTGTGCGAGGTGACGCCTAATTGACGTCATCGAACACGAGTTTAGCAACAAGGGAGAAGTCGTAACAAGGTGACCGTAGGGGAACCTGCGGTCGGATCACCTCCTTAAACATAATTGGGTTGTGTGGATTGTCCACACTTTCTTCAAAAAAAAGATGCAACTAGACAAGAAATTGTTTAGTGAAGGACGTAGCTGGTACCCGTAACCTGGGACTAGTGATGATCGTCGTGTATAGTCGTGTAATATTATGACTGAATATGCTGATGTGCCGACGCCAATAGAGGGATGGCTTGGCTTGAGAAGAGATGAAGGACGTGGCAAGCTGCGATAAGCTTAGGGTAGGTGCAGGCGACCTATGATCCTGAGATGTCCGAATAGGAATCCGATGCGTTAAGCATACTCAATTACAATGGTAGTTGAGATCGAACCGTGGGAAGTGAAGCATCTGAGTACCACGTGGAAAAGAAATCAACAGAGATTTCCCAAGTAGCGGCGAGCGAAAAGGAAATAGCCCAAACTGAATCTGCTATGGTAACATGGTAGAGATGTGGTGTTGTTATGGTATTACGATCCTCAAATCAGAGCTTAAGTGGCCTGGAAAGGCCTGGCAAAGAAGGTGATACCCCCGTGAGCGATGGAAGAGAGGATCTTACTATGACTCGAGTAGTTGTCCTTGGTAGTGGGCAATGAATATAGGTGAAAGTAGCATCTAAGGCTAAATATTTCTCAAGACCGATAGCGGAGTAGTACCGCGAGGGAAAGCTGAAAAGTACCCCGGAAGGGGGGTGAAAAGTGCCTGAAATCTATTGGTTACAGACGTGCACGGCATGAAAGGAGTTTTTGTCAGATTAGAGGTTCTAGCAATAGAGCTGAAGGTCTGGCGTTCATAGCTCCAGTGTCGTGCGTTCCGTCTAGAAACACGGGCCAGGGAGCTTACTGTTATGGCGAGCCTAAATCTTGAAAGATGGAGGCGAAGGGAAACCAAGTTCCCGCAGTGAATAACGAGGGGAAGCGTGTGAAAGTGCGTAGAGTCATAGCGGTAAGGCTAGAAACCAGACGATCTATCCCTGAACAAGACGAAGTTGGGCGAAAGCCTGATGGAGGTCTGAAGCAGTTCTAACGTGCAATTTGTTTGTCTGATTTGGGGATAGGGGTCAAAAACCAATCTAGTCTGGTGATCGCTAGTTCCTAACGAAGTGTATCGCAGTACAGCCTTTGTGGAGACAGCGTGTCCTGTAGAGCACCGATAGGGCATGTCGGGAGAGAAATCTTTCGCTGCCCATTCAAACTCCGAAGGGATGTGCGTCTAAGAAGCAAAGAGACGGATTTACGTGGCGTAAGGCTCGTAATCAAGAGGGGGACAACCCAGACTGAAGTTAAGGTCCCCAAGTTTTTGCTAAGTGTCAAACTGAAGGGCGTATTTAAGCCAAGACAGCAGGAAGGTAAGCTCAGAAGCAGCTATCCTTTAAAAAGTGCGTAACAGCTTACCTGCCGAGCTTGGATGCCCCAAAAATGGACGGGGCTAAAGCAAAGCACCGATACTTCAGATTGTTGCCATATGGCAACACATGGTAGTTAGGCGTAGGGATTGGGTCGAAGCAGGGTCGTGAGGTCCTGTGGACCGATTCCTATTGCAGATCCTGGCGGCAGTAACAGCATAGTGGAGTGAGAATCTCCACCATCGTAAGCGTAAGGGTTTCCCGGCAATGCGTCGTCAGCCGGGAGTTAGTCGATCCTAAGATCAACCTCAACAGAGTTGATCGAACGGGAAACTTGTTAATATTCAAGTACCTTATAGGTGCGTTATAATCTAGCATACGCTTTCGGATAGGGCTTGCAGAACCATCGTTCTGTCTAAGTATTCAAGGGTTGGGGAGTGTCGCAATGACGAGAACCAATCCGAGATGCAAATGGCTTGGCGTTAGCTGAGTTTGCTCGAGTCCAAGAGACCATGAAAAAATGCGTAGTGAGCGTCTTATAATGATCGTACCGAGATCCGACACAGGTGCGCTGGATGAGAAGTCTAAGATGTATCGGGTATACCGTAGGCGAGGGAACTCGGCAAAATAGTCCTGTACCTTTGGTATAAGGGATGCCTGCAGCGGTAATGTAGAATTGCCGTCGCAGGTCGCAGTGACAAGGGGGTCCCGACTGTTTAATAAAAACACAGGTGACTGCTAGTCCGAAAGGATGCGTATAGTCACTGAATCCTGGCCAGTGCAGGTACCTAAAACTTGGGTTCAACTGAGCTAAGGGCCTGTAAACGCCGGGAGTAACTCTGACTCTCTTAAGGTAGCCAAATGCCTTGTCGGGTAAGTTCCGACGTGCATGAATGGAACAACGAGGGCCCCGCTGTCCCCGCCTACAACCCGGTGAAGCCACATAAGCTGGACGAACAGTCCAGCATCTTCCATCGGGGAGAGAAGACCCCGTGGAGTTTTACTGCAGCTTGTGCTTGCGGTATGGTGGAAATTGCATAGAGTAACTGGTAGCCATGCTAATGCCTTTTCGGGGGCATTGGAAGCAAAAGTGTAACACCAGTCATTTTCCTTCGTACTGCTTACCCCATTGATTTGGGGGACAGGTGCAGGTGGGCAGTTCGGCTGGGGCGGCACCCCTTCGAAAAGATATCGAAGGGGCCCAAAGTTCAGTTCAAACGGGTCAGAAATCCGTTGAAGAGGGCAAGGCCACAAACTGGACTGACTGGATCTCCAAACGCACGGGATTCAGAGAAGAAATTCGGGCCTAGCGATCCATGACGTCCCCACTATTGGGGGCTCGTGGTGACAGAAAAATTACCCCAGGGATAACAGGCTCGTCGCGGGCGAGAGCTCCTATCGACCCCGCGGTTTGGTACCTCGATGTCGGCTTTTCCCATCCTGGCCCTGCAGCAGGGGCCAAGGGTGAGGCTGCTCGCCTATTAAAGGGGAACATGAGCTGGGTTTAGACCGTCGTGAGACAGGTCGGACTCTGCCTGATGGAAGCGTGGATACTTGAGGGGAAGTTGCTCCGAGTACGAGAGGAACAGAGCAGCGTGGCCTCTGGTTTAACGGTTGTCTGATAAGGCAAGCCGTGCAGCTAAGCCATTTAGGCTAACTCCTGAAAGCATCTAAGGAGGAAACCTATCCTGAGAAAAGGTATCCGGTCGTAAGACAAAGGGTGGCAGCAGAAGACTGCTTTGATAGAACAGCAGTGTATGCCCCAAGGTTCGCCGAGGGGCGAGCTGGCTGTTACTAACAACCCAATACATCAGTCAGTCATAATACATAGAGACTATACACGACAAAATCATACGTCATATCTTTTAATTTTCTACACTCTTATTCGAAAAATCATAGTCAGTGTAAACTATAGAGCGATCTTTTTTTATTACGGGTTCTAATAATATAGTAAGGAAATTGAGTAGCGTAGAAAAAGTCCAGATACACTGTGACTGTGGTATTTGTGGACATTATACAGAACAGGAATGCATTGAAAAGGAATGCAAATGCTGTCTTAACTTTCATGTAAGGTCTGGACCAAGATCTAATTCACATGGAAAAAGGAACTAGAATTTGGTATTTTTAATCTAATGTGAACTATATATGCATAACAAATAATTCCTACGCAAAATATTTTATCTTTGAAATCCTGTTTTGATGTCGTGAATGGTATAGATTCAGGCTGGACATATTATGGAAGAAGCAGACATCTAACAGGCAAGAGTCATTTTTTGCTGTCACAAACAACTCAATCAATTTGTCATCTGTACACATTTACTGCTGATGATATAAAGCACATCAAAATAACTGACATGAGTAATCTATTCAAGAGTCAACTGTGTAAGCGATGTCTTGATGTTTTAGCTACTAGGGCCATGTCTCACTAGAATAATTTGTATAATGTTTTTTATATCATCATCTTTTAATTTGGTTTGATACTGTGTATTTGCAGGAAAATGTCTTCTGGTACCATAACTCCATTTCTTGATGCAAAATATATCAATCTTGAAACATACAGAAGTAATGATCAATCTGTAAAAACTCCTGTCTGGTTTGTAATTGATAATGGAATAATCTATGTTACAACACCATCTACTACTGGCAAAGTCAAGCGCATAAATTCAAACAAACATGTTCGTATTGTTCCATCTGATATGAAAGGAAATCCAAAAGGAGAATGGATTAATGCAACTGCATATTTTGCAAACGAATCTGAATCAATACTAGCAATCAAACTTCGCAAGAAAAAATATGGTCTTATGGCAAAATTGATAGGACTTGCAGTATACCGAAAGGGTACGCCTACAATCATTGGCATTAAGGTCTAGTTTGATTTTATATGTTGGAATTTGATACTAGAGTTTTTCAAATAAACCGAGCTAGTTCTTTAATAATTTAAAGAGAATCTAGTATCAAATGATGGTAATACCAAAAGACAGTCAATCAGAACTTGAAAGAAAAAAGAATCTAATTGATACTCTATACCATCATTCTGACTTGTCAGTTGAATCAATATCTTACCAGGCAGATATGAGCATAAAACAAGTTCAGGGCATTATAGATAAAATAAGAAAAAAAGAGGCACTCGAGGTTCTAGTAGAACACAGCAAAACACCTGTAGAGAAGATAATGACAAAGGTAGTTGTCAGCCTGGAATCTAGCAAGACAATCTACGATGCATCTGTTCTCATGGCAAAACGAAAGGTAGGATCTCTTGTTGTCACATCTAAAGGAAAACCATTTGGTATTATCACAAAGGGCGATCTTGTAAAAGGCATCAGTACTGGGGCATCATTCAAGAATGTAACATTGGAAGAGTTTGCCACAAGACCCTTGATTTATGCATCATCCAGCCAGACAATTGAACAAGTTGCAGACCTTATGATAAAAAACAAGATAAGAAAACTTCCTGTGATACAACAAGGCAAAATAGTTGGAATTGTAACTGTTACAGATCTTGCACTGTTTCTCTCACCTACCAGACGGCCTGGCTTGACTGACTCGATATTTCATGTTATTACAAGAGAGAATGCTAGAAAAAAATAGCTGTCTAATTCTGATGTGCTTGAAATTACTCTAGCGGAATGAATTCTACGAGATTATCAACTTTAGAAATGCTGCAAAAACAGGATTTATTTGAGATTGGTCTGACATTGTTTGTTTTGTTACGGGATTAGAGTTGATGGGTGCACCCATGGTCAATGTTGCAGTTGAAAATTCTATTGGAACAGTATATGATCTGTCATTGTAATTGACTGTGAATGACTTGTCTCTTGGCGCATTATCTAGAGTTACAATTTCTGCCATGCCGTTTGCGTCATAATCTCCAAATATTCCTACATTTGGCTGGATCTCTAGAACCGTAAGTGGTATGGAAAACTCATTGATTGATAAAGTCCTATAGAATCCATCACTGCTTTTTGTTATTTTCTGTATTCCGTTTGGATTCAATGTGGCTACTGCTACTCCCTGCGGTTCTGGATTTTGAGTTAATCTACCGTTGTGATTGAACATCATTGCAGTCAAGTTGCCATTTAGGTTCTGCATCGCAATAGTACCATCCGCATCCTCATTTCCGCTTCTATCAAATGCTTGATAATATACCGTATTGTTTGTCATTGATGTTCCCCATGTCCACGAATCCTCCTCAGTTGGATCAATATTGAGTTGAGGATCAATCAAGTCTCCATGCACATGTGCACCTTGTGGCCAAGTTTGTCTATTGCTAACAATTCCAATTAGATTCGAAGGAATTCTATCAAAATTGAGTTCAACAGATTGAATTCCAGTGCCTCCTGCATTGTATTGAATTGTAACTTTTGTTGTAGTTCCAAAATCGTATAGCTGAATTATTGGCCATGCATCGATAAGGGCTTGATTGTTTGATTGTTGTGCTATCTGACCTACTCTCGGAGTATTCGTATTCAGTGTTTTATTTTCTCTGACTACATGATTCAATAAATTGGATGATGCACCTGTGATGCTAACTACTGAATGATCAACAACTCCAGTGCATGTTGCAGATATTGTAGTCTGTGGACTCTGACTTCCATCTGCTGATCCAGGTGCACTCCTTGCTATTGCAATTCCGTTTGTCTGTGAAAACTCTACACCTGTTGCTATTATGGCACTTGTTGGGGAGCAGAATTTTCCAAAATCAAGGCCTTTGCCAGAAGTGCCTGTCTGTGTAGAATCTGCAATTTGGGCTTGTTTACTATCTGCAAAATATGCATACCAGTTTCCATCAGTTGCTTGAGCCATTCGTAATTTTTTTCCGTTAACTGTGACATCTGGTTCACCATATGCTTGGTCTAATCTGTCTATATTGGGATCCATTATGATTACTTGAATTACTTGTGGACCAGCAAAATAGTTTTGAAAAAATGAATTTTCTGCAGATACAAAGAGATTTGAATTAGATGAAACGTGTTGCGTAGGTTCGTATTGTGGAAGTAGTGGCTCTATTGCGTTTGCCTGTACCGGTATATTCTCTAAGCATAGTATGGTCAGCAAGAACAGTGTAATTGATAGCTTGTACTCATATGACATGTGATTACAAAATTTCTTTAATATTGCCATTTAATCAAACCCTTGTGGTATGACGGATACTCGAATTTGTTTAGTTTTAACTATTTCCATGTGTAAAAATATCCGGGATATGTTTGAATGAAATTCATACTGTGATATCTTGGTGAGACAGAACAATATTTGTCTAATAAAGTGGTGTGTTATATCAAAGTGTTTTTGTGTACGGTATACCATAATTGATAATAATCTTGTCAGTCTAGTCATCGTGGACAATAAATGCAAAAAACGAAGAATAATAACTTGAGCAACAACTATGTTTTAGGTAGTACCTCTGATGAAATTCAACGACTCAAGATCCAGTCTGCTCTATTTGAATCTCTGACTAGGGACTCTTTACTAAAAGGAGGAATCAAAAAAGGGATGAAGTGCTGTGATGTTGGATGCGGCCCTGGGGAAGTCACGCGAATGATGGGTGATATGGTTGGAACCAGCGGAAAAGTGATGGGATTTGACATTAACGAAAATTATATCAAATATTGTAAGGAGTCTACCAAACAAAAAAATGTTTCATATGTATGCGATAATATCATCACATCTAAAAATTTGCCAGCTGAAACTTTTGATATTGTATATTCTAGATTCATGTTCGTACATCTGAGTAATCCTATCAATGCCTTACAACACATGGTTAGGCTTGCAAAAAAAGGTGGCACCGTTATAGTCCAAGAACTTGATCATGCTCCAGATTCTTGGTTGTCATATCCAAAACGAAAGAGTGTTAACACCTTGAGAAAAATGTATGTGAAGCTTGTAAAACACGCTGGTGGAGATCCTTATTCTGGCAGAAAACTGTACAAAATGTTCGTTAATCAGCATCTTGATAGTGCTATAGAGTCGTATTCTCCTTGTCTTGTGATGGGCCGTGAACCTTTCAACTCTCTTGGTTGGAAAATTGCTCAGAGTTTGAAACCACAAATTCTCTCTCTTGGTCTGATGGGGAAAAAAGAATTTGATGACATGGTAATTGATCTCAAGGATATGTCACAAGATAGATACAGCTTTGTACTTTATGCACGACTTTTTAGTGTAATGGGAAAAAAACAGTCCAAGTAATATGACATTGCTAGAAACAAGTAATGGAAAAATTAACATAATAAAATATTCTTCGCCAACACCCTCTGATAAAATAGTATTGTGTATACACGGATTTTGTTGTGATGCAAGGATATTTGATTATCTTGGTAAGACTTTGTCAAATGATGGATTTGATGTATACAGTATTGATCTGCCCGGTCATGGAAAATCATATGGAGAAAAAGGAGATTTGGACTTTGATAAATGTCTAGAATCCATACATGAAGTGGTTACAAGATTAAAAGGTACCTCGAAACTATTCATTTTAGCTCATAGCATGGGATGTACACATGCTCTTTGGTATGCACACACTTTTAAAAAATCAATTGATGGGTTAATTTTATTTGCACCCTATGTGAGAATGTCTAGCATAAAGAAAAGAAGTGAGGTTGAACCGAGTAATACTCGTTTTCTATATTTTCTATTACGTAAATTATTAACTCCTGGAACTAGAATTTTGGCAACGAAAGAACTGCCCAACTTTTTGAAAATTGGTGGTTCAGAAATTGAACAAATGTTAAATGACAAATCTCTTAATTTTTATTATACGTACAGGTACGTTGTAAATGTTCTAGCACTCCGCAATACTAAGATCTCTGCTTTGTCTGATGTTGATGTGCCCTTGTTGATCCTTCATGGTAAAAACGATAGAAATGTTTTCTCTGAAGTAGGTGTACAGTTCTGTGATCTAGTAAAAAGTACTGATAAAAAAATAAATATCTTGGACTGTGATCACTGGTTTAATCATTGCATGTTCTATAGCCAAGATGACAATCGATATTCTGAAGAGTCTAGAAAGCAAATAACCAATTTGGTGAAAGACTGGTTATCATCGCATTGATTTTATATGTGATCTCAAATTTATCAAAAATAGAATTCAAAAATTATTTGATGGACTTGTATATTTTAGGAAAATGAATTTTTGTCATGTTTGATTCAAACATAAAATTTTTGTTTGTTATGTTCTATCTGATGTATTTTATTTGCATTGTGTGGAGTTTTATGCCACCGTTTGTGGTAATTTGGTGATGTAGATTTTCAATCTATAAAAATTTACATAATTTCATATAATTATGATATATTTTTCATCTTTTGTGATAAAATATCCAAAAAGTTATAATCTAGAATGTATTTATCCAAATATGGAGAATATATGTCGATTTGTTGCTGTAAAATGTGAACATTTGATGATGTGATATGGCTCTAGTGCATAGGCAAATTGAATTTGATTTGGGACTGAAAATGCTGACACAATGTCGCATGTCTCTTTCTATCGTGAAATCAAGAACTCTTGTCTATGTTTTTGTTCTTGCTGCACTAGGTACTTTTTTTGTTGAATCTGGAACAAAAATTCCTGATCTTTTTGTACTTGCACGATTATCTATGTCAGTATACTTTCTTGCATTGGCAACTTATTTGTATAATGATTTGACTGATTATGGTGTTGATGAAGTAAATAACCGACATACCGTTAGTTCGAAAAGATCTTCTTATCTGCAAACTCTGTATCATACAATAGGTTTCTTTGCAGTTTCGATTTTACTAGCATTTTCAATAAACGCACAAACTGGATTTATTTCTCTAGGTTTTCTTGCATTGGCAATTTTATATTCGCATCCTAAAACTCATCTAAAAGATAGATTTGTGTGGAAAACTGTAACAACTGCTGCTGGGGGAAGTCTTGCTGCCTTGATGGGTTGTTTTGCATCTGATGCCTTCTCTTATCTTGGAATTATTTCATCATTGATCTCATTCATGTTTTGGTTTACCTTGGGTCCATTAGGTGATGTTAGTGATATCAATGGAGATAAAGCAAATGGTAGACGTACATTTCCAATAGTTCTTGGTATTGATAACACATTTCGTATAATGCACATTGTTATAATTTCTATAATGTCATTAATAGTTACAATCTATTGTTTGAATAAAATAAATACACTTGGTTTGATTCTAAGCATCAGCGCTTGTCTCTTTGTATCATATACCATAATCCGGGTTTCAAAAAACTATCAAAAGAAAGAAATTATCAAACAAACTAGGACCACTCTTCGATATAGCTTGTTTTTAATTCAAATCATGTTTGTCTTAGGATTTATCTTGAACAATATGTTATTTTCTGCATAAAATCTTGTTTTAGGATGTTTTTGTTACTAGTTGTGGCGGATTATCCTTTGCTTTTGACCATAATGTGTCAAAGAGTTTGTGGAATTGATTCACCATCTGCTCGTCAGTTGCAAAAACTGCCATCTTGAATTTGTTTGGACTATAACCGTCTATGATTTCTAATCCCACATGCTTGTTATCTACAATCAAAACACAAAATGGAACTTCAACATATTTACGTTGCATTGGTGTCGGATAGTATGGATTTGAAACTACCTCTATTCTCTCTTTGAGATTTCTATCATTTGATTTTATTGGTCCAGCTTTTTCGAAGAAACCTCGTACCAAGTTTGCATCTGCTAATACCTTGACAATTACTCCTTGATTTGCTTTCTTTATCATTGTGTTTATTATGATGTCGTTAGTAAATCTTGAAATTAAGATAATTTCTTTTTCTGCAAATTCCATAATTTCTAAAACCTTTGTAACCATATCTTCCATAGACCATGTTACCATTGAAATTTTTGTGGCGGATTCTTGGAAATCAGAGCTTATCTGTGGTTGTACTTTTGCCATAAATTCCATGATGTCGCTATCGTTGAATTTCGAATCTGCTTTTAGAACATCTACCATCTGCAAGTATTTTGAATTTTTGATTTGGTTTGTTAATCCTATGATGTGCTTTTGATAAACTATTTTACCAAATGCTGTTTGCATGTATGATTCATTTTGTTTAGTAACTAATCCCAAATCAACTAGTTGTTTTAATCTAGTATAGTATTGTTTTTTGGTAAGGCCTATTTTTGTAGGTGTATCAAGTTCCGACTTGATTCCTTCATTTGCCATGAGGAAAATTGTCAAAGCATCGTTCTTTGATAATACTGATAACACTTCGGTTAATTGTGCTAAAAGTTTGGAACTATCACTTGAGGTCAAAGCAGAACCTAAATTTTCTCCCATTTGTTTTTCAGTAATGGTCTTCATGGATTTCTATGTACTAAACACCGTGAGGGCTTTATATCAATTTTGGTGAATTTCATGTATGTTTTCCCATTAAATGCTTGTAAAATGTTTGATCGGTGTGTAAAACCATGTGATTCTAATTTGATTCTCTATAAAAAGAGAAGTTTGATATAAAAATACCTTAAATAGGCATTGTAACCTTTGAAGCAAGTGGAAAGCAATAGGCGTTTAAAGACTGTACTAGTAATAGATGATAATCCTGATGTTTTATCACTTTTTGTAGAACTCTTAGAGTTGAAAAAATTTCAAGTTGTAGGGACAGGACGCAATGGCAAAGAAGCCGTAGCGCAATTTGAAAAACTAAAGCCAGACATTACATTTCTAGATGTAGTTATGCCAAATACTGATGGCCTCTATGCATTAGATCTTATTCGAGAAATTAATCCAGAGGCAGTGGTGGTAATGATTACAACAGATCTCTCCCAGGATACTGCCAAACGACTAGAAGATCTCAAGGCTACTGCTGTAATTTACAAACCGTTTGATATCAATGACTTGGTAAAAGTTGTGGATGAAATTGAATCTGACGTAAAATCTGGCAAAGTCAGATTTTTCAACTAAGCAGTATGTAGAGTTTGCAACCTGAATAAAATCTGACAGTTGCGATATCTCCTAATCTCTTTTCCAAATTTGGGAAAAACTTGGTTCTGATCTTGTTGTCTCTTGACCTTTGGTCTAATGTAGTTAGTAGTAAGTTTTAAAAATCGTGAATTATTTTATTCAAAAGGGGAGCATTTGAGTTCTGACTTGTCACTTGATGAAATGTGGGAAAAAATAGAAGCATATGGTATAGACAGAAAATTGCTCGAGGCTACACATCCTAGCAATGAATTACTATTCCAATTGTACACTGCAGTAATTCGAGTCAATGAAAAAGTATCTACCATAAACAATGATGCAAAAACCCTGCTGGAATCTTAAATTTAGTTTTAATATATGAAATTCCAGTCATGATTACTGGGAATTGTCTTGTTTTTCAAGTTCAGAACAGAGTTTTTTATAATCACTGATAGTCTCGTTGGCAAGTAGAAATGTCTTATCGATGGTTTCCTGAGCCATTTCAAACCTCATTGTCTTTTCTACTAGGTATGAAGGATCCTTTGGGTCAAGACCTGTATCTTCCCAAATTCTTTCTACTTCCTCTATCTGTTTCTGCAATTTGGCTTCATTTTTGCCTATTTTCTCCTTTATTTTTTTGACTAGAATGTCGTCTGTCATCTTATTTCTCTATGTGGTGGGTATGTGATACTCGGTTAAAAATCAGTTATTTTGATGCCCTGGGGTTTCCTTCCCGGGTTGTCAAATATTTGACCAAGCCTAGTAAAATTAGTGAATCTTTTCTTTAAATAGAAACTTGGCAAATTACCAAAATGCCGTATGAAGAGGTCTATTTTCAAAGACTAAGAGAAGAAAATCCTGAAGAATACCACAAAGTTACCATAATTAAAATAAAATCAACATAATGGTGCATACAGGATTTTTCTTGTATTTCTTTGTAATATCGTATCTTCGCAGATTCTTAAATAATAAAACAAATTTGATATTTTAGATTCTTGTTATGGTGAATCAGAGACAGGTTTTACTACTGTGACATTTTGATCATCTGTCACTGTTACCATTTTTGTACCGTCTGGTGGGGAAAACATTTCTTTCTCACCTGAATTCAAAATTGGTAATGTGTCTGCCTTGGTTCCATAATCTATCTTGACATTTGTCAAAGGTGACGAGCCCGTGTTTTGTACATAAATGCGTACAGTATTTCCTACGCCCATGACCATGTCAGTTCTTGGTTCTACAGACAATGAATATTGTTCTGCTGCGGGATGGAATGCAAAAAGAACAATTACTGCAACAGCCACTGCAGCTCCTCCACCTATTACACCATAAATTATTGGCTTTACCATTTATTTCCAAACTAACGCCACTTTGAAGGTAATTTAAGGGATGTCTTTGTTTTTTGTTTCTGTATTGTTACGAGAATGTAAAATAGTTTTTTAGAAGACTCTTGTTTGATAAAAACAAGATGTTGTAATGATCTAACCACGTTTATCACATGTTTGCATTTTTGATAGTTTATCTACCTAGTTTAATATGATATAACCATGAAAGCCAAGTTCAAGACCACTTGTTCAGAGTGTAATGCACCTATCAAGTCTGGCGAAGAGATTGCAAAAAATCCTACAGGTAAATGGGTTCACAAGTATTGTACGGCTGAATCTGAAGAATTACCCTAACCGTATTACATAGTTCTTTTTAAAATGTAATCTGTTGCTTTTCTAGCATTCTCATCTGGGGGAAATTTTGTATTCAAAGTAAGGTGTTCTGCCTCGATGGGCTCACGAATTATTTTCATTTTTTGATATACTTCTACTGTTGCATCAGAATAGTCATTTTTGCGAGACTCTAGTCTTGACATGGCTAGATCTTCTTGGCAAATGCATTCAATTATATGAAATTGATTATCTGTCAATCCTAGTTTGTTTTTCACTTCTACTCTTGATTGTTCTCTGTTAAATGTAGCATCAAGAATGCAATTTGTTCCTGCATTAGTAAGATCTTTTGCAGCCGAAATCATGGCATCAAAAACTTCTCTTTGTTCTAATTGTGAATATGTCGGACTAGGAAATAATTCCTTTCTAATTTTATCTGTAGATAATACCTGACCGTTAACAAGTGGTGCTAGACTTTTTGCAAGTGTGGTCTTTCCAACTCCTGGAAGGCCCGTGATTATGATTAACAATTGTTTTTTCTTATATTGTATCTGTTTTTAGATATTTGCTATGGTATTCTTGAAAAAAAAATAAAATAAAAAATGGTTAACCCAAAGCTCTCGAATGTTTCTGGGTGTGTGGTCTCTCTCCTGAAAACTTTCTTCGCATGTGACCTGATGGTCTTGAATAAAGTAACTCCAAAAACCATGCTTCGTGTTCTATTTCCTCTCTTAGGATGTCTTTTGCAACATCATAAGTGGCAGGATCCTTTCCATGCGTCATCATGCAAACTTTGTTCCAGTTGACAATTGCACCTTGTTCTGCTTTGAGACATTTTTCCAAGATTGCCTTGGTGTCTATTGGGTTTGTTGGCAGCTGCAAAAATTCACAACCTGACATCTTGATGAAGTCTTGTGCTTCCAGTGGAAGTTTTCCGCCAAGCTCATAGATTCTAGATAAACAAGATTCAAAATGACTAAGGTCTTCTAATCTTGCATCTTCAATTATTCCCTTGAGTGCTTCTCCTTCCAATCCTACACAATGGGCTCTTAGATTTGTGAAGTAATAGTATGCCGTAAACTCTACTGATGCATTGTAAACTAGGGCCTTGATTAGCTCCTTTACATTTACACCATTTTGTTCTAGGACTTTTACTCCTACTACATTTGGTTCTTTAACCATGGCTGCGTTCAAGTTTGTTTGAAATATAAGCAAATCGATGAGGAGATCGCCAAGCTTTATATCATTAGTACACTGATGATTAGTGTTCTAAGCATGATTAGATATGATTTCGAAAATAGTATGGGTTTTGTAGTAAATGCTACTGCCAAGATATTTCAAAAGTCCTTTGATCTTGAGTTGAGAAAAAATGTAGGCGTTTCACTTAGTCAATGGCGTGTTGCTGGAGCACTTGTGATGCAGCCAGGTCTTACACAAAAGGAAATTGCTGACAAGGTGGGAATTGAAGGGGCTACACTTGTTCCAATAATTGACAAGATGGAAAAAGAAGGATTATTAAAAAGAAAACCAGACTCTGATGATAGGAGAGTTAACCGAATTTATCTTACCCAAAAAGCAGATTCTCTGTGGGAAGCGATGATAGAATGTGCACTTAGAATACGTAAATCTTCTTTGAAAAATATTTCTGAAAGTGATATCCAGACAACACTTGACACACTTCGTAAAATATCAAAGAACTTGGTCATATTCTCTGATCTTGACAAGACAATAATATCTGTGAAAAAAAGCAGGACGACATAGATTGAGTGTTTCAAGATCAAGTGATGGTATATCAGAAAAAATTTCTCCATCTGCATGGAAGACACTTGCAATTCTTAGTCTGATTGCTACAATGGTAATGTATGCTGAAACAATGTTAGTTCCTGCAATTCCTGATTTGATAAAAGACTTTCACATATCATATGGAATGTCATCATGGATTCTTACTGCATATCTTATTGCGGGTGCAATCATGACTCCAATTGCTGGGAAACTCTCTGACATTTACGGGAGAAAAAAAATACTTCTTGTTATTATGGGAGTGTATGCAGTTGGAGTGTCACTTGGAGGTTTTACCACCGACATTTACCAGATGCTTTCAGTTCGTATACTCCAGGGAATTGGCATGTCCATGTTTCCTATTGCATTTGGTATAATCAGGGAATTGTTCCCTAGGAGCAAAATGGCAATAGGACAAGGAGTGATAACGTCGATGTTTGCAACAGGAGCTATAATTGGCCTTGTTGCAGGAGGTCATTTGATTCAAACCTATGGCTGGAATGCAACATTTTTCTCAATAATACCTGTGGTGATTATATTGCTAGTGGTGATTGCGCGTTTTATACACGTAAACGAATCACATGTTCCAATTGGAAAAGAAAAAAACAATTCTAAAAATAAAATAGACATTCAAGGAGCAATCACGCTGACCATATCGATTAGTGCATTTTTGATGGCATTAACAATGGTAGAAAATGGCGATACGTCAAACTTGTTTTCAGTATTGGGTATTGCTACAATCGGTCTTGTCTACTTGATACTGTTTGGAATCATTGAAAAAAGATCAAGCTCGCCACTTGTAAGTGCCAAGATTCTTACAAACAAGATAATCTTACCATCAAATATCATGATAATGATTTTCGGCATGTCAATGTTTATGGTATTTCAGACAATTCCTGTTCTTGTTCGTAGTCCATCACCATTAGGGTTTGGAGAAAATCCCTTGATGACAAGTAACGTTACACTTCCATTTGCATTTGTATTGCTAATCTTTGGGCCAACATCGGGATTTATTGTATCAAAGCTCGGTTCTACAAAACCAATCATTGTTGGAAGTATAATCAGTACAATTGGGTTTGCAGATCTGTATCTTAATCACTCGACAGAACTGCTAGTTTCTATCAACCTTGCAATCTTGTCAACTGGATTATCACTTACAAATGTAGGTGCAATGAATGTGATAATGCTTGCAACACCCAAGCAAGACATGGGTGTATCACTTGGAATGAGTACTTTGATAAGGATAATTGGAGCCTCTTTGGGTCCTGCAATGGCTGCCATGTATATGCAGACTCACAAGACTACACTTGCAGGAATGTCAGGATCATTTCCTACTGCAGACTCGTACAATCTCATATTTCTTACTGCCACTTTGGTATCTGGCGTGTCAATAGCAATAGCATTTGCCTTGAGACGGCAACTTGGAAAATCAAATATTGCAGTGTGATGATGCTAGTAGTGAAATACTGTATCGCCGATGGTCTTTTTCCAGTCTGCCCTGATTCCTGCTTTGCCCTTTAATTTTTCAACATAATTAAACGCCGACAGACCTGCAGTTGCACCACCGGAACATGCAGCTACAATCTGTTTGTATGGTATGCTTGTTGCATCGCCTGCTGCAAATATTGCAGGATGTGATGTCTTGCCGTCTGGTGTTATTTCGATCTCACTTTTTGTATTTATCTTGACTAGGTGTTTTATGAAATCAAGATTAATTTTTGAGCCCATCTCTATGAATAGTCCATCAACATTTACAATTTTTTCTTGACCTGCATTATCTACAATGGTAATTGACTGGAGACTGTTTGCACCAGATAGTGCCTTGACAGATGATTGGGGAACAAGCTCAATGTTTTCTTTTTTTTCAATTGATGCAATCATTTCCTTGTCTCCTCCCAATGTGCCGCCCTTGTAGATCAAGTAAATTTTTGATGCCATTCTTGAAAGTAAGATGCCTGATTCTAAAAGATATGCACCAACACCAATGACTGCGGTTGTTCTTCCTTGATAAAAGGGGGCATCACACTTGGTGCAATAGTGTACTCCCTTGTTTACAAAATTGGATTCATTTTCTACTCCGAGATTATTTGGTACCTTACCTGGTGATAACACCAAAGCTTTTGTCTTGTATTCTGAACGGGTTGTCTTGATATTTAGACCTGATTCTGTCTCTTCCACTTGTTCTACTGTATCGTAAATCATCTCTCCTCCAAACATTAGGAATTGATTTTCAAGTGTTCTTGCTAAAAGTGGTCCACTTGACATTATTGTTCCAGGATAATTTTCTAGTTTTGGAATCAAATTTAGCTGTCCGCCCAAGTCCTTTGAAATTAATAGACATGAGACCTTTTGTCTTGCTACAAATATTCCTGCAGAAAGTCCTGCAGGTCCACCTCCTATTATGACTACTTCGTATTCTTGGGCCATTCTAGTTTACGGCAACAAGTGTGGTGATGTTGTTTATCCCGTCAATTTTATGTAAATCTACATCAATTGCTGTCTTGATCTCTTGCATATTGTTTGACTCTAAAACCACTAAAACATCGTATATTCCATAAATTGTTTTTACTGATTTTGCTATTGGGATTTTTTTCGCAGTCTCGATTATGTTCTTTTGTTGTTTATAATCGACATTTAGTAAGACAAATGCCTCGTTCACAGGCTAGTATGATTGTCATATCTTAAAAGGATTTTCTGGGAGGTGTCACGTAATGTTTTTTGCAGCAACTTTGTCTTTCAAGTCCTCTAACTCCTTTTTTGTGTTCTCAAACTCTTCCTTTGTTCTTGTCAATGCCACTTTGACTATCTCTAGTTCTTTCTTGGCATCTTCATATTTTGCATTTAGTGATGCAGCAACTGCTCCAGCGGCCTCTACAATTTTTCTAGTATCGCTTGCTCTTCCCACTGTTGAAAGTTCGGTCTCTATGAACTCTAACTCTTTTTTAGACAACATTATTTCTTTTTTCTTCATTTCATGCTGTTCCTTTAGAGATTCAATCTCTTTCTCTTCTTTTTCTTTTAGAGATGATATTTGTTCAAATTCTTGTTTTACTGTGTTTATACTAGATCTGATTGATTCAAGCTCTGTTACTGCAGCGTTTCTTTCATAATGTATTCTTGACAATTCTTCTTGTGCATCGTTTATCTGTCGTCTGATGTTTTCTGCCTCGGTTCTAGAATACTGTGATCTTACTAATTCTAATTCATCTTTTGCTGATTTTATCTGGTCTAGTATGGAATTTTGTTCTGTCTTGGTTGATTTGATTTCAGCTCTTGTTGATTCTACTTCTTCTTGTACTGTCTTTGCCTCTGATGATACTGCATCAAGTGCAGTCTTTGCTTTTTCCAATTCATGAGTGTATGATTCAAGTGTAATTGCTGCTTCCTCTATCTCTTTTCTAAGATCTCTGATTTCAGGTGATATGCGCTCTTCTCTTGGTGGTGATACCACTTCCTCTTGCTTGATGTCATCATTGGTTACTTGCTCTTTTTTTGCGCGTCCAAAAAGTCCCATGGAGTTAACTTGACGCAAGGTAAGAAAAGTATTCCTTTTACAAGTTAGGTTCGTTTTTTCAGAAATGCAAGATAAAACCCTAGTCCGCCAATGGCAAATCCTAGTATTATGAGTATCATGCCTCCAACTAGGTCTTTTGTATAGTATCTTGGAGCAAAAAAGAATATGAGTACCCCAATTGCAATCAGTATAACTCCGCTGCCCTTTGGTCTGTTGTGTTCACTGTGTGCCATGTCTTACAAATATTCAGAAATTACAGATGCTATCTTTTTTCTTCCAATGTCAATTACTAGAGGACCAATTTTTGGACCCCTGTCTGATGCAAGTATGATTTGGTATAGCATCTTGAACAAGTCCTTTGGTTGCATTCCCTTGTCTTTTGCAATCTGGTAAATGGTATTTTGCAGGTCTGTAGGTTCAGAGTCTTGTGATAAAATGCTTACCAGTTGAGAAAGCACTTGACGTGACATGTCGTCTAACTGGATTTCTACCTTTGTTGGAATATCATAATCGTCTGCATAATTTCCTGCAAGTGTGATTAGTTCTTCAACTTCTGGGCTTGACTCTTTTATGGTTCCATATTCGAGCAGTTTCTTTGTAACTAACGGGATCCTATTTTCTCGAAATATCTTGCAAAGCTGGATAAGTAGTCGATAGTTGACATATGGTCTTTGCACCTTGGATGGGTTTAACAAGTTGACATATTCGTAGAGTCCCTTTGATCTTATTACCTTGGTTTCATTGTCTAGTTTTATTTTTCCAAAATAGATATTCTCAAGTTCGTTGTATTCATCCATCAGTGCAGGTATGTCATCAATTCCTACTTCACGAGCGCCTGTTATTCTCTTGTAGAGTAAAAGCAAAATTGTCTTTGGTGTGCCATATCTAAGCCAGGCCTGGGATGTCAAGACATTTCCAAGTGATTTTGATATCTTTTTTCCTCCCTTGTCAAGAAACATTTCATATTTTACATGGGTTGGTGCAGGAAAGTTTAGTATATTTTCAGAAACCCAATCATTTACCTTGACTGAATCCATGATGTCTTTTCCATATGCCTCAAATCTGATGTCAAATGCACTCCATCTTGCTGCAAATTCTACCTTCCATGGCAGCTTGCCCAAGTCTTTTGTAATGTCTACAATACCTTCATGACCGCATCCTTTTACTGGTTTTGAGCCAATTGTTGCATCAGAACATCTGTACTTGATCTTTTTCTCATCTGCCATGTACTCATATGCAATTGCAGTGTACAGTCTTCCACAGTTTGCACAGACTGGGAAATATGGCACGACTTCTTGGTATTTTTCTTGTCCTACCATCTCGGCAATTTGTTCGCCAATCTTTTTGCTGTTGATTAAAATTGTATGAATCTGATCTTTTAGCAATCCATTTTTGTAAGTGTCCACACCGCGTTGAAACTTGTACTTGATTCCAAGCTTGTCAAGACCGTCAAGTAATATGCTGCTCATGTGCAATCCATAGGAATCATGGCACCCAAACGGATCTGGAATAAAAGAGACTGGTTTTCCAATGTGTTCTTTTAGGGATTCTGGTAATCCTTCTGGAATTTTGCGCAGACCATCCAGGTCATCTGAATATGCAATTAGTTCTGATTTGTAACCAAAATTTTCTAGAGCCATTTTTACACCATATGCTCTTACTGCGTCACCCAAGCTTCCAATGTGTGGTATTCCTGATGCGCCAAGGCCACTCTCGACTCTGATCAAGTCTGTTTTTCTTCCAAGTGCCTTTTCTCTTTGTAACAACTCATCTGCAAGTTTGTCTATCCATATTCCTCTGCCAATTATCTGATCTTCTTCTTCCATTATTTCAAATCCTTTGACATGTATGGCCCAAGTTGGGTGTAACCAATCTTTCTATAGTATTCTCTTGTGCCTACTGCACTGATGACTAGCAATCTTTTTGCGTCAAACTCTTCAGATGAAATCTTTTCTGCCTCGCTCATGAGATTTTTGCCAAGGCCCAAATGTTGAATGCTGTCATGTTCTCTTTCTCCAAGTTTTAATGATTTTCCATAAACGTGGAGCTCTCGAACTATGCATGTATTTTCTGTGACCTCGCTTCTATGTACCATTTCACTTGGTTTTCGCAGCCTCAAAAATCCAAATATTTTATCATTAGAATCATCATATGACAAAAAGACCTCATTGCCGCCTGAGGAATCATAATTTTCCCTGTGCATCTTGATGTCATCCATGTTTATTGTTGTACCTTCTGAGAGTCCTGCCTCTCTGCATCTGATGCATTTGCAAGAGATGTTTTGTTTCTTCAAGTTTTGTTGTACTATCTGCCTTAGATTTCCAAGTTTTGGTCCTGCAATTATCTGATCTGATGATATTTCTCTTTGAACCCTCATTATTCTTGCCCATCTTGGAATTATTTTTTTTATTTCTGTGAGCACTCGAACCATCTCATCATCAGAATAGGGTGTAAAGTTTCCTTGCTTGTATGTTGCATAAAGAGGGGTGTCTTCTAACACTAGCGTTGGGTAAATCTTGAGCATGTCAGGTCTTAGATCAGGATCTGCAAATAATTTCTGAAAATCTTCAATATCTTGTTCAGGGGTCATTGATGGAAGACCTGGCATCATGTGTGCAACTATCTTGTATCCCGCATCTTTTGATATTTGAAATGACTCTATTACATCTTTGTACGTATGTCCTCTGTTTACAATCTCGTATACTTTTTCATGAAGGCTCTGTACTCCAATCTCTACTCGTGTTACTCCATAATCTAGCATCCAGTCCACGTGTTCTTTTTTGCTATAGTCTGGCTTGGTTTCTATTGTAAATCCAACATTTCTGAAATTTGCCTTTTCATTGTTTTTTTTGGCAGATTCCAAATCCTGTGAATCAAATCCGTTTAACGCATCATAGCATGATTTTATAAAATCAATCTGGTAATTTTTTGGCATGAAAAGAAATGTTCCGCCAACTATGACAAGCTCCAACTTTGTGGAATCATGTCCATATGCAATCAAATGCTCTAGTTTATCAAGAATCTGCCTTTTTGGATCGTAACTGTTTAAAATTGCATTCTGTGTAGACGGTTCCCTACCTGTATAGCTGTTGGGGGAATTGTATTCTATTCCACCTGGACAATAACTGCATCTTCCATGTGGACATGCGTATGGTTTTGGCATTAGTGCAATTACTGCAACACCTGATGCTGTCTTGACAGGCTTTCTCACTAGGGCTTTTTGCAGTTTGATATATTCTGCACCTGTGACCGATGCCAGTATTTCATAATTTCTTGGAATTCGCTCAAGGGCATATTTTATGCAAACTCGCTTGACCTCTTTTTTTACATCCTTGTCAGTAGGAATGGGAATTGCAAGAAGACTAGTGCAAATTTCTTTGCATGCGTCTTCAAATGTTACTTCAGCTTTTTGCACGTCTTGTTTGAACTAATTTGGGTATTAAATCCTAATCTGGTTTATGCTATCTTTAACTTGTCAATGTAGACGCCCTTTCTCTCTACAATTTTGCCAATCTGACTTGATGCAAATCCATATTTCTTGAATATCTTGACAATCTTTTCTGCCTCACTACTTGGAGCCACCAGGCAAAATCCTATTCCCATGTTAAATGTCTTGTACATTTCTTCTCTTTTTACGCTCCGGTCTTGGATTTGCTGGAATATCTGGGGTGCATCTGGGATGTTATCAAGTAAAAATCCTGTCTTTTTTAGCCTCAAAAGTTTGGTAAATGCACCACCTGTTATGTGTGCAAGGCCATGGATATTGCATTCCTTGATTGCCTGCAAAACCGGTTTTACGTATATCTCAGTTGGTACAAGCAGCGCGTCTCCTAAAACTCCGACACCTTTTATTTTGTCCTGTATGGAATATTTTGGAAATAATGCCTTACGTGCAAGCGAGTATCCATTTGAATGAAGGCCACTGCTATTTACTCCAATGATTATGTCTCCTGTCTTTATTTTATTGCCTAGGATCATGTCACTTTTCTTGAGAATTCCTACAACCATTCCAGCCAAATCAAATGAGAAATTTTTTCCTGCAATTAAATCTGGAAGTATTGCAGTCTCTCCTCCTACAATTGGTACCTCTGCCTTTTTTGCACCACTGACTAGACCCTTTACTATTTGATTGAATATTTTTTGATCATTTCTGTTTGCTGCGATATAATCTACAAAAGATATTGGAACTGCTCCTGTGCATATGATGTCATTGACATTCATTGCAACACAGTCAATTCCTACCGTGTCATATTTTTTCATCATCTGTGCAATCATTACCTTTGTTCCAACGCCATCTGTATGGGTTGCAAGTAGTGTGCCTCCTGGGATCTCTACAATTCCTGCATAGTGGCCAAAACCTGACATTGTCTTTGCTTTTTTTTGCAGTCTATGGGTTGACATAATTAGGTTTCCAATGCTTTGTTGGCTCTGTTTTATTTTTTTAATGTCAATTCCTGCATCCTTGTAGGTTATTGTCAACGGATCTTTAACTCAATCTGATTGGAATAAAAGAATTATGAAATCAGTTGTTTTTTTGCATGAATAAATCCAGCATAACTCCTCCCTTGTCTGTTATGGAGTATACCATGTTTGATCCCCTTGGCTCCTTTTTGATGAAATTGTATGATGTACACAGGTGCAGATAGTTCAAAAAAGATCTCTTCATACGTATGTTTGATTTTACATACAGTTCTGAGAAAGTCATTGGGTTACCCCGTAGTTGATAGAGCAACTTTAGGATGGATATTGTGCTAAAGTCTCTTGCCCTTGTCTTTACTGCATCAAGTACTTGCTCATCTCGCTTTATGATAAAGTCTGAAAAGTGGTCTGCCACCTCGACTGATATGTAGGTCATTCTTGACTTCATGTTACGGTACTTATACCGTACTATACCTTATTAATTCTAGCTAGGTGGATTTTTTGAGCTTGGCGCTAGCTTTTTTGAACAAAATTCCATTTGTTTTTATTCTGGACAGATACAATTTCTTTATGCATAGCGCATTTGTTTTGATAAATGCCGAACTTGGAAAGGAACTCAATATTGTAAACGAGATAAAAAAATTTCCATATGTAAAAGAAGTCTATCCTGTGTATGGCGTATATGATGTACTGATGGTATTAGAATCTGAATCAATGGAGACACTGAGGGAGACAATAACAACACAGGTAAGAAAACTGGAAGGCATCAAATCAACTCTTACCATGATTATAGTCAAAGATTAAGAAATACCATCGCCACAAATAATAGCACTATATCTACAAGACTGGTTAATTGGCAGATAATATTTTGTTTCTATTTGGCTGGTTGGGTGAACTTGTCTTTGCAAGCTGGCTCTTGTCATCTGGTGCAGAACATCTTGCAGAAAGATGGGGCGGACGATTTGTTGGAAGGACATTGCTTAGCATTGCAACAACATTGCCTGAGATAGGAATTGTTGTTGCAGCTGCAAGGGATGGCTCGTATGGTACTGCAATTGGTTCCGCACTTGGAAGCAACTTATTCATGATGACCTTGGGCCTTGCAATCATGTTGATAATTGCAACAACTAGACTGTCCAAGGCTCCACAAAAATTCATTGACGTAAAAGAGTTCAAGCTTGACAAGATATTTCTTGTGGTGACATCTGTTGTTGGTGCATTATTATTCCTTGATGGTTACACTGTACTAGATGGAATAGTATTCGCTGGATTATTTTCAACATATCTCTTGTTTGCTTTCAGAGAAATGAAAAAGGAAAAACACGCCTCACTTGGAAAGGATTTACATGATACTCCAAATACAAAGCCAAAAAAACACTTTGCAAGGTCAATGGTTCTTTTTGTTGCAGGAACTGTTGGAATATTTGTAGGGGCTGTACCATTTGTGCATGCTTTAGAGGGTGTCTCAGTTGACCTTGGGGTCTCTGTAGTAGTGCTTGCAGTAATTGTCAGCCCAATTGCAGGCGAGATGCCTGAAAAAATATCTATGATACTTTTGGCAAGAAAAGGTGCAAATGGGGCATCTATTGCAGTTGCAAATGTTCTGGGGTCCAAGATTTTGAATAATACATTGCTTCTTTCTGTTGCAATCTTTGCCGCAATGAGTTATCAGGGTATGACTGTCAAGATTGCAAATACGTCACTACTTGAAAACCAGATGATACTTGTCACTGCAATTACTATAATTGCTCTAATTCCAATGTTCAAAAATAAACTTGGTCTACGATCTGGTGTGATGTTGCTTATTTTGTATGCAATAGGGATTGGTATGCAGTTTATCTTACCTGATCTTTAAAGTGGTGATACTTGAATTGAATTTGCCCTGACAGTGGGGGTTATTGCAGGAATAGAGCCCCACTGGAGAATGTTTTTTGAATCATTTCCTATCGCTGAAATGTTTTGTAATAGTGTCTTGAGATTGTGAACTATTCTGACAGACTTGGCAGGGCTTGTCACTCCGTTCTCAATTATCTTTATTCCACTTCGTGCAGTGCAGGAAAAATCTCCCTGCTCTGGATTCACAGGATATGTGTACCAAAGTCTGCCGACCAGAATACCTTTTTTTGTGCTTTTTACAATCTCGTCTTTTGTAACATCTCCGCTCGTTACTTTTATGTTGTGACTGAGTGGGACTGGTATTGAAATTGCTTGTCTTCCCATTGGGGAGCCAGGTCTTGCCGCATTCCCGCTAGAGACTTTATTATTCTTGAATGCCTCAAAAGAATCAGAGTATAATCCAGAGAAGACACCTGATTTTATGAAAAACTGGGGCACTGTTGGAGTCCCTTCATCATCAAATGACTTGCTGCCAATTCCATCTGGGCTGTGAGGATCGTCTGATAATGTAAAGTTCTCACTTGAGACATTTTCTCCCAGCTTGCCTGAAAAACAACTTCGTTTTTCAGAATATGTCTTCATACTAAAGTTTGCAGAAAAAACAAATGCCAACAGTTCTCCAAATGCATACGGTTCGAAGATAATGTCGTACGAATCTTGCTCGATTTTTTTGGGGTTGATTGATTCTATGCACATTTCACGCGAATCATTGCCAATTGTATGTGCAGAAAAACTGTTCAATGTTCTTGTACAAGATGCCCCAATACCGCTTACAGGAAGACCTCCAGTTTGGGATTCTGTATTAATGGTTCCAGATATGAATGTGGCATTATCATGGCAGTCAACTCCATTTGTGTTCATGATATGAAACTTTTCTGAGACAATATTTAGCGAGCCTGATATTCTAGTTATATCCTTGTGAGTTGAAGCGTTTATCATTTCATTTGCCATGTCTGCTGCAATAGATCCTGTAATGTTCTCTATTCGTGGGTCATGTGTTTTTTCCACTTGGCGGAACCTTGATGGGAATGGTAATGTCTTCCAAAAATTTTTTGGTTTTGTAAATTCTCTAGTCTCTAAAATTCTCTCCAAAAAGTTTTTTTCACCACTTGATGACCTACCAGAGATTATTCTTTTTTTGTCAATAATACGTACTGCAATAGAATTTTCTTGGTTTTGTTTTATCTCTACAATCTCTGAATCTGTTATTCTTACAGTTGTAATCTTTTTTTGTATTGATACTACTTCGCATTCGTCTAGGTCAAGTGTCCTTGACTTTGCAAGTATGTCCTCGCAATGTGACAACTAGCGTCGCCTGTTGTTCTTGTATCTGTATCCATCAAGCTTGATTAATTCATGATACGAGCCAAACTGGGATATGTTTTGAACCTGATCTAATTGGTCTAGACTCTCCTCTGAGACAAAGGTTTTGAGTATCTTGTATGATGTTGTCCTCTGGGCTGGAATTTTTCCTGTCTGTCGTATGAGATGTCTGATGTCCTTTGGTTTTAACAACTGGCCGTGTTCTGCACCTGCTGCAGTGGAAATACTTTCATTGATTAGTGTACCTCCAAAGTCATTTGCTCCCCATGATAACACAAGCTGTGCCATTTCAGCGCCTTCTTTTACCCACGATGTCTGGATGTTATTGATGTAATTGTTGAACATGATTCTTGCTATTGCATGCATCAGCAAAACATCTCTTCCGTCTGCACCATTTTTGATTCCGTGATGCAAGTTTTCTTTGTACATTGGAGCTTCGCTGTGGATGAAATTTAGCGGGACAAATTCCGTAAACCCTCCTGTCTCCTTTTGAATATCACGAATCAATCCCATGTGCTTTGCTCTGTCTTCTGCTGATTCTAAATGTCCAAACATTATGGTAGAAGTTGATGGTATGCCAATTCTATGTGCTGTTTTTATTACTTCGATCCACTTGGCAACAGTGATTCTTCCTGGGGAAATTTTGTCACGCATTGTCTGGTCTAAAATTTCCGCCGCAGTACCTGGAAGTGAATTTACACCTGCATCTTTGAGTCTGAGCAAATATTCCTTTATGGATAGATTTGATCTTGTGGCTCCATAGAGTACTTCTTCTGGTGAGAATCCATGGATGTGGATGTCGTCGACCTCTCCCTTGATGGCCCGACAAATATTCTCATATGTGTTCTTGTCCATGTCTGGGGGAAGACCTGCTTGGACACATACTTCGGTTGCACCAAGTGTTCGTGCCTCCTTTGCACGTCTGACTATTTCTTCTGTTGGCAAAAAATATCCTTCTTCCTCGCGAAAGTCTCTACTAAATGCGCAAAAACCACATTGTTTTATGCAGACATTTGTAAAGTTGATGTTTCGATTAACTACATATGTTACAATATCCCCAACACGTCTTTTTCTTAGCTCATCTGCAACCATTCCGACAAGGTGAAAATCAAGTCCCTTTGCAGAAAATAATCTCGTAGCTTCGTTTACAGAAATCTCCTTTTCCTCAAGCGCACGGTTGAGTATGTCTGCTATGAGAGGATCTGAATTTTTCAAGAGTGATTCAAATATTGATATGTTCATCTTGCATACTCTCCACTAACTAGATTTTCAGAATCTGCAATTTCTGACATTTTTGATACCAAGTCTTGATTTACCATGTGGAAAAATTCTGGATAAACTGGGAATCTTGCCCTTAGGTGAAATCCTGCATCAGAACAACTTGCATCAATGTCTTGGATTTTAGGCCATGGAAATTCTGGGTTTACAAAGTCTTGTGTTATAGGTGATATTCCACCCCAGTCGTTTATCCCTGCTGACAAAAATGATGAGTATGATTCTGGAGATAGATTTGGTGGTATCTGGATATTTGTCTTGGGCAAAATTATTCTCGCTAGTGCAACAAGTGTCTTGAAATATCTTTCTTGTGGTGACGGACTAGACTTCATAGGCGTGTCAATCTTTGGTTGGAAATTTTGTAAAATTATTTCTTGAATGTTACCATATTTTTCGTGGATCTCTTTTATTGCATAAATTGAATCAATCAATTCTTGTGGACTTTCACCTATTCCGATCAATAGTCCTGTAGTCATTGGAATCTTCAATTCTCCTGCATTTTGTAAAACCTTGATCCTTGCCTTGGGACTCTTGCTTGGAGCAAACTGATGTGGCATGCCATTTCCTGAGAGTCTCTCACTTGAATTCTCTAACATTACTCCTAAGCTTACATTGGTTTCCTTTAGCTGACGCATTTCTTCTTTTGTAAGATTTCCTGCATTGGTGTGAGGGAACAGTCCATTATCAAGTGCGATTTCTGATGCCTTGATTAGATATTCTGCGGTACTTGAAAATCCATTTTCTTTGAGCCATGTTTTTGCCTCTTGATACTTCTGCTCTGGTCTTTCACCTGTTACAAATAATGCCTCTGTACAATGTTGTTTTTTTGCAACCTCTGCAAGTACTATTATGTCATTCTTTGAAAGCATTGAAACTTTATCCTGTCCGGGCTCTGATTTGTATGTACAATAAGAGCATGTATCCCTACACAGATTTACCAAATTGAAAAACACTTTTCTTGAATATGTTACTATTTTTCCTTTGTTGTTTGTCCTCAAAAGTTGTGATACCTGGTAAAGCTCAGTTGGATCAATTTCTGCATCTCGATAGATGTTATATGCTTCATCTTTTGATGGTGTCCTACCATCAACTAATCTGTTTAACAACTCGGAATGAAGTATGAGCTTGCTCAACTAGTCATGATAGCTTTGACAGTTGTATTTATCCTTAGATAGTGTGACATTTAACGCGCCAAAAAATGCCAGAAACGGCAAATACTGCCAAAAGTTGGAATTTTATTTTTATACTTCTGTTGGAACTTGATCAGGCTTGATTTTTTTCCACATCCATCCAAGTATGATTCCATTTACAATCCAGTATGCTGTTACCGTTACTGCAGATATTTCTCGGAATCCGTTTACTATCTCCATTGGGGTCCTGATTGGATCCGGGTTTGGTGGCATGATTACATATGCTAATGCCATAAATCCTGCATAGCCTACAAAGGCCAAAAATTTCTTGGTCTTTAATTTTTTATATATTCTAGAAAATCCTAGCGCACCAAGGCCTGAGATTGCAACAAATAACGCATATGTTGTTGCCCTGAATACGATAGTTGCTGGTTCCCCAACGGTAGGGGGGTTTGCAGGATATTTCAAGAATGGTATGAAATACAGTGCTGCCCACATTATTGCTGCAAGTATGACTGCTTTTGTGATATCGCTTTTTCCTGGGAGCATCTTTCGTGAATATGCAAATACTAATCCTAGTAGTGCACCTGTTGCCATGCCAAGCATTGCACCTGCAACTACAGAGCCTTGCTTTTGCCATATTCTATAGTCTGTAAACTGACTCCAGAATTGTGGATTGTCTTTTGCTTCTCCTTCTGCAAATAGTCTTTGGTTTTCAATTCCTATTGCAGTATCCAAGTATGGTTCAACAAATGCGACGTTTATCAGACCGTGAAATAGTCCTGCGATACATCCTGCTGTAATTACAATAGCTAAAAAAGATAGAGTTCTCATGGTATCATCACACTAGTGGCACGGAAATCCTGATGCATGTCTCATGTCGTGGGTGAATTCGTGCAAGTATCCGTTTGTTCCACCCATCTGAGTGTATGCTGATTGACCCTCTGCAATACTAAACAATTGTCCTTGATCAAATCCTACCATGAAATATCCTAGTCCAAATATTGCAAACAGTGTTGCTGCTGCAATGATTGGTACTACACGTTTTGTTGTCGTGATTTGTGGTCTGCTAGACATTTTTCTGTTTTTGTATTGTATGTTAATTATTTAAAGTGTTGGATGGTTTATCCAACATGTACGTTGATCTTCAATCTAATGGGTTTCATTAAGGTGAACATGTGATTGTATGTCATAAATTTTTTTACAGCATTTACAAATGATGGATATGACAATATTGCATTTTACACACGTCACAAATTTTGTAGTCTCACAACCACACTTTCTACATAATGATTTCATTGTCTCTTGATTTGCGTAATTATTTTTATATTCTGAATCACATCATCTAATAGCCAAACAAATTATTAAAAATAATTATTGTCTTATGAATATGTTCTAATTATTTGAAATTATGATAAAAAAGTAAAGATGTGGGGGATGTTCTTTATGCTGTTACTGTGTACAGTGACAACATGCCCGCCAAGATGTGATCATTTACGTGACAGTGATACAACCATGTGCCTACATTGTCTGGATACATGTCTAGTGTTTTCATGCTCATTGGCAAGAGTTCTACCATGTCAGTTCGCATACCGTCTTGTAGAAGTGTATTGCCGTGCCAGTGTGGTGTATGCAAGTCTACTTCGGTTCCGACATCAGCAACATACCAGCGAACATGCGTGTTTACTTTCATAGTCAATCCTGGCAAGTTTCCAAATACATAACCGTTAATGGAATGCATTAGGTTGCTTTCATGGAAATCGTCATCATCCTTGTCTACTGATGATGCATTGCCTGTGAAAGTCTGGATGTTTTTATCAAGATATGGGCTACTGTTTTCATCCATTACTGAAAACATTGTAACAAATTCACTGTCAACTCCCTTTGGGGTTCCATCAGGATTTGCTTCCCCGTGTCTTGTTATTATCATTGGACCTTCTAGACCTGCATAGCTATCTGCCACTTCATCTACATGTGAGTGGTACATCCAGAGTATAGAGCTGGGATCATGTGGACCGGGGCCTGCTCTTACTGGAACAGTCCATGTGTATGTGTAAGTGCCGCCCGTTGGTATTGATTCGCCTGGTTTATCCGAATCTTTTACTCCGTCATCATACGGGGCACCTTCATCTGCCTTGTCATAAAATACACCGTGTGGATGCATGCTTGTCGGTATGCTACAATTATTCTTGAATACAACTTTGATTGTATCTCCAACTTCTGCATGAATCACAGGTCCAAGCATGCCCAAGTGTTGCCACTTTGGATCTACTGGTTGTTGTGTAGTAAATGTCGCATCTGTATATCCTCGATATAGGCACTTGATGTATGTGCTACCGATTCTATCCTCACCACTTATTGTATACACTGCAGCTTTTGGATCATCTTTGAGAGGCACACCTGTAATCTTGTTTATTCCGGTTGGTGCATAATTCCATTTTACCTCGTCTGATGCAATATAGTATGTACGTGTCTGTCCTTGCAAGTCTGCTGGACTAACAAAATTGTAGAGATTAGCGCTATCATCATCATGGTTGTGTTCTTGTCCAACCACTAGACATTGGTAACCCACAATCGATACAAATGCTGCAAATGATACAGCAAGGGCAATCAGTGCTATTTTGATGCTGTTCATTTGATTGTCTGACTAGTTATGAGAAATATGTACTAAATGGCCATTTCATGATGTTGTTTTCATTATATGGAATATCATTTGATTGATGCAAAGAATTTGATTCCACATGTTTTGTCAGATCATTTACCATATTCTGTGATTTGTATTTTCATCTTGGTTGAATGTTGGCACATGATCATCTTATTCCATGTGTAATAGATCAAAGCAGAAAAATTTGTGTTAATGTAACTCACTCTAAATTCATGTCTAGTGTGTTCTGGAAATTATCATGTTTGATTTAGGTTAAACACCTATGTCACATCCTATTATTTTCAAATTATATTTTGGATTTATGATTTGTTTTCACTGGTATCTTGATTTGTTAAATGTAAAAAATTAAATTTTATTTATATACTCTCATGCGTAAAATAGTCTTTTAAAAAATTTAGGCTGGGACCATGTCTTCAAAAAATGACAATAATGGCATTGCATCCCATTGATACATGTACGAATTTAACACTCCTGAACAAATCTTGTCATATCTTGAATGAAATTCGTCTGCCTCATCTTTGGTCCCCTGAAATATTGCAATTCCTGTTTTGTTATCACTTAGTGGTCCTGACCACACAAACCTTCCTTTGTATTGCCATTCATCTACAAGTTCAACAACCTGTGGCGTAATTTTTGTAAAATCATCGGCACTGGTATTGTCATGTACTGAACTTACAAGAACCCATGTTAATTTTTCAGAAATTGTTTCAGATACTTGTGACATGTTGTTATGATATCATTGTAACAAATTAAGACTTGTGTACATTCTATTTTTGAATTATAGATGTTTGGAATATCTTTCTATACCGTGTTTCTCAGAAACTAGTAAAAAACCATTTGGTGACTTTACCCACACATGTATGCCAATTGCAATTATCCATTAATTATAATGGGTACTTGAATCGTGAGCAAAGTCACCAGATGATATGACCGACACTTCAACAGCTATTGGGATTCTGCTGTAGATGTTGTCCACAATAATGTAAAATGTCGTGTACGTATTAAAAATATTGAAGACTACAATATGTTATTCTAAAAATAAAAAACACATGCAATTCTAATTTGGATACAAGTTGATTGTCATCTCTAACTTTTTCATGGTAATCTCTGCTTTGCTTATTCTACTACGATACAATTTTATTTTTTTTCCAGAATGTGATCGAATTTCCTTCTTTTGTTCAATCAACGATAATTCCTCAAGATTTGATATTTTTTTATAAACAGAACTTAGTGGTATCTTTAATTCTCGTGCTAGTTCTTCTACCGACTTTTCTTTTGTCAGAGAAAAAAGAACCGATCTTGACTGAAAGTCTGCTAATGATATCAGTATCTTCTGGTTTGTATCGTATTTTCTCATCTCTGAAGCAAAAATTCGCTGTGGCACGTCTTCTCAGTTAGGCTCACCTAACTATTTAAACAAAATTCCGATTACAAAACTCTGGAACCATTCCGTGATTTAAATAAAGTTCGTGAGTTCAAAATGAAAGTACTCATAATGAAAGCTAATTCACATTATCTTGCAATGCTTGCAGTCATGGCATTGATTTTATCGCCATTACCAAACATTCATGCTGAATCTGATTCGAATACAATCATACTTGCTAACAAGGAGATTGTGGACACAGGATTGCAATTGGTTCAACAAAGTATCAATACTGGAGATTATACTTCTGCAGCAGGTTATGCCAAGGATACATCTGATCTATTTGGCGAGTCTCTCCAAACAATAAGAACCGCAAATCCTGATTTTGCAAATGACGTTCACCTTACTCTTGTAGATATTGAAACTGATGCTTCATCAAGTGATCAAAGTCAAACCGTATTGCAAAAAATTTCTCATGTACAATCACTCTTTGATGCAATTCCACCGAATTCGTCCGTTACTCCAAATATTCTTGTAAATGTCTTGTCAGCGGTTTTCGAACTGTACCAAAATTCTTTTACAAATAATGACAAAACGTCATATGCATATTCTCACACTCTATTTCTTAACTCTGAACAAATTTTACAATCGATGAACAAGACTGATACTAATCAACAATCTGAACTCAAGTTGTACTTTGGTCAACTACAAACTCAAATTGAAAACAAGGATCCATTCGTACAAGTTGGAAATACTGTCACAGAAATACAAAATAATCTGCTAGGGACAAGAGTCAGTTACAGTAAAAGTAACTTGTATGATGTAATACGTGGTCTGTACAAACAAGTATTGGTTGCAGTCGATGCAGGTGATTATGACAAGGCAAATGAACTTGCGATAACGGCATATCTTGATAATTTCGAATTTCTAGAGCCTGATCTTCGTTCTGTTGCTCCTGACTTTGAACACAAGTTAGAGCTTAACATGAGAGAAGACCTGCGAAGCTCTATTTCGTCACACAAATCTCCCGAGTATATCCATACAGAGATGGCTGGAATATTGGCCGATCTAGACAAGGCCGAAAGACTAGTCTCAAGATTGTCAGCCAACGGTGCGTCTGCAAACATGACTCTGGGTCAGCATCTTGCACCTATGGGTTCTGCAACTGATTCTGAAAAAGAAAGTGTCAGAGGAGATCTTGATTCGATAAAAACGAGTCTCCAAGCTGCCTTGACCTATTACAAGGCTGGAAATTATCAAATGGCATACACCACTGCACGATCTGCATATCTTGATAGTTATGAACATGTTGAGGTACCACTCAGAGTGATAAATCCTGATTTTACATCAGAAGTTGAAACTCACTTTTCCGAACTTCGCAGTCTGATAAATGATAGGGCTGACTATGGCCAAGTAGAACAGATGACAATTGAGATAAAACGTAACCTGGATGAATCTGAAAGACAAGTTACAGGTACTGGTGCTATTGCACCTGCAATTGCATTTACTTCATCGTTTGCAATGATATTTCGTGAGGGTCTTGAATCAGTTTTAATTATTGGTGCAATTCTGACATATCTTGAAGCATCACGAAATACCAAATTCAAACCATTTGTGTATTATGGAGCGCTGATTGGTATGGGTGCTACTGCCATAACATGGGTCATTGCATCTTATGTCATACAAATTTCTGGAGCTCATCAAGAATTAATTGAAGCACTAGCTGCATTATCTGCCACTGCCGTATTGTTCTATGTGAGCTTTTGGATTCTAAACAAGATTGAAACGAAAAAATGGATGGAGTTTGTCAAGGCCAAAGTCTGGCAAGCATCTGCAACAGGAGGTGTGGCAGTGTTCGTTCTACTTGCATTTTTCACAGTTTACAGAGAGGGCTTTGAGACCGTCTTATTTTACCAAGCAATGTTTGGGTTTGCAAAATATATGGAAATCTACGTTGCACTTGGATTTGTCTTGGGACTTGGATTGCTTGCTGTTGCGTATTATGCAATGAGAAAAATTGGAAGAAAATTGCCTCTTAGATGGTTATTTGGACTGACAATGGGAGTAGGTGCATATCTTTCAGTTGCATTCATTGGAGATGCAATACAGGAACTCCAGATACTTGATTGGGTACCGACAACCAATCTCATTGGAATAATCCCGAGACTTGACATTAACTTGTCTACCATGACTGGAATTCATCCTACACTTGAAACACTCTTGGGACAGGTAGTGTTGCTTACTATTTACATAGTTGCAGGCTTTTATGTACTGGTTGCCAAGCCCAGAAAAGAAATGCAGATTGCAAATATGAGAAAATCGAGGGCCCAGGTTGAATAATATTGAAAGAAGAGTACGAATTGGAATTGATGTAGGGGGTACATTTACAAAAGCAGTGGCAATTGATGTTGCTACCGGAAAAATTCTTGCAAAATCTACTGTTCCAACAACACACAATGACCCAACCGGTGTTTCTCGTGGAATAATAGAATCACTAGAAAGCATGATGTCTAGCTCTGAGATTAAAAAAAGTGAGATTGAACTGATTGCACATAGTACAACTCAGGCAATAAACGCACTTTTGGAATCTGATACTGCCAAAGTTGGAATAATAGGAATGGGAGTTGGACCTGAAAAACAAAATGTTGTAAAAAGAACTAATCTGCAAGACTCGAACATAAACTCACACAATGAGCTAAAAACTGTCTATGAATTTTTGGATACATCACACCTGATAACTGAATTGGAAGTCAAAACTGCAATAGGGAATTTGAAAAACAAGGGAGCGGAAACAATTGTTGCAACAGAAGCATTTTCTGTTGATGATCCGTCAAACGAATTGTTTGTAATGAAGATTGCACATACATCACAACTTCCGTCTACTGCATCCCATGAAATATCTGGAATCTATGGACTTGAAATCAGGACTCTGACTACGGCAATAAATGCAAGTGTTTTGCCAAAAACTGTTCAGGTAACAGATTTTGTTGAAAAGGCAATACGCGGAATAGGAATTACTGCACCGCTTATGATAATGAAAGGAGATGGCGGAGTAACAGATATGGATACCTTTAGAACAAAACCTATTCTTACAATTCTGTCAGGCCCTGCTGCAAGTGTTGCAGGAGCTCTAGTCTATCTCAAGGTGACAAATGGAATCTTCGTTGAAGTGGGCGGTACAAGTACAAATGTGTGTATCATACGAAACGGCAAGCCAGAGGTTGGATATGTGACAATTAGAGATCATCCTACCTGTATACGTTCAATGGATGTACGAGTGGTTGGCATTGCAGGAGGAAGTATGATACGGTTAAAAAACAATGGAATATGGAAGGTAGGTCCACGCAGTGCGCATATTGCAGGCCTGAAATATTCTTGTTATGCAGATCCTGAAGATCTCAAGACAGGAGAAATTATCTTGATAAAACCAAAATCAAATGATGAAGAAAATTATGTTGCAGTAAAATGCAAAGGTGGAACGTATGCTATCACAAATACTTGTGCTGCAAATGCACTAGAGATGATTGAGCCGGGTGATTATGCATATGCTAACAAGATTTCTGCAAAGATGGCACTTGGTTTGTTGGCCCAAAAGGTCAACTCTTCTATTGCTGAAGCCGCACTTTCAATAATACAAACATCGTCATTTGAAATTACAAAAACAATTAGCAGGATATTAAAAGAATTCAAAATGGAGAATGCAAAAACTGTAATCATTGGAGGTGGAGGCGGAGCATCTGTTCTGGTTCCATTTATGTCAAAACAACTTGGCATAACATACAAGAAAGCAGATCATGCAGAAGTCATTTCGTCTATTGGTGTTGCATCGTCTATGATAAAAGAGGAAATTGAGCAAACAATGCATAATCCCACAAAGGAACAAATCTCAAACCTGCACAAAAAAATCCATGTCATGATTGTAGAAAAGGGAGCAGTACCAGAATCTGTTGTCATAAACAGTGAGTATATTCCAGAAAAATCTGTACTACGCGTTACTGCAATGGGTAATGTGGAATATGATAATGTCTCAAATGCAAAAAATGTCTTTACACTTGACGAGGCAATGGCTAGAGCAAGTGAGATGATGGATGTAGAGAAAAACTTGATTGATTTGAGTTTTGAAACTGATAATCATTTTGTATTCACAGGGCATGTTGAAGAGAAAAAATTTCTTGTAACAAAAAAACGCTATCACATATTGGTTCTTGACAGATATGGGGGAATGAAACTTTCAATACCTCATGGAAAACTGTTCCATGGTGGAATTTTGTCTGTGATTGAAGAATTTGAAGATTTTATCTCTTCGAAAAAGGGCGGGATTGCTCCACAGGTGCATCTCATTGCCGACTTGAAACTAATTGATTATTCTGGTCTTGTTTCCTCATCAAATATTACTAATGCAATAAAGGGCGAACTTGAAGGGCTATCAAAAGGCGCAGTTATAATAGAACTGTAAATTATCGAATATTGGAGTTATTTCAAAATTCTATAATATGATTTTGAAACTTGCAACGAACTTAAATTATCTATCATTTTGGTTATAATAAAATGATAAAAAATATTCACATTGTTTTACTTTTGGCTCTAGTAACAATATCCATTTCAATGGTACCAGCATTTGCAGATGTTGATAATGCAAAAACCGATTTTGCAGTAAGTGTAGATGAGGCACTGGCACATATCAAGGCTGCAGGTGATGATCTTAACTCAAATCATCCAGATGTTGCTGAGTCACATCTGGGACAACCTCTGACAGACTTGTATGCAACCATGAAGCCTGAACTTGATAAAACAAATAGTGGTATGAGTACACAGCTAGAACAAACACTTGCAGGTCTTGGAGACAAGGTACTCAAGAGTCCAACCAGCCAAGATGCACAAAACGCATTAAATGATGCTTCACAAGCTCTTGTAAATGCAAGAACTGCAGTTGTGGGTGATACCCTGTATACTAATATTCATTTCAAAGTCGATGTGATAAATGATCTTTTAGAAAACTCGATTGATCCATATGGTGTGGGTTTAGTAAATGGAACAATTGTATCACCCATTGATTATGAGACTGCTACTTCATTTGTATGGCAATCACAACAACTGTATGCTGATATCAAACCCCAGCTGACAGCAAGCGAGGTAGCCGGAATTGATGGAAATTACAGTAATCTGTTAGGCGCATACGATAACAAAGTTAGTGTAGATGATGTTGATCCCTTGACTGACAAAGTCAAGGCTGCATTCTCTGTTGTCGGTGGACAAACACAGGATACTTCGCTCTCAACCTATTATGCTAACGTGAAAAGTTTGCTAAACCAGGCAAAGGCTTCCTATGCTTCCGGAGATCATGATACTGCACTAAACTTGGTCACTCAAGCATATCTTGACAACTTTGAGTTTATTGAACCCACCCTTGCAGACCAGAATGCTACTCTGGAAGGAAATCTTGAGGATTCCATTAGGGGTGACTTGCGTGACATGATCAAAAATGGTACATCTGTATCAGGAGTATCATCTGAAATTGATATGATCCAGTCTCAACTTGATGGTGTTGCATCTGTAGTGCCTGAATTTGGTCCTCTTGCTGGAAGTGTATTCATACTTGCAATAGCAACAATTGTTGCAATAAGAATAAAAGGCAACCAACTGACCAAGTTCTAGAATTTTTCTAGTTAGTCCTGATCTGATAATTTACAGAGATCATAAAATTACCAATTGTCATATTTTTTAAATTGGTAGTTTACAGAATAGTTTTTTCAATTATTGATTTCATCATGTGTTTTAAAATTATAGAATATTCTTTTGTGACTTGTGCCAGATATATATAGTGATAATTTTGTAACCTTAAAGCGTACAACAATGATGAAAAACAATTTTCTGAATTTCCATAATAAAACAATAAAACAATTCACTAGCCTGACTCTACTTACAATACTTGTCGCAAGCAGTTCTGTGGTGGGATTACAAAATGCACTTCCGATGGCACAAGCCTCAACAAATGCAAACTTGTTTGTCTCTGCAGAAAACTCTCAATTCAACAACTATTTTGCAGGTCCTCAGGTAATCCAAGTGGTAGTTGCAGATCCTGACATCAACAGACTGGACCAACAGTATGGAGAACCTGTAGTTACAGTCAACGGCAAGAGATTAAGAATGGCTCAAGGAACTGATGGCAATTGGTATGCATATTTTGCAGACCGAAACCAGGCATTTGCTGCTGCCAACACCGCAGATCTAAAAGGCAAAGGTCTAAACTTTGGTGGCTTTTGTGCACCAACAAGTTCGTTTTCTCCTAAATCTGGTGTGACTTTTACTGATACCAAGGGATATACTATTGCAAACGGTGGTTACGGTTCCATAAATCACACCGACATTACAGGTACCAATGCACATGGTACAACCGGTACTATATCCACTAGCAACCTGCCAAACTGTGTTAGTGCAGGCCCAACACCAAACTCTCCATCATATATCATGGAACATGTGATTAGAGAAAACAAGACTCTGAACACAAACCCATCTGGTTTCAATGCAGGAACAACATATGAAAACGCATGGCCAATAATCCAGCTTTATGATTTCTCTGCAATTCCATCAACAGTAACAGTTGACTACCAAAAGAACGGCGGAGACCAAATCGTCAACCTAACTTTTGACAGGATTCCACAAAATCTAATCACCACTACAACTGACAGAAACACCTATCCACAAAATAGCCAAGTCTTTGTTCAAATCAACGATCCGCAATTGAACATCGACCCAACAGAAGATGACTCCTGGACATGGGGTACAAGTGGTACCAATAATACAATGTATTACGAGGCATTTACAAGAAACGGTGCACCTGATGCAGACGGTACAATTGGTATGCAGAATATAATCGGTAACCTGACTACCATGATGTTCAACCACAATGGCAAGCTAACATACACTACAGCAGCACAAGGTATTCCTGTTACACAATTCCAAGCAAACGGTAAAATCATCTACTCTGGTCTTCAAAGAGGTAGTCCAGCTGCAGTTAGAACATTATCAATTGGTCTTAACTCCCAGCCACTTACACTAGTTGAGCAAGGTGGTGTGAACACTGGAGTCTTTGGTAACTGGGATGGTGGCAAGAAATCAGAAATTGTTACACTAGATTCACCAACCATACGGGGCCAGTCTTCAGTGGTACGATACAATGACATCTCTACAAGTATAGTAGGTGGTTTCTCGTTTGCATCATTAACACAGACTGCTGCAAACAATACCTGGGCATCTGGCCAACGAATTCCGGTGACACTCACTGACAATGATGATAACAAGAACGGTAAAATCACTGAAAGAATGTTCCTCTGGGATCCAACATACAAGAGAGGTACTGCAATGGTAATTGGTACTCCATTTACTTTATCATCTGCAACTCCTGGTACCCCAAGTGAGACTGCTGTTCTAGTTGGCAATACCAAAGCTACCCAGGTATCTTCCCAACAAGGAAATTTCACATTTGGAACAACTGCAGTGTCGTTTAATGGTACAATGCAAAAGAACTTGGCAGAAGATGAAGCATTTAGCGCAAGACCTATTTTTAATTTCACAAATCAAACAGCTGCAAATCCGTCAGTTAATACCAACAGTGCTCTGTTTGTAGACTTGAAGACAACAATGAATACATTGTTGAAAACAATTCACAATTCAAACGCAAACAATACTGAAGGATTCAAGGGATTCAACTTTTTCAATTATGACCTGAGATCATTTTCCAGTCTTAACAATCCAAATGCAGGTGGTTCAATCTCTAGTGTCAATATCTACTTGGCATATAATGCAACAGGCACTCTGGTATCACATGCATCCACAGGTCTTCCACAAGATGGCCTAAGACTGGTATCTATTGCAAACTCGACATCTTTGCAGGACTTTATCAACCTCAGCGTGAACGGTACAAAGGTCTCACAGGCTAGTGTGTTAACATCAAATCTATTCAAGATACCAAAGACTGCCCCAATTGGACTGTTATTCCAGTTTACAACAAATGGATTGGTGACATTGTCTACAAGCGGTGAACCTGTTGTTGCAGACTTTTTCTCAGTTGGCCTAATTGGTGATGGTTCGCAAAACAGTCAAAGAATCAACAACGGCATCTACAGGTATGAACTTGAAGAGACAGGTGACAATACCGGAGTGTTTACTGGCTCTAACCAGTATGTGATGCTAAACCAACTAAATGTACTTGATCCAAATACTTACTCTAACTTGAGAACAATACAACATGATGTGTACTTCCCAGCAATCCAAGACATGCTCCAGTCAGAAGCTCGTGCTCCACAGGTTACGTATCTAGACTTGGGACAAGATGGTGTAAACACACAGATATCTGCACAACAAGATATCTTGACTCATACGGGTGTTGTGTCGTTTGATAGTAAAACGTACATGGTTGGAGATACTGTTACAATCACACTCAATGACGCAGACTTGAATGTAGACAATGATCTAATTGATGTCTATAGCACTGTTGATACTGATGATGGTACTGATCCTGCACAGGATACTGTTGGCAAAGCAGAGCTTGGAACATATTCTGACGGACATCCGTTTGGCAAACTGCTTGATGTAGAATTTGGCCAAAGCAACTTTGTATGGAAAAAAGATTCATGTGAAGGACAAAATACTACTGCTAACAATGGTCTTGCATCAACTGGCTTTTCACTAGTTGAGACTGGTCCTTCAACTGGTATCTTCACCGGTACTTTTGAAATTCCAAATCAAGTTTGTATAAGCTCTGACAAGTTAGTCAATGCACAGGGTCAAAATATCAAGGTCAACTATGTTGACTTTAGAGATGACTCTGGCAAACTCGTAGAGGTTTCAGACAATTCTGGAGTACAAGGAACAACTGGTTCTGTAAAACTAGACAAGGCAGTATATCCTGTACCGTTCGGACAGATATCTGACTTTGCTGCATCAAGTCAAACCTCACCCAATGGAAGATCTATATTCCCGTATCATCGTGATGTTATCTCAAGTACTGGTATTAAGGCAAACCAAATAATTTCTAATGGTGATGTAATAGTACATGTACGAGTCTTAGATGAAGAATTGGGTGGTGCACCTCTTGCCTCTGCTGGGGCAGATGCTAATCATGGACCTGTACAATTTGCAATCACAAGACAAGGTAGTACTGTAATATTGGCATATGCTGGAGGTCCGGCAGTCTTACCTGGAGTTATAATTACAAACGAAACTCTTAGTGGAACATCATCCACATCTGATGTAGCAAGTGCAAGAGAACTTGGTCCAATGCAAGAGGTCACATTTAACAGTGGGCTCTATCAAGCTGATCTACCACTTCGATTTACTGATGGGCCGCCATCATCTGATTGTCCAAAACCATCTTCATGGCAGTCTATTGATGGTAGTGATTTACCTACTAGTACTGATCAAACACATAGATTCAACAACGTAGCACCATCTGGTCAAAACTATTGTATAAAACAAGGAGATGTCTTGACCGTCACATATACTGATGAAAGTGATGCTTCTGGTAATACACAAACTGTCACAGACTCTTCCACATTTGACTTAAGAAACGGTGTACTACAATCAGACAAATCTGTTTACATCATCGGTTCAGACATGATTCTCACACTCGTGGAACCAGACTTGAAC
>Ga0265336_10000051_pt1 | contig 114796 bp, 90 predicted proteins | sample 42119metaG_FD_193583 | JGI IMG/M metagenome (GOLD analysis project Ga0265336, IMG submission 193583) | Rhizosphere microbial communities from Carex aquatilis grown in University of Washington, Seatle, WA, United States - 4-21-19 metaG | ecosystem: Host-associated > Plants > Roots > Rhizosphere... | reverse complement strand
GCTACTCACAGCTGAAGCTCAATGCGATTGCGAGACAATTGAACGAGAGGCCTCGAAAGACGCTTGGCTTCAGGACGCCCGCTGAGATGTTCAGCGAATCTGTTGCGTTGACCAGTTGAATCCGCCGTGAGAAGGCGCCAATCGAAGGACTCGTTGAACAGCGACCCTTCCGATGCAGCGAGGCGCTCGTTCTGCTTCGGGCTGGACACGGCGAATGAATATGCCCACGCCGACATCGCATATCCGGTTTTGGCGCTTGCAGGGAGGCCGCCGCGCCCCGAGAGTCACGCCTTCGTCTGAAACCCGAACGAGCGACTGCATGAAGATCCGACTGCCTCTCATTGCCTGTGCTGCCTTGCTGGGCATCGCCTCCTCGTCGCCTGCGCAGACCCTGTCGGGACTGGTGAGCGAGCGCACCATCTCAGCGGATGCCGCCATCGATCTCGCGACTGCGGCGCTGGAGCAGTGCCGCGCCAACGGCTACAAGGTGTCGATCACGGTCGTCAATCGCCATGGCCGAACGGCCGTGTCGTTGAGCGATGACGGTGTCAATCCGCACACGCTCGAAAACAGCGAGCGCAAGGCGTACACGGCGTTCACGACGCGGGGCCCCTCTGCGGAGGTGGGCAAGCGGCCGCAGCCGGGCCAGGCGTCCTTCCTGCTGCTCAAAGGCGTGACGGGTGGCGAGGGTGGACTGCCAATCTTTGCCGGCAAGGAGTTGGTGGGTGCCGTCGGGATCTCGGGAGCGCCGGGTGGGGAAAAGGACGCGGCGTGCGCACAGGCTGGCATCGATCGCATCGCCAAGCGTCTTGGCAACTGAGGCGGGGCGGAAGATCGTGAAGCACACCATCGCCATCGCCATGAGCCTGAGTGCCTGGCTCCTGCCGGCGCACGCCGCGTTGAAGGAAGGTGATGCTGCGCCGCAGTTCACTGCGCAGGCCTCTCTGGGTGGCAAGTCCCAGAGCTATGTCCTGGCGGATCACCTCAAGCGCGGCCCTGTCGTCGTCTACTTCTACCCGACGGCATTCGGGGGCGGTTGCAGCATCCAGGCGCACGCGTTTGCGCAGGACTACGACAGATTCGCCGCAGCCGGTGCGGCCATCGTGGGCGTATCGCTGGACGATATCCAGCGACTCAACGAGTTCTCGGTGCATCCGGACTATTGCGCCAGCAAGTTCCCCGTTGCCTCGGATGCCGATGGCCGGATTGCGCGTTCGTACGACCTGGCCATCGACGAGTCGACCCGAGGGCGCAAGGACAAGCGCGGTGTTCAAGTCGACCACGGCTCTGTCGACCGCACGACGTTCATCGTGGGCACCGATGGCAAGGTGATTGCGACATTGGGCGGCGTCGATCCTGCCGCCAATGTTGCCAGGGCGTTGGAAGTCGTGCAGAAGGCTGGCTCGGCACGACCCTGAGTGTCCTCGGCCTAGCGATCACGACGCTGGCTTGTCGCGATGCAGCGACCTCGAGGACCCTTTGCAAGGCAGCGCGAACGTCGTTTGTCGAGGCCGTCGTCCGACACGCATTCGGGCCCCCAGGCGCCAGGCCGTTGCATTCATTCGCAGCACAGGCTGCTGGGCGCTGCGCAGTCTGCATCGATGGCAGCCATCAGGGTGATGCGGATGCAGCGACTTTGGCGGGTTGGTACTTCAAACCGCTTGGTACGGGTCTTGCGCTCAAACCGACCGCGTCGCCAGCGAAGGCCCGCAATCCATTCGACTGATCTGGGGGCCTCATGACCGACAAATTGATCCGAGTTCTTCGCCTGGCCGCGCTGCCGGCGGGGGTGTTCACGCTGATCTCCTGCGCCTCCGTGCAGCCGGTCTCGCTTGCCGTTTCGGCCGAAGCCCTGAAGGCCTCCGACACGCCGGCCATCTCCGTCGACGGCACCGGCCGCTGGTTCCAGTTCGGCCAGGCGCCGGCCCCCGGTGCCGCCTGGCCGGCGTTCGCCGTCAGCCGCTTCCACGCCGACATCGACTACGCCACCCAGGCCGCTCGCGTGCAGATCACGCGTCGCCAGATCAACGAGCCGGGGCGCGAGCGGCCCGCGGCGGTCGATCAGTCGGTCGACCAATATGTGGTCGGCAACCAGGCGTGGAATCGCGCCGTCGCGCCGACGGGCGCGCCTGCCGCACCAGCCACCGCACAGCCGGCTGCAGTCGAAGAGCGCGCAGCGGAAATCTGGGCCACGCCGCAAGGTTTCGTGAGGGCCGCCCTGGCGAATCAGGCCAGCACGCGCGCTACCCGCGACGGCACCGAAGTCTCGTTCAGCGTGGGCGGCAAGGCGCGCTACGTGGGCCTGCTCAATGGCCGGGGCCAAGTCGAACGCGTACAGACCTGGATCGACAACCCGGTGCTGGGTGACACCTTGGTCGAGACGCTGTTCTCCGACTACCAGGACTTCGGCGGCCTGCAGTTTCCTGCGCACATCGTGCGCAGCGAAGGGGGCTTTCCCGTACTGGACATCCAGGTGTCGACGGTCCAGCGCAACCCCGCGCTCGATTTGGCCGTCCCGGCCGAAGTGGCCGCAGCCCGGCCGCCAGCGGTCACGGTCACGTCGAACAAGCTCGCCGACGGCGTGTACTACCTCACCGGGGGCACCCACCACAGCGTGCTGATCGAGCAGCGCGACCACCTCGTGCTGGTCGAGGCGCCGTTGAACGAAGCGCGCTCGCTCGCCGTGATCGCCAAGGCGCGCGAGATCGCGCCCGGCAAGCCGATCAAGTACGTGGTGAACACCCACGTGCACTTCGATCACTCGGGCGGGCTTCGCACGCTGGTCGATGAGGGCGCGACCGTCGTCACGCTGGCCGCCAACAAGCCCTACCTCGAAGCTGCCTGGGCAGCGCCCCGTACGCTCAACCCCGATCGCCTTTCGACCTCGGGCAAGCCGGCTCGCTTCGAGACGTTCTCCGGCAAGCATGTGCTCACCGATGGCCAACGCGCCATCGAGATCGACGAGATCGCCGGCAATGGGCACAACGATGCCTTTGCACTGGTTTACCTGCCGGCCGAGAAGATCCTGGTCGAAGCCGATGCCTACACGCCCGCGGCGGCCAATGCGCCCGTGCCGGCACCCGCCAGCCCGTACACGGTCAACCTTTACCAGAACATCCTGCGGCTCAAGCTCGATGTGACCCAGATTGCCGCCTTGCATGGGCCGCGTGCAGTGACGCTGGCTGATTTGCGCACGGCCGTCGGCCCCGCTGCCGCGACCACCGCGCAGCGATGATCAAGGGCGTGCTGGCGTGCTCATTCCACGGCGATGCCAGCCTTGCCGTGCTCTGGTTGAAGGCTGAGATGCCCTGAGCCAGTTGGGCCGCCTGCAAGGTTCCCGAGCCGGAATGGAGGCGCGTCGTAGCCGCATCAGATTGCGCAAGGATGCGGCCTGGCGCGAGGGGCGGAGCGGGCAGCTAGAGTACCGTGCGCCTCAACACCGGGAACACCTTGCCGACCTTGGCCAGCACATAGTCGCCGTAGCTGCCCTCGAATGCGTGCACGCTGGCGCCGTCCCAGCGCGTCGCGAGGTCGTCGATTTCCGGCGTGCGGATCGGCTCGACGCGGGTGGCAAAGTCGGGGTCGAAAAACAGGGGCATCGAGAGCCGATGCCGACCGCTGGTGTTGAGTCGCACCCGGTGCGGCGTGCTGCGGTAAAGCCCGCCGCTGATGCGGTCGAGCATGTCGCCGATGTTGCAGACGAACGAGGCCGGAAGCGGAGGCGCCTCGATCCAGCCGTCGCTTGTGCGCACCTGCAGGCCACCGACATCGTCCTGGCGCAGCAGCGTGAGCAGGCCGTAGTCGGTGTGCTCGCCCACGCCATGCCGGGCGTCGATCCCTTCGGGTACCGCCAAGCTCGGATACTGGAAGATTCGGAAAAGCACCAGCGGGTCGGCGGTGTAGCGTTGCTCGAAATAGCCGTCAGGCAGCCCGAGCGAGCGGGCGATGGCTGCCACGACCCGGTGCCCGAGCCGGGTGACCTGGGCGATGTACTCGAGGATGGCATCGCGGAAGCCCGGCAGCACCTCGTCGCCCGGAATCAGGTTGCGCCCGTGCAGCGGCACGCCTGCGCGCACCCGCGGGTGGTCGTCGTCCAGTTCGGTACCGAAGTACAGGCCTTCCTTCCAGTCCGGCCGGCCCGAGGTCAGCTCGCCGCCGAGTGGAAACCAGCCGCGCCACGCCGGGCCGCCGAGCTTCATCGCGTAGCGCTGCTTGACGTCTTTCGGCAGCGCGAAGAACGCGTGCCCGAGCGCCTCCAGTCGTTGCGCCAGCGCCTCGTCCACGCCGTGCTTGACCAGGTAGAAGAAGCCATGCGCCCGGCAGGCCTGGCCGATGTGTTCGGCCACGCGATCGCTTGGGTTCAACAGGTCCACCACGGGCAGGTTGTTCATCAGGCAGGCTCCAGGGCGGCGCGCCCGGGGGGGCGGAGCAACACTGTAGACCGGGCGCCTCGAGAACGGATCAACGATTCAAGCGCGGCTCTTCAAATCGACAGGTGTGCCCCATGACTGCACCCATGTCGTCCCCGCAGATCGACGATGAACCAGAAAAAAGCCCCGACCAGCTTGCGCTGATCGGGGCTGATGTGAATGAAGCGAGAAACTCGCCAAATTCTTTCCTGGCCTCTTGTACCGGTGCACCCTCTTGCGTGGTTTCCCGTGGGGCCTTGCCATCACCGCCATAGGGCGAGTGCGACACGGATTTGTTTGTCTCGACCTCAGTCGAGCGCAGCATTTAATTCTAGCATGCTGTTCGGGATCTGCCAAGGTGGCTTGTGGTTGCGGTCTAAAGCGCCAGCCTGGCCAACGCCTCGGCCGCTAAGTCGCCGCGCAGATGTCCGTAGTGTTTCTCGATCATCCTCACGCTTGTTCCGCTGATCTGCGCGACCGTGAGCAGGTCCAGGCCGCCGTGCACAAGGTCGCTGATCGTCGAATGGCGCAAGGTGTAGGCCGTGGTGTCAGCAGGCAGCTTGGCGCGGGCGACCGCCTCCCTGATGGGGCCTTTCCACGAATCCTTGTTCCAGGCAATCCCCTCGGGCCGCTGGAACAGCGGCGCTGCTGGCACCTTGTCAGCTGCCACTTCGCTGAAGAATTCGATGGCGGATGCTGGCAGTTTGAGCGTACGTTCCTTGCCATTCTTGTCCTTGCCAACGACCAGCAGGCCGCGCTGCCTGTCGAAGTTCGCGACGGTCAGGGCAGCCAAGGCGCCTGGGCGCAGGGGCAGCAACGACAAGCCATGCAGGAAGCTGGACAGCGGCTGCGGGGCGTTGCCTATCAGCGCGCGGCGCTGATCCTTGTCGATGTACAACTCGCGCTGGCGGTCCGCGTCCTTGATGGGTCGCAGCTTGCCTCGCCACGCGAAATCGCTCGTCACGAGCTGCTCATCGTAGGCAAGATTCAGCGCCGCGCGAAACGGCGTCATGTCCCGGTTGAGACTGGAACCCGTGCGCTTTTCGCCTCGATTGCCGCCGCTCCGGGTTGCGCGATTGCGAAGGCGAGCACGCCAGTCGCCAATCATCGTCGGAGTCAACTTCGCGAGTTCGGTCGCTGCAAACCTGGGTTGATCAAGGACGTAGCTCTTGAAGCGCTTTTCTGCGTCGTCGGCGGCCGGCACGGTCATGGTATCGGTCGTCCTGCGTCGAGCCCTGGCGTAGGCCGTCAGCGGTTTGGACGGTTTGGTTTCCCGCAAATGCCTGACGTAGCGAGCGCATGCCATCTCCACTGTGACGGCTTCAGACGAGCCACCTTTGCCCAGGTGCTCGAACCATGCATCGGCGGCGTTCATCGCCGCGTCAAAACGCTGCGACTTCGGCAAGTTCTCGAACTCGCCGAAGCTCTTCGTCCGGCGTGCTCCATCGTCTCCGCGGTATTTGGCGATCCATGCGCCGACCGATGAACTGGTCATCTTGCGGAAGCCGAGGTGGCATCCGGCGGCGGCCCGCGTCCAGTAGGGTTCGTCCCGGGGCTTGAGCCTTTCTCGGGCATCAACGGTGTCGATTCTCGTCGCCATGACGGGGCTCCGGGTGTGGCATTGGTATGGCAAATTGAGGTAAAAGTGTGGCAATCTTAGCGGAACTTCCTTGCACGGGTTTGGACAAGTTACCTATGAGAATGAGACGAATATGGACGTACCTGGACGTCGGATGCCCACCTTGACATGGTGGGGGTCGTTGGTTCGAGTCCAATCGCGCCTACCAAAATCCATGTCGCGTTCGTCCTATGACGAGCGATGGCAAGGCCCCACGGGAAACCACGCAAGAGGGTGTACCGGCACAAGAGGCCAGGAACGAATCTGGCGGCTGCCTGCAAGGAAGCCGCTTCATTCAAAGTCAGCCCCGAACGACGCAAGTTGTTCGGGGCTTTTTCTTTGTCCGTGGCCCCGCGGCCTCGCGACGGGCCGTCGATTCCGGCCCTGCGGCAACACCATTGCAACGCATGCCCGCTACGATGAGCCCCATGGATTCCCACCGGACCCGCCCCATGAAACCGACCCTCGTTCGTTCCTGGACCCTCGTGGCCGTTCTCGCCGTCACTGCGTCCGCGGCCCGGGCCGACGGCCTGTCCGACCTGAAGGCCGCGCTCGCGCGGCTGCAGGCGCAGACGCCGCTGAAGGCGACGCTGGACGTCCGGACGATGGAGCGTCGCGGCGACGGCGCCGACGCGTTCGAGAAGCTGGGACAGGCCAGCCTGACGCTGGAGGACGGCGCCCGTGGCCTGCAACTGCTCTACGCCCGGGACACGCTGGCGCGCATGGATGCCGAGGCGCGCCAGCTGGTGCGCGACGCCAAGGCCCGTACGCCCACGGTGTGGGCCCTGGCCCGGCTCGATTCGGCGGAGGTGCTGCCCATGGTGTCGGCCGCGCAGGCCCTGTCGCGCGGCCTCGACGAATCGGTGTTCAAGGCCGAGAAGGCCGACAGCTTCGCCGGCAAGCCGGCGCGCCTGCTGACCTTCACGGTGCCGGTCAGCAAGCTGCCCGAGCAGCAGCGCAAGTACGTCAAGGAGTTCGACGGCACGCTGTCGGTGTGGATCGGCGCCGACGGCACGCCGCTGGCCAGCGAGACGCATGTGGCGGTCAAGGGGCGCGCCTTCATCGTCGTCAGCTTCGATGCGGTGGACGATTCCAGCAGCACCTACGCGGTGGTCGGCGACCGGCTGCTGGCGCTGCGCAGCGAGAACCACGTGTCGAGCAGCGGCGCCGGCGAGCGCGGCGAGCAGCGCGTGGTCAAGACGCTGCAGCCGCAGGGCTAGGAATCAGCCGGGACGCACCATGTCCTCGGCGCGCACCCACGCGTCGAACTGCTCGCCCGTGAGCTTGCCCGAGGCGATCGCCGCGTCGCGCAGGGCCAGGCCCTGCGCGTGCGCCGTCCGGGCGATCTGCGCCGCCGCGTCGTAGCCGATGTGCGGGTTCAGCGCGGTCACCAGCATCAGCGAGTTGCGCAGCAGCTCGGCGATGCGGTCGCGGCGCGGCTCGATGCCCTGCGCGCAGTGGCGGTCGAAGCCGCGCATGCCGTCGGCCAGCAGCCGCACGCTTTGCAGCAGGTTGTGGATCATCACCGGCTTGTAGACGTTGAGCTCGAAGTTGCCGCTGGCGCCCGCCATCGTCACGGCGACGTCGTTGCCGAACACCTGGCAGCACAGCATCGTCAGCGCCTCGCACTGCGTCGGGTTGACCTTGCCCGGCATGATCGAGCTGCCGGGTTCGTTTTCCGGGATCTGCAGCTCGCCCAGGCCGCTGCGCGGGCCGCTGGCGAGCCAGCGCACGTCGTTGGCGATCTTGGTCAGCGCCACGGCCAGCGCCTTGAGCGCACCGTGGGCGCGCACGACCGCGTCGTGGGCGGCGAGCGCGGCGAACTTGTTGGGCGCGGTGACGAAGCCCAGTCCGGTCATGCGATCGAGCTCGGCGGCGACGTCGACGCCGAAGGCGGCGGGCGTGTTCAGGCCGGTGCCCACGGCCGTGCCGCCGAGCGCCAGCTCGCGCAGGTCGGGCAGCACCGCCATCAGCTGGCGCTCGGACTGGTCGAGCTGCGCCACCCAGCCGGAGATCTCCTGGCCGAGCGTCAGCGGCGTGGCGTCCTGCAGGTGGGTGCGGCCGATCTTGACGATGTCCGCGAAGGCACGCGACTTCGCGTCCAGCGTGGCGCGCAGGCCCTGCAGCGCGGGGATGACGTGCTGCGCGATGCCCTGCACGGCGGCCACGTGCATCGCGGTCGGGAACACGTCGTTGGACGACTGGCCCAGGTTGACCTCGTCGTTCGGGTGCACCAGGCGCTTCAGGCCCGGGGGGCCGCCCAGCAGCTGCGACGCGCGGTTGGCCAGCACCTCGTTCATGTTCATGTTGCTCTGCGTGCCCGAGCCGGTCTGCCAGACCGCCAGCGGGAACTCGGCCTCCCAGCGGCCCTCGACCACCTCGGCGGCGGCGCGCGCGATCGCGTCCGCCTTGGCGGCGGCCAGCAGCCCGGTGCGCTCGTTGACGCGCGCCGCGGCGCTCTTGACCAGCGCGAGCGCATGCAGCAGCTCGGGCGGCATGCGCTCGGTGGAGATCGCGAAGTGCTCGATGGAGCGCTGCGTCTGCGCGCCCCACAGGTGGTCGCCGGGGACGGGGATGTCGCCCCAGGCGTCGTGTTCGATGCGTGGCTCGGTGCTCATGGGCTCGTGGATCCGTGCAAGGTGAGGGTAGCGTACAGGGCCCGCGAAGACCCTGCCGCGCGGGCGGCGCGCCGGGGCCTTCGGCACCGCCGCAACGGACGGGGGAATCCCTTGCTGCAGTGCAGCGCCCCGCACCTAGAATCGTCGCGACACCGCACACATTCGAACGGGGACATTCCATGGTCACGACGCGTCGCACCAGCAAGGCCAATCCCGATCCGGCCGCGGCCCCGGGCATCCGCATCCTCAAGAAGTACCCCAACCGGCGTCTCTACGACACGCTCACCAGCTCGTACATCACGCTGCACGACGTCAAGAAGATGGTGCTCGAGGGCGCACCGTTCGAGGTGCGCGACGCCAAGTCCGGCGACGACCTCACGCGCGCGATCCTGCTGCAGATCATCCTCGAGGAAGAGACCGGCGGCGTGCCGATGTTCAACACCCAGATGCTGGCGCAGATCATCCGCTTCTACGGCCACGCGATGCAGGGCGTGATGGGCTCGTACCTGGAGAAGAACCTGCAGGCGCTGGCCGAGATGCAGACCCGCTTCGCCGACCCGGGCCAGGGCCTGGCGGCGCTGACGCCCGACGGCTGGACCAAGCTCATCAGCGGCCAGGCGCCGATGATGCAGAACCTGATGGGCAACTACCTCGAGCAGTCCAAGAAGCTGTTCGAGCAGATGCAGGAACAGATGACCAAGCCGGGCGAGGCCATCTTCCCGATCCCGGGGTTCCCGCCGGCCAAGCGCTGAAACCGCGGCTTTTTGACCGTCTGCGCCGTCGGCGATTGGCCCCGGGCGCCCATCCCCGCGCGCGATGCGGGACAATCGCAGGATGACTGCCCCTCTCGACGCCCCGCTGGCCACCGTGCCGGCCAAGGCGGAACCGACCATCGCCTTCGTCTCCCTCGGCTGCCCCAAGGCCCTGACCGATTCCGAGCTCATCCTCACGCAACTGCGCGCGGAGGGCTACGGCACCAGCAAGAGCTACGCGGGTGCCGACCTGGTCGTGGTCAACACCTGCGGCTTCATCGACGATGCCGTCAAGGAAAGCCTGGACGCCATCGGCGAGGCGTTGGCCGAGAATGGCAAGGTGATCGTCACCGGCTGCCTGGGCGCCAAGCCCGGCAAGGCGGGCGGCGACAGCCTGATCCGCGAGATCCACCCGAAGGTGCTGGCCGTCACCGGTCCGCATGCCACGCAGGAGGTGATGGACGCGGTCCACCTGCACGTGCCCAAGCCACACGACCCGTTCGTCGACCTGGTGCCGCCGCAGGGCATCAAGCTGACGCCGCGCCATTACGCGTACCTGAAGATCAGCGAGGGCTGCAACCACCGGTGCACGTTCTGCATCATCCCGAGCATGCGCGGCGACCTGGTGTCGCGGCCGATCGGCGACGTGCTGGGCGAGGCGCAGCGCCTGTTCGAGGCCGGTGTCAAGGAACTGCTGGTGGTCAGCCAGGACACCTCGGCCTATGGCGTGGACGTCCAGTACCGCACCGGCTTCTGGGACGGCAAGCCCGTCAAGACGCGCATGCTGGACCTGTGCGAGCGCCTGGGCGACCTGGCCGCCCAGCATGGCGCCTGGGTGCGCCTGCACTACGTCTACCCGTACCCCCATGTCGACAACGTGATCGACCTGATGGCCAGCGGACGCATCCTGCCTTACCTCGACATCCCGTTCCAGCACGCCCACCCGGCCGTGCTCAAGCGCATGAAGCGCCCCGGCACCGGCGAGCGCACGCTGGAGCGCATCCAGGGGTGGCGCGAGAAGTGCCCGGAACTGGTGATCCGCAGCACCTTCATCGCCGGCTTTCCGGGCGAGACGGAAGAGGAGTTCGACACGCTGCTGCAGTTCCTGCGCGAGGCGCAGATCGACCGCGCCGGCTGCTTCGCCTACTCGCCGGTGGAGGGCGCCACTGCCAACGAGATCGCCGACCAGCTGCCGCAGGCGCTGCGCGAGGAGCGCCGCGGGCGCTTCATGGCGGTCGCCGAGGAGGTGTCGGCCGCCAGGCTGCGGCGCCGGGTCGGCGCCACGATGCAGGTGCTGGTCGACAAGGCACCGATGCTGGGCCGCAAGGGCGGTGTCGGCCGCTCGTACGCCGATGCCCCCGAGATCGACGGTATCGTGCGCCTGCTGCCGCCGGAAAAGCTGTCCAAGCAGCTGAAGGTGGGCGAGTTCACGCGCGCCCGCGTCGTCGCGACCGAAGGTCACGACCTGGTCGCGCTGCCGATCTGATGAGCGGCGACCGCAAGGCGGACGCGCCGGCCACGCGGCAGATCCACCATGACTACGTGGCGCCGGCGGGCTTCGGCGCCGTCGCGCCCGGCGTGTTCCGGGCCTCGACGGTGCTGTTCGCGGACGTCGAGGCGATGCGCACCAGCCAGTGGATCGACAAGAGCGCCTACACCTACGGCCTGCACGGCACGCCCACGTCGTTCACGCTGGAGGCCCGCCTGGCGACGCTGGAGGGCGGCACGCACGCGCTGCTGGTGCCCAGCGGGCTGGCCGCCATCGCGCTGGTGGACCAGGCGCTGCTGTCGGCCGGCGACACGGTGCTGATCCCGGGCAACGCCTACTTCCCGAACAAGAACCTGGCGGTGCACGAGCTGGCGCGCTGGGGCATCGCGCACCGCTTCTACGACCCGATGGACGTCGAGTCCCTGCGCCACGCGCTGGGCGAGGACGTGGCGCTGGTGTGGATCGAGCCGCCCGGCTCGGTGACGCTGGAGTTCCCCGACCTGCGCACGCTGGTGCGTACGGTGCGCGCGCAGGCGCCGCGCGCGGTCGTGGCGCTGGACAACACCTGGGGCTGCGGCATCGCCTTCGACGCCTTCGACCTCGAGCCGGGCGCCGCGCCGGCGCTCGGTGCCGACCTGACCATCCATGCGCTGACCAAGTACCCGTCCGGCGGCGCCGACCTGATGATGGGGTCGGTGGTCACGCGCTCGCAGGCCTTGTACGAGCGCCTGGCGATGACCCACAGCCGCCTCGGGCTGGGGGTGGGGCCCAACGACGTCGAGCTGGTGCTGCGCGGCCTGCCGACGGTGGCGCTGCGCTATGCGGCGCACGACGCCGCGGCGCGCCGGATCGCCGAGTGGGCGCTGGGTCGCCCGGAGTTCGCCCGGGTGCTGCATCCGGCCATGCCCGGCTCGCCGGGCCACGAGCACTGGGTCGCCCACTGCCGCTCCGCGGCGGGGCTGGTGACGCTGGAGTTCGATCCGGCCTTCGCGCCGGAACGCGTCGAACGTTTCGTCGACGACCTGCGGCTGTTCGGCATCGGCTGGTCCTGGGCCGGCCCGATGAGCCTGGCGGTGCCCTACCGGCCGGGGACGGCGCGCGTTCCGGGGGCCGGCTTCCAGGGCACGCTGGTGCGGCTGTCGATCGGGCTGGAGGACGTGGACGACCTGATCGGCGACCTCGAGGCCGCCCTGGAGAAACTGGGTAGCGCCTGACCGGAGGGCGCAAGCCGCGAGGACGCCGCGCCCGGTCGCCCGGAGCAGGGCCTCGCCCTCCCCGGGAGGTGGTCGCTGTACTCAGCGGCGGGAGGCTGTCATTTCGACGGACCGGAGACCTTGTGGCGCATCAGGCGCCCCTTCTCGCGCTCCCAGTCGCGCTCCTTGATCGTGTTGCGCTTGTCGTGGTCGGCCTTGCCCTTGGCCAGCGCGATGTCGGCCTTCACGTAGCTGCCCTTGAAGTGCAGGTTCAGCGGCACCATCGTGAAGCCGCGCTGCTCGACCTTGCCGATCAGGCGGCGGATCTCCTCGCCGCGCATCAGCAGCTTCTTGGTGCGGTCGGCCTCCGGGTTGACGTGGGTCGAGGCCGAACGCAGCGCGTTGATGCGGCAGCCGATCATCCAGAGGTCGCCGCCCTTGATCACGACATAGCCGTCGGTCAGCTGCACCTGGCCGGCACGGATGGCCTTGACCTCCCAGCCCTGGAGCACCAGGCCGGCCTCGTACGTCTCTTCGATGTGGTATTCGAACCGCGCTCGGCGGTTCTCTGCGATGAAGGCGGACATGGGGCGCTTAAAATTCCATCATTGTATGAAGCACGTCAAGAAGTCCGTCCTCCTCTGGTACTCCGCACGCGAAATGTACGAACTCGTCGTCGCGGTGGAGGACTATCCGAAGTTCCTGCCCTGGTGCGAATCGAGCGCCTTGCTGGAGCGGCGTCCGGCGGACCCGGCAACCGGCACGCCCGAGGGCGTGACCGCGCGGCTGGGCCTGTCGTACGCGGGCGTGCGCCATGCGTTCACCACCCGCAACGAGAACGTGCAGGGCGAATCCGTGAAACTCAAGCTGGTCGACGGCCCGTTTTCGGAGCTCGATGGCTCGTGGTCGTTCAAGCCGCTGCGCCAGCCCGATCCGGCGCAGCCTCCCAACCCGGACGAGCCGGCCGCCTGCCGGGTCGACTTCGACCTCGCCTACGCCTTCTCCAGCCGCATGCTGGAGTCGGTGCTGAGCCCCGTCTTCGACCAGGTGGCCAACACCTTCGTCGATTCGTTCGTCAAGCGTGCCGCACAGGTCTATGGTGAGCGCTGAGATCGCGGTGCAGGTGGTCTGGAGTCCGTCTGCGCGGCAGACGCTGAGCGTCGCGCTGCACCTGCCCCCGCACGCCACGGTGGCCGCGGCGCTGGCGGCGACCGGCTGGCCGGCGCTGGACAGCGCGGCACGGGGCGAGGCGGCGTTCGCGGCGGCCGGGCTGTCGGCCGCTGTATGGAGCCGGCCGCGGGCGCTGTCGCACGAACTGCGGGACGGCGACCGCGTGGAAGTGCTGCGCGACCTGCAGATCGATCCGATGACCGCGCGCCGCACGCGCTTCGAGGCGGCCGGTGGCGTCGACGCGTTGCGCCGGCGCGGCTACGCCGGGCGCAAGCGCTGAAGGCTCACTGGCCGGCGGGCGCCGCGCCGCAGTTGGACGCGATGACGTCCTGCGTGCGCTTCAGTTCCTCGGCGCGGCCGGCGTCGTCCAGGATCTCGCGCTCGCCCTTGTCGTTGATGCGCGCCAGGCGCTGGCCGTTCTGGATGCCGGGCAGGGCGGCCTTGGCCCGCGCGCAGTTGTCCTTGCGGATCGCCGCGTTCTTCGCATCGGCCGCGGCGCGGTCGGCCTTGTCCTTGTCCGCCTTCTCCTTGTCGGCGGCCTTCTTCTTCCGTTCCAGTGCCGACTCGCCGGCCGAAGCGGCCGTCGACGGATCGGCCGTGGCGGCGCTGGCGGCCGCCGCGGTCGTCAGGGCGGCGGGCGGCGCGGCCACGCCGCCGGGCGGCGCGCTGATGATGTTCCTGGCGGGCGTGCCCGCGGGCGGCGCGGTGTCGCTGATGTGCAGTTGACCGGACGCGTCGCGCCACTTCCACAGGGACTGGGCGCTGGCGCCGGCGGTGGCGAGCGCCAGCAGGCAGGCGACGAAGGGCAGGGCGGTCTTGTGCATGGTGTGGGGCCTGCCGGTTCGGCGGCCAGGGGAGTGTGGAGGACCAACGTCGCGCCTCGCGGACGCGTTGACGCATTCTCGTGTCTTCGGCCCGCCTGGCACGGACTGTAGTGCGACGCAGTGGTGACAAATCGCAAACAAATCGGCCGGTCGGCGATCGTGCGGCGGGGCTTGTCGGCATCCCTGTCGGGCAAAGTGGCGCGCAGTCCGTATAATCCGCTTTTGCGTCTGGAGCTTCCTCTATGCGCCTTCTTGGCAAAGCGCTCACCTTCGACGACGTGTTGTTGGTGCCGGCATATTCCCAGGTGTTGCCCCGCGACACCAGCCTCAGGACCCACCTGAGTCGAAACATCGTCCTGAACCTGCCCGTGGTCTCGGCAGCGATGGACACCGTGACAGAGGCCCGCCTGGCGATCGCGATCGCGCAGGAAGGGGGCATCGGGGTCATCCACAAGAACCTCTCGGCCATGCAGCAGGCCGCCGAAGTCGCGCGCGTCAAGCGCTACGAGTCGGGCCTGCTGCGCGACCCGGTCACCATCGCCCCGGCCGCCCGGGTGCGCGACGTCGTGGAACTCTCGCGCCTGCACGGCGTGTCGGGCTTCCCGGTGGTCGACAACGGCCGCGTCGTCGGCATCGTCACCAACCGCGACCTGCGCTTCGAGACCCGGATGGACGCCCCGGTGCGCGAGATCATGACGCCGCAGGAGCGGCTCATCACGGTGCCGGAAGGCACGTCCCTGGCCGTCGCCAAGGAGCTGATGCACCGCCACAAGCTCGAGCGCGTGCTGGTCGTCAACGACGCCTTCGAGCTGCGCGGGCTGTTCACGGTCAAGGACATCACCAAGCAGAACACCTTCCCGAACGCCGCGCGCGATTCGCACGGCAAGCTGCGCGTCGCGGCCGCCGTCGGCGTCGGCGACGGCACCGAGGAGCGCGTCGAACTGCTGGCCCGCGCCGGCGTCGACGCCATCGTCGTCGACACCGCCCACGGCCACAGCCAGGGCGTGCTCGACCGGGTGCGCTGGGTCAAGAAGAACTTCCCGCAGGTCGACGTCATCGGCGGCAACATCGCCACCGGCGCGGCCGCGCTGGCGCTGGCCGAGGCCGGCGCCGACGCGGTCAAGGTGGGCATCGGCCCGGGCTCCATCTGCACCACGCGCATCGTCGCGGGCGTCGGCGTGCCGCAGGTCATGGCCATCGACAACGTCGCCACCGCGCTCCAGGGCACCGGCGTGCCCCTGATCGGCGACGGCGGCATCCGCTACTCGGGCGACATCGCCAAGGCGATCGCCGCCGGCGCGAGCACCGTCATGATGGGCGGCATGTTCGCCGGCACCGAGGAGGCGCCGGGCGAGGTCATCCTGTTCCAGGGCCGCAGCTACAAGAGCTACCGCGGCATGGGCTCCATCGGCGCGATGAAGGCCGGCTCGGCCGACCGCTACTTCCAGGAAGCCGACGACCAGCCCAACGCCGACAAGCTGGTGCCCGAAGGCATCGAAGGCCGCGTCCCCTACAAGGGCTCGGTGGTCTCCATCCTGTACCAGATGGCCGGCGGCCTGCGCGCCGCGATGGGCTACTGCGGCTGCCCGACGATCGACGACATGCGCAACAAGGCGGAGTTCGTCGAGATCACCTCGGCCGGCATCCGCGAGAGCCACGTGCACGACGTGCAGATCACCAAGGAAGCGCCCAACTACCGGGCCGACTGAGTGACGCAGGCCCCCTGAAAGCCAGCCGCCCGGTCCGCCGGGCGGTTGCGCTTCAGACCATTCGAGATCCGCCGCACGAGACGGCGCGTACGCGACAACTTCCCCAACCCGCAGCCACCGTGAGCGCAGACCAGCCCCCCGTCGTCGAAGCCACCCCCACCGTCCGCGGCAAGCGGCAGGCGGCGATGCCGTTCATCATGGCGACGGTGCTGATCGACATGATCTCGATCGGGCTGATCATTCCCGTGCTGCCCAAGCTCGTTGGTACGTTCGAGACCACGGCCGCCGCGCAGGTGGGCGCCTACGCGTGGGTGGCGATGGCGTTCGGCTTCGCCAACTTCATCGGCTCGCCCATCCTGGGCGCGCTGTCCGACCGCTACGGCCGCCGGCCGGTGCTGCTGATCGGCTTCAGCGGGCTGGCGCTGAGCTTCTTCGTCACCGCGCTGGCGACGGCGCTGTGGATGCTGATCGCGGTGCGCCTGTTCAGCGGCGCGCTGCAGGCCAACATCGCGGTGGCCAACGCCTACGTGTCCGACATCACGCCGCCCGAGGAACGCGCCAAGCGCTTCGGCATGCTGGGCGCGATGTTCGGGCTCGGCTTCATCCTGGGCCCGGTGCTGGGCGGCCTGCTGGGCGGCATCGACCTGCGCCTGCCGTTCTACTGCGCCGGCACGCTGTCGGTGTGCAACTGGTTCTACGGCTTCTTCGTCCTGCCCGAGTCGCTGCCGCCGGAGCGTCGCCAGCCGTTCAGCTGGGCGCGCGCCAACCCGATCGGCTCGCTGATGCACCTGGCGCAGCTCAAGAGCATGGGCGCGCTGCTGGGCGTGGTCGCATTCGCGTCGCTGGCGCAGTTCATCCTGCAGACCACCTGGGCGCTGTACACGCAGCTCAAGTTCGGCTGGGAGCCGGCGCAGATCGGCTGGTCGCTGTGCGCGGTCGGCGCGATGTCGGTGCTGGTGCAGGGCGTGCTGGTGGGCAAGCTGGCCAAGCTGATGTCCGTGCAGCGGCTGGTGATCGTGGGCCTGGTGTCCTCGGCCCTCAGCTACGTCGCGTGGGGCGCGGCGACGCAGGGCTGGATGATGTACGCGGTCATCGCGTTCAACGTGCTGGGCTTCGCCGCCGGCGCCTCGTTGCAGACGCTGATCGCCAATGCCGCCGACGAGAAGACCCAGGGCCGCACGATGGGGGCCGTCTCGGGCCTGTCCAGCCTCACCGCGGTGCTCGCCCCCGTCATCGGGCCGCTGCTGCTGCGCACCGTGGCCGACGCGCCGCGCGGCGACTGGCGCCTGGGCGCCCCGTACTACGTCTGCGCCGCGCTGCAGCTGTGCGCGATGGCCATGACGCTGCTGCATTTCCGCCGGCTCCGCGCCGACGCGACGGGGACTCCGGTCGCCGCTCGTCCCTGATCTCCCTTCCATCACCCGACCCGCCGCCATGCACGACAAGATCCTCATCCTCGATTTCGGCTCCCAGGTCACGCAGCTGATCGCGCGCCGCGTGCGCGAGGCGCACGTCTACTGCGAGATCCATCCCAACGACGTCTCCGACGAGTTCATCCGTTCGTTCGGTGCCAAGGGCATCATCCTGTCGGGCAGCCACGCCAGCACCTACGAGGACGCCGAGCTCCGCGCGCCGCAGGCGGTGTGGGACGCCAAGGTGCCGGTGCTGGGCATCTGCTACGGCATGTTCACGATGACGGTGCAGCAGGGCGGCGAGGTCGAGCCCGCGCACGAGCGCGAGTTCGGCTACGCCGAGGTGCGCGCCCATGGCCACACGAAGCTGCTCGAGGGCATCGAGGACTTCGTCACGCCCGAGGGCCACGGCATGCTCAAGGTCTGGATGAGCCACGGCGACAAGGTCACCAAGCTGCCCCCGGGCTTCAAGCTGATGGCCAGCACCGGCAACTGCCCGATCGCCGGCATCGCCGACGAGTCGCGCGGCTACTACGGCGTGCAGTTCCACCCCGAGGTCACGCACACGGTGCAGGGCAAGGCGCTGCTCGAGCGCTTCGTGCTGGGCATCGCCGGCGCGAAGCCCGACTGGATCATGACCGACCACGTCGAGGAGGCCGTGCGGCGCATCCGCGAACAGGTGGGCGACGAGGAAGTCATCCTGGGCCTGTCCGGCGGCGTCGATTCGAGCGTGGCCGCGGCGCTGATCCACCGCGCGATCGGCGACCAGCTCACCTGCGTGTTCGTCGACCACGGCCTGCTGCGCCTGGACGAGGGCAAGATGGTCATGGAGATGTTCGCCGGCCGCCTGCACGCCAAGGTCGTGCACGTGGACGCCAGTGCGCAGTTCCTGGGCCACCTGGCCGGCGTGACCGACCCCGAGGCCAAGCGCAAGATCATCGGCCGCGAGTTCGTCGAGGTGTTCAAGGCCGAGGCCGCCCGGCTCAAGGCCGGCGACGGCGGCAGTCATGGCAAACACAAGGGCGCGCAGTGGCTGGCGCAAGGCACCATCTATCCCGACGTCGTCGAGTCGGGCGGCGCGAAGACCAAGAAGGCCACCACGATCAAGAGCCACCACAACGTCGGCGGCCTGCCCGAGCAACTCGGCCTGAAGCTGCTGGAGCCGCTGCGCGACCTGTTCAAGGACGAGGTGCGCGAGCTGGGCGTGGCGCTGGGCCTGCCGCCGGACATGGTGTACCGCCACCCGTTCCCGGGCCCGGGCCTGGGCGTGCGCATCCTCGGCGAGGTGAAGAAGGAATACGCCGACCTGCTGCGCCGCGCCGACGCGATCTTCATCGAGGAACTGCGCAACTGGAAGGACGCCGCCACCGGCAAGAACTGGTACGAGCTCACCAGCCAGGCCTTCACCGTGTTCCTGCCGGTCAAGAGCGTGGGCGTGATGGGCGACGGCCGCACCTACGACTACGTCGTCGCGCTGCGCGCCGTGCAGACCAGCGACTTCATGACGGCCGACTGGGCCGAGCTGCCGTACGGGCTGCTCAAGAAGGTCTCCGGCCGCATCATCAACGAGGTGCGCGGCATCAACCGGGTCACCTACGACGTGTCCTCGAAGCCGCCTGCGACGATCGAGTGGGAATGAGGCAAGATCGTCCCACGGTGTTTGCGAGCATCCCAAGACAACCTGACTTCCCTGTACGGACAAGGACTTGAGGCGGCTCGCGACCGCGCCATTGAGCGCCACTCGCGTCCCCCATATTGACAAGACATCACGTCCTTGTACATTCGCGCCCATGCATGGAGCGCTTGGGCACCGGATCGAGCACCAGGCCATGCGACGCAGAGGAGCGTGCTCTCAATGGACACGAGATCAGCCAGCATTCCGAATTTCGAATCCGTGTACGCCGGCCGCCCTGGCACCAGGCCGGAGGTGGACGACGGGTACGCGAGCGATACGGTCAGGGGCAACCCTGACTTGAGTGCGCACGGCCACCCCGTTGACCTCGAGATCGAGATCAATCCAATCGGTCGAGTCGACATCGACCTCTCCGCATTCGACTGAAGGCGCCGGCGTTTGTGCGAGCCGGCCCCTGGCCGGCAGTCTGGTCGTTGGTCGTGGGCCCGATGCCGAGGCACGACCTGGGCGAGCCGACTGGTTCGTGCGTTGCCGGCGGGCGGCGTTGCATGGCCCCCCGCCATCGCCGCGCAGTACACACGCGTTTCCTCGTCCGACGAGCATCCAGCCCAGCAGGATTGACGCGTCGCGGGGCACTCGCGGTGGCGCGCCCTGCGCCGTCGTGGCTTGACGCAACGCAAGCGCGGGAGCGGCAAGCGGCGCACAGTGCGATGGCGCGGTCGATAGGCCCTTCGCACGTTCGGTTGGTTGCGTTTCACTCGGCGACTGCCGTGGCCGATGGATGTCGTCGCCGGACACATGGAGAAGGGCGTTGCAGTGAAAATCGAAGTCCTGGGATCGGGATGCAGCAAGTGCCGCAGCACGATCGGCATGATCGAACGTGTGGCGCAGGCCGTCGGCGTCGAGGTCGACATCGTCAAGGTCGAGCATCGCGACGAGATCGAGCGCCTGGGTGTGCATGCCACGCCGGCGGTGATCATCGACGGGCGGATCGTCCACAGCGGCGGCCTGCCGTCGCACGATGCCGTGCAGGCATGGTTGTCGCCAGTCCCGATGGACTTCCTGCGACAACGGCCGACGCGGCATCTGTTTTTCACCGGCAAAGGAGGCGTCGGCAAGACCTCACTGTCGACGGCTGCGGCACTGAGGTTGGCGGATTCCGGTCAGAAGGTCTTGCTGGTCAGCACCGATGCGGCGTCCAACCTCGACGAGATGCTGGGGATCGAGCTCCGCAACATTCCGGTGGCCGTCCCCGGAGCGCCGGGCCTGTCGGTGCTCAACATCGATCCCGACACGGCCGCCGAGTCCTATCGCCAACGCGTCCTGGCGCAGATGGCAAGCAATTCGACTCCTGAGGAACTGTCCACGGTCCGCGAGCAACTGTCCGGTGCCTGCACGACGGAGATCGCGTCGTTCGACGAGTTCGCGGCGCTCCTCGCAGGCAAGGAGGAGGCCTACGACCACATCGTCTTCGACACCGCGCCGACCGGCCATACGCTGCGCCTGCTCAGCCTGCCCAAGGCCTGGAGCGGCTTTCTCGAAGGCAACGATCGGGGTGCGTCGTGTCTCGGGCCGCACTCCGGACTGAAGACGCAGGAGGCGCGGTTCAAGTCGGCGTTCGACGCCTTGAGCGACGCGACGCGCACGACCGTGATCCTGGTGGTTCGGCCGGACAAGGGCGCGATCGACGAGGCCGCGCGCACCTCCGAGGAGTTGCACGCCCTTGGCCTGGACAACCAGCGCCTGGCCATCAATGGCGTCTTCTGCGCGAGCGACCGGACGGACGCCGTGGCCTGTTCCATCGAGGTGCTGGGACAACAGGCCCTCGACGAGATGCCGGTGGCCCTGCGTGCCTTGCCGCAGGACAGGGTGCCGCTGCGGGCATTCGACACCGTCGGCCTGCCCGCCTTGCGTGCGCTGTTGTCCGCGGGCGTCGAATTGACTGCGGCCCCGGCCGGGGCCATCGATGCCGTCGACCCGATCGGCGGTCTGGACATCCTGGCGGATGAACTGGCCGCTGCAGGGCACGGCCTGATCATGGTCATGGGCAAGGGCGGGGTGGGCAAGACGACCGTGGCCGCAGCGCTGGCCCTCGGGCTCATCCAGCGCGGCAAGACAGTCCACCTGAGCACGACCGACCCTGCCGCGCACCTCGCCGCGACGCTGGAAGGGGCGGTCGCGGGCCTGCGCGTCGACCGCATCGACCCGAAGGTCGAGACCCAACGCTACATCGACAAGATCATGGCATCTCGGTCGCGTGGGCTCGATGCCCAGGAGCAAGCCCTGCTGCTCGAGGACCTGCACTCGCCTTGCACGGAGGAGGTGGCCGTCTTCCATGCCTTCTCGCGCATCGTCAGCGAAGGGCGCAGCGCCTTCGTGGTGCTCGACACGGCGCCGACCGGGCACTCGCTGCTGCTGATGGACGCGACCGGGGCCTATCACCGGCAGATGATGCGGGAGTTCGAAGGCCCAGGCGCCGGACGCGTGGTGACGCCGCTGATGCGCTTGCAGGACGCGACGTACACCCGCATCGTCCTGGTGACCTTGCCGGAAGTGACGCCCGTCTCGCAGGCTTCGGCCTTGCAGGACGACCTGCGCCGTGCCGGCATCGAACCCTACGCCTGGGTACTCAACAAGAGCGTCCTGGCTGCCGGCACGAACGACCCGTTGCTGGCTGCCCGCCTGGCAGGTGAACGCAGCCAGATCAGGCGCATGGGGAACGGTCTGGCGAAGCGCATCTTCGCGCTCCCTTGGCTGACGCGTCCGCCGATCGGGGCTGTTGAACTGTCGAAGCTGGTCAGTTCCGGGCCGGGCGCGTCGGCTGCCGGCAACTGAGCGATTCATCGATCGATTTCGAGGTGTCCCATGTATGGATTCACGACAACTCATGGCGACCGCGCCGGGCGGGACAGTCCGGGGCGCATGTCCGGGACCGGCGAGGGACCTGCTCAGGTTGTGGGCTCGTCAGCGACCTGGGGCTTGTCCAGTCCGAAGTCCTCCGGCATCTGGACGGCAACCACCGTTCCTCGCGCGGTGGCAATCCCGTCGACCAGCACCGCGGTTTCGACGATCACCTTGCGCCCCTTGATTTCCTTGACGGTGCCGCGGATCACAAGCTCGCCGTCGATGGGCGTCGGCTTGAGGTAGCTCACCTGCAGGGAGCCCGTGACGAAGCGAAACGGCGGCAGCGTGTCCATCTCACGCGCCTCGGATCGATACATCGCCGCCGCGGCGGTGCCCGTGCTGTGGCAATCGATCAAGGAGGCGATCAGTCCACCGTAGGCGTAGCCCGGCACGGCTGTGTGCCAGGGCTTGGGCGTGAATCGGGTGACGGTCTCGTCGCCGTCCCAGAAGGTCTTGATCTGATGGCCGTGGGTGTTCAGGGCGCCGCAACCGTAGCAGTGCGAGACGTTCTCGGCGTAGTAGTCCTGAAATGCTTTCATCGAATTCTTGACCTCTGGATGGGCAAGGTCGCCCTGGTTAGACGCGCGACGAAGGTCACTTCAGGACGGCACCGTCGGCATCCCTGACATGGACAGTGACCGGGATACCGACACGCACGCTCTGGGTCACGGTGCAGAACTCCTCGAACTGCTCCAGCACCCGATCGAGGTGCTGCAGGCTGGCGGCGGGCACGCCCAGGCGCAGGCTCGCCTCGATTGCCAGCACGCGCGTGCGACCCTGATCGTTGCGGCCGACTCGCGCCTCGATCGTGCAGGACAGCGGTTCCGGGCTCTGCTTGTACTTGCGCAGCGCGAACAGCAACGAATCGGACAGGCAGTTGCCCACCGCGGCGGCCAGCAGTTGCACGGGCGACGGGCCGCTGCCCCCGCCGAGCGGGGCAGGCTCGTCGGCCACGAGATCGGGCGCGCCGCCGGAGAACACGACGCCGAACTGGTAGTCGTGCTGCTGTGCAAGGGTGACGGTGATGGTCTGGTCGGCCATGGGGTGTCCTTGTGGAATTCGGTGGCGGGCTAGCGCGCGCGACCGCGCCGAGGCGCCGGCACTGGCACGGCGAATGCGGCGCGCTTGGGCGCGGTGCGCTCGATCTGGCGCGCGATGCTGCCGCAGACCAGGTCGCACAACTGGTAGACCGACTCGTCGGCGATCGCGTAGTAGGCGCTGTTGCCGCGCGACTCCCGCGTCACCAGGCCGTGCTGGGTCAGCAGCGCCAGGTGGCGCGAGATGTTGGCCGAGCTGAATCCGCACAGATGGGCAAGCTCGCCGACGTTGCGCTCATGCTCTCGCAGCAGGTTGAGGATCTGCAGGCGTGTCGGCTCCGACAACGCCTGGAAATAGCCCGCCACCTGCAGCAGGGCTTCGTTCGACAGTCCTTCCATGCCTGGTCGCACCTGTTGTTGATCATTCGCAATCATGCCTCAGGACTCCCTTTCACAATCGACATTGTGCAATGAGCTACTTGACTATTTAGTCATGTGCGCAAATACTACATGAAATTCCCGAGCGCCGGGCCGGAGGTCCTCCAGCGCCTTGCGCCCTGTCAACAAAGAATGTGCATGAACAAGATCTTCTCGATCCCCGTTGTCGCCCTGGTTGCGGCGCTGCTGCAGGCCTGGCCGGGCGTTGCCGTCGCGGGCTCGTTGACTGCTGTTCCGGCGCAGGCCGGCAGCGCCGGCGCCACGGCCGGGTTCGACGGTGTCGTCGAGCCCGTGCGGCAGACCATCGTCGCCGCCCAGGTCTCGGGCGCTGTCGTCCAGCTGGACGTCAAGGCGGGTGACACCGTCAAGAGCGGGCAACTGCTGTTGCGCATCGACGCGCGCGCCGCCGACCAGAACGCCGCGGCCAGCGATGCGCAGGTGCTGGCCGCCCGGGCATCGCTCGAAGTCGCGACCAAGCAGTACGAGCGCCAGCAGCAGCTGTTCCAGAAGAACTACATCAGCCAGGCGGCGATGGAGCGCGCCGAGTCCGAATTCAAGGCCACGCGGGCCCAGCTCGCGGCCCAGGGGGCGCAGGCCGGTGCCGTGCGCACCGAAAGCGGCTTCTATGTGATCCGCGCTCCGTATGGGGGTGTCGTCGCGTCGGTACCCGTGACCCTGGGCGACATGGCCATGCCCGGTCGGCCCCTGCTCACGCTGTACGACCCGGCGGCACTGCGCGTTTCCGTGTCCGTTCCACAGACCGTCGCGATGCAGATCGTGCCCAGCCAACGTCCTCGTGTGGAGCTGCCCGGGATGCCAGCACCAGCGCAGTGGGTGACCCCCACCCATGTCGAGTTGCTGCCGACCATCGATGCCGCGACGCACACCGTGGTGCTTCGTCTGGACCTGCCCGCCGGCCACTCAGGGATGGCGCCCGGCATGTTCGCGCGCGTCTGGCTGCCGATGGCCGGCACCGGCGTCGGGGCGACGGCCAGCAACATCGTCGTGCCGCTGCAGGCGATCGTGCGGCGCGCCGAGATGACCGGGGTCTACGTGGTCAACCCCGACGGCCACCCGGTCTTGCGCCAGGTGCGGCTCGGCCGGATCGTGGGAGACCGGGTCGAGATCCTGTCGGGTCTGATGGCGGGTGAACGGGTGGCCAGCGATCCGCAGGCAGCGGCCCGCGTGCGCTGAGGTTCGTCGTGACAAACCAGAATCGAAGCACGTCCTTGGGCCCGTCGGGCCGCATCGCCGGATTCTTCCAGAGCGCCCGCATCACGCCACTGCTGGCACTCGTCGCGTTGCTGCTGGGCCTCTTCGCCGTGATGGTCACGCCGCGGGAAGAGGAGCCGCAGATCAACGTGACGATGGCCAACGTGCTGATCCCGTTTCCGGGCGCTGCCGTCCGGGACGTCGAGCAGATGGTCGCCGGACCGGCTGAACAGGTGCTCGCCCAGATCGCTGGCGTCGAGCATGTGATGTCGGTGTCGCAGCCCGGCCTCGCGGTGATCACCGTGCAGTTCAAGGTGGGCGTCGCACGCACCGAGGCCCTGGTGCGCCTGTACGACACGGTCAATTCGAACGCGGACTGGCTCCCCAAGGGCCTGGGCGTACTCGATCCGATCATCAAGCCCAAGGGTATCGACGACGTGCCGATCGTCACGCTGACGCTCTACAGCAAGAACGCCGCGACCGGGCCGTACGACCTCGAGCGCGTGGCGCACAGCCTGGAGTCCGACCTCAAGCGAGTACCGGGCACGCGCGAAGTGACCGCGCTGGGTGGGCCGGGTCGGGCCGTGATGGTCGAAATCGATCCCGCGCGGATGGCCGGGGCAGGCGTGACCGTCCCGGATCTGCGCATCGCATTGCAGTCCGCCAACCTCGGCCTGCCGGTGGGCGAGTTGATCGCGGGCAACCGGGCGGTCGCGGTGGAATCGGGCCCGTTCCTGGAGCAGGCGGGCGACGTCGCCGAGCTCGTGGTGGGCGTGCATGCGGGCAAGCCGGTGTTCCTGCGTGACGTCGCCACGGTGCGCGACGGCCCGCCGCCGTCCAGCCGCTATGTCTGGTACGGCACCGCGGCGAAGGGCGACGCACCGGCGGCGGACCACCCGGCCGTCACCCTGTCCATCACCAAGAAGCCCGGCGAGAACGCGATCGATGTCGCCAACGCCGTCATGCGGCGCGTCGAGTCGCTGCGCAACACCGTGATCCCGGCCGACGTGCAGGTGGCCGAGACGCGCAACTATGGGGCCACGGCCAACGACAAAGCGAAGAAGCTGATCGAGAAGCTGCTGTTTGCCACGGCCTCCGTCGTCGCCCTGGTGTTCATCGCACTGGGCCGGCGCGAGGCCGCCATCGTCGGCACGGCCGTCATCCTGACGTTGACGGTGACGCTGTTCGCCTCCTGGGCCTGGGGCTTCACCCTGAACCGGGTGTCGCTGTTCGCACTGATCTTCTCGATCGGCATCCTGGTCGACGATGCGATCGTGGTGGTCGAGAACATCCACCGCCACCAGCAGCTGTTTCCGGGCAGGACGCTCACGGCGATCATCCCCGGCGCCGTCGATGAAGTTGGTGGGCCGACGATCCTGGCCACCCTGACCGTCATCGCCGCGTTGTTGCCGATGGCCTTCGTGTCCGGCCTGATGGGCCCGTACATGAGCCCGATCCCGATCAACGCCAGCATGGGCATGCTGCTGTCGCTGGCCATCGCGTTCATGGTCACGCCGTGGCTGGCCCGGCTGTGGATGAAGGCGCTGCCGGCCGGCAACGCCACGGAGCAAGGCCACGTGCCCCCGCCGCACGGCTTGGCCGCCAGGCTCGGCCCGCTCTTCGAGCGCGTGTTCCGTCCGCTGCTCGATGACCGTCGCGGTGCACGCAACCGCGGATTCCTGGGCCTGGGCATCGCCGCGCTGATCGCGATGTCGGTGGCGCTGCCGGCTACCGGTCTGGTTCTCCTGAAGATGCTGCCCTTCGACAACAAGTCGGAGTTCCAGGTCATCGTCGACATGCCCGCGGGAACGCCGGTGGAGCAGACGGCCGCGGCGTTGCGCGACCTCGGGGCCTACCTCGTGACCCAGCCCGAGGTCACCGACTACCAGGCCTATGCCGGCACGGCGGCGCCGATCAACTTCAACGGCCTCGTGCGCCAGTACTACCTGCGTGCCGGCGGCAACGTCGGCGACCTGCAGGTCAACCTGGTCGACAAGCACGAGCGCTCGGCGCAAAGCCACGCCATCGCGATGCGCGTTCGACCGGCGTTGCAGAAGATCGGCCTGCGTTTCGGAGCCAACGTCAAGGTCGTGGAGGTGCCGCCCGGCCCGCCGGTGCTGTCGCCGATCGTGGCAGAGATCTACGGGCCCGAGGCCCCGGGTCGGCAGCAGGTTGCCAAGGCGGTTCGCGCGCTGTTCGAGAAGACACCCGGCCTGGTCGATGTCGATGACAGCAGCATTTCCTCCGCCCCGAAGAAGATGCTCGTCGTCGACCGCCAGAAGGCCGCGATGCTGGGCGTGCCGCAGCAGGCGATCGTCACGACCCTGCGCACGGGCCTGGCCGGCGAGGCGACCGCCTATCTGCACGACCAGAGCAAGTATCCCGCGGCCGCCACGCTGCAGTTGGCCGGCGATCGACAGGGCGACCTCGACGAACTGCTGCAACTGGCCGTGCGCAGCGCGGCAGGTCGGCTCGTGCCGATCCGTGAACTCGTGACGGTGACCGACACGGTTCGCGAGCAGCCCGCGTATCACAAGGACCTGCTGCCGGTGAACTACGTCGTGGCCGACATGGCCGGCAAGGTCGACAGCCCCCTGTACGGCGTCTTCTCGATGCGCGGCGACCTGGCCAGGATCGTGACGCCGGGCGGCGGCGCGGTGGCCGAGTACTTCATCCACCAGCCCGACGACGCCTACCGCGACTACGCGCTCAAGTGGGACGGCGAGTGGCAGATCACCTACGAGACCTTCCGCGACATGGGCGCCGCCTATGCGGTGGGCCTGATCCTGATCTACCTGCTGGTCGTCGCCCAGTTCGGCTCTTACCTGACGCCGTTGATCATCATGGCCCCGATCCCGCTGACCATCATCGGCGTGATGCCGGGCCACGCGCTGCTGGGCGCGCAATACACCGCCACCAGCATGATCGGGATGATCGCGCTGGCCGGGATCATCGTGCGCAACTCCATCCTGCTGGTGGACTTCATCAACCTGCAGGTGCGCGATGGCGTGGACTTCAAGCAGGCGATCGTGCACTCGGCGATCACCCGCGCGCAACCGATCCTGCTGACCGGCCTGGCGGCCATGTTCGGCGCCTTCTTCATCCTCGACGACCCGATCTTCAACGGCCTGGCCATCTCGCTGATCTTCGGCATCCTGGTCTCGACCGTGCTCACGCTGGTCGTGATTCCGATCCTCTATTTCGTGGCCTACCGCAATCGCCTTGGTGCGATCACCGGTGCGCCCGACGCGGCCGAGGCCGCACCCCTCGTCATTCCTCAAGGAGCTTCCTCATGACTTCCTGGCAACTCGTGCGCATCGTCGCGGGGTCCTTCATCCTGCTGTCCCTGGCCTTGGGCATTCCCGGCAGTCCGATCTTCGTCAGCCCCTGGTGGCTGGCGTTCACCGCGTTCGTCGGTGTCAACCTGCTGCAGAGCGGGATCACCAAGTGGTGCCTGATGGAATCGATCATGCGCAAGCTGGGCGCCCGCCCGGGCGTCTGAGGACAGACCCATGCGCCGTCTCCGCAGGCCCCGCCCCTGGCTCGCCTTCGTCCTGGTCGCGGCCGTGTGGCAGCCAGCAGGCGCGACCGACCTGGTCGACGCATGGCGCGCTGCCCAGCGACACGACCTGGACTTCGCCGCCGCACGCGCCGCCTGGGAAGCTGGCGCGAGCCGACGCGACCAGGCGCACGCGCTGTGGCGCCCCACCGTGATGCTCTCCGGCACCGCGGGCGTCGCGGGCAGCGACACCCATGCCGCCGGCGCGCAGTTCTCGGCGCCCGGCCTGGGCACGTCGTCGGGCGTCGGCTTCGACACCTCGGTCAACCGGGGGACGCTCGGCCGCGTCGGGCTGAGCGCCAGCCTGCCGCTGTACGACCGCGAGCGCGACGCCCAGGGTCGCCAGCTCGAGCTGTCGGCCGACGTCGCCGACCTCGAGTGGGAGGCCGCGCAGCAGGCACTGATCCTGGACACGGCGCAGCGCTATCTCGACGTGGTCTCGGCCCAGGAAGCCCTGCGTGTCCTGCGCCAGCAGCAGCAGGCCGTGGCCAAGGCGCGGGTCGAGACGCAGGATCGCTTCAGGCTGGGCGACGTCCCCATCACCGACACGCACGAGGCCACCGCCCGTTCTGAGGCCATCGCGGCCCAGGTGCTCGCGCTGGAGACCGACCTGCGGCTGAAGCAGGAAGCCTTCGCGGACGCGACCGGGTTGCCGTCCGCAGGACTGGCGCTGATGGTTCCCGCCGCCGTCGACCCGCCGGCGCCGTTGGCGCCGATGGCGGACTGGCTGCGGGATGCGCAGGCGCGCAGCCCGCACCTTCGCCTGCAGCTCGCGGCCGTCGAGGTCGCTCGCCAGGAAGCGGCCAAGTCCAGGGGCGTGCTGTCGCCCAGCGTGGACCTGGTCGCGCAACTGGGCCGCGAGCGCCTGAGCGGCAGTGGCGACTATGGCAATGCGACCAACAGCTCCGGCAACCGCATGATCGGCGTGCAGGTGTCGATTCCGCTGTACACGGGCGGCATGCGCGGCGCGCGCGCCCAGGAGGCCTTGCACGGCATCGAGAAGGCCCAGGCCCAGGCCGACCGCGCGCGCCAGCAGGTCGCCCAGCAGGCGCGCTCGGCCTGGCTCGGACTGACGGTCGGGGCAGGGCGAATCACGGCGTTGACGCAGGCGCTGCAGTCGACCCGCTCGCGCCTGGACAGCACGCGCCTGGGACACCAGGTCGGCGACCGCACGACGCTGGAACTGCTCAACGCCGAGAACGACGCCGCCAGCGCCGAACTCGCGCTGCTGCAGGCGCGCATCGACCTGTCGATGGATCGGCTTCGGCTCGCCGCCGCCGCCGGTCGCCTCGACGAAGCCTGGCTGCGCGACGTCAATTCGACGCTGCGCGCCCCCACCGAGCATTGATTGAGAAAAACCAGACCATTCAGGAGACCGCCATGTCGAATATCGTTGTCCTTGGTGCCGGAACGGGCGGCATGCCCGCCGCCTACGAATTGCGCGAGAAGCTCGGCCGCGAGCATCGCATCACCGTGGTCAACGCGGTGGACTACTTCCAGTTCGTGCCTTCCAATCCGTGGGTCGCCGTCGGCTGGCGGGAACGCGACGCCATCACGTTCCCGATCCGCCCCTACCTCGAGAAGAAGGACATCGCCTTCGTGGCCCAGCCGGTGACGCGCATCGACGCCGACAACAACGCGATCGAACTGGCGGACGGCACCCGGCTCGCGTACGACCATCTCGTCATCACCACCGGCCCGAAGCTGGCATTCGACGAGGTGCCGGGCGCCGGCCCGCAGGGGCACACCCAGTCGATCTGCACGATCGACCATGCCGAGCAGGCGTGGGCCAACTACCAGAAGTTCCTGGCCGACCCCGGTCCGGTGATCATCGGCGCGATGCCCTTCGCGTCGTGCTTCGGACCGGCCTACGAGTTCTCGTACATCTTCAACGCCGACCTCAAGCGCCGCAAACTGCGCAGCAAGGTGCCGATCACGTTCGTGACCAGCGAGCCCTACGTCGGCCACATGGGACTCGGGGGCGTCGGCGACTCCAAGACGATGCTGGAGAGCGAGTTCCGGTCCAACGACGTCAAGTGGATCACCAACGCCAAGGTCACCCGGGTCGAAGCCGGCAAGATGTTCGTCACCGAACTGGACGAACACGGCGCGGTCCGCAAGGAACACGAGCTGCCGTTCAAGTACAGCATGATGATCCCGGCGTTCAAGGGCGTCGATCCGGTCGCCGCGGTCGAAGGACTGTGCAACCCGCGCGGCTTCGTGCTGATCGACGAGTTCCAGCGCAGCAGGAAGTACCGCAACATCCACTCGGCCGGCGTCTGCGTGGCGATCCCGCCGGTGGAGGCGACGCCCGTGCCCACCGGTGCGCCCAAGACCGGCTACATGATCGAGACCATGGTCACGGCGATCGTGCACAACATCGCAGCCGACCTGGCGGGCGAGCCGGCGGACGCCAAGGGCAGCTGGAACGCGATCTGCCTGGCCGACATGGGCGACACCGGCATGGCGTTCGTCGCGATGCCCCAGATCGCGCCCCGCAATGTCAACTGGTTCAAGAAGGGGAAGTGGGTGCACCTGGCCAAGGTCGCGTTCGAGAAGTACTTCCTCTACAAGATGAAGAACGGCACGTCGGAGCCGATCTACGAGAAGTACATCTTCAAGATGCTCGGCCTCGAGAGGCTGGAGCGGCGCTGAATCCCGCAGAGAACTGCACTGCGTGGCGGGGGCAGTGCGGACTGTTCTCGCTGCGACTGTGCTGGAGCGCAGATGGTGCAAGTCATCCGGGCGAGAGTGATCCCCGGTTGACGTGAAGCAATGTCATGTTCACCGGGTGCGCGCTCAATCGAAATTGCCATCCAGATCCACCGACAACTCCAAGGAGTGATCCATGAAATTGCTGTCCGAACTGCTGACCACCGATGCAGGCTTGATGAGCGCTGCCGGCATTGCCTTCATGATCGGCATGAGCGTATACCTCGCACGCTTCTTCCTGAAGCACATGCGCGCCGAGGAAGCGGCGATCCGGGCCACCAAGAAGTAGCCCGAAGCGCGAATGCAGGGATCAGGGAGCCTGATCCCGTGAGGCCATCAGGTGGCCAGGCGCCAGCCGATCGCGGACACCAGCGCCGCGCCGCACGCCCAGCCCGAGAAGATCCACCGCAACGCGGTGTTGCGGGGCACGAACCCCAAGCCGCGGATGAAGCCCGCGCTCATGGACCAGAACAGCAGCGTCGCCATCAGGTGATCGGCACCGCCCGTCGACCTGGTCATCATCGGTGGGTACAGCGTGCCCACGATCATGATGCCCAATCCGACCGCGAGGCTCGCGACTTGGAGCCCGGGCGAGGGCGTCTTGCTGTCAGGAGGGGTCGTCAAGTCGGGGCGTCCTCGTCGTCCGACGCGGCGGACGCAAGACCGCGCGCCTCTGCGAGTTCCCCCCACATCGCGTTCATGACGGCCAGCAGGACGGCGAAGCCGACCCCGAGGATCCAGGCGAAATACCACATGTGCGTTGTCCTTCCAGGGTGTCGCCGGGGTCAGTAGGCGGTGTGATCGTTGGCGCGGATCTGCGCCACGGTGACCTTGCCGCGCATCACGCGGTAGGCCCAGCCGGTGTAGAAGACGATCAGCGGCATGAAGATGAGCGTGGCCCAGAACATCAGGCCCAGCGTCATCGGGCTGGAGACGCTGTCCCACACCGTCAGGCTGGCATTGGGCATCGTGGAGGAGGGCATCACGAAGGGGAACATCGCGGCGCCCGCGGTGCCGATCACCCCGGCGATGGCCAGCGCCGACGCGACGAACGCGAGCAGGGTGCGGCGGAGGATCGCCAGGCCCATCGCGATGAGCGCGCCGCCGACGGCCAGGATGGGCAACAACCACAGGATCGGTTGCTTGCCGTAATTGATCCACCAGGCCCCGGCATCGCGCACCACGGTCTTGGCGAGCGGGTCGGCCAGGCCGGCGGGATCGACGACCGACGTGATCCGGAACCCCTCGATGCCCCCGAAGCGCAGCCACAGTCCTGCGCCCAGGAAGGCCATCACCATCACGGCGGCCGCGATCAGGGCGCCGCCGATCGCACGATGCTGGATGTCGCCTTCGGTGCGGTGGGCCAGGTACATCCCGCCGTGCATCGTGATCATCGCGCTGCTGACGACGCCCGCGAGCAGCGCGAACGGATTGAGCAGTTGCCAGAAGCTGCCGGTGTAGGTCGACGCCATGAAGTTGTCGAACTGGAACGGCACGCCCTGCAGCAGGTTGCCGAAGGCCACGCCGAAGATCAGGGGCGGCACCGAGCCGCCGATGAACAGGCCCCAGTCCCAGGTGCTGCGCCAGCGCGCGTCCTGGATCTTGCTGCGGTAGTCGAAGCCGACCGGGCGGAAGAACAGCGCCCACAGCACCGCGAGCATGGCCCAGTAGAAGCCGCTGAAGGCCGTCGCGTAGACCAGCGGCCAGGCGGCGAAGATCGCGCCGCCGCCGGTGATGAACCACACCTGGTTGCCGTCCCAGTGCGGGCCGACGGTGTTGATGACCACGCGGCGTTCGACGTCGCTGCGGCCGACGAAGGGCAGCAGGGTGCCCACGCCCATGTCGTGCCCGTCCATGATCGCGAAGCCGATCAGCAGCACGCCCACGAGCAGCCACCAGATGACCTTGAGGGTCGGATAGTCCAGCATGTCTTGTTCTCCTCAAGCCGGCTGCGGTGTCGCAGCGTGGCTGACTTCGTTCTGGTAGCGACCGGTACCGAGGCTGCCGGGACCTTGGCGGGCAAACCTGGTCATCAGGTACATCTCGACGACCAGCAGCACGGTGTAGAAGCCGATGAAGCCGGCCAGCGAGCCGTAGAGACTGTTGACGGTGAGCGTCGACACGCTCAGGTGCGTGGGCAGCACGCCGTAGATCGTCCACGGCTGGCGCCCGTATTCGGCGACGAACCACCCGAGCTCGCAGGAGATCCAGGGCACGGGCAGCATCCACAGCGCCCACTTCAGCAGCCACGGCTTCCTGGCGCACGAGGTCTTGAGCGTGCTCCAGAACGACAGCGCGAACAGCGCCAGCATCGCGAAGCCGAGGCCCACCATGATGCGGAAGGACCAGAACATCGGCATCACGCGCGGGATGGTGTCGTCGACCGCCTTCTCGATGATGGCCGGCGTCGCCGTGTTGACGTCCACGACGTACTTCTTGAGCAGCAGGCCGAAGCCGAGGTCGACCTTGTGGGCCTCGAACACCTGCTTGGCGGCGTCGTCGTCGCGATGCGCACGCAGGGCCTCGAGCGCCGTCACGGCGACGATGCCGTTGACGATGCGTGCGCGATTCTTGTCCTTGATGTCCTTGATGCCCGGGATCTGCTTCGAGACCGAACGCGTGCCGATCAGGCCCATCACGTACGGAATCTCGACGGCCCAGTCGTTGCGCATCTCTTTCTGGTTCGGCCACGCGACCGCCGTGAACGACGCCGGCGCCGGCTCGGTGTCCCACATCGCCTCGATCGCCGCCATCTTGGTCTGCTGGGCCTCGCCCACCGTGTAGCCGGACTCGTCGCCCAGGACGATGACGCTCAGCACCGAGGCCAGGCCGAACGCCGCCGCGACGCGGAAGCTGCGCTTGGCGAATTCCACGTCCCGGTTCTTCAGCAGGTACCAGCTCGAGATGGACAGCACGAACATCGCGCCGGTGACGTAGCCCGCCGACACGGTGTGGACGAACTTGGCCTGTGCATCCGGGTTGAACACGATGGCCCAGAAGTCGGTCATCTCCATGCGCATGGTCTGGAAGTTGAACTCCGCGCCGACCGGGTTCTGCATCCAGCCGTTGGCGATCAGGATCCACAGCGCCGACAGGTTGGTGCCGACGGCCATCAGCAGCGTGACCATCAGGTGGCGCGTCTTGGGCAGCCGGTCCCAGCCGAAGAAGAACAGGCCGATGAAGGTCGACTCCAGGAAGAACGCCATCAGGCCCTCGATGGCCAGCGGGGCGCCGAAGATGTCGCCCACGTACTGCGAGTAGTACGCCCAGTTCGTCCCGAACTGGAATTCGAGCGTGATGCCGGTGGTGACGCCGAGTGCGAAGTTGATGCCGAACAGCTTGCCCCAGAAGCGGGTCATGTCCTTCCAGACGACCTTGCCGGTCATCACGTAGACGGTCTCCATGATGAGCAGCATCCAGACCATGCCGATGGTCAGGGGAACGAACAGGAAGTGGTAAAGGGCCGTGGCAGCGAACTGCAGCCGGGACAGATCGACGAGCTGTTCTGGAATCAAAGGGGCTCTCCTGGCCGGGACGGTGTACCGAGAACGTGGGCCGATGTGGTCGCGGCGGAATCTTCGTTCGCGCGCGGCGGATGGGCGTCATGGAAGAACAGGACCCACAGGACCGCCAAGGCGAGCAACTTCACCGATACGGCGGTGGCAAGGTGACGCAGCAGGCGACGGTCATCGGGAGACATGTTCCACCTGGGTATCCAAGAAGCGTGCCAGTAGCCAGACGGCATCGTGCGCCCACTGCGACCTGATCCTGGCAGCAAATGTGACGGTCGAAGGGTCAATGCGAGGCTGCCATTTCGCCTGTCATTGCATGGGGGTGGCAGTCTGTGGCAGTCTTCTGGCAGTCCGGGATGAGGCGGCGATGGCCATACTCCCGGGAGAGCCATGCGGCGTGGCGCGGCCGCGTCCGGGCGCAGGAGGCCCCATCCGGTCGTCCACGCCCGCCGTTCAGGGCCGCTGCCGCGCTTGGCAGGTGTCTTGCTAACCATCATCAGGTCGACTGTCATTCCGTCAGTGGCCGACCCCTCAGCAGCGATCTGCATTCGACATGACCCCCATTCGATCCGAACCCGAAACCCCCAGCCCGGATGGCGACGCTGCCGTGCAGATCGTCTCCTTCTACCAGTCGCAGAAGAAGATCTATCCGCGCGCTGTCACGGGCTTGTTCATCACCTGGCGCTGGATCCTGGTCTGGGTGACGCAACTCGCGTTCTACGTCACGCCCTGGCTCGCCTGGAACAGCCGGCCGGCGATCCTGTTCGACCTCGGGGCGCGCCGTTTCTACGTGCTCGGCCTCGTGCTCTATCCGCAGGACTTCATCTACCTGACGGCCTTGCTGATCGTCTCGGCCTATTCCCTGTTCCTGTTCACCGCGGTCGCCGGCCGCCTGTGGTGCGGGTACGCGTGTCCGCAGACCGTCTACACCGAGCTGTTCATGTGGGTGGAACGCAAGTTCGAAGGCGACCGCGCGGCACGCATGAAGCTCGACGGTGCCGGCTGGACGGTGGAGCGGGTCTGGCGCAAGGCTGCCAAGCAGGCCGCATGGATTGCCATCGCGTTGTGGACCGGCTTCACTTTCGTGGGCTACTTCACGCCGATCCGCACGCTCGCGGGCGAGGTCACCTCGCTGTCGTTCGGCCCCTGGGAAACCTTCTGGGTGTTCTTCTACAGTTTCGCCACCTACCTGTTCGCCGGCACGATGCGCGAGCAGGTGTGCAAGTACATGTGCCCGTATGCGCGCTTCCAGAGCGCGATGCTCGACCGCGACACCCTGATCATCACCTACGACGCCGAGCGCGGCGAGCCGCGCGGCTCGCGCTCGCGCAAGGCCGATCCGAAGACACTGGGCCTGGGCGCGTGCATCGATTGCAATCTGTGCGTGCAGGTCTGTCCCACCGGCATCGACATCCGCAAGGGCCTGCAGTACGAGTGCATCGGCTGCGCCGCCTGCATCGACGTCTGCGACGACGTGATGGCCAAGATGAACTATCCGAAGGGACTGGTGCGCTACGACACCGAAAACGGCATGGAGCGCAAGCTCACGCGGGCGCAGGTGTTGCGGCGAACCCTGCGGCCGCGCATCCTGGTCTACGTGGCCATCCTGTTCGTGGTCTGCGGCGCGCTGGGCACCAGCATCGCCCTGCGGCCGCCGTTCCGGGTGGACGTGGTGCGCGATCGCACGTCGATGGCCCGGGTCGTCGAGCACGGCGACGTCGAGAACGTCTACCGCATCCAGGTGATGAATGCGACAGAGACGGAACAGCACTACAGCGTCAGCGTGGATGGTCTGCCGGGCCTGCGGCTGCGCACGCCGGTCGCGTTCGACATCGCTCCGACGCAGTCGCTGTGGGTGCCGCTCACGCTGCAGGTGCCGTTCGACACTGCCGCGAAGACGGCGCCAGGCGCGCATCCGGTCCACATCACCATCGTGCGCGAAGGCGCAGCCGGACAGGAAGAAAGGGCGCAGCGCGAGAAGTCGAGCTTCATCCTGCCGCGCTGAGCGCCGCGCGCTCAGGCCAGTCCGAGCGCCTTGAGTCGCCGGTAAAGCGTGCGTTCGCTCAGGCCCAGTTGTTGCGCCAGTTCGCGTCGCGTGAGATCCGTCGTGGCGGCCAGCCGCCGCAGCGCGGTGTCGTCCACCGCGCCGCGCGGCAGGGCCAGCGGGCCCGCCGACGCGGTGGGGTCGCGACGAGAGACGGCCGCCAGTGTCTCCGGAAGGTGCTCGGGCCGAACGATGCCGTCATCGGCGAACAATCGGGCGCGCTCCAGCACATTGCGCAGCTCACGGATGTTGCCGGGCCAGTCGTAGGCTTGCAGCCGCGCCATGGCGGCCGGCTCCACGGAGATCCGATGCTTGGCAGTGGCACCCCGCTGAAGAAACGAATCGACCAGCATCGGGATGTCGTCCAGGCGCTCGCGCAAGGGCGGAAGCTTGATCGGGAATGCGCTGATCCGGTAGTACAGATCCTGCCGGAACCGACCGTCGTCGACCATGTCCTGCAGTGGCTTGTGCGTGGCGGCCACCAGCCTGAAATTCGCCTGCTGGGTCTCGATGCTGCCCACCCGACGGAACGTGCCCGATTCGATCAACCGCAGCAGCTTGACCTGCATCGCGAGCGGCACGTCTCCCATCTCGTCGAGGAACAGCGTGCCGCCTTCGGCCGTCTCGACCAGGCCCTTCTTGCGCGCGTTCGCGCCCGTGAAGGCGCCGCGTTCGTAGCCGAACAGCTCGCTCTCGAACAAGGTCTCCGTCAAGCCTGAGCAGTCGACCACGACGAACGGGCCGCTGGCCCGGTCGCTCGCCTCATGGACGGCCCGGGCGAACAGTTCCTTGCCGGTGCCCGATTCACCGAGAAGCAGGACGGGCAGCATCGATGGCGCGACGCGCTGGACGGCGGCGAGTGCCGCATTGAACGCTGGCGCCCTCCCGACCAGGCCCTCGGTGCTGGGGCGCGCCGACGCGTTGCGCACCGTCACGAGCCGTTCGACGTACGCGACGACATCCCGGTTGCCATCCAGGATGGGACGCAGTTCGACGTCGACGTGTTCGGGTCCGCGCGGGGTGTGATGGATATGCAGGACGCGGTCCGGCCCCTTGAGCTCGAACGCCCGCTTCATTGGACAGTGCTCGCCCGCCTGGTCGCAAGGCACGTCGTAGTGGTGCGACACGCGATAGCACTTGTGGCCGACATACGGCTTGTCCGCGGTGCCGAACTGGCGCTGGTAGGCCGTGTTCGCGGCCAGGATGCGGTACTCCGGATCCAGCACGATCATCGGCTGTGCGTCGTGCTCGAGAAAGGAGATGAGCGCCTGGACCTGTGGCGCGGACTGTACGTCGGCCTGGTGAGAGGAGGCATCTGCGGCTTCGCGGAGGGCGGTGCGATTGGACATGGGGCGCCTTGTTGGAAGCGCTCATTCTGCGCTGCACTGCCGAATCTGCCAATGTGGCAGACCCGCGCTGCCAGAAGGTTCAGGACAAGCCGGGCCAAGGTACCGCAACCCTGAAGTTCTTCGATTGGGCGTATGCCAATCGATGATCCGCAAGGAGTGGGGCGCCTTGAAGGATGCGTCCGGCAAGACCATCGCGGCAAGGTAGGCCCGCCTGCTGGCCGGTTCCACTCGCTGACCTTCTGATCGCTGACGCCTCAGCGCCTCGACCACGCCACGTCCGCTATCGCAACAGCGCCCGATCTACCGGATCACGAGCCCGTAGAGAGTGACTGACGAACCGCTCGCCGCGGCACTCAGGCGCGCGCGAGGTTCATCGGCGCGGCGTCGAACGCCGGGAACACCGCGGCCAGTTCGTTGTCCGACAGCCCCAGGTTGTGCGCGCACACCCCCGCCAGCACCTGGCGGAAGTCGGTGGTCACGGCAAGGTCGCGGCCCTCGTTGAGCGACGACGCATCGATGCCCGGCCAGCGGCCGTAGACCTTGCCGCCGGCGATGTTGCCGCCGAGCGCCCACATCACGTTGCCGTGGCCGTGGTCGGTGCCGCCGGTGCCGTTCTGGCGCACGGTGCGGCCGAACTCTGACATGACGAGGACGGTGGTGTCGTCGAACGTCGGCCCGAGCCGGGTCGCGAGCTCCGCCAGGCCCTGGCCCAGCGGCTGCAGGCGGTTGGCGAGCTGGCCCTTGGCGCCGCCCTGGTTGACGTGGGTGTCCCAACCGCCGAGGGCGAGGAACGCAATCTGCACGTTGGGGTCTCGCCGCATCAACTGTGCGAGGCGGCCGGCGTCTTCGGGGAAGCCGTTGGGCAGCGGGGCGCCGTTGTTGGCCGCCATCTGCTCGCGATCCATGGCGGCGGGGCTCATCGCCTCGCTGACCTCGGCGTGCGACGCCTGCGACTCGCGGTAGGCCCGGGACATGGCGTCGTCGCCCGAGTACAGCGAGTCGAACGCCTTGCTGACCTGCGGTCGATCGAGCAAGGTCGGCTTCGTGGCGCGCGCGCCGTTGGCGATGTTGGCGACCGGATTCGGGCCGGCCCAGATGCGCGGCAAGGTCGCGCCCACGCTGATCCCGCGCGTCACGGACGCATGCGCGCCCGCCTGCACGACGGCGGGTGGCTCGGCGCCCAGCAGGCGGTTGAGCCAGCCGTCCGGCGTGTTCTTGCGGCCCGGCGTGCCGGACTCCATGTAGTCCTGCGCGTCGAAGTGCGACCGCGTCGGGTCGGGCGAGCCCGAGGCCTGCACGAACGCGAGCTTGCCCGATTGCCACAAGGGCATCAGCGGCGCGAGGTTGGGGTTGAGGCCGAAGTGGCCGTCGAGGTCGAGCACGCCACCGTCCTGGCCCGGGCGCGCGAGCGCGATCGACGAGCGTGCCTGGGTGTACGCGGCTTCGCCGTACGGCACGACCACGCTGAGGCCGTCGACGGCGCCGCGCAGGAACACAACGACGAGCCGCTTGTTTCCCGGCAGTTGCTGGCCCGCCTGCGTGGCGGTGGCGGCGAAACCGGTGCGGCCGACGGCGGCCCACGTGAGCCCGGCGGCGGCGGCCGCCTGCAGGAGTTGTCTGCGTTGCATGGTGTGGTTTCCTGAGGCGTTCAGCGGCGCATGAAGTCGGGGCTGCCCAGCACCAGGGCGGCCTGCAGCGCGGGTGGCGACTTCGCGACCGCGCCGCGGGTCTGCTCCGAGATGGCCGGGCCGAGCGTCGCGAGCAGCCCCGCGACGTCCACAGGCGGCGTCGAACCTTCGACGGCCTGGTCACGCGCCATCGCCTTGTCGGCCTGTCGCTCCAGCGCCTTCATGCCGCGCGCGGGGACGGGTGCGTCCGGGTCGTCGACGCGCTGCAGCGGCAGCTTGCCCGACGCGAGTGCCGTTGCGAAGTTCACGCGCTGCGTGATCGCATTCGGGTTGAGCCAGTCGGCCTCGGTGTCGTGATAGCCGTCGGGCGTCTGGCAGCCGTACAGCGGCTGGCCCAGTTGGGCCAGCACCGCCATCAGCGGCTTCACGTTCGTGGTGGCGATGCCGGTGGCGCGTACCGACGACATCACGTACTGGTAGGGCGTCTTGAACTTGACCGGCCGCACATCGCCGAATTCGGGCGCGTCGACCAGCGCCTGCATCACGGCGCGCAGGTCGCCGTCGGTGTCGAGGAAGCGCCTGGCGAGGCGGTCGACGAGCGCCGGCGATGGCTCGTCGGCAACGAAGCGGCGCGCCAGCTTGAACGCGATGTGCCTGGCGGTCGCCGGATGGCGTGCGAGCACATCCAGCGCGGCCTCGCCTTCCAGTTGGCCGTTGGGCGGCACGCGGTGGCCCAGCCATTGCTTGGTGCCGTTGTCGTGGCGCCCGGGATCGAAGCCGAAGATCGAATCGCCGCGGCCTGACGCCGTGTTGTCCATGCCGTTGAAGAATCGACGCCGTTTCTGCTGAGGCACCAGTGTCCAGCCCGTGAGGATGCGGGCGAGCTCGGTAACGTCCTGCTGCGTGTAGCCGCCGTCCACGCCCAGCGTGTGCAACTCCATCACCTCTCGGGCGTAGTTCTCGTTGAGGCCGCTCGCCTTGCCGGCTGCGCCTCCGCCGCGACGGGGTTGGTAGCCCGGCGCCACCGACAGCCAGTTGTCCAGGTAGAACAGCATCGCCGGATGCTTGGCCGTCGCACCCAGCATCGTTCGGAAGCGCCCGAGCACATGGGGCCGGATCGCCTCGCGTTCGTAGCTCTCGGTGAGCACGCGCACCAGGCCCTTGCCCTGGTACACGTTGAAGTGGTTGAACCAGAAGTCGACCAGCACCTCCTGCAACTGGCGCGGGCTGTTCAGCGCCTGCAGCAGGCGCTCCTCGCCGGCCTCGATGGCGATGGCCGCGACCTTCTGGCGGCGCTCGGCGCCTTCCTCGGTACGGGGCTTCTCGCCGTCGGGCGACACAGGCTCGGCCTGCTTGGCTTGCTTCGCCTCCTTGGCCATGTCGCGGTATTGCTGCACCATCTCGCGCTGCGACTGGTGGGGCGTGCGCAGCGTGGCGAGCTGGTCGGCCAGGTAGGCCGGCAGCGCCAGGCGCTCGGGATGCAACTGCTCGGCGATCCAGGCGGGCGCGCCCATGCGCGTGACGCGATCGAGGTCGCCGGGTGCCGGGCCGAAGGCCAGCCTGTTGAGGACGTGCAGCGCCTCGGCCTGACCGGCGCTATCGGCAGCGAAGGTCGGGCACCAGGCCATTGCGGCGACGGCGGCGGCGAGCGCGCTGCGGCGCGTCATCAGGGGGGCGGTCGTCAAGGTCATCGGCGTCGGCCTGGCTGGACAAGCGTGGAGGGGCTGCCTATTAAACGGCAGCGATGCTGTCGATGTTGACACCTGAAGCGTTGCTGGGAGGCAAAGTCGCTTCAGCCAACGCGAAGGCTGAATGCGCGCTGTTCCTCGTCTCAGGGATAGTCCGAATGGAACCGTGCTGCATGCGCGTTGGCGCGACGTAATCGGAGGTAATGCACGCCGTCGGGTTGTTGCTTCAGCGTGATGCAAGACCCGTCGTGAGCGCTGGAGGCTCACGGGTGGACGCGGCACTACCCATGGCTTTGGCGACGTTCTGCTCAGCGGCCCTGCGGCATTTCCAACAAGGGTATTGACATCGTCCGCTTGTTGCATAACATATGCGTTATGGAACAAGTTCGTAATGGACGCATGGCATCGAAGCGTCTCGACATGACCTTCGCCGCCTTGGCCAATCCGATGCGGCGGGCCATCCTCGCCCGGTTGGCCACGGGCGAGGTATCGGTGAGCGAGCTCGCCGCACCGTTCTCGGTGAGCCAGCCCGCAATCTCGCGTCACCTCAAGGTGCTCGAGCATGCAGGGCTGATCTCGACCGGCAGCGATGCGCAGCGCCGGCCGCGCAAGCTCGAGGCCCGACCGCTCGCGGAGGCGACCGCGTGGCTCGAGCGTTACAGGGAGTTCTGGGCAACGTCGTTCGACCGCCTGGACGACGTGTTGGACGAACTGAAAGCCACCGGAGCGGCGCAGCAGCGCACCGCCTCCAGGAAGCGTTGAAGGATTTCCGCATGCGATTTCCCGCCAGCTTCAAGGTGTCCACGCCCAGCGACAACGAGATCCGCGTCACTCGCGAGTTCGACGCGTCGCCCGCAACGGTGTTCGACGCATTCACCCGGCCTGAACTCGTCCGCCGCTGGTTGCTCGGACCACCCGGTTGGACGATGCCGCAATGCGACATCGACCTCCGCGTCGGCGGCGCGTATCGCTATGTCTGGCGTGCCGACGCCGACGGCGCGCAGATGGGCATGGGGGGCACGTTCCGCGAGGTTGTCCCGCACGAGCGCCTCGTCGCCACCGAACGCTTCGACGACGCGTGGTATCCGGGCGAAGCCCTGGACACCACGACGTTCACCGCGGTCGACGGCCACACCCGCGTGACCATCACCATCCTCTACGAATCGCCGCAAGCCCGCGACGCCGCACGCCGTTCCGGCATGGAGCACGGCATGGCCGCAGGCTACGACCGCCTCGACCTGCTCATCGAGTCATCCCTGGGAGAACAATCATGATCGAGACACCGCAAATCGTCGCGACGGCCGAGGAGCCGGTCGCTGCACTCCACATCAGCACGCCCCGCTCGGAAATGCGTCACGTCATGGGCCCCGGCATCCAGGAAGCCATGGCGGTCGCGCAGGCGCAGGGCGTCGGGCCGACCGGCCCGTGGTTCGCGCACCACCACGAGATCACTGCGGATCGCTTCGACTTCGACATCTGCGTTCCGGTGTCCGCGTCGGTCGAAGCGGTCGGCCGCGTGAAGCCGTGGACGCGGCCTGCACTCGACCTCGTGCGCGCCGTCTACCAGGGCCCCTATGAGGGCCTGGGAGACGCGTGGCAGGAGTTCGACCGCTGGATTGCCGCCAACGGCGTGCAGGCCGCGTCGGACTTGTACGAACGCTACCTGGTCGGGCCCGAGTCCGCTTCCGACGCGACGCAATACCGGACCGAACTCAGCCGGCCGCTCGCCGGCGCCTGAACCGCATCGCATCCCGATGGATCACGCAGGGTCACGCGCCCCTGGATCGATCGGTGGCCAGCGGCAGGTATCGGGTCGGCTGCTGCGAAGCGAAACGCCAGGCAGCGACGGCAACGACGCGGATGGGGCGGGCGCCCGCGCCCAATCGGCTACCAGTACAGAGCTTGCCAGCCTTCGGGCGGCTTCAGCAGAGTCCGGGGGCTCAGCGCGGCCTCCTTCACCGAGAAATTCGCGCAGAAGACCTTGGCTCTTGAAGGATCGGTGCCGATCTCGCTTGCCGTTCGGGTCCCTTGCTCTTCGCCGCTGAGTGCCACCTCCTGTCCCGCAGACGGATAGCATAGGCTGACCCCGTGTAGCGATGGCATCACCCGCCGCACGTACCACGGGACAACCTGCGCGAGTGCAGCCTGGCCAGCCGACGTCGCCTCAATGAGGTCCGAGAAGCGAATCTCCCCCGAAGGAAGGTGCGGAACGACGTTGACGTCAACGTTGAGCGCCTTCTTCGGCTTGTTGGCGACGATGTCAGCGTTGTCGTCATAGAACGCCTTGTTCAGCGGCAGGTCGACGAAGCCGGCGGGCGAGATCGCCACGCGAGCGTCCGTGTTTTCGCCCACGACACGCAAGCCGAGGTCCGGCATCGGTTGATGCGATTCAGTCGACGTCACGCGGATCAGCAGATCTACGCGCTGGCCGCCAGCCTGCCCGACACCATTGACCAAATCGTACGCCTTGCGGTACGGCATCAGGGCTGGATTCCTGACACCCTTGACTTCGACGCCCTGCACCGGGGGGTCTTCGAGGGACATCGTCTGGGCGTATGCCATCGCTGTCGGTGCAATGCCGCAAACCAATGCGAGCAGCGCCGGTACCGCGGCTCGCACGGGGTCGCCCCGTCCACCACCTTGCGCCCACTTCAACCCGGCTGCCGGACGACCGCGGCCTCGTCGAAGAGCAATTCGGTACCCGGTGCGCTCGCTGCTGCACAACCGGACCAGCATGTTGGGCCCAGGGCCGTCCTGGCCATGCGGATCTTCGAATCTCAGGCATCGGTGCAGCGGCATGGATTCGATGATAACTTTGCCGTGTCAGCCGCCGAGCTTGAAGACCGCGACGGCATCGACCAGTGCATTGGCCTGGCTGCGCAGGCTTTCGGAAGCCGCCGCGCTTTCCTCGACGAGGGCGGAGTTCTGCTGCGTCGCCTGGTCCATCTGGGTGATGGCCTCGCCAACCTGGCGCACGCCGGCGCTCTGCTCGATGCTGGCCGCGGTGATCTCGCCCATGATGTCGGCGACGCGCTTGATCGACCCGACCACTTCGGTCATCGTCGCGCCGGCCTGGTCGACAAGTCGCGATCCGTCCTCGACGCGCGCGACGCTGGTGTCGATCAGGGCCTTGATCTCCTTGGCGGCTCCAGCGGAGCGGCTTGCGAGGCTGCGCACCTCGGACGCCACGACCGCGAAGCCACGGCCCTGCTCGCCCGCTCGCGCGGCTTCCACCGCGGCGTTCAGTGCCAGGATGTTCGTCTGGAAGGCAATGCCTTCGATGACGCTGATGATCTCGGCGATCTGCTTCGACGACTGGTGGATACCCTTCATGGTGTCGATCACCTGGCCGACGACGTCGCCGCCCTTGGTCGCGACAGCCGAGGCGCTCATGGCCAGTTGGTTGCCTTGCTTGGCGTTGTCCGCGTTCTGGGCCACGGTGGATCCCAGCTGCTCCATCGACGCCGAGGTCTCCTCGATCGACGAGGCCTGCCGCTCGGTGCGGCTGGACAGGTCGTTGTTGCCTTGCGCGATCTCGCTTGAAGCGTTCAATATGTTTCCTGCCGACGTGCGGATCGCTCCCACGGTCTGGCGGAGTTGGGCGACCATGTCTGCCACGGCGCGCGCCAGGGAACCTTCGCCGGCGATCTTGAGCGTGGTGGTGAGGTCTCCGTCGACGACGCGGCGAGCGGCCAGCCGCAGCGCCTCCGGTTCCCCGCCGATCTCGCTCCAGACCGACTTCACGGTGAACCACGACATGCCCCCCAGCACCGCCAACGCCAATATGCCGGTCACCGCCGTGAGGACGAGCAGGTTCTGCACGCCGGCCTTCGCGGCCTCCTGGCTGGCCTCGACCGCGAGCGCTGCCTGGGCCTTGCCGGTGTCGAGCGCCTTCTGCAGGGTGAGCTGCGACTGCTGCATCTTCTGCACCTGGTCGCCCATGTCTTTCTTCGTCAGCATTGCGCGCGTCACACCGAGCGCCGTGGACTGGTAGGCGTCGAAGGCAGTGCGCAGCGCGGCGGCGTTGCCCGACTTGCCCGTGATGGCTCCCATCGCGGCCAGTGTCTTCTGCGTCGCTGTTGCGATCGCCTCGACGTCTTTCAGCTTGTCGATGTCGCCTTCGGAGGCGGCCGACTGCAGGGTGAGGCGGAACTGCTCGGTACCTCGGTCGACCTGGGTGATGCTGGCGAGGTAAGGCGCGTCGACGGATCGCAGGTCGGCGAGGCCGGCGGAAACGCGGCTGCCCGCCGCCAGGCTGACCATCAGCCCGGCGCAGAACACGACGGCGGCGCTGGCAGGCAGCAGCCAGATGCGCGTACGAAATCTCATGATGACCTTTGGATGGAAGGACGGCGCCGACCCGCGCATGGATGGCGCCGTCGGAATCGACTAGTTGATGGTCAGCAGCACTTTGACCGTGCCGTCGACTTCGGACTTGTCGATGTAGCCGATCGTCTTCGGATCGGCCGCCACGGCCTTCTTCACCGCGGCGCCGTCGGGCAGTTCCTTGGGCGGAACGCCCTTGCCGGTGAAGGTCAGGCGCGACCACATCGACTTGATCTGCGAGGGATCCTTGCCGGTGAGCTTCTTGTAGTAGTCGGTGCGAATGGCGGAGGATTCGGGCAGATCGAGCAGCGTCAGGCTCTGGTTGCGGCCCACGTACAGGTCGGCGAGTTGCTCCTTGCTGAGGGCGGCGGCAGCCGGATTGCCGATCGCCACGATGTCGCCGGCGAAGGCGCTGGCGCCGGCCAGCGCGAAGGACGCCGCGATGACGCGGGCGAGAATGTTCTTGATCATGTGGGGCTCCCTCAGAACACGAAGTCGACAGCGACGCTGGCGGCCGTGACGGGCTTGGCGACGGGGGCGGTGAAGCTGACGCCGGCGGTGCCCTTGGTGTCGATGCGTTCGAGCTGGAACTTGACGTCCGCGGACTTGAACGCGTCCCAGCGCAGGCCGATCGCCGCAGTCTTCTGAGTGTTGGACGTATAGAAGGGCGAACCGCTGAACTTCGGCTTGCTCGAGGCGTACGAGGCGTACGGCAGCACCTGGCCGAAGCGGTAGCCGCCGAGCACGTACCAGCCGTCGCTGTTGACCACCGCGGGCAGCGTCGCCGAACGGCGCGTGACGTATTCAGCCTGGGCGACGATGTTGTCGCGATCGACGAGGACGCCGGCGCCCGTGAACTTGTAGCTGTCGACGAAGCCGGGGAGGGGCACCTTGGTCCGGACCTGACCGAGTCGGAAGGTCGCCCATTCCGTCTCCCACGTCAGGTTCAGTCCCCGCAATTGGTTGCCCTCGAGCGTTTGGCTCCTTCCAGGAGACCGATCGCCCCCGGTCTTGCCGGCCATGGCCGAGGCAGTGAACGTCGTCGAGCCGATCGGCGCGGTGTAGGTGACATCTGCGCCTCGCAGGCCGGAGAAGAGGGCGAGTGCGTAGACCTCGCCCGGCGCGCGCAGCCAGTTGTTCGCGTAACCGACGTTGCGCGAGTCGGAGATGGCGAACATCGGCAGCGCCATGCGGCCACCCCGTAGCGTCAGCCCATCCATCGGCTTGACCTTGACGTAGGCCCACTCGAACTCGTTCGTCAGGTGCGGCATGCCGCGAGCGATGCTGAGCATCTGCACGGTGGCCGACAGCCACGGCGTCGGGGTGGCGGTCAGCTGCATGGCGAAGTCGGAATCGACGATCGCGCTGGCGCCCTTCTCGGCGCCTGCGGATTGGTTGGCTTGCTTGAACTCGGCCTCGTTCGTGCTGGTCGCGACCGCCCCGAGCGTGCCGAAGCCGCTGAAGTTCAAGTAGTCGCCGATGGGCGTCGCCGCGAAGGCCGAGTTGGTGCCGATCACGGCGGCTGTGGCGAGAGCCAGTCTTGAGAGGGGTCGATGCATGTGTTGTCTCTTTGGTTGAGCAGACGTCCCACGGGATGGTCGTAGGCGGGACGGAGGTTCCGGTCACAAGCCCATGTCTGGTCTGTCACCGCCACCTATTTCGGTAGATAAAATCGAACTTTGAGTATGAAGATTTCAGGTTTGATGCAAAAAAATAAAAAGTACACATTTCATGTGCACTTTCTTGCATTGGTGAGACCGTAGATGCAGTGCCGGCTCGTCGTTGGCGCCGATTCCCGGATCGCGAACGAGGTCTGCGCCCCGGGAGGGACGCGATGGATGCGGCGCCGAACGCGCGGCGCGGCTAGCCGAACAGGTCGCGCTGCGCGGGCGGAGCCGGCGGCGGCGGGGCGGGCTTCGGTGGCGCGGGCGGCAGGATCTCGTCGCGGGCCGGCGGCTCGGCCACCGCCTTCGGGGCGCGCGCCAGCGGCGCCGGCTCGGCGCGCAGCGCGCCCGGCCAGGGCCGAAAATAGCGCGGTGCCTCGAGGGTGCTGCAGGTCAGCCAGGGCAGGTAGTCCGCGCGGTCCAGGATCACGACCATGCGCTTCTCGTCGCCGGGCTTGTGCATGCGACGCATCAGCGGGTGCGCGTCGGCGTTGACCGTGATCATCGTGAAGGTGAACAGCTCGCCGCCCTGCGGGTCGCGCCAGCGCCGGTACAGGCCGGCGATGCCCAGGGGCACGTCACCGTCCTGCCAGATGCGCCAGCGCTGGGCACGGCCGCCTTCGTAGCAGGGCTCGTAGATGGCCTCCGCGGGAATGATGCAGCGCTGGCCCGCGGCCCAGGGCTGGCGGAAGCTGGGCAGGGTGGCGATGGTCTCGCTGCGGGCGTTGTAGGTGCGGCGGCCGAAGGCCAGCGACGTCGCGAAGCCGGGCAGCAGCCCGAACATGCCGTCGTCGGCCACCAGCGCCGGCTTGCCGCCGTCCTGGCCCTCGGTGGACAGCCGGATGAACGGCGCCGTGCCGGTGGGAAAGACGTCGTGCGGCGCCTCGTCGCGCGCGCGCTCGACGCCGAAGAAGGTCAGCAGGCGATCCAGGCGGGTGACGGGCCGGTAGTTCGAGCACATGGCGCGATGCTAGCGCCCCGCGGCGTACCGCCGTGCAACGATAATGTGCGCTTCCTCTTTCTCCGAGCCGCGTCATGAGAGCCATGCTCACCTTGGGATCGCTGCTGATCGTGCTGGCCATCATCGGCCTGTCGGTGCGCAGCCAGTTGCAGGCGAACAAGCGCTTCCTGCCCTCCGCCGCCGCCGCCGCCTCCGATGCGGCGTCGGGCGCCTATGGCGGCAGCAATCCGGCGATCTCGCAGTACCAGCGCGAGCTCGACAAGGCGATGAAGGCGTCCGCGCAGCACACGGCCGACCAGGCCGCGAGCGCGGGCGAAGACGGCACGCGTTGAGCGCCATTCCCCCCTTGGACACGCCCTTGCCCACCGCCGCGGACGCGCCGCCCCCGCCCTTCAGCCCCGCCGAGGAGCGCGCGATGCGCCAGGCGCTGGACCAGGCCCACAACGCCTGGCTGGTCGGCGAGGTGCCGGTGGGGGCGGTGATCCTGCGCGACGACGCCGACGGCGTGCCGCAGGTGGTGGCCACCGGCTACAACCGGCCCATCACCACCACCGACCCCACCGCGCATGCCGAACTGGTGGCGCTGCGCCACGCGGCGCAGTTGCTGGACAACTACCGCCTGCCCGATTGCACCCTGGTCGTCACGCTCGAGCCGTGCGCGATGTGCGCGATGGCGCTGATCCATGCGCGCTTCAAGCGCGTGGTGTTCGGCGCGCGCGACCCCAAGACCGGCGCCGCCGGTTCGGTGCTGGACCTGTTCGCGCTCGCGCAGCTCAACCACCAGACCGCGGTGGCCGGCGGCTGCCTGGAAGCCGAATGCGGTGCCGTGCTGCGCGACTTCTTCGCCGAGCGCCGCGCCGAACACAAGGCCCGCCAGGCCGCGTTGCGGCCGGCGGCCGACCCCGAGGCGATTCCGGTGGCCGACGTCATCGCGGCCGTCGACGACGAGATCCCGGTGGGCGTCGCCACCGAGCTCGATCCTGCTGTTTCCCTGAACCCTGACGCTAGCGGAGCGCCCCGATGACCTCGCTGATCCTGTACACCCCCGCCGGCGTGCTGGCCACCGCCGCGCCGCTGCGCCTGGCGGCCCGGCGCCTGAAGGCCCTTGGCTTCGAGGTGGCGATCGACGACGCCTCGCTCGCCCGCCACCAGCGCTTCGCCGGCGAGGACGATGTCCGGCTCGAGGCGATCCACCGTGTCGCCCGCGCCCGCCCGGGCGTCGCGCTGGCCACGCGCGGCGGCTACGGCCTCACGCGCCTGCTCGATCGGCTCGACTGGCCGCTGCTCGCCCGCAGCGTCGAGGCCGGCACGCGCTGGGTCGGCTACAGCGACCTGACTGCGCTGCAGATGGGCCTGTTGGCGCACGCCAAGGCGCCGACCTGGTGGGGGCCGCTGGCCTGCGACGACTTCGGCCGCGCCGAGCTCGATGAGGTGACGCCCGACTGCTTCGTCGAGGCGATGACCGGCGCGCTGGAGGCCGTCGGCTTCCGCACCGAAGCCGGCTTCGACGGCCTGGACACGCGCGGCCTGCTGTGGGGCGGCAACCTGGCGATGCTGTGCTCGCTGCTGGGCACGCCGCACTGGCCCAAGGTCAAGGGCGGCGTACTGCTGCTGGAGGACGTGGCCGAACATCCGTACCGCGTCGAGCGCATGCTGCTGCAACTGCAGCAGGCCGGCGTCCTCGGGGCTCAGAAGGCGATCGTCCTGGGTGCGTTCAGCGACTGGAAGAAGTCGCCGCTGGACCGCGGCTACTCGCTCAAGAGCGTGGTGGCGCACCTGCGCTCGCTGGTCGAGGTGCCGATCCTCACCGGGTTTCCGTTCGGCCACGTGCCCACCAAGGTGACGGTGCCGTTCGGCATCAAGGGCCACCTGGTGGTGCAGGGCCGCGACGCGTTCCTCGGCTGGGACGAGGGCCATGGGCACCATCACGGCGACGCGGGCCACGACCACGCCGACTCGCACGGGCACGGCCACTGAGCTCAGCTTGTCTAGCCAGGCCAGGGCCTGGCGGGGCGGCATGGGCACGGCGCTTGCGTGCTGCGGTGCAGCAAGGGTTGAAAACCCCTAGGAGCGCGCCCGCGCGCCTCCCCTTAAAATCTGCGCGCACGCCTCGTGCGGCCCCGGGCACAACCCGACGGCCGCCGGAGGCGGTTTTGTTTTGTTGGCGAGCCGGGCGGGGCCATCCCCTCGTCCCGGGCTTGCGGCTCGAGTTCCTGGAGATCCGCATGGGCGGTGTATTAGGTCGTTGGTGCGGTGCCGCCTGGCTGGGCGCGGGCGCGTTGCTGCTGTCGCTGGCCGGTTGCGACAACAGCCCGTGGGAAAACGGCGCCGCCGAGCAGAACACGCTGTTCAGCGCCATGCAGGAGGGCTCGCCGCGGCACATGGACTCGGTGGCGTCCTATTGGTCCAACGACACCACGTTCACGTACCAGATCTACGAGCCGCCCTACGGCTACCACTACCTGAAGCGTCCCTACACGCTGGTGGGCAAGTCGGCCGAGGACGTCGCCAAGCCGCGCTACCTGGACAAGGACGGCAAGGACCTGCCCGAGGATGCACCGAGCGAGCAGGTCGCCGAGAGCGTCTACGACGTGCACATCAAGCACGGCATCCTGTACCAGCCGCATCCGGCGTTCGCCAGGGACGCTGCCGGCAATTTCCTGTACCACCACCTGAAGCCGGGCGAACTCGGGATGCGCTCGTCGCCGCTGGAGTTCGCGGTGCAGGGCACGCGCGAACTGGTGGCCGACGACTTCGTCTATGCGCTCAAGCGCCACGCCACGCCGCGCGTGACGACGCCGGTCTATGCCACGTTCGCCGACTACGTGATCGGGCTGAAGGACTACGGCGCGACGATCAAGCAGGAGGACGCGCGTCTGCGCGCCGGGACCGACCCGGCCAGCCTCGACCGCCCGTTCCTGGATTTCCGCAAGTTCCCGCTGGCGGGCGCCAGCGCACCCGACCGATATACCTTCCGCGTCCGCATCAAGGGCCGCTATCCGCAATGGAGCTACTGGATGGCGATGACCTTCATGGCGCCGGTGCCGTGGGAGGCCGAGGAGTTCTACGCGCAGCCCGGCATGGCCGCTGCCGGCCTCACCTACGACATCTGGCCCGTGGGCACCGGCCCGTTCATGCTGACCGAGTACCACCAGGACCGGCTGCAGGTGATGAAGCGCAACCCCAACTACCGCGGCGAGCCGTATCCGTGCGAGGGTGCGCCCGGCGACAAGGAAGCCGGCCTGCTCGACGACTGCGGCAAGAAGACGCCGTTCGTCGACAGGATCGTGATCGTCGGCGAGCGCGAGCAGGTGCCCCAGCGCGCCAAGTTCCGCCAGGGCTACTACGACCTGGAAGTGTTCGAGCGCACCGACAAGGGCCTCGAGTACGTCGTCGAGAAGCAGAACTCCGAGGAGATCCGCAAGGACTACGACGCCAGGGGCTTTCGGCTCGACCGCTTCGACGACGTCAACAGCTACGTGCTTGCCTTCAACATGCTCGATCCGGTGATCGGCCAGGGCGACACGCCCGAGCAGCAGGTGCGCAACCGCAAGCTGCGCGACGCCCTGTCGATCGCGATCGACTGGGAGGAGTTCTCGAAGATCTTCCCGCAGCGCGCCGGCGCCACCGCGATGGGGCCGATCCCCAACGGCATCTTCGGCTCGCGCGAGAAGACCCCCGAAGGCATCAACCCGGTCACCCACCGGCTCGTCAACGGCGTGCCGGTGCGGCGCTCGCTCGAAGAGGCCAAGGCGCTGATGGTGGAGGCCGGCTATCCCGACGGCCGCGACGTGCGCACCGGCCGCCCGCTGGTGCTCAACTACGACTTCTACGCGCTGCCCACGCCGGAGCGCAAGATCGAGATCGACTGGGTGGTGCGCCAGTTCTCCAAGCTCGACATCCAGCTGGAGGTGCGCGCCACCGACAACAACCAGTTCCAGGACAAGATCCGCAAGGGCAAGCACCAGGTCTTCTGGACCGGCTGGAACGCCGACTATCCGGACGCCGAGAATTTCCTGATCCTGTTCTACGGCCCCAACTCCAAGAGCGTGTCCGACGGCGAGAACCAGTCCAACTACCAGAACCCCGAGTACGACGCACTGTTCCGGCAGATGAAGACGCTGTCCGACGGTCCGCAGAAGCAGGCGCTGATCGACAAGATGGTGGCCATCCTGCAGAAGGACGCGCCCTGGTCCTGGGGCTATTTCCCGTACGCGTCGGCCGCCGTGCAGCACTGGGTCTACAACTCCAAGCCGGCGGTGCTGCTGCGCGACCACGGCCGCTACCTGCGCCTGGACGTCGACGAGCGCCGCCGCGCGCAGGCGGCCTGGAACAAGCCCGTCTGGTGGCCCATGGTGGCGCTGCTGCTGGCCTTCGCCGTCCTGCTGCTGGTGGCCAACCGCAGCTTCAAGCGTCGCGAGCGCACCAACGCGCGCGGCGAAGTCCTCGGGGCCGTCTGAGATGCTTTCCTACCTGACCCGCCGCTTCGCCTACGGGCTGCTGATCCTGCTGGGCGTCAACCTGCTCACGTTCTTCCTGTTCTTCACGGTCAACACGCCCGACGACATGGCGCGCCTGAACATCGGCGGCAAGCACATCACGCAGGACCTGATCGACAAGTGGAAGGTGGAGCGCGGCTACGACAAGCCGCTGTACGTCAACGACGCGAAGCAGGGCAGCGAGCGCATCACCGACACCATCTTCTGGGAGCGCTCGATCTCGCTGTTCGAGCTCCGCTTCGGGCGCGCCGATTCCGAGAGCGCGGGCGACATCGGGCCCGAGGTGGTGCGCCGCATGTGGGTGAGCCTGCAGCTGGCCGTGCCGCTGTTCGTGCTGCAGGTCATCGCCAGCACGGCGTTCGCGCTGCTGCTGGTGATGTTCCGCCAGACGCGGCTCGACTTCTGGGGCGTGGTGCTGTGCGTGGTGATGCTGTCGATCTCCAGCCTGTTCTACATCATCGTCGGCCAGTTCCTGTTCTCGCGCCTGCTGCGCATCGCCCCGATCTCGGGCTACGTGGCGGGGTTCGACGTGGTCAAGTTCCTGGTGCTGCCGGTGGCGCTGTCGCTGCTGTCGCGCCTGGGCACCGAGGCGCGCCTGTACCGCGCGATGTTCCTCGAGGAGATCGGCAAGGACTACGTGCGCACCGCGCGCGCCAAGGGCCTGGCCGAGACGGCGGTGCTGGTGCGCCACGTGCTGCGCAACGCGCTGATCCCCATCGTCACCAGCGCCGGCTCGTACCTCCCCTACGTGTTCCTGGGCAGCCTCGTGTTCGAGAGCTTCTTCGGCCTGCCCGGACTGGGCGCCTACGTGATCGACGCGATCACCAAGCAGGATTTCGCCGTCGTGCGCACGATGGTGTTCGTCGGCTCGCTGCTCTACATCGCGACCTTCGTGCTCATCGATGTCGTCTACACCTGGGTCGATCCCCGGGTCCGCCTGGGCTGAAAGCGCATGTTCAAGTTCGTACTCCTCTGGACGGACGTCACGATCTGGGCGATGGTCGCCTTCTTCGTGGCCTACGGCGTGGTCGTCGTCCGCTCGCCCAACCTGGCGGCCAGCTGGCGCCGGGTGTTCCGCGACACGGCGGCCATGTGCTCCGCGCTCGTGCTGGCGCTGTGCCTGCTGCTGACGCTGGCCGACAGCGTGCACTACCGGGCCCGGCTGCCCGCGGCCGCCGGCGCGCCGGCCGGCTCGGTGCAGTACGAGGCGCAGGCGCACTCGCTGCTGGACCTGGCGCTGTCGGACCTGGTCGACTCGCGCGAGGTCACCTATTCGCGGCCATTCGACTACGTGAGCCTGACGATGGACTCCGTGTCGGTCAACGGCCGCATGGTGCGCATGGCGCCGCGACTCAAGCATGGCGGGGCGCACCTGTCGGACCCGGAGCATCACTGGGCCAGCGACCTGCTGTCGCGCGGCGGCATGGGGCTGCTGCGCGGCCTCCTGTTCGCCGCGCTGGCCGCGCTGGCGCTGGTCGGCCTGGTCGCGCGCAGCCGCCGCGCCAGCTTCGCCGGGACCGCGCGCAGCGTCTGGCGCAACGAGGGCGAGATTCCCTGGCGTGCGGCGCTGTGGACGGTGATGGTGCTGGCCACGCTGGTGGGTGCCACCACCTCGCTGATGAGCGTCTACCACGTGATGGGCACCGACACCACCGGCAACGACGTGCTCTACCAGGCGCTCAAGAGCATCCGCACCGCGTTCGTCATCGGTTCCCTGGCCACCGTCGCCACGCTGCCGCTGGCCGTGGTGCTGGGCATCATGGCGGGCTACTTCCGCGGCTGGGTCGACGAGGCGATCCAGTACTTCTACACGGTGCTCTCGTCGGTGCCCAACATCCTGCTGATCGCCGCCTGCGTGCTGATGGTGCAGGTCTTCCTCGACAAGCACCCCGACATGTTCGAGACCGGCGTCGAGCGGGCCGACGTCAAGCTGTTCCTGCTGTGCGCGGTGCTGGGCCTGACCGGCTGGGCCAGCCTGTGCCGCCTGCTGCGCGCCGAGACGATGAAGCTGCGCGAACTCGACTACGTGCAGGCCGCCAACGCGTTCGGGGTCGGCTCGATGCGCATCATGGTGCGCCACATCTTCCCCAACGTCGCCCACCTGATGCTCATCGTCACCGTCCTCGACTTCTCGTCGCTGATCCTCTACGAGGCCGTGCTGTCGTACGTGGGCGTCGGCGTCGATCCGTCGATGAACAGCTTCGGCGGCATGATCAACCTGGCGCGCAAGGAGATGAGCCTCGACCCGGTGGTCTGGTGGAGCTTCGCGGCCGCGTTCGGCTTCATGGTGACCGTGGTGCTGGCCGTCAACCTGTTCGCCGACGGCGTGCGCGACGCGTTCGACCCGCGCGCTCGCGCGTTCCGCCCGCGCCTGCCCGTCACGCGCAAGCCGGCTGCGCAGAAGTAGGAACCCGCATGCTCCAGACCCACGACTTGAAGGTGGCGCTCGACGCCGAGCTCGGCCTCGTGAAGGCCATCGACGGCCTGACCCTGTCCATCCAGCGCGGCGAGACCTTCGCGCTGGTCGGCGAATCCGGCTGCGGCAAGAGCATGACGGCGCTCGCGCTGATGCGCCTGCTGCCCGACAACGGCCGCATCACCGGCGGCGACGTGCGGCTCGACCGCGACGACCTGCTCGCCCTCCCCGAGGCCGGCATGCGCGCCGTGCGCGGCGGGCGCATCGGCATGATCTTCCAGGAGCCTTCCACCAGCCTGAACCCGGTCATGAAGATCGGCGCGCAGATCGTCGAGGCGATCGAGGCGCACACCGCGCTGCGCGGCGAGCAGGCGCGCGCCAAGGCCGTCGAGTGGCTGCGCCGCGTGGGCATTCCCGAGCCCGAGCGCCGCATCGACGACTACCCGTTCCGCATGAGCGGCGGCCAGAAGCAGCGCGTGATGATCGCGATGACGCTGGCGACCGAGCCCGACTTCCTGGTCGCCGACGAGCCCACCACCGCGCTGGACGTCACGATCCAGGCGCAGGTGCTGGACCTGCTCAAGACGCTGCAGAAGGAGCAGGGCCTGGGGCTCCTGCTGATCACCCACGACCTGGCCGTCGTCGCCGGCATGGCCCACCGGGTCGCGCTGATGTACGCGGGCCAGATCATCGAGGTCGCGCCGGCGCAGGAGTTCTTCGCCGACCCGAAGCACCCGTATGCGCGCGCCTTGCTGCGCGCCTTGCCCGACGCGCGCCGCCGCGGCCAGGCGCTGCAGGCCATCCCCGGCACCGTGCCGGTGCTGACCCAGCAGTTCGCCGGCTGCCGCTTCGCGCCGCGCTGCGACCGCGTGATGGCACATTGCGCCAGCGTCGTGCCCGAGCTGACCGACCTCCACGGCCGCGAGCTCGTCGGCGACCCGCACGCGGTGCGCTGCCTGCTGTTCGCTCCTGGTGCATCGAACGCACCGGGGGCGGGCGTGTCGACCCGGGTCGACACCGTGCGCGCACCGGACCGCACGGTGACGGTGCCGGCCGCGCCCCTGCTCGACGTCAAGGGGCTGCGCGTGCGCTTCCCGATCCGCGGCGGCCTGCTGCAGCGTGGCAAGCGCTTCTTCGATGCGGTCGACGGCATCTCGTTCACCGTGGCCGAGCGCGAAACCCTGGCGCTGGTGGGCGAATCGGGCTGCGGCAAGACCACCACCGGCAAGGCCGTCGTGCAGCTGCTGCGCGGCAGCGCCACGCTGCAGGGGCAGGCGCTGCTGCAGGGGCGCAACCTGTTCGAGCTGTCGGGCCCGGCGCTCACCCGGGCGCGGCGCGACATCCAGATCATCTTCCAGGATCCGTTCGCGTCGCTGAATCCGCGCATGCGCGTGGCCGACATCCTCGACGAGGGCATGGTCGCGCTGCTGCCCGAACTCGACGTCGGCGCGCGCCGGCGGCGCATCGAGGGCCTGGTGGACCAGGTCGGCCTGCGGCGCGACGCGCTCGACCGCTACCCGCACGAATTCTCGGGCGGCCAGCGCCAGCGCATCGCGATCGCGCGCGCGCTGGCCGTCCAGCCGCGGCTCATCGTCTGCGACGAGCCGACCTCGGCGCTCGACGTCTCGGTGCAGGCCCAGATCCTGAACCTGCTGCACGACCTGCAACAGGAGCTCGGCGTCTCCTACCTCTTCATCACGCACAACATCGGCGTGGTCGAGTACATCGCCGACCGGGTGGCCGTCATGCGCGCCGGGCGAATCGTCGAGGAGGGCGACACCGTGTCGGTCCTGGAGCATCCCCGCGACGCCTACACCCGCGCGCTGATCGACGCCGTGCCGAGGCTGGACCTGCCGGTCTGATCAGTCCTGTCTAGGGAACCGTCGCGGGCGGACGGGTGCGCCGCGACGGCGGGCCCGTGCGTGTCGAAAATCGCACGCCCGCCGCACGATATTGACGCATTGTGTTGGGTGGCTGCCGCCGTCCGTGCTAGGCGCATATCGCCGCGGGCCGCGGGCCCGGCCGGATCGTGTCCAGGACGTTCGCCGAACAATTCCATTTCGCTGCATTCTCGCAACAGTTTGCTTAGGGAAAACGTTCGAAACACATATCAAGTGGTGAGTCGGACGTGCGGTTCATGGACAATATTTTGACAAGCTTTATTGGCCTGTTCATCAGCCGTTCACAAACCGGCCCATGACTTGCTTTGAGGCTGGGTCTATCGATCAACCTTTCCACCCCCTCAGGAGGGAACCCATGTTTCAACGTACGAAGATCTGTTCTGGTCTTCTCTTGGCTTTCGGCAGCTCGCTGCTGACCATCGCCCCGGGCGCCTTCGCCCAAGACACCAATGTGCAGCGCGTGGAAATCACGGGCTCGTCGATCAAGCGCGTTGATGCCGAGACTTCCGTTCCCGTCACCATCATCACTGCCGACCAGCTGAAGAAGGCCGGCGTGACCAGCGTGGAGCAGGTTCTCCAGTCGGTCAGCTCGGTGCAGGTCCAGTTGACCTCTTCGCAAGCCGTCGGTGCCGGTACCGGTGGCGGCTCCTACGCGGACATGCGCGGCCTGGGCGCCAACAAGACCCTGGTGTTGCTGAACGGCCGTCGTCTCGCCAACAGCGCGTTCACGGCGTCTGCTCCTGACATCAACACGATTCCTTTCGCCGCGATCGAACGCGTCGAAGTGCTGCGCGATGGCGCGTCTGCCCTTTACGGCACGGACGCCATCGCGGGCGTGATCAACTTCATCACGCGCAGGGACTACCGCGGTGGCACGATCACCCTGGGCTTGGACGCGCCGCAGCATCCCGGTGGCGCGCAGCATGAAGCGCAAGCCGGCTTCGGTTTCGGTGACCTGGAAAAGGACGGCCTGAACGTCTTCGGCTTCGTCGGCTTCCAACAGCAAGCCGAGATCGGGGCGCAGCAGCGCCACCTGGCTCCGCACAGACTGACCTCGTCGACCACCTTCCCGGCGACCGTCTTCTTCGGCCCCACTGGCGTCGCGCCCGGCAAGGGCACCGGCTACACCCCGTTCGCGGGCCCCGCCGGCTGTACCGACCCGACCCTGGTCGTCGTCTCGGCCATCCGCTGCGGTGAAGACACCAACCAGTTCGTCAACTACACCCCGGCCTCGCAGCGCCTGTCCGGCCTGCTGAACGCCTCGTTCAAGCTGGGTCAGAACCATACCTTCGGCTTCGAGGCCTTCGTTGCCCAGAGCAAGGTCAACGCCAAGATCGCGCCCGTGCCCTACGCGCCGATCTTCATCGATCCGAGCAGCCCGTACTACCCGGGCAACGGCATCACGCCGCTGCCTGCCGGCACGGTGCTGGACCCGGACCAGGTTGACGCGGCGCCTGGCTCGATCTTCGGCCGCAACAGCGACGGCACGGCCAACGAAGGTCGCATGGTTGCCCGTTTCCGTGACCTCGTGAACGGCTTCCGCGAAGACGACAACACGACTACCCAGGGCCGTTTCGTCGCGTCGCTGGAAGGCACGCTCGGCGACTGGGACTACAACGCCGCCGCGACGCTGAACACTACGCACACGCAGGACTACTTGGTCCACGGCTACTCGGACGAGAACGTGCTCGCCACGCTCGACACCGACCCGAATTCGGCCACCGACGGCTACTATGTCCTGAACCCGGCCATCAACCCGTTCGGTGCGCAATCGGCCGCGGGTGCCGCCATCCTGAAGGCCGCCAGCAAGCAAGGCGTTCTTCAATATGGCAACGGCACGGTCAAGGTTTTCGACGCCCATGCCAGCCGTGACCTGGGTGACTGGACGCACGCCGGCCGCCCGGCCGCCATCGCCATCGGCGGCGAGTACCGCGATGAGAAGTTCGTGAACCAGGCCAACACTGCCTACGCGTCGCAGGTCGAGGCCAGCACCGGCGTGGATCCGAACACATACAACGCCGGCAAGCGCAAAGTCTATGCAGGGTACACGGAACTGAACGTGCCCATCATCAAGAGCCTGGACGTCACCGCCGCTCTGCGCTACGACCATTACAGCGACTTCGGCAGCACCACCAACCCGAAGGTCAGCTTCCGCTTCCAGCCGGCGAGGGCGTTCCTGCTACGCGGCTCGTTCTCCACGGGCTTCCGCGCGCCGTCGCTGTATGAGCTCAACGCCGCGCAGACGTTCACCAACTCGACGTCCGGCGTCAGTGATCCGAAGAACTGCAGCATCGACCCTGTGACCAAGCAGCCGACTGCGCTCAACGGCAACAACATCGACGACGTCTGCAGCTACGCGAAGGGCGACGACAAGAACAACCCGAACAACAGCAACCAGATCCAGTTCGTCGACAAGCAGGGCGGCAACACGGCCCTGAAGGCCGAGAAGTCGAAGAACTTCACGCTCGGTGTGGTGCTTGAGCCTATCAACAACCTGACGACCGAGTTCGACTACTACAACATCCGGATCACCAAGGAAGTGGGCGTCCTGCCCGACACGTACCTTTACACGGCGCAGGGCCTTGCCGCGTTCCCGGGCAACTTCCACTACAACCCCAACGGCTCGCTGACGCAGAACCCGCAGAACTGCCCGAGCACCGGCTGCGGCTACGTCGATACGCTGAACCAGAACATCGGCTCCGTGAACACGAGCGGTGTGGACGTTGCGATCGGCTACAAGGTCGACGCGGGCGCCGTGGGTCGATTCAACTTCGAACTGCAAAGCACGTGGGTGCACTCGTACAAGTACCAACTGGTTCCTGGCGGCGACTTTACGGAGAACGTGGGCATCTTCTCGGCCGGCAACGGCGGGCCGGTGTTCCGCTGGCAGCACAACCTGTCACTCGGCTGGACGTACAGCGCCCTGTCGCTGGGCCTTGCCGTGCACCACAAGTCGGGTTACGTCGACTCCAATCCGAACCGCAACGTCAGTTCGTACACGACGGAAGACCTGTACGGCACCTACGCGATGTCCAAGGGCTTCTCGTTCACCGTGGGTGTCAAGAACCTGGCCGATCGCATGCCGCCGTTCACGAACTACACCGGCCTGTTCCAGCAAGGCTACGACCCGCGTTACTACGACCCGACGGGCCGTACGTACTACGCTCGCGGCACCTACTCGTTCTAAGCGAGGCGCCGGACGCTGAAACGCCTTGAGGCGTTTCGGTGGCCTGCGCCAAGGCGCGAATCTCCCTCACCGGGATATTCGCGCTTTTTTTTGCGGTTGCTCCTTTCATCGCAGCGAGTGCGGGCTGCGGAGCGTCCGGTGCGGGTGGTGCGCTCGCGAGTTCCTGCAAGAAGGCAGGAGCCAGTGCAACCAATATCGGCGAGCGTGCATAAGACCAGGTCGCGCCCATGTCCACGCTGGCAAGCCCTTCGGGCACTGCGTGGGCGGCGATGATGGATCGGCCACCTCATTGGCGCCGCATGGGCGTTCTAGGGGGGGGGCGCCAGAATGCGGCCAATTATGATCAGCGCCGCCTGACGTGCAGGATCGACACGCTCGCGCAGTGGACTTATCGAAATTGAAAACACAGGGAGAAATCTTCAATGCTGAAACTTAGAGGCGTTTTCATGGCGCTCATGCTGTTCGTCGCCACTTTTGCGTACGCGCAGCAGCAGGCCGGGACATGCGCGCCATCGTTTGTTCCGGGCAATGGCCTGAACGACGGTTGTTCCGTTCCCAAGGTCGCAACGTGGCTGTTCCCCGACGTCGGCATCTTCAAGAGCACGTTCACACCGGCATGCGTCAATCATGACCATTGCTACTCGTCGCTCGGTTCCAACTACACTGAGTGCAACGACAATTTTCTGGCCGACATGAAGTCGGCCTGCGCGTCAACCTATTCGCCCCTGCTCTCGCCAACCCTCTACCTGGCGTGCACGACGAGCGCGAACAATTACTACTCGGGTGTGGTTGCCTACAGCGTGGCGATCAATCCGCTCGGTGGCATCCAACAGAACGCACTGACGGTCAGCCAGCACCTCGGGGCATCTGTGATCAGCGACCAATGCGCAACAACGCCGGAACTCTCCGGCCTCTATGACGCGAGTGTGATCGCCCAGGTCAACAGCGCATACCAGGCCTATGCGCATCGCCTGCCGTCGATCTACGAGTTCATGGTCGCGGTCAACGACGGCAATTTGCCGGGTGATCGCGCCACTTGGAACAGCCTGCTGATCCAGCATGCGATTGCCGGCGCATCCAATCCCCCGCCGTCCGTGAACCTGACCTGGAGCGCAGTCCAGCAAGCTTTCAGCGTGACCAATCCGACGCCATCGACAACGTATAGTTGGTACGCGCCGATGAACCTGAAAGTCAGCGCCGACGGAACCCGTGCCGCTGCGGACGCGGGGGGGGCGCTGTACAACACCACGGTGACGGTCAGCGGCATCCTTCGCGCGAAGACGATCGTCAACGGCGTGGCGGTCGAGAACCAGGTGATCGTCACGCCGCGCAGCGTGACGGTGCGGGGCACCTGTGGGCCTTCCAAGGGCAACCCCTGCGTCTGATCGCAGTGCAAGTCCGGGCGGCGTGCGTTTCGCCCCCGGACTCTTTGCGGGGCTGGTGGCCGCAATCCGCAGACAGCTACGGCTTCCAGGCCCTCGACCGCGCTTCGACCGCCCTTCGGCCGCTCAGCGCGGCGCCAGCCGGATCGCGCCGTCGAGGCGGATCACTTCGCCGTTGAGCATCTCGTTGGTGACGATCTGGTGCACCAGCTTGGCGTAGTCGGCCGGGGTGCCCAGGCGGCTGGGGAAGGGCACGCTGGCGGCGAGCGCGTCCTGCACGTCCTGCGGCATGCCGAACAGCATCGGGGTGCCGAAGATGCCAGGGGCGATGGTCATGTTGCGGATGCCCGTCTTGGCCAGGTCGCGCGCGATCGGCAGCGTCATGCCCACCACGCCGCCCTTGCTCGCGGCGTAGGCGGCCTGCCCGATCTGGCCGTCGTAGGCGGCCACGCTGGCGGTGCTGATCAGCACGCCGCGTTCGCCCGTGGCCTCGGGCTCGTTGGCGCTCATGGCCTCGGCGGCCAGGCGGATCATGTTGAAGCTGCCCACCAGGTTGATCGTGACGACCTTGGCGAACAGGTCCAGCGCATGCGGCCCCGTCTTGCCCACGGTGCGCGCGGCCGGCGCGATGCCGGCGCAGTTGACCAGGCCCACCAGCTTGCCCAGGCCCTTGGCGGCCTCGACGACGCGGCGGCCGTCGGCCTCCTGCGTGACGTCGCAGCGGACGAAGACCTGGCCGAGTTCGGCGGCGACCTGCTGGCCGCGCTCTTCCTGCAGGTCGGCCAGCACCACCTTGGCGCCGTTGGCCACCAGCATGCGTGCCGTGCCTTCGCCCAGACCCGATGCCGCGCCGGTGACGATGAATACCTTGCCCGAGATTTCCATGCTTGCTCCTGTGCCGGCCGCGGCCGGATCGATTGACGTTAACGTAAACGTCAATTGTCGCCGGAACGCGGCGCGAGGCAAGGGCAGGCAGTGGCGGACCGCCCAAAAAGCGCGAAGCCCGCGTCGTCGCCGGCGCGGGCTCGCGGCCTTGCGGCGTCAGTTCGCCAGGGCTTCGAGGGCGCGCTGCGTGATGTCGTCGACGCTGCCGCTGCCGCTGATCTTGCGGCAGCGCGGCGCCTGCGCGTCGCCGCTGGCGGCCCATTGCGCGTAGTAGGCGACGAGCGGCTCGGTCTGCTCGTGGTACGTGGCCAGGCGCTTGCGCACGATGTCCTCGCTGTCGTCCGGGCGCTGCGTCAGCGGCTCGCCGGTGACGTCGTCCAGGCCTTCCACCTTGGGCGGGTTGTTGTGGATGTGGTACGTGCGGCCGGAGGCGGCATGCACCCGGCGGCCGCTCATGCGATCGATGATCGCGGAGTCGGGCACGTCGATCTCGAGCACGAGGTCGAGCTTGACGTTGGCCGCGCGCATCGCGTCGGCCTGCGGGATGGTGCGCGGGAAGCCGTCGAACAGGAAGCCGTTGGCGCAATCGGGCTGGGCGATGCGTTCCTTGACGAGCGCGATGATCAGGTCGTCGGACACGAGGCCGCCGGCGTCCATCACCTGCTTGGCCGCCAGGCCCAGCGGCGTGCCCGCCTTCACCGCCGCGCGCAGCATGTCCCCGGTGGAAATCTGCGGAATGCCGTATTTCTGGCAAATGAAGTTTGCCTGCGTGCCCTTGCCCGCGCCGGGAGCGCCCAGAAGAATCAATCTCATCGCTTGCCTCTAAGTTCGGAAATTCTTTGTGGCGGCGGGCTGGTCGTCGCGTCGGGCGGGGCCGCGACGGGAGGAAGCCTGCCAATATTGCCGGTTCACTCGGCAGAATATCATGCGCACCCTTGCAGGTCCTTACTGCACCAGCATGGAACCGAACGGGTGCGCGGCCGCCGCCGGCGCTCGCCGGGGTCGGTGCGGACGCTGTCTCAGCCTGGCGTTCCGGCCAGCAGTGCGCGAACGCGCACCAGGTCCTCGGGCGTGTCGACACCCCCCGGCGGCGCCTGCTCGGCGATGTGCACGACGATGCGCTCGCCATGCCACAGCACGCGCAATTGCTCGAGCGACTCCAGCCGTTCCAGCGGCGCCATGGCCAGCGACGGGAAGCTGCGCAGGAAGCCTGCGCGGTAGGCGTACAGGCCGATGTGGCGCAGTGCGCCGATGTCGTGCGGGCCGGCCGGCGGCAGCGCGGGGCGCCCCGGCGCCGAGCCGTCGCGCCACCAGGGCAGCGGGGCGCGGCTGAAGTACAGCGCGCGGAACCTCGCGTCGAGCACCACCTTGACGACGTTCGGGTTGGCGAAGTCGGCCTCGTCGGCGATCGCGTGGGCCGCGGTGGCCACCACGGCCTCGCCGTCGGTGGCCAGCAGGTCGGCGCACTGGCGTATCAGCGCGGGGTCGATCAGCGGCTCGTCGCCCTGCACGTTGACGACGATGTCGCTGCCGTCCAGGCCGAGCAGGACGCAGGCCTCGGCCAGGCGGTCGCTGCCGCTGGCGTGGTCGGTGCGCGTGAGCACCGCCTGCACGCCGTGGCGCTCGCAGGCCGCGACCACGCGCGCGTCGTCGGCGGCCACCACGACCCGCAGCGCACCGGCGCGCCCGGCCTGGCGCGCGACGCGCACCACCATCGGCAGGCCGCCGATGTCGGCCAGGGGCTTGTCGGGCAGGCGGGTCGACGCCATGCGCGCCGGCACGAGGACGGTGAAGGTCACGGCGCTCGCTCAGGGCACGAGTTGCGGCGCCGGGCTCGTGGCGGTGGCCAGCGGCCGCGCCTCGCTCTCCAGCATCACCGGGATGCCGTCGTGGATCGGGAAGGCCAGCTTGTCCGCGGGGCATTCGAGTTCGACGAGGCGGTTGTCGGCGTCCCGGCCTGCTTCCAGCGGACCCTTGCAGAGCGGGCACACGAGCATGGCGATGAGTCGGTGGTCGATGGTCATGATGAAGGTGCCGGCAGGTTCCGGCGTGTGAGAGGGGTTCAGGCGGGCGAGGGCGGGGCGGTGCGCGCGGGGAGCGCGGCGCGCAGGGCCTGCGCCAGGGCGTCCGGCAACCCGAAGTCTAACGTGGCGACCCAGACGCGCGTGCGGCCCAGCGCCCGGCCGGCCAGCTTGACCGCGTCCTTCTCCGTGACGATCGCATCGGCGGTGTCGGCCGGCCACGGCAGCGGGTCGAGCGTGGCATGGTCGGCCAGCGGCAGGCGCGCGATCGCCAGGCCTTCGGCCTCGAGCATCGCGAAGAAGCGTTCCGGGTCGCCGATGCCCGCGGCGGCCACCAGCGGCCGGCCGCGCAGCGCGGCGAGGCCGTCGCGCGTGGCGACGCCGCCGTGCGCCCACTCGTCGAGCGCGAGCGCGCCGCCCAGCGCGCGCCGGGCCTCGAAGCAGCGCTCGGCCGGTGCAGGCAGTGCCCGCGCGGGCGGCGCCGGCCAGCGGCCGTTGACGAGGATGAAGCGCGGCGCGGCGGACGCGCCGGCCGGCCAGATGGCGGCCGCACGCTCGCGCAGCGGCCCGGCGGGCAGGGCCTGGCCATTGCCGATGCCGCGGCCGTCGAACACGACGAGCTCGACGTCGCGCGCCAGCGCGTGGTGCTGCAGGCCGTCGTCGGCGACCACGATGTCGACCTCGGGGTGCGCCGCGAGCAGGCGCATGGCGGCGTCGCGGCGCCGGCGCGCCACGGCCACCGGCGCGCCGGTGCGCCGGTGCATCAGCAGCGGCTCGTCGCCGAAGGCCTGCGGCGTGGCGGCGCCCGGCGGAACCCGGGCGTCGAGCAGGCGGACGTCGGCATCGGCGCGGCCGTGTCCGCGGCTGACGATGCCGGGCGTCCAGCCCTGTTCGCGCAGCAGCGCGACCAGCGCGATGACCGTCGGCGTCTTGCCGGCGCCGCCGACGATGACATTGCCGACGACGACCACCGGCACGCCCAGCGGCCGGGCGCGCGCCCGGGCGCGGCGGCGCGCGGCGACGGCGCCGACGAGCCAGCCCAGCGGCGCGAGCAGCACCGTCAGGGGCGTGAGGCGGGGGCGCCACCAGTGGCGCTGCAGGAGTCGGGCGAACGCGGCGGGCATGGATCGTCAGGTCGCGCCGCCGGCCCTCCGCGCGTGGGCGGAGGCGAGGCGTCGGCGGCTCAGGGCGCGGCGCTGCCGGCCTGCGCGGCGAACGTCATGCGCGACAGGCCGGCGCGGCGGGCGGCGTCCATCACGTTGATCACCGCCTGGTGGGTGGACATCGCGTCCGCCGAGATGATCAGGAACGGCTCCTTGCGCGTCTCGGCGGCGCTGCGCAGCGCGAGCGTGAGCGCGTCGACGTTGCGGCCGTCCACGGCCTGGTGGTCGACGGTGTAGCGGCCGTCGGCGGCCACCGCCACGATGATCTCGGCCGGGCGGTCGCGCGAAGCGTCGGCGTTGGCGCTGGGCAGCGTGACCGACAGCTCGGTGAACTTCGAGTACGTGGTCGACAGCATCAGGAAGATCAGGATCACCAGCAGCACGTCGATGAACGGGATCAGGTTGATCTCCGGATCTTCCGGACGGGGCTTGCGGAAGTTCATTTCGCCTGGCCCGGCTGGCGACCCGACGTCACGCGCACGAGCTGCGTGAGCAGCTGTTCCGAGGACTGCTCCAGCGTGTGCAGGTAGTCGTCCACGCGGCCGCGGAAGTAGCGGTAGAACATCAGCGACGGGATGGCCACGATGAGGCCGGCGGCCGTGTTGTAGAGCGCCGTGGAAATGCCATGCGCGAGCTCGGCCGGGTTGGTGTTGCCGCCGCCTTGCGAGCCGAAGATCTCGATCATGCCCACCACGGTGCCGAACAGGCCCAGCAGCGGCGCGGCCGCGGCGATCGAGCCGAGCGCGTTGAGGTAGCGATCCATCTTGTGGCCGGCGTCGCGGCCGGCGCCTTCGAAGGTCTGGCGCAGCTGGACCTCGCCCACCTTCGGGTCGACCGCCAGCAGCTTCAGGCCCGAGGCCAGCACGCTGCCCAGCAGCGAGTTGTCGGCCAGCTTGGCCACCACGTCTGCCGGAGGCAGGCCGTTGCGGGTGACGGCGATGACCTCGCCCAGCAGGTAGCCGGGTGCGATGCGCGCGGTGCGCAGCGCCATGAAGCGCTCGACGATGAGCGCCACGGCGGCAATCGAGCAAAGGATCAGCGGCCAGATGGGCCAGCCGGCCTCTTGTACGATCTTGAGCAAATCAACCCCTTCGACGTCTGTGATGCACGCGCGGATTATGGCTTGAGAACCCCTGCTCGAATCCGGCCGACCGGATGCCGCGCCTGCAAGATTGTTGAAACACGAAGTGAAGCGCCGCATGGCGTCGGCAAGTCGCCGTCGGCGGCCGGGCGGGCACCTTTCCGGGGCTTTTCCACCCATCCACACGATCTGTGGAAAACTTTGTGGGTAACTTGGCTCGAGCGGCCCGGGACCCGCCAATTCTGGTGCTCCGGATTGACTTGCTCAAAAAATAGGCAACAAAAATATGATGCAAATCAATCACTTGCGTGATAGTGACAGCGCCGTGACGGGGTTTTGTACCTCTGGACACACGGCTCGAAATTGTGGAGTACTAGGGTTTGTCCCCCCGTTTTATGCTAGGGAGGCCCGCTGATGGCCGACCCGTTCGCCGTGCCCGGATTCGGCGGCACGGGGGCCTCGCCCGCGGCGGCTGCGCCGCGGCCGTCCGCGTGGAGCGTCTCGGCATTGCTGCTGGCGGCGGGCGACGCGCTGGCCGCCCGGTTCGGCGCCGTGACGGTGCGCGGCGAGCTCAGCGGCGCGACGCGGGCGGCGAGCGGCCATTGCTACTTCACGCTGAAGGACGCTGCGGGCGGCGCCGGCGCGCTGCGCTGCGCGATGTTCAAGCGCGCCGCCGCGCTCAGCAACGTGCCCCTGCAGGACGGCCTGCAGGTGGAACTGCGCGGGCGGCTGGCGGTGTACGAGGCGCGCGGCGAACTGCAGATGGTCGTCGAGTCCATGCAGCGCCTGGGCGCCGGCCAGCTCTACGAGGAGTTCCTGCGGCTGCGCGCGCGGCTGGCCGCCGAAGGGCTGTTCGACGCCGGGCGCAAGCGGCCGCTGCCGCCGTTCGTGCGCACCGTCGGCGTGGTGACCTCGACCGCAGGCGCCGCGCTGCACGACGTCGTGGCCACGCTCGCGCGGCGCGCGCCGCACGTGCAGGTGATCGTCTATCCGAGCCTGGTGCAGGGCGCGGACGCGCCGGCGGCGCTGGTGGCCGCGCTGGCCCAGGTCGAGCGCCGCAACGAGGTCGACGTGGTGCTGGTGTGCCGTGGCGGCGGATCCCTGGAGGACCTGTGGGCGTTCAACGACGAGCGCGTCGTGCGCGCGCTCGACACACTGTCGCTGCCGGTCGTCAGCGGCGTGGGCCACGAGACCGACGTCACGCTGGTGGACCTGGTGGCTGACCTGCGCGCCGCCACCCCCACGGCGGCCGCGGAGGCCGTGGCGGTCGAGCGCGCCGTCGTGCTGGACGGGTTGACTGCCGCGGCACGCCGGCTGTCGGCGCGCGTCGAGCAGCGCCTGCAGTCCCACGCGCAGCGCCTCGACACCGCGGCCGCGCGCCTGGCCCGGCCCGCCCAGGCGCTGGGCGCCTGGCGCCAGCGCCTTCAGCGCCTGGAGGCGCGCCATGCCGCGGCGCTGCGCGCCCGGGCGCAGGCGCTCGAGCGCGCGCAGGAGAGCCTGGGCGCGCGGCTGGCCCGGGCCGGCGAGCGCGTGCTCGGCGCCGGCCGCGAGCGCCACCAGTCACTCGGTGCGCGCTTCGTGCGCGCCGCCGAGCGCACGCTGGCGCGCCATGCCGACGCCTTGCGCCGCCACGAACACGCGCTGGCCAACCTCGATCCGCAGCGCGTGCTCGAGCGCGGCTACACGCTGCTGGAGTCGCAGGACGGCTGCGCGCTGGTGTCGGCGAGCGCGCTGCGGGCCGGCCAGGGCGTCGTCGCCGTTCTGCACGACGGTCGCGCCGACCTGCGCGTCGAACGCGTCCACCCGGACGACGAGCCGTCAGCCTGAGTGCGGGCTTTAGCCCCGGATCGGCGCTTGCCCCTCGTTGCCTGCCTACAATCGCCCCGGAGCGCGGCCCGACCTGCCGGTTGCGCGCCGCCCGTATTCAAACAAGCCAGAAAGGACACGACCCATGGAACACACGCTGCCTCCGCTGCCGTACTCGCATGACGCCCTCGCTCCGCACATGAGCCGCGAAACGCTCGAGTACCACCACGACAAGCACCACAACGCCTACGTGACACAGCTCAACAACCTGCAGAAGGGCACCGAGTTCGAGGCGCTGTCGCTGGAAGAGATCATCAAGAAGGCCTCTGGCCCGATCTACAACAACGCCGCCCAGATCTGGAACCACACGTTTTTCTGGAACTGCCTGAAGCCGGCCGGTGGCGGCGAGCCCAAGGGCGCGCTGGCCGCGGCCATCAACGCGAAGTGGGGCTCGTTCGCGGCGTTCAAGGAGGCGTTCCAGAAGTCGGCCGTGGGCAACTTCGGCTCGGGCTGGACCTGGCTCGTGAAGAAGGCCGACGGCAGCGTCGACATCGTCAACATGGGCGCCGCAGGCACGCCGCTGACCACCGCCGACAAGGCGCTGTTCACGGTCGACGTGTGGGAGCACGCGTACTACATCGACTTCCGCAACCTGCGCCCGAAGTTCGTCGAGACGGTACTGACCTCGCTGGCGAACTGGGATTTCGCCGAGGCCAACTTCGCCTGACGGCCGCTTTCCGGCAACCCGAACGAAGGCGGCCTCGAGCCGCCTTTTTCATGGCCGGTGCGCGCGGGCTCTAGCGTATCCGGGGCGAAGTTCGATGCGCTCGCGCAAGAATTGTTCGCGCGGATGCACCGAAAGCGTTCCGCCGGTGCCTTGTTCGGGGCGTGGTGCACACCGCTGGCCGGGCGCCACGGCCACCGCGGTGCGACGCGCGCCAGGGGGGCCGCGCGGTGCCTGTGCAGATCCACCGTCGACGGGCCGTTCCACCGTTGTTCCTTCGGTGAAATGTGGTTGATCCCGATAGGGGTCAAGCGCCTTTTTGGAGTATCTTTGCGCCCGTTGAGGTCATCCATCCGTCACACTCAACTTTCCCCCCAACCGGAGGTTTGTACATGCAAGTGAAACTGAACGTGATCGTCGCCGCAGCCGTTGCGCTGTGCGCTGGCGCGGTCTACGCCGAAGACATCGTGGTCCGCATCGGCCACGTCGGTCCCGTCTCGGGTTCCCAGGCCCACTACGGCAAGGACAACGAAAACGGCGCCCGGATGGCCGTTGCCGATCTCAACACGCAGAACGTGATGATCGGTGGCAAGAAGGCCAAGTTCGAGCTCGTCGCCGAAGACGACGCTGCCGATCCGAAGCAGGGCACCGCTGCCGCCACCAAGCTGTGCGACCAGAAGGTGAACGGCGTCGTCGGCCACCTGAACTCCGGCACGACCATCCCCGCGTCGAAGATCTACAACGCGTGCGGCATGCCTGAAATCACCCCGTCGGCCACCAACCCGGCGCTGACCAAGCAGGGCTTCGGCAACGTGTTCCGCCTGCTGGCCAACGACAACGCGCTGGGCTCGGGGCTGGCGCTGTACGCCGCCGACGCGCTCAAGCTCAAGCGCATCGCCGTCATCGACGACCGCACGGCCTACGGCCAGGGCGTCGCCGAGGTGTTCAAGAAGGCCGCGGCCGCCCGTGGCATCGAGATCGTCAGCGAGCAGTACACCAACGACAAGGCCACCGACTTCATGTCGATCCTGACGGCCATCAAGTCGAAGAACCCGGACGGCATCTTCTACGGCGGCATGGACCCGCAAGCCGGCCCGATGCTGCGCCAGATCGAGACGCTGGGCATGGCCAACGTCAAGTTCTTCGGCGGCGACGGCATCTGCACCGAGAAGCTGACCGAACTGGCCGGCGGCGCCAAGACGCTGGGCAACGTGGTGTGCGCGCAGGGCGGCGTCTCCATCGCCAAGATGCCGGGCGGCATCGAGTGGAAGAAGCGCTACGACGCGAAGTACCCGGGCGACTTCCAGGTCTACTCGCCGTATACCTACGACGCGACGATGGTGCTCGTCGACGCGATGAAGCGCGCCGGCTCGGCCGACCCGAAGGTCTACCTGCCGTTCCTGAAGGCGACGAACTACAAGGGCGTGACGACCACGGTCCAGTTCGAAGCCGACGGCGAACTGAAGAACCCGGCCATGACGTTCTACGCCTACAAGGACGGCAAGCAGATCGCCCTGAACTGAGCGAACCCTGCCGGCCCGGCACGCGCGAGCGCGTGCCGCACCAGGAGCGCCTTCGGGCGCTCTTTCTTTGCTCCTTCTCGGCCACGGGGTGGCGTTTCCAGCGAGGGCCATTGTGAGGGTTCGCTGCCTGGCTGGGCCGTGTCGCCACGTTTCGCTGACGAATTCGAAAACCCTACGGACCGGTGGTTTCACGCAGAGCGCAACGGAGGACGCCAGATAACATTGCCATTCAATCCGTTTCTTACATGGCCCCATCATGCGAAATTTGTTCATTCCTCTAGCTGTGCTGGCGATGGCCGGATGCGCCACTCAGGAGTCCGGGCTCGTCGGCGCCACCGCCCCGACGGTCGTTGCAAGCAGTACCACCGTGCTGACGCCGGAATCCAAGCTCGTCTGCCACCGGGAAACCTCAACCGGGTCGAACATGATCCATACAGTCTGCGAATCCGAACAGTCTGCCGCCGACCGCAACGGCGTTCAGGAACAACTGCGCAATATGGCGCCGCCAAACGCTGTCGCGCATCCTGCCGTCGGCGGGCACTGATCCGACACGTGGCGATGAGCGGTGCGCTTGGCCCAACGCGCCTGCACGTCGCGGCGCCCGGACACGGCCAAGCATTCCATCTCCGACTTACCGTGCGAGTCGTCGCTGTTCAGTGCGCCGTCGAGGGAGATATTCGAGCTGTTCGGAGCCGACCGGCACCGCGGACGGGCCTGTCGCGGCGGTCGCACTTCATTCGATGAGGAACAGCGAGCACATCGCCACCGACACCAGGCCGCCCGCGGCGACGATCGCGCGGCAGCGCAGCAGGGGGCCGGCGATGCGTATCAGCGCGACCGTCGTCACGACCCAGGTGAGCAAGACGACGGCGACCAGGAACAGCCACGGTTCGCCGATGAGATCGTGCAGAAGCACGCCCGCCGCCGAGGCGGGCAGCAGCGCGAGCGCGAAGCAGCCCGCGTAGAACACGGGGTCGGACAACCGCAGCCGCCGCCGCTGGCCGGGACGATCCTCGACGTCGGCGACTTCGGGCATCTGGTCGAGTTGGTCGTACATGGTCGGCCTCCTGCGCGAACCGGCCACCCATTAACGCGCCGGAGCGGGCGCGCCGTCAAGCCGCCAACGGGAAAACACCGGCCCCGGGGCGCCGGACGCGCGTCGCGTTCAGCGCGCCAACGCGCCCGGAGCGACCGGCAGCTCGCCGATCGCCCGCACCAGGCGCGAATGGAGCTCGACGACGCGGGCCAGGCTCGCCTGTTGTTCCGCCACCGTGAGCCCGGCGTCGACCGCAGCCTCGACCTCCGCCACGGCGCGGGCGAGTTCGTGCGCCCCGATGGCCCCCGCGCCGCCGCGCAGCGAGTGGGCCAGCGCGGCCGCCTGGGGCGTCGGGCCGGCCTGCATCGCCGTCACCAGGGCGTCGACCTGCACGGCCGAGGTCGCGGCGAACGTGGCCAGCAGTTGCGCCAGGCGGCGTGCATCGCCCTGCATCACGTCGAGGCCGTACGCCGTGTCGACCCCCGCCAGCACGGCGAGCGCGCTGTCCAGTGCGGCGTCGGCGGCGTGGCCGGCAGGCGCCTTGTAGGCGAGGGGAGCCTGGACGCCATGGCTCGGCAGCCATTGCGCAAGGGTCCGGTACAGGTTCTTCGGATCGACCGGCTTGACGATGAGGTCGTCCATGCCGGCCTGGCGGCACTGCTGGCGATCGTCCGCGAACGCGTTGGCGGTCAGGGCCAGGATGGGGCGCGCGGACCAGCCCGGCAGGCCGCGGATGGCGCGCGTGGCGGCCAGGCCGTCGAGCACCGGCATCTGCATGTCCATCAGGATCAGCGCGTAGGGCGTGCGGCGGGCGTGCTCGATCGCCTCCTGGCCGTTGGCCGCGGTGTCGACCGCCAGGCCGACGCCGTGCAGGAGTTCGAGCGCGACCTCCCGGTTGATCTCGTTGTCCTCCACCAGCAGGATGCTCGTGCCGGCGAAGCGCTGGCGCAGCGTCGACTCGGCGTCGGCCGTCGCGGCATCTGCTGCGGTAGGCACGACGCCGCGGCCGCGGGCCAGCCGGGCCGTGAACCAGAACGTCGAACCCTCGCCGGGCCGGCTTGACACCCCCGCCTCGCCGCCCATCAGGCTGGCCAGGCGGCGGGTGATCGCCAGCCCCAGGCCCGTGCCGCCGTAGCGGCGCGTCGTCGAGGCGTCGGCCTGCTCGAAGTCGCCGAACAGCCGGGCCTGCTTGGCCTCGGCGATGCCGATGCCGGTGTCCTCGACCTCGAACCGCACCAGCAGCGCATCGCCGCGGTCCTCGAGCGGCACGGCGCGGATGGCGATGCTGCCGTGGTCGGTGAACTTGGTCGCGTTGCCGGCGTAGTTCAGCAGCGCCTGGCGCAGCCGGGTCGGGTCGCCGCGCAGCCAGGTCGGCATGGCCGAAGTGTCGACCGTCACGCGCAGTCCCTTGAGCCGGGCCTGCTCGGCGATCAGCGACTGCACGTTGTCGACGACCGCCGAGGGGTTGAAGTCGACGCTCTCCAGCTGCACCTGTCCGGCCTCGATCTTGGAGACGTCGAGGATGTCGTTGATGATGGCCAGCAGGTGCTGGCCGGCGACGTCGATCTTGTCCAGGCGTTCGGCCTGCTGGGGCGACGGGTGCGCGCGCCGCATCAGGTGGGTCAGGCCGATGATGGCGTTCATCGGCGTGCGGATCTCGTGGCTCATGTTGGCCAGGAAGGCCGTCTTGCTGCGGTTGGCCTGCTCGGCGTCCGAGCGGGCCTTCTGGTCGATCTCGCGCTGGCTCACGTCCCGCAGGATCGCGGTGTAGTAGCGCTGGCCGTTGGCCTCGAGCCGGGCGATCGAGGCCTCGATCGGGAACGTCGAGCCGTCGGCGCGCAGGCCGCTGATGGGCCGCGCGCCGCCCATCCGGCGCGTGACCTTGGCCGACACGCCGAACGCGTCGACGAGGGCGCCGTGGACCTGCGCGACATCCGGCGGCATCAGGTGATGCAGCAGCGCGCCGATCGTGTCGGCGGCGCTGCGACCGAACATGGCCTCGGCGGCGGGGTTGAACAAGGCGATGCGCTGGTCGGCGTCGATCATGACGATGGCGTCCATCGCCGAGTCGATGATGCCGGTCAGCTGGGCCTGCTGCTTCCTGCTCGCGGCCAGGGCCTGCCGGCGTCCGGTGACATCGGCGAGCGTGCCCACCACGCGTTGCGGGCGGCCATCGGGCGCGCGGGCCACGACGCGGGCGCGCCCGGACAGCCAGCGTTCGGGCACGCGGTCGGAGTTCAGGCGGAACTCGAACGCGATGCTGTCGGTCTCGCCCCGCAGGTGCGCCTCGAACGTCGCGCGGACGGCGGGCAGGTCCTCCGGATGCACGGTGGACTCGAAGAACGCGATGCTGCCGTCGTCCTCCGCGGGCTCCCGCGCCAGGAGCTCGTGGCAGCGCGGCGATCGGAACACCCGGCCGGAATCCACGTCCCAGTCCCACAGGCCGTCGCGCAGCGCCTCCAGGGTCAGGCGCAGCCGGATGTCGCTCTGCGCCAGGTCGGCGGCGGCCGCTCGTTGCTCGGTGATGTCGCGCGACATGACGAAGACCGCGACGACCTGGCCGGCCGGGCCCATCACGGGGCCGCGCACCGACTGGAAACAGCGCGGGCCGCTGGCCGTCGTGACGACGTGCTCGAAGGTCATCGGGCGGCCGCTGCGCAGCACCTGCGCGTCGAGCGCCGCCAGTTCCGCCGCCTCGCCCGCGGGCAGGAAGTCCTCGGCGCGCTGGCCGAGGATGCGCTGCGCCGGCACGCCCATCGTGGCGACGACCGTCGAGTTGACCAGCAGGTAGCGGCCCTGGGCGTCCTTGACCGAGATGCCGTCCGGCGTGGACTGGATGACGGACTGCAGCAGGTTGCGATCGGCGCGCGCCCGCCACAGCGAGCGCCGCAGGACCTCGGACAGCATGGACAGGATGACGCCGTTGACGATCAGGAGGAACCACTGGAACGTGTCGGTCGCCGATCCGAGCCGCCACGAGCCCGGCGGCGTCATCGCGAGCACGTACACGCCCGCGGCCGAGATCAGCGTCGACAACAGGCCGGGCCGGGCGCCGCCGATCAGGGCGCTCAGCGCGATCGGCAGCATGAACAGGATCAGCAGCGGGCGATTGCCGGACGGCGCGGCCATCTGCTGGCGCAGCCAGAGCATGGCCAGGGTCAGCACGATGCTCACGCCGTAGGCCAGCCAGGGGAAGGTGTCGTGCACGCCCAGCCGGTCGTCGATGGCCGCCTGCACGTCGACCGGCTCGGCGCGCGGATCGGTGGCGGCGGGGACGTTGCGCAGCGCCAGCGCCAGCGCCGCGGCGGTCGCCAGCACGAAGAAGATGCCCTTGGCCAGCGACAGGCGAAGCATGAGCTGCTGGTCGGCCACCTTGGGCAGCAGGGAGTCCGAGAATCCGATCCACGCCAGGCCGACCAGCAGGTAGCCTGCGACCACCATCCTGATGAACTGGGCGCGCTTCATGGCATGCCGGGCCGGCCGCTCAGGCAGTCTGCGCGTCGAGCTTGAAGACCGCCACCGTGCGCGCCAGGTGGGCCGCCTGGTTCTTCAGGCTCTCCGCCGCGGCCGCGCTTGCCTCGAACCGGGCCGCGTGCTGCCGGGCCTGCGCCAGCGACCCGCTCTGCAGGAGGGCGACGAGCAGCAGGGCCGCGCTGAGCGACAGCACGCCGCCGAAGGCCGGCGCCAGTCGCGCGCCGATCTTGAGACGAAGAATCGTGTTCATGGGGACCGATATTTCCTGGTGGAGGGGACACGGGCTGCCCGGCGCACGGCCTGTCGTCGCATGCAGCCGCACTGCGACGGTCGTCCGGCTTGTCGCCGCCATGCGGGCCCCGGGGCGAGGCCTTGCTGCGGCAAGCCCATTTTTGCCGCTATCGGTGCAGGCGCACCGAAGTCTGATGTAGGGAGTTCTCGCCGCCGCGCGTGCGTGAAGCGGGTCGCCTGTCCGGGCCCGGACAGCCCGGTTGCGGCCACCGACGGAGGGAAGCCGCGAGCGGCGATCACACCCGTGCCGCCTGTGCGCTTGTTAAATGACCATGGGTCAGTTATATTCCATGAATTAGTTGACCTACGGTCACTTTAAAGGAAAGCAGGCATGGCAACGACAGGAAAGTGGGCCCTGGTCACGGGCGCCTCCAGCGGCTTCGGCATGGACTTCGCGCACGAACTGGCGGCGCACGGCGACAACCTCGTGCTGGTGGCCCGGCGCGTGGAGCCGATGCAGGTGCTGGCGGCCGAGCTCGAGCGCGCGTACGGCGTGCGCGTGAAGGTGATCGGCATGGACCTGGCGCGTCCCGGCGTCGGCGCCGAGCTGCAGGCCCTGCTGGAGGCCGACGGCATCGCCGTCGACACGTTGGTCAACAACGCGGGCCATGGCCTGTTCGGCGAATTCGTGGACCAGCCGCTGCAACGCACGCTCGACATGCTGCAGCTCAACATGCTCACGCTCACCGAGCTCACGCACGCCTTCGGCGGGGCGATGGCGCGCCGCGGCACCGGCCGGATCCTGCTCGTCGCGTCGATCGGCGGCTACCAGGCCACACCCACCTACGCCGCCTACAGCGCCAGCAAGTCCTACGTGCTGCTGTTCGGCGAGGCCCTGCACGAGGAATTGCGTGCCCGCGGCGTCACCGTGACGGTGCTGTCGCCGGGCATCACGGCCACCGAATTCCTCAAGGTGTCGGGCCAGAAGGCCACGCTCTACCAGCGCCTGGTGATGATGCGCAGCCGCCCCGTCGTGCGCATCGGCCTGCGCGCGCTCGAGCGCCGGCGCGCCTCGGTGGTGCCCGGCTGGCTGAACGCCGTCACGGCCTGGAGCAATCGGCTGATGCCGCGCAGCGTGCAGCGCAAGGTAGCATTCCTGCTGATGCGCAACGACTGACCCGACGAAGCTTCCTTGGCACGCCCCACCCTGAACGACGACGAGCGCGCGCTGAGGCGCGCCCAACTGCTCGCGGCCGCCCACGCGCTGTTCCGGGCGTCCATGGAGCTGCCGTCCGTGGCCGCGATCGCCGAGGTGGCCGGCGTGGCCAAGGGCACGGTCTACCTGTCCTTCGGCAGCAAGGAGGAGATCTTCATCGCGCTGCTCGAGGACAGCTTCGCGACCCTGCTGCAGGGCGTCGTGCCCGCCATCGCCCGGTTGCCGGCGCAGCCCGGGGCGGCCGCCGAGCGCTTCGCCGCGCTCTATGCGCAGGCCGTCGCCGCCGTGCCGGACCTGCTGCCGCTGGCCGCCATGACCAACGCCGTCCTCGAGAAGAACCTGCCGGTCCCCGCGATGCTGGCCTTCAAGACGGGGCTGGCATCCGGCCTGGACAGCGCCGCGACGGCGCTGGCGCAAAGCGCGCTGCGGCTGGACCACGACCGCGGCGTGGACCTGCTCCTGCGCACCTGGAGCATGACGCTGGGCCTGTGGCAGGCGCTCGACTTTCCGCAGGCGTTGCGCGGGCACATGCGCCAGGCCCCGCTCGCCGTCTTCGACCGTGACTTCGCGTCCGAGCTCGCGCACGCGGTGGGCGCGCTGTGGCGGGGTTCCCTGGCGCGCACCGGGACCCGACGCGCGCACTAGCGGTGCGGGAGCCCGACGGCAGGCGCCATCGAACCGACCTCCGTCACTCGTCGCCGAGGTTCCAGCGCTTGCCGACGTTGCTGACCGCGGCGCCGATGACTTCCTGGAAGCCGAAGCCGTTGCCGAAGCCCGACATCCACCAGTTCAGGCCGGTGCCGTCCGCTCGCTGCGCGGTGGGTAGCGGCACGCCGATGGCGGCGCCGCTGGCGCGCACGTCGCGGTGTTCGTGGATGAGACGACTGACCTCCGCCTGGATCGCCTCGGCGGAATGAAGAGCTCTTGGCATCGGCGGGAAACGGGTTGGGCCGCAGGACGGCGTTTCGAAGAGCAGGGCGCTCTCGCCACCGGGAACCGTCGACATGCCGAAGTGGCGTACCGCGCCGCGGGTCGTGCCCGCTCGCGGCTTCAAGTCGTTGATTTCCAATGGATATTGGCGGAGGGGGCGGGATTCGAACCCGCGGTAGGCTATTAACCTACACATGCTTTCCAGGCATGCGACTTAAACCGCTCATCCACCCCTCCGGAGGGTAGCCGGCTATTCTAGCCGATGAAACGGAGGCTCTGTCCAGCGTCGCGGCGAGGACGTGGCGTCGAGCTGGCGGGCGAGGGCGGATGTTGCGGATCCGGGTCGTCCGAAAGCGGTTCGCGGCCAATCGGGGGTTTTTGACATTCCGCGGCAAGAGTTCGGCCCTACACTTCGCGCTTCGCCCGTTTTCCACCCGCCACGCCCGCACTCCGAGCGGGCCTCGTGCCATGCATCGCTTCCGCTTTCCCATCGTCATCATCGACGAGGACTTCCGCTCCGAGAACACCTCGGGCCTGGGCATCCGGGCGCTCGCGTCCGCGATCGAGAAGGAGGGCATCGAGATACTGGGCGTGACCAGCTACGGCGACCTGTCGCAGTTCGCCCAGCAGCAGAGCCGCGCGTCGGCGTTCATCCTGTCGATCGACGACGAGGAGTTCACGCCGGGCCCCGAGCTCGATCCGGCGGTGCTGAGCCTGCGCAAGTTCATCCAGGAGATCCGGGCCAAGAACACCGAGATCCCGATCTACCTGTACGGCGAGACGCGCACGTCGCAGCACATCCCCAACGACATCCTGCGCGAGCTGCACGGCTTCATCCACATGTTCGAGGACACGCCGGAGTTCGTGGCGCGCCACATCATCCGCGAGGCCAACAGCTACCTCGGCGGCGTGGCCCCGCCGTTCTTCAAGGCGCTGATGGACTACGCGCAGGACGGCTCGTACTCCTGGCACTGCCCGGGGCACTCCGGCGGCGTCGCGTTCCTGAAGAGCCCGGTCGGCCAGATGTTCCACCAGTTCTTCGGCGAGAACATGCTGCGCGCCGACGTCTGCAATTCCGTGGAGGAACTGGGCCAGCTGCTGGACCACACCGGCCCGGTGGCCGACTCCGAGCGCAACGCCGCGCGCATCTTCAACGCCGACCACTGCTTCTTCGTCACCAACGGCACCAGCACCTCCAACAAGATGGTGTGGCACCACACGGTGGCGCCGGGCGACGTGGTGGTGGTGGACCGCAACTGCCACAAGTCGATCCTGCACTCGATCATCATGTGCGGCGCGGTGCCGGTTTTCATGACGCCCACGCGCAACCACTACGGCATCATCGGCCCGATCCCGAAGTCGGAGTTCACGCGCGAGGCCATCGAGCGCAAGATCGCCGCCAACCCGCTGCTGGCCGGCATCGATCCGAAGACGATCAAGCCGCGCATCATGACGCTCACGCAGAGCACCTACGACGGCGTGGTCTACAACACCGAGACGATCAAGAACCTGCTCGACGGCTGGATCGACACGCTGCACTTCGACGAGGCCTGGCTGCCGCACGCCGCGTTCCACGACTTCTACAGCGTCTACCACGCCATGGGCAAGGCGCGCGCGCGACCGAAGGAGGCGATGGTCTACGCCACGCAGTCCACCCACAAGTTGCTGGCCGGCCTGTCGCAGGCCTCGCAGGTGCTGGTGCAGGACTCGCAGACGCGCAAGCTGGACCGCCACCTGTTCAACGAGGCCTACCTGATGCACACGTCGACGTCGCCGCAGTACGCGATCATCGCGTCGTGCGACGTCTCGGCCGCCATGATGGAGATGCCCGGCGGCACCGCCCTGGTGGAGGAGAGCCTGAAGGAGGCGCTCGACTTCCGCCGCGCGATGCGCAAGATCGACGCCGAGTTCGAGGAGGACTGGTGGTTCAAGGTCTGGGGCCCCGAGAAGCTCGCCGACGAGGGCATCGGCGAGTCGCGCGACTGGGTGCTGGAGGCCAACGAGAGCTGGCACGGGTTCGGTAACCTGGCGCCGGGCTTCAACATGCTCGACCCGATCAAGAGCACCATCATCACGCCGGGCCTGGGTGTCAACGGCGACTTCGACCAGGCCGGCATCCCGGCCTCCATCGTCACCAAGTACCTGGCCGAGCACGGCATCGTGGTGGAGAAGACGGGCCTGTACTCGTTCTTCATCATGTTCACGATCGGCATCACCAAGGGCCGCTGGAACACGCTGCTGACCGCGCTGCAGCAGTTCAAGGACGACTACGACAAGAACGCGCCGCTGTGGCGCATCCTGCCGGAGTTCTGCGCCGCCCACCATCGCTACGAGCGCATGGGCCTGCGCGACCTGTGCCAGGCCATCCACGAGGTCTACACGCTGGGCGACATCGCGCGCCTGACCACCGACATGTACCTGTCGGACCTGCAGCCCGCCATGAAGCCGTCGGAGGCCTATGCGCGCATCGCGCACCGCGACACCGAGCGCGTGGCCATCGACGCGCTGGAAGGCCGCATCACCACCTCGCTGCTGACGCCGTACCCGCCGGGCATTCCGCTGCTGATCCCGGGCGAGCGCTTCAACCGCAAGATCCTCGCGTACCTGCAGTTCGTGCGCGAGTTCAACGAGCGCTTCCCCGGCTTCGACACCGACGTGCACGGCCTGGTCATCGAGGAAGACAGCTTCGGGCGCAAGCACTACTTCGTCGACTGCGTGCGCGACGCGCCCGCGCCGCACTGAAGCGACGGGGGCGCGCGCCGGCGCGGCGCACGGGTGCGCGAGCGAGCGCGATGGGGTGCGAATCGATGGCGCGTCGCGAGGCGCCGGGCCGTCGAGCGCTGCGCCATGGCGGCCGCAAGTCCATGTTGTCGCACTCAGATACATGTTCGGTCGCCACGGATCCCCGCGCGCAACGCGACGGGGCATCGAACTTGCCGATGCGTCGACGATCGCACCTCGGGAAGGCGTAGCCCGCGCTTCCATGCCGGCCACAGTGTCTCCTGCGCCCTCTCGTCCAGGCTTGCGCAGCGCTTCGTGGCGGACGGGACGTGGGCGATCGCCTTCAGCCTGGACACCTCCCGAGGAGAACTCCATGAAGAAGCTTTTCACTGCCTCCGCCCTCGCGCTGCTGGCCTGCGGCGCCGGCGCCGCGACGGTCGCCTTCGAGGCCGACCCGTGTTCCGACAACCGCTTCTGCTACAACGTGCCCAACGACGGCGGCCTGGTCGACCTGCTGCTGTATGCGTCCGCGGCCAACGGCGGCGTCGTCGAACTGATGTTCCCGGACGGCACGTACTACCTGGGGCATGGAGCGGTCGGCCTGTCGATCGCCAACTATCCCGTCTACCGGCAGCCGAACAACGACGCGGTGATCTACGTGTCGGCCGACTGGCTGACCTGGACGACCAAGGGCAGCGGCTCGGGTCGCGGCGGCTATGCCACCCACACCCACTGGTCCTTGCTGGGAGGCTCGATGATCACGCCCTGACCGGCCGCGCCGGCACGTCCGGCGCGCGGGCTAGTTCAGGTGCGAGATGCGCACGCCCGGTGCCGGCGCGTTGCGGTTCTGGGTGTCGATGCCCGCATCCGAGCGGTTCGGGTTCTGCTCGCGCTGCACCGCCAGGCCCACCGACATGATGTCGATGACCAGCAGCTGCAGGATGCGCGCGACCATCGACAGGAAGGTGGAGCTGTCTTCCGCGTGGTCCAACCCGATGCACACCGTGGCCAGCCGCGCCAGGCGCGACTGGCTGGCGGTGATGGCGATCACGCTGGCGCCGCGTTCGATGGCGATGCCGGCGGCGCGCACCAGTTCGGCTGTCTGGCCCGAGCTCGAGATGAACACCGCCACGTCGCCCGGGGCCAGCATCTCGGCGGCCAGGCCCTGCAGCGAGGTGTCGGTCTGCGAGATCGCGGGAATGCGGAAGCGCAGCAGCTTGTGCTGCGCGTCCAGCGCGACGACCGCGGAGTTGCCGCAGGCGAAGATCTCCACGCGGCGCGCGCCGCGCAGCAGTGCGATGGCGCGGTCGATGGCGGCGGAATTCAGCGACTCGCGGAAGTGCACGATCGCCGAGATGGTGTTGTCCAGCACCTTGGCGCTGAGGTCGGCGGTGGGCTCGCCGCGCCGCACCTGGCTGCGCAGCACGGGGATGGTGCCGGTCAGGCCGGAGGCGAGCTTCAGCTTGAAGTCGGCCAGGCCCTCGAAGCCCAGCGAGCGGCAGAAGCGGATCACGGTGGGCTGGCTGACCTCGGCCTGGGCCGCGATGATGGCGATGGCGTCGTTGAGCAGCGAGCGCGGGTTGCCCAGCACGACGTCGGCCACGCGGCGTTCCGCCGGCGTGAGCGTGTCGCGCGAGCTGCGCACGCGATCGAGCAGCGGGCTGTGCGAGCTCGGATCGGGCACGTGCTCGGCCAGCAGCAGCGACAGGCCGCGGAAGGCCGGGTTGTCGGCCGTCAGCACATAAGTGGGGATCTTCGCGAGCCAGGCCGAGAACCGGCCCTTGGCCTCGAAGCGGGCGCGGAACTGCGAACGCTCGAACAGCTCGCCCAGGCGCGGCACGATGCCGCCGCCGATGTAGACGCCGCCGGTGGCGCCCAGCGTCAGCGCCAGGTTCGAGGCGAAGCTGCCCAGCATGCCGCAGAAGCAGTCGATGGCGTCCACGCTGGCGGTGTCCGACCGGGCCACGGCGCGGCGCACGATCTCGGCGGTCGTCAGGTGCTGGCCGCCCTGCGCGGTGCCGGCGGTGAGCGCCTCGTGGATCAGCTCGATGCCCGGGCCCGAGATCAGCCGCTCGGCGGACACGTGGGGCAGGTGCTTCCAGGCGTGCTGCAGCACCTTCAGCTCGCGCTCGTCGTTCGGCGCGAAGCTGACGTGGCCGCCCTCGGTGGCGAGCGTGGACCAGCGGTCCTCGGCCGGGATCAGGCCCGACACGCCCATGCCGGTGCCCGGCCCCAGCAGCGCGATCGCGCCGTCAGGCTGCGCCTGGCCGCCGCCCACCTGAACGCGCTGGTCCGGCTGCAGGCCCGGCAGCGCCATCGCCAGGGCGGTGAAGTTGTTGACCACCAGCAAGGTGGCCAGGCCCAGTTGCTGGCGCACGCGCTCGATCGAGAACGCCCAGTCGCGGTTGGTCATCTGCACCGCGTCGCCGCTGATCGGATTGGCGATGGCGATGGCTGCGTGGCGCGGCGGCGGGCCCTCGAGCCCGCGCAGGTACGCCTGGACCACGTCGGCGAAGCCGGCGAAGTCGGCGCACGGGAACACGACCACATGGTTGAAGTGGCCCGGCGAGTCCTCGACGCAGAAGCGCGCGTAGGTAGCGCCGATGTCGGCGAGCAGGCGGGGCTCGGCGATGGAGGCCGGTGACCAGGGGCTGTCTTTCACGTCTGGGGTGCTTTCCGCGTTCATGCGCTGATTGTCGGGCCTGCGCGCCGTGTTTTTGCAGCCAGCGGAATCGGTTCCATTGGCGAGAAGCTCGGCGGCGCGCCGAAGGACGCCTACAAAACTCCCTGACGATAAGTAATTGAGCTACATATGCGTCTTGGGGTCTACCAGCGCAAGGATGCATCATTGCGGTGCGACCCCCGTGTTTCTACCCGTGTCGCAGGCGCCTAAAACGGGCGTTTAGCAGGCGGAACACCATTGCAAAGGCGTAAAAGATCGGTAAACTTCTGTCGAGAATCAGGTGATCTAGTTTTAATACATCCGATTTTCGGCCTTCAACGGATGGGGGTCGTTTGACTACAAACGCTTTGTATCGACCGGGGTCGCGTGTCGCGACCATCCGCAGAACACAGGAGACAAGCTGGTGAAAAACTCAACGGGTAAGCGTTCGGCCGCAGCCTTCAAGCTCAAGCCGACCATGGCATTCGCAGGTCAGGCCACGGTGGGGGCCTTCGTGGCCCTGGCCGCGACCGGATCGGTCTACGCGCAAGCGACCGCCGCGGCGCCCGCGCCGGCCGCAGCCGCCTCCGACGCCTCGCAACAGGTCGTCGTCACCGGCATCCGCCGGGGCATCGAAGCCGCGATCTCGGTGAAGAAGAACTCCGACCAGATCGTGGAAGCGATCTCGGCGGAAGACATCGGCAAGCTGCCCGACACGACGATCGCCGAATCGCTGGCGCGCCTGCCCGGCGTGACCGCGCAACGCGACAAGAACGGCAACGCGACCAACATCAACATCCGCGGCCTGGGCCCGGATTTCAACGGCTACCTGCTCAACGGCCGTGAACAGACCAGCACCGGCGACAGCCGCGCCGACGACCTCAGCGTCTACCCGGCCGAACTGATCGGCGGCGCCACCGTCTACAAGACGGGCGACGCGAGCCTGATGACGGCCGGCCTGGCCGGCACCATCGACCAGAAGCTGGTCGACCCGCTGTCGTTCCCGAACCGCGTGATCGCCGTCAGCGGCCAGAAGAACGAGACCAACCGCGGCCTGCCGGTGCTCGGTCACGGCAATCGCTATTCGCTGACCTACATCGACCAGTTCGCCGACCGCAAGATCGGTATCGCGCTGGGCTTCGTCCACCAATTCGGCCGTACGAACCAGGTGGGCGCGGGCAACTGGGGCGGCGGCGGCCATCAGGCGTTCGACGCCAACGGCAACAACCTCGGTGCACCGGTCGCGGCCACGGAGACTACGCCCGCCCACTTCGCCGACGTCGACCTCCCGGGTTTCGGCAGCGGCCTGAGCATGCAGAACACGCACGTGCGCGACGACCGAGACGGCATGGCCGGCGTGCTCGAGTTCAAGCCGAACAGCAACTTCACCAGCGAGATCGACTTCTATCACGCCAAGATCCAGACGGCGACGAAGAACACCTTCCTGAAGATCGGCCTCGGCGGCCTGGCGGTTACCAACGCCACGGTGTCGAACAACACGATCACCGCCGGCACGTTCAGCCTCGGCGCGAACCCGAACGGCCTGATCGTCGATTCGGAGAACATCACCGACAACGACACGCTGCAGTCCTTCGGCTGGCGCAACAGCGTCAAGCTGAGCGACACCTGGAAGGTCGTGGCCGACGTCAGCCACAACTCGGCCCAGCGCATCGAGCGCGACATCGAGGTGTACGGCGGCATCACCAGCGCCGACACGCTGAGCTTCACCACGCCCGGCGGTTTCGGTGTTCCCAAGCTCACGGTCGGAAACCCGTCGGCCTACACGTCACCGGGCGCCATCGTCATCCGCGACCAGACGGGTTGGAGCGGCCGCTCCGACGCGGCGCAGGCCGGCTACGACAAGGGTCCGACCACGATCGACAAGATCGATGCGCTGCGCCTGGACTTCACGCACGACCTGTCGGACGGCATGTTCAGCGACGTGGCGTTCGGCGGCAACATCACCAAGCGCACCAAGGACCGCCACGCCGACGAAGGTCTGATCGTCTCGACCACCAACGGCGGCCGCGACCCGATCGCCTACCCGGCCGGTTCCTACGTCGAGAAGGACGTCGGCGGCACGGGCCTGGACCTGCTCACGTTCGATCCGACCCCGGGCCTGTTCCCGGGCGCCACGCTGCAGCGCAAGTACAACGACGACATCCTGTCCAAGAGCTGGAACATCAAGGAAAACGTCAGCACGGCCTATGCAAAGCTCGACATCGACACCGAAGTGGCCAAGATCCCGGTGCGCGGCAACGTCGGCCTGCAGTACGTGTACACCGAGCAGGCGTCGTCCGGCTTCCAGGCCAACATCGGCTCGTCCGTGACCTTGACCAACCCGGCCGCCACCCAGACCACCAACGGTACCAGCTACGGCAATGTGCTGCCGTCGCTGAACCTGACAGCCGACCTGGGCAACGGCAACCTGCTGCGCTTCGGCGCTGGCATCGAACTCGCGCGGCCCAACCTGACCGACGAGCGCAACTCGTTCACGGTGACGCGCAACGACCAGGCAAAGTGCCCGGATCCCACCGATCCCACGAAGACGGTGACCTGCACGGTGCTGACCGGTTCCTCCGGCAACCCGTACCTGAAGCCGTTCAAAGCCAAGGCGCTGGACCTGTCCTACGAGAAGTACTTCGCGAACAAGGAAGGCTACGTCAGCGCCGCCCTGTTCTACAAGAAGCTCGACACCTTCATCACGCCGCTCTACGACTCGGCCTACGATTTCACGACCGCGGCGCAGCGCCTGGGCGTGCAGCCGTCGCCGCAGTTCGGCTACACCGGCCAGTACGTGACGACCGTGAACGGCCATGGCGGCAACCTGAAGGGCTTCGAGCTGACCGCGCAGTTGCCGGGCAGCCTGCTCACCAGCTACCTGACCGGCTTCGGCATCAACGGCAGCTTATCGTCGACCAGCAGCTCCATCCGTTCACCCAACACGATCGGCAAGAAGCCCACGGACGCGGCCAGTCCGGGCTCGATCGGCCTGACCGGCCTCTCGCACCTGAACGAGAAGCTGATGCTGTACTTCGAGCGCTGGGGCTTCAGCGCCTTCATCGCCGAGAACTCGCGTTCGCAGTACATCGGCAGCGTGGCCAACACGACCATCGGCGGCTATCCGACGCTGGTCTACATCAAGCCGCAGAAGTGGGTGTCGGCGCAGGTGGGCTACGAAGTGCAGGACGGCTGGCTCAAGGGCCTGGGCGTGCGCCTCGAAGGCAACAACCTGAACAAGCCGGTCTACAAGGAAGCGGACTACTCCGGCGCGATCACGACCACCAACAAGACCGGCGCCTCGGTCGACCTGCGCGTGTCGTACAAGCTGTAAGCAGGCAGCTTCGCGCTGTCGTACAGTCGGTACGACAGCGCGCACCAAACCCCTGCGCGACGCACGTCGGCAGGGGTTTTTTCCAATTTGCGGCGCGGCCTTCCGAAGCATCGGCCGCGCCAGGAGTCTTCAGTCATGAATGAAACCGGCAAGCTGGACGTCGTGATCGTGGGCGGCGGGACATCCGGATGGATGACCGCGGCCGCGCTCGCCCAGGTGCTCAGGGGCAGGTACAACATCACGCTCGTCGAATCCGACGACATCGGCACCATCGGCGTGGGCGAGGCCACGATCCCGATGATCGCCCTGTTCAATTCGATGCTGCAGATCGACGAGGACGAGTTCATGCGCGAGACGCAGGCCTCGTTCAAGCTGGGCATCGAGTTCGTCAACTGGGGTCGCCTGGGCGACCGCTACATCCACGGCTTCGGCAGCATCGGCCAGGAGAACTGGACGGTCGACTTCCACCAGTACTGGCTCAAGCAGTACCTCGCCGGCAAGGCGCAGGAGCTCGACAAGTACTCGATCAACACCGCGGCCTGCCACCAGAACAAGTTCATGCGCCCGCGCATGGACATGCCCAAGTCGCCGCTGTCGCACATCCGCTACGCGTTCCACTTCGACGCCACGCTGTATGCGCGCTACCTGCGCAAGTACGCGCTGGCGCGCGGCGTCAAGCGCGTCGAGGGCCTGATCACCAGCGTGCAGCAGCGCGAGGGCGACGAGCACGTCACCGCCATCACGCTGCGCAGCGGCGAGGTGATCGCGGGCGACCTGTTCATCGACTGCTCGGGCTTTCGCGCGCTGCTCATCGAGGGCGCGCTCAAGACCGGCTACGAGGACTGGTCGCACTGGCTGCCCTGCGACCGCGCGGTGGCCGTGCCCTGCGAGTCCACGCCGGTGCTCACGCCCTACACGCGCTCGACGGCGCGCCAGGCCGGTTGGCAGTGGCGCATCCCGCTGCAGCACCGCATCGGCAACGGCCACGTGTTCTCCAGCAAGTACATGAGCGAGGACGAGGCCACAGCCATCCTCATGAGCAACCTCGACGGCGCGCCGCTGGCCGACCCGCGCGCGCTGCGCTTCGTCACCGGCCGCCGCAAGAAGACCTGGAACAAGAACGTCGTCTCGATCGGCCTGGCCAGCGGCTTCCTCGAGCCGCTGGAGTCCACCAGCATCCACCTGGTGCAGATGGGCATCGCCCACCTGCTGACCTACTTCCCCGCGGTCGGCTTCGACCAGGCGGTGACCGACGAATTCAACCGCAAGATGCAGCAGGAGTTCGAGTGGGTGCGCGACTTCATCATCCTGCACTACAAGGCCACCGAACGCACCGACACGCCGTTCTGGAACTACTGCCGCGAGATGGCGGTGCCGGAGCTGCTGCGCAACCGCATGGAGCTGTTCCGCACGGACGGCCGCGTCTTCCGCGAAGGCGAGGAACTGTTCGCCAAGACCAGCTGGATCCAGGTGATGCACGGCCAGCGCCTGCGGCCGGCGTCCTACCACCCGCTCACCGACCTGCTGAGCGAAGAGGAAATCGCCGTCTACCTCGACGAGGTGGCCGGCGTCATCGGCGCCTGTGTCGACGTCATGCCGACGCACGCCCAGTTCATCGCGGACCATTGCGCCGCCGGGCCCGTCGCGGCCCTGTGACTACCACCCAAGGGGACATTCGAATGAAGAAGACCATCGCACGCCTGGCGACCATCGCCGCGGCCACCGCCATCGCCATCCTGGCGGGTTGCGCGGGCGCGCCGCCGCACGCGAAGCTGACCTACGAGACCTCGCCCGCGGGCGCCACGCTGTACGAGGACGGCAAGTCGCTGGGCGTCGCGCCGCAGATGCGCACGTATACCGGCGATGCCGGCACCGCGCAGATCCGCACGCCCGAGGTGACGGCGGTCTGGCCCAGCGGCGCCAAGGCCACGTTCTGGACCTACCTGAAGGTGGGCGACGACAACATCACCACGATCACGCGCCCGTCCAACGCGCCCAACCTGCAGGCCGACCTGGACAATGCGAAGAACTTCGTCAGCGCCGAGGAGCGCGCCAAGGCCGCGCTGCTGCGCGACCAGAAGCGCAGTTCGGCACGCTGCCTGGCGCAGCAGCAGGGCGGCGGCGTGGTGGCCGGCATCGACGACTGCAACTGAGGTCGTCCGGGCGGCCGGGACGGCCGCCCGCACCGGTGGGGCGCCTCAGCGCGCCTGGCGCCGGCAGTTGAAGAAGCCGTTGAGCGTCAGGCGGCCGGTGGCCGGATCGGCGGTCATGCGCTCCGGCGGGCCGACGTCGCCGGAATGGAAGTGGCAGGCGTCGTACAGGATCATCCGGTTCCATGCCGCCGGCACACGCGCCACGCACTCGAAATACGGATTGCTGCCGTTCATGTAGCCGGCCTGCAGGCCGTGGCGCGCCGAGAAATGCACGGCATCCAGCGTCTGGCTGTCGATGACGATGCGGTCGGTTTCGTCGGGCGACTGCCGTGGCACGTAGAAGCTGGTGCCGCCGAGTTCGGGCGCCCGGAACAGGTACAGCACCGACGCGATGTAGATGCCGTCGGGATCGCTGCTGACGCGGTCGCGATGGCACTGCCACTGGCGCGGATCGAGCTGCGCGGGCGGCGTGGTGACCATCGACAGGCGGATGTCGTGCGCCAGCGTGCGGCGCGCCTGCAGGCGGGTGCGCGCGTGCTGCGCGAAGAAGTCGGCGAAGCGGGCCGACAGTCCTGCGGGTCCGGGCGTGATCACGCCGGGATAGGGGAAGCCTGCGGCCGGCCGGAAGGCCTGGCGACGTGCCCACTCGACCAGGCCATCGGGGTCCAGCAGCACGTCGTCGACGATCACCACTTGGCCGCCGCCGGGCAGCGCCAGCGGGGTGATCGTCGGCGCGGGATTGAAGAAGCGGGCGTCGCGGTCGTCCCAGTTCATGGTCGCCCGGCCTTCGCGGGAGCCTCCGCGGCGCCGCCGGCCACCAGCACGCAGCCGAAGCGGGCCGGCACGGTCAGGATCAGCGTGCGCGCCGCCGGATCCGCACGCACGGCGCGGTGCGCCAGCGCGTCGGTCCACGCGCCGCCGGGCGCGTCGGCGGGCAGGGCGACGGCCAGCGTGCGCGCGGTGTCGCCGTTGTTGGTGGCGGTGATGGCCCAGCGCCCGCCGTCGCGGCGCGCCAGCACCACCACCTGCGCGTCCACGTGCAGCGGCGCCAGCAGCGTGCCGTGGCGCAGCACCGGCAGGTCCTGGCGCAGCCGGGTCAGGCGCCGGAAGTCGGCCAGCAGGGCGTTGTCGGGATGGCCGCCGCGGTCGGCCCACGGATAGGTGCCGCGGTTCATCGGGTCGGGCCCGCCGGTGACGCCCACCTCGTCGCCGTAGTAGATGGCCGGCGCGCCGGGATAGGTCATCTGGAAGAACACGGCCAGGCGCAGCTTGTCCTTGGCCAGCGCCACCTGCGCGGGCGTGCTCTGGCCGTCGACATCGCCGAACACGTGCAGCGAACGCGCCGAATCGTGCGTGGACAGCAGGTTCATCAGGGCCTGGAAGCTCTGCGGCGGGTAGGACTCGCGCATCAGCTCGAGGTTGGCCGCCATCAGGTGCGCGTCGCCGCCGTTGGCGTAGTCCAGCACCGCGTTGCGGAAGATGTAGTTCATCGTCGAATCGAACTCGTCGCCGAGGAAGAACTTGGACGCGTCGAACCAGGTCTCCGCCACCGTCAGCGCATCCGGCTTCGTGGCCTTGACCACGGTGCGCCATTCGCGCCAGAAGGCGTCGGGCACCCAGGGCGCGACGTCCATGCGCCAGCCCGCGGCGCCCAGGCCCAGCCAGGTGCGGGTCACCGAGTCGGGCGCGCCGTAGGCGAACGCGCGGTACGCCGGGTCGGCCTTGTCCAGCTCGGGCAGGTCCGCCACGCCGACCCAGCCCTTGAACTGCTTGTCGGGCTCGGCCTGCGCGGGGTCGAACGTGTACCAGCTGGCGTAGGGCGAGGCCGGGTTGACGTGGTTGTTGCTGAACGCGCCCTGGCCGCCGCGCGTGCCGTAGCGGTCGAAGTAGATCGAGTCGGCACCGCTGTGGTTGAGCGAGGCGTCCGGCAGCACGCGGATGCCGCGCTTCGCGGCCTCGGCGCACAGGCGCCGGAAGTCGGCGTTGCTGCCGAAGTGCGGGTCGATGTGCTTCCAGTCGGCGGTGTCGTACTTGTGGTTGCTGGCCGCGGTGAACATCGGCGTGATGTAGAGCGTGTTGGCGCCGACGCTGCGGATGTAGTCCAGCTTCTGGATGATGCCGGCGATGTCGCCGCCGAAGAAGTCGTTGCTGTACTCGTCGTCGCTGCCGTCGCCGGAGCGCGGCACGAACGGGCGCTCGTTCCAGTCCTTGTGGAACTCCACCGTCTTGTCGTGGAACCGGTCGACGCCCGGCTCCGGGTCGTTGCGCGGGTCGCCGTTGCGGAAGCGCTCCGGGAAGATGTAGTAGTAGACGGCGTCGCGCGCCCAGGCCGGCACGCTGTAGGGTGTGAAGACGGTCTGGCGCCAGCGGCGGATGCGCTTCGCCGACGACGGCATCTCCGCGACCACGCCGGCGCCGCCCGCGCCGCGCTCGCGCGTCCAGTAGACCGGTGTCGCATTGTTCTCGATCACCACGGTGCGGCCGCCGACCTTCGCCTCGAACCAGTAGCCGTAGACCGCCGGCGCGTCGAAGCGGAAGTGGCCGCGCCAGCGTTCGCGCGCGCCATCGCGGGTGCGCGCGAGCGGCACGCGCGCGAGCTCCGCGTACGCCAGCACGTCGTAGTTGCCTTCGAGCCGCCGCTTGTCGACGACCAGCGTCAGCTGCTCGACGCCGGGCAGCGCGCCGAGCGAGAACGCGACGTCGGTGCTGACGGGGACGGCGCCGTAGGGCGACTTGTCGTCCGCGCGCTGCGAATCGAAGGCCAGGCTCAGCGCCACCGGGTCGACGAGGGTCGAGGCGGGCGGCGGCGGGCGCGGCGTGTCGGCGGGCAAGTCGGTGATGGTCAGCGTCGGCGCGCCGCCGGGCATGGCCGCGGGGGCGAGCGCGAGCCGGGTCATGCCGTGGAAGCGGTAGGTCACCGGTGCACCCTTGCGGGCCAGCGCCAGCGGCGTGCCGGGCGCGGTCTTCGCGTCGCCCGCGAGGCCGAAGTCGCCGTCGGCCGTCCAGTCCTCGTCGCCCAGCTTGAAGTTGTGCTCGCCGTCCAGCGGCCCGACGATCTCCCAGTGGTCGCACTGCCATTGCAGCGCGGCGTCGTCGTCGGCGCGCCAGTCGTTGAAGCTGCCGCGCACGTAGAGGACGTGGCCGGGGGCCGGGTTGGGCCGGCAATCGGCCGCCCGGGCCTGGGTGGCGGCGCCGGCGAGCGCCACGGCGAGGAGGGTGGCGCGCGGCAGGCGGGGCTTCATTGGACGCGCTTGTAGTTGGTGTAGCCGCCCGGCGGGGCGACGTCGGGCTTGAGCACGACGAAGCCGTGCGCCGGCAGCGTCAGGTCCATCAGTGCCGAGTGCAGGCCGACGAAGCCCGGCGTCGCCGGGTCGCCCTTGTCGGCCAGCAGGTTGACCATGCGCGAGCCGTCCATCAGCTTGGAATTGGCCACCAGCACGGTGTCGGACACGGGTTGGTCGGACGGGTTGAGCAGCACGACGACGGTGTCGGCGGCGCGGTCGGTGTAGCGCTCGAAGCCGATCAGCCGGCCCGCGGTGATCGCGCGGTAGTTGCCGACCCGCAGCGCGCGGTTGGCCTTGTGCAGCGCGATCAGCCGGCGGTTCCAGTCCAGCACCGGGTTGCCGGCCCGTACCAGGTCCCAGCGCATCGGCGCGCGCATCTCGGGGTCGTCGCCGCCGGTCATGTCCAGCTCGGTGCCGTAGTACAGGTCGGGCGAGCCGGGCAGGGTGAACTGCAGCACCTGGGCCAGCCGGCGCCGCTTCGCGTCGGGCAGGGCGGTGGCCAGGCGGGCGGTGTCGTGGTTGTCGAGGTAGACCCAGGACTTCAGGATGTGCTCGTAGTCGGCGTCCTGCACGATGCGGGCGATCATCTGCTGGCCGGTGGCTGCGTCGATGCGACCGCCGGCCACGCCCAGGATCACCTGGCGCAGCGTGAAATGGATCAGGCCGTCGACCGACGGGTACCACTCCTTCGGGAAGTTGGCGATCTCGCCGACGACCAGCGAGCCGGCCTTCTCGTCGTGCGCGGCCCGGGTCAGCTCGCCCAGGTACTTGAAACCGATGTCGAAGGCGACGTCCAGCCGCCAGCCGTCGATGCCGTCGCGCAGCCAGCCGCGCACGATGGAGGCGTGCGCGCCGTACAGGTCGTCGCGCACCGCGGGATTCTCGAGGTTGAGCTCGGGAAGGTTCTCGGCCAGCGCCCAGGCGCGGGCGCCGCCGGCGTACTGCGGGCCGAACATGAACCAGTTGCGGTAGGGGCTCTTCGGGTCGGCCTCGGCCTGCCTGAACACCGGCGAATTGCGGCCCATGTGGTTGAACACGCCGTCCAGCACGATCTTCATCCCGCGCGCGTGCACGTCCCGCGCGAGCTCGCGCGCGTCGTCGCGGGTGCCGTATTCGGGCGATACCTCGCGGTAATCCAGCGTGTCGTACTTGTGGTTGGTGTACGCCAGGTCGATCGGGTTCAGGTACAGCACGTCGGCGCCCAGGCCCTGCACGTAGTCGAGCTTGCCGCGCAGGCTGCGCAGGTCGCCGCCCCAGAAGTCGATCTCGTGGCTCCAGACCTTGGCCTCGGGCAGGTAGCGGCCGTGCACGGGCAGGTCGGTCCAGGCGTGCAACTTCTTGGGCGCCGGGTACAGCGCGCGCTTGGCCTCGAGGTCGGCCGCGGGCGCGAAGCGGTCCACGTGAACCTGGTAGACCACGGCGCCGTTGCGCCAGTCCTGCTCGCGCGCCTCGAACACGCCGGCCAGCGCCTGGTCGGCGGCGTTGGCGTAGTCCCCCTTCGCGGCGACTCCCTGGGCGGGCGACGGGACGGCCGCCAAGGCGCACAGCGCGCCCGCCAGCAGGCGCAGGCTTGCCGCGCGGCTCATTCCTTGACGCCTCCGGCGGTCAGGCCGGACACGATCCAGCGCTGCGCGGCCAGGAACACGGCGGTGATCGGCAGGCCCGACAGCACCGCGGCGGCGGCGAAGTCGCCCCACAGGTACTTCTGGTCGGCCAGGTAGTACTTGGAGCCGACGGCCAGCGTCAGGTTGGACTCCTCGCGCAGCAGGATCGAGGCGACCGGGTACTCGATGATGGTGCCGACGAAGGCCAGCACGAAGACCACCATCAGGATGGGCACGGCCATCGGCAGCAGCACGCGGAAGAAGGCCTGGAAGTGGCTCGCGCCGTCGACCTTGGCGCATTCCTCGATCTCGACCGGGATCGTCTCGAAGTAGCCGCGGATGGTCCACACGTGCGTGGCCACGCCGCCGAGGTAGGCCACGATCAGGCCGCCGTGGGTCTCCAGGCCGAGGCCCGGCACGTAGTTGCCGATGGTCTCGAAGATCGCGTAGATGGCCACCAGCGCCAGCACCGGCGGGAACATCTGCAGCAGCAGCATGCTGTCGAGGATGGGCATCTTGAACGCGAACTTCAGGCGCGCGAACGCGTAGGCCGCCGTGGTGGAGATGGCCACGATCAGCGCCGACGCGATCGTCGCCACCTTGACCGAGTTCCACAGCCAGCGCAGCACGGGGAAGGGCGGGTGCATGACGACGCCGTCGGCGGTGGTGACGTCGAAGCCCAGCGCCAGCTTCCAGTGCTCGAGGCTGATCTCGCGCGGGATCAGCGAGCCGTTGGCGAAGTTGCCGGGACGCAGCGAGATCGAGATCACGGCCGCGAGCGGGAACAGCGTGACGACGAGCAGGACGACGAGGAAGGCATGCGCGCAGAGCACGCGCCAGCGCTGGTTCTTGCCGGTGACGATGGCCATGGGGTGGGGTCCTTTTTCAGCGGCCCGCGTTGCGCGCCGCGACGCGCAGGTTCGCGAACGACAGCAGGGCGACAAGGAAGAAGATCACCGTCGAGATCGCCGCGGCGAGGCCGAAGTTCTGGCCCGAGTCGAGGAAGGCGATGCGGTAGGTGTACGAGACGAGGATGTCGGTCGTGCCGGCCGGGATCTTCGTGTTGAGGAAGTCGGGGCGGCCGTTGGTCAGCAGCGAGACCAGGACGAAGTTGTTGAAGTTGTACGCGAACGCCGAGATGATCAGCGGCGACAGCGGCTTGACGATCAGCGGCGCGGTGATCCTGAAGAAGTTCGTCAGCGGCCTGGCACCGGCAATGGCCGAGGCCTCGTACAGGTCCACCGGGATCGCCTTGAGCAGGCCGGTGCACAGCACCAGGAAGTACGGATACCCCAGCCATGTATTGACCACGAGCATCATCGTGCGCGCCAGCAGCGGGTCAGAGAACCAGGCCGGCTTGATGCCGAACACCGCGTCCAGGATGCCGTTGATCTCGCCGAAGTTCTGGTTGAACAGGCCCTTGAAGACCAGGATGGAGATGAAGCCGGGCACCGCGTAGGGCAGGAAAAGCAGGGTGCGGTACAGGGTGCGGAAGCGCAGCGCCTCCCAGTTCAGCAGCACCGCCAGCGTGCAGCCCACGGCCAGCGAGAATGCCACCGACAGCGCCGCGAACACCACCGTCCAGACGAAGATGGACAGGAACGGGCCGCGGAACTCCTTGTCGGCCATCATGCGGGCGTAGTTGGCCAGTCCCACCGCCACCTTGAAGCCGGGCTGCAGCCGGTCGCCGTCGGCTGCCTGGTAGAAGCCGGCGACGGTGTCGGGCCAGTAGGTCTTGAGGTCGTCCAGGCGGGTCAGCGATTCGTTCGGGTTGGCGCGCCAGACGGCGGCCGAGGGCCCGAAGTCGTGCACGCCGGTGTAGACGAGGACGCGGCGATCGGGCATCGCGAGCTTGAGCGCCATCAGGGCGTCGCGGTGCGCCAGCACCTCGCGCGTGCCGAGGGCCGGCGCCAGCGCGATGTCGGGGGGCAACGGGCTCATCGACGCCGTCGCGACCTTGTCGCCCTTCAATGGCAACGGCGCCGAGACGAAGCGCGGTGCGCTGGCCGCGGCGTCGTATGGTGCCAGCACCAGGCGCAGCCCGCCGGCGTCCGGGTGCAGCGTGAACGCCAGCGCGTGGTCCTCGTCGGGCACCGTCTGCTCCAGCAGGTAGGCCTTGACGCGCTCCTGGCTCAGCAGGTGGGTGGAGGAGTAGTTCGTGAAGCCGATCCACATCGTGTACAGCAGCGGGAACGCCACGAACAGCAGCATGCCCACGACGCCCGGGAACAGGTAGCGCCAGGCGAGCGCGGTGCGCGACACGTACACGTACAGGCCGGCCGCGAACAGCGCGAGCGTGCCGAGGGCCAGCACCGGCTGGCCGGCGGCATGGATGGCGAAGGCGAGCCACAGGCCGCCGACGGCGACGAGGGCCGCCACGCCGGCGCCGGCGACGCGCCTCCAGTCGATATTTTTCATGGCGGGTCGGGCGCTCACTTGACGAGGATGCGGGCCTTGGCGCCGTCGAGGGCATCCTGGGGCGACTGGCGCATGTTGGTGATGGCTTCGAGCGCGGCGTCCATCGCCGTCCAGAACTTGCCGACCTCGGGGATGTTGGGCACCGGCTCGCCGCGGCGCGCGTTGTCCATGGTGGCGGCGATGTGCGGATCGCTCCTGAGCTCGGCGAAGTAGGCCTTGTTGGCGGGCGTGCCCAGCGGCACGTGGGCGTTGATGGTGCGCAGCCCGTCCAGCGTCAGCACGTAGTTCTCGAGGAAGTCGCGCGCCAGGTCCTTGTTGCGGCTCGGCGCTGCGATCATGCAGCCCAGCACGCCGACGAAGGGCTTGGGTTCGTGGCCGTCGACGGCGGGCAGCGGCGCCACGCCGAAGTCGATGTGGCTCTTCTTGACGTTGTCCCAGGCCCAGGGGCCGGAGATCATCATCGCGATCTCGCCGCGGTTGAACGCGCCCTCCATCTCGGAGTAGCCGGCCCCCTTGGGCAGCACGCCGGTGCGGATCAGGTCCTGCAGCATGGTGGCGGCCCGCACCGCGCCGGGGGCGTTGACGCCCACCGAATCGGTGTCGAGGCTGCCGTCGGCCTTCTTCGCGAAGATGGTGCCGCCCGCGCCGGCCAGCAGCGGCCAGGTGAAGAAGCTCTTGTTGTAGTCCCAGAGGATGGCCTTCTTGCCGTGCGTGGCCAGTTCCTTGTCGATGGCGACGACCTGGTCCCACGTGGTGGGCGCCTGCTTGATCAGCGCCTTGTTCCAGATCAGGCCGATGGCCTCGATCGACAGCGGATAGCCCCAGGTGCGGCCCTGGTACTGGAACGCCGTCCAGGCCGAGTCCTCGATCTGGTCGTGCAGTTCCTTGCGCGGCTTGACCGGCACGATCAGGCCCGACTTGGCCCACTCGCCGGCGCGGTCGTGCGGCCAGCAGAAGATGTCGGGACCCTTGCCGGCGCCGGCGGCGGCCTGGAACTTCGACGGCGCGTCGTCGGGATGCTGGACCAGCACCTGCACGCCGGTGTCGGCGGCGTAGTGGTCGCCGATCTTCTGCAGGCCGTTGTAGCCCTTGTCGGGGTTGATCCAGACCAGCAGCTTCAGGGGCTCGGCGGCCTGCGCGACGCCGCCGGCGAGGGCGGCGGCCGCGACCGCGCACGCCGCGACGCGGCCGAGGGCGATGCGCGCGCTCATAAGGCAGCCTTCGCCCTGCGGGCTGCGGCGCAAGCGCCTTTCGGAGCGGGCGGGCGGGCGCTCATGCGGCCTCTTGCTGCGCTTCGACGACGTGGCGGCGGAAGGCCTTGCCCTCGGCGTCGAAGAGGTAGGTGCGCGCGGCCGGAACGATGAGCGACAGCGCGGCGCCGTTGCGCAGGCGCGTCGCGCCGTCGAGCTCGCAGACCAGCGTCTCGGCGACGCCCGGGTAGTCGCAGTAGGCGTGGGTGGTCGAGCCCAGCGATTCGACGAAGGTGACGATGGTGGCTATGGCGTTGTCGGTGCGGCCGGCGGCCGTCTCGAGGTGCTCGGGGCGCACGCCCAGCGTCACCTTGGCGCCCGGTGCGGCGCGCGCGGCTTCGACCTCGCAGCGGATCTGCGCGCCGGACGCCAGCCGCACGACGGCGGCGTCGGCCCCGGCGGAGACGACGACGGCATCGAGGAAGTTCATCTTCGGCGAGCCGATGAAGCCGGCCACGAACAGGTTGTCCGGGTGCTCGTAGAGCTCGAGCGGCGAGCCCACCTGCTCGATGCGGCCGGCGGCCAGCACGACGATGCGGTCGGCGAGCGTCATCGCCTCGACCTGGTCGTGCGTGACGTAGATCATCGTCGTCTTCAGGTCCTCGTGCAGCTTGGCGAACTCGTAGCGCATGCGCACGCGCAGGGCGGCGTCGAGGTTGGACAGCGGCTCGTCGAACAGGAACACCTCGGGCTTGCGCACGATGGCGCGGCCGATGGCCACGCGCTGGCGCTGGCCGCCCGACAGCGCCTTGGGCTTGCGGTCCAGCAGGTGGTCGATATTGAGGATCTTGGCGGCCTGGTGCACCAGGCGGTGGATCTCGTCCTTGTCGACCTTGGCGATCTTCAGGCCGAACGCCATGTTGTCGTACAGGTTCATGTGCGGGTACAGCGCGTACGACTGGAACACCATCGCGATCCCGCGCTCGGCCGGCGGGACGTCGTTGACGACGCGGCCGCCGATGGACAGCGTGCCGCCGGTGACGTCCTCGAGTCCGGCGATCGTGCGCAGCAGCGTCGACTTGCCGCTGCCCGACGGGCCGACGAACACCATGAACTCGCCGTCGCGGATCTCGAGGTCGATGTCGCGCAGGATCTGGATGTCCCCGAAGGCCTTCTGCACCTTCACGAGCTGAACATGTGCCACTTGGTCTTGTCTCCTGGAGCGGAAGAGTGAACTCCCTGCGTCCGCTTGTCTCTTGGTGGTAGCCGCAGCACGGCCTCAGGCCGCGCTTCGCCGTTGAATGTAGAGAATATACAATCATCCTGTCCACAGAACAATGCGTAACTACTTCAAGTACATTCATTTTCTACCTGTGAAAAGCGTGATTTCTCATCGGCTCAGGGATAACCCTCTGTAGGAGAACTACACAAACGGGTCGCGACACGCGATACTCGCCGCAGTCCAGTCCGGGCGACGGTTTCCAATGCCGCAGCCCGGCCCCGTCACAAGGATCTCCCGCAATGAGCAAGACAACCGTCGCCACCCCGGCGCACGAGCCCCAGGGCGTGCGCGCAGGCGACCAAGCAGACCCTGCCTTGACCCAAGAATTCACCACCACCTGGAAGCGCGAACTCTCGCAACGCAGCGACGCCCCGTCGCCCGATGCCTGCCTGCGGGCCGCCATCGTCGCCTGCCGGCCGCTGCTGGCCGACCGATGGGCCGCCACCCAGGCGGCCGACGCGAAGCGCGCGCGCGGCGTGCGCCGCGTGCACTACCTGTCGATGGAGTTCCTGATGGGCCGGGCGCTGCGCAACGCGCTGTCGGTGATGGGCCTGGAGCCCGCGCTGCAGGCCGCGCTCGACTCGCGCGCCGGCGCCGCGGCGCTGGGCGACGTGCTGGAGCAGGAGCCCGACGCCGCGCTCGGCAACGGCGGCCTCGGCCGCCTTGCGGCCTGCTTCCTCGACTCGTTCGCCACGTTGGGCCTGCCGTCGTTCGGCTACGGCCTGCGCTATGCGCACGGCATGTTCGCCCAGGCCATCCAGGAGGGCCGCCAGGTCGAGCTGCCCGACGAATGGCTCAAGCACGGCAACCCGTGGGAGTTCGTGCGCGCCGAACTGCGCTACCCCGTGGGCTTCGGCGGCGTCGTCGAGAGCTCGGGCGGCCACCGCGCCTGGAAGCCGGCCGAGGAGGTCGTCGCCCAGGCCTGCGACTTCGTCGTGCCGGGCCACGCCACCGAGCGCGTGTCCACGCTGCGCCAGTGGCACGCGCAGCCGGCGCGACCGATCGACTTCGGCATGTTCTGCCGCGGCGAGCACATGGCCGCCGGCCAGCACCTGGAGGCCGCCGACACGCTCAACTGGGTGCTGTACCCGGACGACAGCACCGCCGCCGGCCGCCAGCTGCGCCTGAAGCAGGAGTTCTTCCTGGTCAGCGCGTCGCTGCAGGACATGATCGCGCGCCACCTGCGTGAGCATGCCGAGATCGACACCTTCGGCCGCCACAACGTCGTCCACCTGAACGACACGCACCCGGCGCTGGCCCCGGCCGAGCTGATGCGACTGCTGCTGGACCAGTTCAACATGGGCTGGGACGAGGCCTGGCGCGTCACCACGCAGGCCGTCAGCTACACCAATCACACGCTGATGCCCGAGGCGCTGGAGACCTGGCCGGTGCGCATGTTCGAGGAACTGCTGCCGCGCCACCTCGAGATCGTCTACGAGATCAACCGCCGCTTCCTCGACGAGGTGGGCGCGCGGTTCCCGGGCGACCCCGGCATGATCGCGCGCATGTCGCTGATCGACGAGAACGGCGAGCGCCGCGTGCGCATGGCCTCGCTGGCCATCGTCGCCTCGCACAAGGTCAACGGCGTCTCGGCGCTGCATTCGCGGCTGATGGTCGAGACCATCTTCGCCGACTTCGCAGCCATGTGGCCGCAGCGCTTCCTCAACGTCACCAACGGCGTGACCCCGCGCCGCTGGCTGATGCAGGCCAACCCCGAGCTGGGCGAACTGCTGGACCGCCACATCGGCACCGACTGGCGGGCGAACCTCGACGGCCTGAAGGCGCTGGCGCCCAAGGCGGCCGGCAAGAAGATCGGCCAGGAGTTCCTCAGGACCAAGCGCGCCAACAAGGAACGCCTGGTCGAGCGGGTGCGGCGCGACTTCGGCGTCACCATCTCGCCGGACAGCCTGTTCGACGTCCAGATCAAGCGTATCCACGAGTACAAGCGCCAGTTGCTCAACGTGCTGCACGTGGTGGCGCGCTACCAGGCCATCGTCGCCAACCCGGACGCCGACTGGGTGCCGCGCACCGTGATCTTCGCCGGCAAGGCCGCCTCGGCGTATCACGCGGCCAAGCTGACCATCCAGCTGATCCACGACGTGGCCCGCGTGGTCAACGCCGACCCGCGCGTGGGCAACAGGCTCAAGGTGGTGTTCCTGCCGAACTACGGCGTCAGCCTGGCCGAGGTCATCCTGCCGGCGGCCGACCTCAGCGAGCAGATCTCCACCGCCGGCACCGAGGCTTCGGGCACCGGCAACATGAAGTTCGCGATGAACGGGGCGCTGACCATCGGCACCTGGGACGGCGCCAACATCGAGATGGCCGAGGCGATGGGCGTGGAGAACATGTTCGTGTTCGGCCTCCGTACAGATGCTGTCGCGAAGATGAAATCCTGGGGATACGATCCGCGTCTCTATGCGGAAGAAAACCAATCCCTTCAACAGGTGCTCGACGCCATCGGCGGCGGCGTGTTCTCCTGGGGCGAACCCGATCGCTACCGTTCGCTGGTGCAGCCGCTGCTGCACCGCGACCCCTACATGCTGCTGGCCGACTTCGCCGACTACGTCCACGCGCAGGAGCAGGTCGACGCGCTGTACCGGCAGCCGGCGGCCTGGGCCGAGCGCGCGTTGCGCAACATCGCGGGCATGGGCGCGTTCAGCACCGATCGCACCATCGCCGAGTACATCGACAACGTCTGGACGGGTCCCAAGACGCGTTGAACGCCATGGCCGAACCGGAGCCGCCCATGCTGTCCGATGACGACCTGAGCGCGCTCGTGCGCGCGCGCCACCACGACCCGTTCGCGGTGCTGGGCATGCACGCCGACCCCCAGGGGCGCCTGTGGGTCCACGCGATGCTGCCGGCGGCCGTTTCCGTCGAGGTGACGGACGCGGCCGGCGCGGCCGTGGCCAGGCTCCAGCGGCGTCCCGGCGGCGACCTCTTCGAAGGCCTGCTGCCGGGCCGCACCGAGCGCTTCGACTACCGGCTGCGGGTGCGCTGGGATTCAGGGGTGGAGGGCGTCTATGCCGACCCCTACGCCTACGGTCCGCTGGTCGCCGACGACGACCTGCATTTCCTCGCCGAGGGCACGCACGTGCGGCCCTACGAGGTGCTGGGCGCGCTGCCCATGGCGATGGGCGAGGGCGAGGCCGCCGTCGCCGGCGTGCGCTTCGCCGTCTGGGCGCCCAACGCGCGCCGGGTCAGCGTGGTCGGCGACTTCAACAACTGGGACGGCCGGCGCCACCTGATGCGCTCGCGCGGCGGCTCCGGCGTGTGGGAGATCTTCGTTCCCCACATGATCGTCGGCGACCGCTACAAGTACGAGATCGTCGGCCCCGACGACACGCTGCAGCCGCTCAAGGCCGATCCCTACGCGCGCGCCGCGCAGCTGCGCCCGGACAGCGCCAGCCTGGTCGCCGCGCTGCCGCCGCGCCGCGCGCTGCCGGCCGCGCGCGCCGGCATGAACGACCGCCATGCGCCGGTCTCCATCTACGAAGTCCACCTGGGCTCGTGGCGGCGCCACGTCAACGGCGGCTTCAAGACCTGGGACGAGCTCGCGGCCGAGCTGCCGCCCTACGTGGCCGACCTCGGCTTCACGCACGTGGAGCTGATGCCCATCACCGAGTTCCCGTTCGACGGCTCGTGGGGCTACCAGACGCTGGGCTTGTTCGCGCCCACCGCACGCTTCGGCCCGCCCGAGGGCTTCGCGCGCTTCGTCGACGCCTGCCATGCGCAGGGCATGGGCGTGATCCTCGACTGGGTGCCGGCGCACTTCCCGGTCGACGCCCACGGGCTGGCCCGCTTCGACGGCACCGCGCTGTACGAGTACGAGGATCCGCGCGAGGGGTTCCACCGCGACTGGAACACCTACATCTACAACTTCGGCCGCCCCGAGGTGCGCAACTTCCTGGCCGGCAGCGCGCTGTACTGGATCGACCGCTACGGCGTCGACGGGCTGCGCGTGGACGCGGTCGCGTCGATGATCTACCGCGACTACAGCCGCACCTCGGGCGAGTGGCTGCCCAACCGCTACGGCGGGCGCGAGAACCTCGAGGCGATCTCGTTGCTCAAGCACATCAACGAGGTGATCGGCGCCGAGGCGCCGGGCGCGGTGACGATGGCCGAGGAATCGACCACCTTCCCCAACGTCACCGAGCCGACCTACGCCGGCGGCCTGGGCTTCCACTTCAAGTGGAACATGGGCTGGATGCACGACACGCTGCAGTACATGCGCCAGCCGCACGTGCAGCGCCGCTGGCACCACGAGAAGCTCACCTTCGGCCTGGTCTACGCGTTCAGCGAGAACTTCCTGCTGCCGCTGTCGCACGACGAGGTGGTGCACGGCAAGGGCTCGCTGCTGGGCAAGATGCCCGGCGACGACTGGCAGCGCTTCGCCAACCTGCGCGCGTACTACGGCTTCATGTGGGCCCACCCCGGCAAGAAGCTGCTGTTCATGGGCCAGGAGTTCGCCCAGGACGGCGAGTGGAACCACGACGCCGAGCTGCCCTGGCACCTGCTCAACAACGCGCGCAACGCCGGCGTGCAGCGCCTGGTGCGCGACCTCAACCGCCTGTACCGCGAGCTGCCCGCCATGCATCGCCAGGATTGCGACGGCTTCGGCTTCGACTGGATCGAGTCCACCGAGGCCACGCACTCGCTGCTGGCCTGGGTGCGGCGCGACGCCGACGGCCACATGATGATCGCGGTCAGCAACATGACGCCGGTGCCGCAGTTCGGCTGGCGCCTGGGCGTGCCCGACGGCGCGACCGGCTGGCGCGAGGTGCTCAACACCGACTCGTCGCACTATGGCGGCGGCAACGTGGGCAACGCCTCGGCGGTGCTGCCGGTCACGCCGGTGCCCTCGCACGGGCGCGCCCAGTCCATCATGCTGGTCGTACCGCCGCTGGCCACGATCTACCTCGTCCCGGGTTGATGCACGCCATTCCTGCCACCGCCCAGCCCGGGCGCTGCGAACCCATGGGGGCGCATGCGCGCGACGGCGGCGTCAACTTCGCCGTCTTCTCGCAGCATGCGCAGCGCGTCGAGCTGTGCCTGTTCGACGCCGCCGGCACCACCGAGCTGCGGCGCTACGAACTGCACGGCCCGCACGACGGCGTCTTCAACGGCTTCCTGCCGGGCGTGGGCGTCGGCCAGGTCTACGGCCTGCGCGCGCACGGCCCGTACGACCCGTGCAACGGCCATCGCTTCAACGCCCACAAGCTGCTGCTCGACCCGTGCGCGCGCGAGATCGTCGGCCGCTTCGAATGGCGGCCGGAGCACCATGGCTACCAGCTGGGCCATCCCGAGGGCGCGCTGTCGTTCGACGACCGCGACAACGCGGCCATCGCGTTGAAGGCGCGCGTGGCGCCGCCGCCGGCGCCGGCCTACGGCTGGCTCAACGCGCCGCGCATCGACCCGGCCGACGTCGTGCTCTACGAGGTCCATGTCAAGGGCTTCAGCCGCCAGCTGCCCGAGGTGCCGCCGCCCCTGCGTGGCACCTACGCGGGGCTGGCGCACCCGGCCTCGGTGGCGCACTTCAGGAAGCTCGGCGTGACCACGCTGTCGCTGCTGCCAGTGCACTACCACCTGGACGAGCCGGGCCTGGCCGGCCGCGGACTGACCAACTACTGGGGCTACAACACGCTGGGCTTCTTCTGCCCCGACCCGCGCCTGTCGACGACGCCGGACGATCCCGCGGCCGTCAACGCCGAGTTCCGCGCGATGGTGGCCACGCTGCACGAGCACGGCCTCGAGGTGGTGCTGGACGTGGTCTACAACCACACGCCCGAGGGCAACGAGGCCGGGCCGACGATCAGCTTCCGCGGCCTGGACAACGCGAGCTGGTACCGACTGCTGCCCGACGATCCGAGCCGCCTGGAGAACCTCACCGGCTGCGGCAACACCGTCAACGTGGCGCATCCGCACGTGACCCAGTTCGTGCTGGATTCGCTGCGCTACTGGGTGCAGGAAATGGGCGTCGACGGCTTTCGTTTCGACCTCGCGCCGGTGCTCGGGCGCACGCGCCACGGCGGCTTCCAGCCCGACGCGCCGTTCTTCGTCGCGCTGCGCCAGGACCCGGTGCTGGCCCGGGTGCACCTGATCGCCGAGCCCTGGGACGCCGCGCCCGACGGCTACCAGGTGGGCCGTTTTCCGGGCCGCTTCAGCGAGTGGAACGACAAGTTCCGCGACACGGTGCGCCGCTACTGGCTGCACAGCGGCACGCCGCAGGCCGTCGGCCGTGGCGAGCTCGCGCGTCGCTTCACCGCCTCGAGCGACCTGTTCAACCACGGCCAGCGCACGCCGCTGGCCTCGGTCAACTTCATCGCCGTGCACGACGGCTACACGCTGGCCGATCTCACCAGCCACGCACGCAAGCACAACGAGGCCAACGGCGAAGGCAACCGCGACGGGCGCGACGGCGAGCCGTGCGCGAACTTCGGCGTCGAGGGCCCGACCACCGACCCGCACATCCTTGCGCAGCGCGCGCGCGTGCGCCGCGCGATGCTGGCCACGCTGCTGCTCGCGCAGGGCACGCCCATGCTGTGCGCCGGCGACGAGATCGGCAACAGCCAGCAGGGCAACAACAACGCGTACTGCCACGACGGCCCGATCGCCTGGCTGGACTGGGCCGCCGCGGACGGCGACCTGCTGCGCTTCGTCTCCGCCGTGCTGGCTTTGCGGCGCGCCCATGCCACGCTGCGGCCGGGCGACTGGCGGTCGAGCGCCGCCGTCGGCGCCGGGGCGCCGCGCCTGACCTGGCTCAGCGGCCGCGGCCACGAGATGGGCGCGGTCGACTGGCACGACGAGAAGGCCCAGGCCTTCGCCTGCCGCATCGATCCGGCGCCCGGCGCCGCGGCGCCGGGCGACCTGGCGTTGCTGGTGCTGTTCAACGGCGAGGATCGCGCGCACGATTTCCGCCTGCCCGCCGGTTTCTGGACGCTGGCGCTCGACTCCAGCTTCGACCTGCAGGCGTCGCTCGCCGCCGACGCCGTCCTCACCCAATCCCTGCACCTGCCGGCGCGCGCGCTGGTGGTGCTCCGACAGAAGACCTAGAGACCGACATGGACCTCCACAAGCGTTCCGCCGGCGTGCTGCTGCACACCACCTCCCTGCCGGGTCCGCACGGCATCGGCGACTTCGGGCCCGCGGCCCTGCGCTTCGTCGACTGGCTCGTCGCCGCGGGCCAGGCCGTCTGGCAGCTGCTGCCGACCGCGCCCATCGGCCCGGGCAACTCGCCGTACCAGGGCGTGTCGGCGTTCGCCGGCAGCCCGTTGATGGTGGCGCTGGAACCGCTGGTGGCCCGGGGCTGGCTGGCCGCGCCGGCGCTGCCGCCCGGCGGCTTCGACGCGCTGAAGGTGGACTACTGCAAGGTGGTGCCGTGGCGCATCGCGCAGTTGCGCGCCGCCGCCGCCGGCTTCGCTGCCAAGGCCGGCGCCGACGAGCGCGCCGCGTTCGCCGCGTGGTGCGCGGCGCAGGCCTCTTGGTTGGACGACTACGCGCTGTTCATGGCCATCGAGACCAGCTACTCGGGCCGCCCCTGGTGGGAATGGGAAGGCAGCCTGCAGCGGCGCCAGCCGGCCGCGCTTGCCGCCGCGCGCACCCAGCACGCTCACGAGATCGCGTTCTGGCAGTTCGTCCAATGGCAGTTCGACCTGCAGCTGGCCGCCGTCAAGAAGTACGCCAACGAGCGCGGCGTGTCCATCATGGGCGACCTGCCGATCTTCGTCGCCCACCACAGCGCCGACGTCTGGGCCCGCCCCGACCTCTACACGCTGGACGCCGACTTCCAGCCCACCGTGGTCGCCGGCTGCCCGCCCGACGCGATGGCGCCGGACGGCCAACGCTGGGGCAACCCGCTGTACCACTGGGACCGCATGGCCAAGGAGGACTTCGCCTGGTGGACGGCGCGCGTGTGCCGCGCGCTGGAGCAGGCCGACGTGTTCCGCATCGACCACTTCCGCGGCTTCGCCGGCTACTACGAGATCCCGGCCTCCTGCCCGACCGCGCGCGAAGGCACCTGGCGCACCGGCCCGGGCAAGGCCTTGTTCGACGCGATCGAGCGGGCACTGGGCCCGCTGCCCATCGTCGCCGAGGACCTGGGCTTCATCACGCCCGATGTGGTGGCGCTGCGCGACGACTGCGGCTTCCCCGGCATGCGCATCCTGCAGTTCGGCTTCGGCGGCGACGCCGGCAACGAGTTCCTGCCGCACAACTACATCGCCAACACCATCGCCTACACCGGCACGCACGACAACGACACGGCGCGCGGCTGGTGGGACAACGCCAGCCCGCGCGAGCGCGCCTACGCCGGCAGCTACCTGGCCAGCGGGGGCGACGACGTCCACTGGGCGATGATCCGCGCCTGTTGCAACTCGGTGGCCAACATCGCCGTGTTCCAGCTGCAGGACGTGCTGGGACTGGGCAGCGCCCACCGCATGAACACGCCCGGCACCGTGGGCGAGCAGAACTGGTCGTGGCGCTTCGACTGGCCCCTGCTGGGCAGCGAGCCGGGCCGGGTGCTGGGCCTGATCAGCGCGGCCAGCGGCCGCGCGCCGTTCGAGCTGGTGCACCTGCCCTAGGCGGGCCGCAACACGTTGCTGTTCAAGGTGTACAACGGCATCGACCTGATGTTCCTGGCGGTCATTGTCGCGCCGTAGCGCCGCGGCGGCGCCGCGCGACTCAGTGGGTCTCGAGGGCCTGCGTCGACCAGCCGCCGCCGAGCGCCGACACCATGCCGATTGCCGCCGTCTGGCGGTTCAGCGACACCTGCATCAAGGCGCGCCGCGCGCTCAGCGCCGAGGCCTGCGCCGTCACCACGTCGGTGTAGGCGACCAGGCCCTGCTTGTAGCGGTTCTGCATTTCCTGCTCGGTCTGGTCGGCGGCCTGCGAGGCCGTGCGGCGCAGCGCCTGCTGCTGCTCCAGCGAGCCGGCGGCCGACAACTGGTCCTCGACCGCCGCGAACGCCGCCAGCACCGTCTGGCGGTACTGGGCCACGCTCTGCTTCCACGCCGCCTGGGCCTCGTCCTCGCGGGCCGTGCGGGCGCCGCCGTCGAATATCGTCTCGGCCAGCGACACGCCCAGCGACCACGCGAACGAGGAGGCGTTGAAGAGGTTGCCCAGCCGCGCGGCGCCCTGGGTGCCGCTGGCGCTGAGCGTCAGCGACGGGAAATACGCGGCGCGCGCGACGCCGATGTCGGCGTTGGCCACCGCCACGCGACGCTCGGCCGCGGCGATGTCGGGCCGGCGTTGCAGCAGCTCCGACGGCAGGCCGGTGGGAATGGCCGGCACGGCCGTCGAGTTCCAGTCGCCCGCCGGCAGCGTGAAGGTGGCGGGTGCCTGGCCGGCGAGCACTGCCATCGCGTGGAACAGCTGCGCGCGCTGCTGCTGCAGCGAGGCGAGGTCGGCCTGCGCGTTGGCCAGGGTGGTCTGCGCCTGCAGCACGTCGCTCTTCTGGGCGATCGCGGCGGCGTAGCGGTTCTGCGTGATGGTCAGTGCGCGCTGGTAGCCGGTGATGGTGGTCTGCAGCGTGACGATCTCGGCGTCGGCCTCGCGCACCGACAGGTAGTCGACGACGAAGGCCGTCTGCGCCGACAGCAGCGCGGCGGCCAGGTCGGCCTCGCTCGCCTGCGCCGTCGCGGATGCGGCGGACACGGTATTGGCGATGCGGCCCCACAGGTCGGGCTCCCAGCTCGCGCCCAGGCCCAGCGAGAAGTGGTTGGTGACGGCCGGCGTCGCCGTCGTGGCGCCGGCGGTCGACGCCGTCGCCGCGTGCTTGCCGCCGGTGCCCGAGCGGGTGGCACCGGCGTCCAGCGACAGGCTGGGGAAGAACGACGCGCGCTGCTCGCGCACTGCCGCGCGCGACGACTCGACGGCGGCGGCGGCCGCGGCGACGTTCTGGTTGGAGACCGCGACCTGCGGCACCAGCTGGTCCAGCACCGGGTCGCCGAACAGCGTCCACCAGGGAGTGCGCGTGAGCGTGTCGGCCGGCGCGGCCGCCATCCAGCCCGGCGGCGGCTCCAGGTAGCGGCCCGCGGCGGGTGCCTGCGGCTTCTGGGCGGGCGCGAGCGCGGTGCACGCGCCCAGCGCGAGCAGGCCCGCGAGCGCCAGCGCGACGCGCGTCGAGCGCGCACACGCGGCCGGCGTGAAGGAAAGGGGAGAGCCCATCGTCATCGTCAGTTCCGGGTGGCCGCGGTCGCGGCGTGGGGCGCAAGGGGAGGGTATGCGTCGTCGGCGTGGCGACTGAGCATCTGCTCGTCGGGGCCGCGTCGGCGCAGCTTGTCCAGCAGCAGGTAGACCACCGGGGTAGTGAGCAGCGTCAGCAGCTGGCTGGCGATGAGGCCGCCGATGATCGCGATGCCCAGCGGCTGGCGCAGCTCGGAGCCCTCGCCGAAGCCGATGGCCAGCGGCAACGCGCCGAGCGCGGCGGCCAGCGTGGTCATCAGGATCGGGCGGAAGCGCAGCCGGCAGGCCTCGCGCACCGCGTCGTGCGCCGACAGGCCGCGCGAGCGCTCGGCCTCCAGCGCGAAGTCGATGATCAGGATCGCGTTCTTCTTGACGATGCCGATCAGCAGGAACACGCCGATCAGCGCGATCAGCGAGAACTCCATGCCGAAGATCATCAGCGCCAGCACCGCGCCGACGCCGGCCGACGGCAGCGTCGAGAGCACCGTCAGCGGATGCACCAGGCTCTCGTAGAGCACGCCCAGCACGATGTAGATCACCACGATCGCCGCGGCGATCAGCAGCGGCTGCTGGCCCTGGTTCTGCTGCGCGGCGGCGGCGGTGCCCTGCATGCTGCCGCGCACGTTGATCGGCATGTGGATGGAGGCCGAGGCGTGCTCGATGGCGGCCTTGGCGTCCGACAGCGAGCTGCCCTCGGCCAGGTTGTACGACACCGTCGTGGCGAGCTCGCCGTCCTGGTGGTTGACGCTGGCGCGCGCTGCGTCCTCGCTGAACGAGGCGATGGTCGACAGCGGGATCATCGTGCGCGCGCTGGTGTTGACCGTGGCACCGGTCGAGGCGTCGCGGGCGCCCGGGTTGGCGCTGACCGTGGGGCTCGACGCCGCAATGGCGGTGCTGGCCGCCCCGGCCGCGGCCACGGCGTTGCTGCCGTTGCCGGGCACGCGCACGTCGCGCAGCGACACCGGGCTGCGCGCGAACTGCGGCATCGCTTCCATCACCACGTGGTACTGGTTGAGGGCGTCGTAGATCGTGGCCACCTGGCGCTGGCCGAAGGCGTCGTAGAGCGCGTTGTCGACGTCCTTGTTGGTCAGTCCCGAGCGCGCCGCGGCGTCGCGGTCGATCGTCACGAAGCTCTCGATGCCGTTTTCCTGCTGGTCGGTGTCGATGTCGGTCAGCGCGTCCTCGTTCTTCATCGCCTCGGCCAGCTTCGTCGCCCACTTCGCGAGGTCCGCCTGGTTGTCGCTCTTCAGCGTGTACTGGTAGGTCGAGTTGGACTGCCGGCCGCCCATGCGCAGGTCCTGCACCGGGTTGAGGAACAGGCTGATGCCCGTCACCCGGGCCAGCTGCGGGCGCAGCCGCGCGATGACCGCCTGGCCCCCGTCCTTGCGCTCGCCGCGGGGCTTGAGGTTGATGAACATGAAGCCGCCGCCGGCCCGCGAGCCGCCGGTGAAGCCCACCACCGTGTCGACCGCCGGGTCGGCGCGGATGATGTCGACGAGCTGGCGCAGCTTGCCCTGCATCTGGTCGAACGAGATGCTCTGGTCGGCGCGCATGCCGCCGTTGAGCTGGCCGGAGTCCTGCTGCGGGAAGAAGCCCTTGGGCACCGCCACGAACAGCCACACGTTCATCGCCACGACCGCGGCCAGCACCAGCATGACGGTCAGCTTCGCGTCGAGTGCCCAGTCGAGCGCGCGTTCGTAGACGTGCAGCAGCCACTCGAAGGCGCCCTCGGTCGCGCGGGTGAAGCGGCTCGCCGGCCGCTGCTTCTTCTTCACGCCATCCGGGTTGCGATCGAGCAGCCACGCGCACATCATCGGCGTGGTGGTCAGCGAGATCACCAGCGAGATCATGACCGCCGCCGACAGGGTGATCGCGAATTCGCGGAACAGCCGGCCCGGCTGGCCGCCCATGAACAGCAGCGGGATGAACACGGCGATCAGCGACAGGCTGATCGACAGCACCGTGAAGCCCACCTCCTTGGCGCCCAGCAGCGCGGCCTGGAATCGGTCCATGCCCTGCTCGATGTGGCGGCTGGTGTTCTCCAGCACCACGATGGCGTCGTCGACGACGAAGCCGGTGGCCACGGTCAGGGCCATCAGGCTCAGGTTGTCCAGGCTGAAGCCGAACAGGTACATGACGCCGAACGTGCCCAGCAGCGAGACCACCGTGGCGATGCCCGGCACCAGCGTGGCGCGCAGGCTGTGCAGGAACACGCCCACCACGAACACCACCAGGGCGACCGAGATGATCAGCGTGATCTCCACCTCGTGCAGCGAGGCACGGATCGAGTTGGTGGCGTCGGAGGCCACCTGCAGGTCGATGTCGCCGGGCAGCTGCGCCTTCAGCTCGGGCACCAGCGCGCGCACGCCGTCGACCGTCTCGATGATGTTGGCGCCCGGCTGGCGGGTGACGATCACGATCACCGCCGGGCGGCCGTTGAACAGGCCCAGCGTGCGCACGTCCTCCGGGCCGTCGGTGACGCTGGCGATGTCGGCCAGCTTGACCGCGGCGCCGTTGCGCCACGCCACGGTCAGCGAGCGGTATTCGGCCGCGCTGTGGCCGGGCTGCTGCGTGTAGATCTGCAGGCGCCGCGCGCCGTCCTCGATGCTGCCTTTCGGACGCGTCGCGTTGGAGGCCTGGATGGCCGCGCGCACGTCCTCGGCCGGGATGCCCAGGTTGTTCAGCGCCAGCGTGTTCAGGTCGATCCGCACGGCCGGCAGCGAGCCGCCGCCGATCTCGACGTCGCCGACGCCGGCGACCTGCGCCACCTTCTGCTGCACGATGTTGGACACCGCGTCGTAGATCTGCTGCGGCGTGCGCGTCGTCGAGGTCAGCGCCAGGATGATGCAGGGCGCATCCGACGGGTTGGCCTTGCGGTAGGTCGGGTTGCTCCTGAGCGTGGCCGGCAGGTCGACGCGCGACGCGTTGATCGCCGCCTGCACCTCGCGCGCTGCGCCGTCGATGTCGCGGTTGAGGTCGAACTGCAGGCTCACGCGCGTGGAGCCCGTGCCGCTGCTGGAAGTGACCTCGTTGACGCCGGCGATCGTGCCCAGGCGGCGTTCGAGCGGCGTGGCCACGCTGCTGGCCATGGTGTCGGGGCTGGCGCCGGGGATGCTGGCCGACACCGAGATCGCCGGGTAGTCGACCTGGGGCAGGGGCGCGACCGGCAGCACGAAGAACCCGGCGATGCCGGCCAGCGCGACGCCGACGGTCAGCAGCACCGTGGCGATGGGCCGGCGGACGAAGGGCGACGACAGGTTCATCGCCCGCCTCCGGGCGCGGGGTGCGGCGCGTCGGGGTCGAACCCGATGCGCTGCGGCACCGGCGGCGCCTCGAGGGCGAGCTGCGGCGCGGGCGCCGCGTCTTCGTCGTCGCCGCCGCCGAAGCGTGCCTTCAGCCGCGCGCCGAGGCGGTCGAACCACAGGTAGATCACCGGCGTGGTGAACAGCGTCAGCAGCTGGCTCACCAGCAGGCCGCCGAAGATCGACAGTCCCAGCGGGTGGCGCAGCTCCTTGCCATCGCCCCAGCCCAACATCAGCGGCAGCGCGGCGAACAGGGCGGCGAACGTGGTCATCAGGATCGGGCGCAGGCGCAGCAGCGCGGCCTGGTGGATCGCCTCCTGTGGCGACTTGCCCTCGCTGCGCTCGGCGTCGATGGCGAAGTCGATCATCATGATCGCGTTCTTCTTGACGATGCCGATCAGCAGGATGATGCCGATGATGCCGATCACGCCGAGGTCCTGTCCGCCGATCAGCAGCGCCAGCAGCGCGCCGACGCCGGCCGACGGCAGCGTCGACAGGATGGTCAGCGGGTGCACGTAGCTCTCGTAGAGCACGCCCAGCACGATGTAGACGCAGATCACCGCGGCCAGGATCAGCCACAGCTGGTTGGACAGCGACTTCTCGTAGGCGCCCGCCGCGCCCAGCGGCGTCATCGTCACCGACGAAGGCAGCGCGATGTCCCGGGCCGCCTGGCGGATCGAATCGACGGCAGTGCCCAGCGAGACCCCGGCAGCGGTGTCGAAGCCCACCGTGGTGGCCGGGTACTGCGCCACGTGCGTGACCTGCAGCGGCGACTGCACCGTGCGGATGGTGGCGAAGGACGACAGCGGCGTCGCCTGGCCGCTGGTGGTCAGCACGCGCAGCTCGCCGATCGACTCGGGCGTGCGCGCCTGGTCGGGACGCGCCTCGAGGATCACGCGGTACTGGTTGGTCTCGGTGAAGATGGTCGAGACGATGCGCTGGCCGTAGGCGCTGTACAGCGCGTCGTCGACCGTGGCGGCGCTGATGCCCAGGCGCGAGGCGGTGTCGCGGTCGAGGTCGACCTCGACCGCCAGGCCGGTGGAGCCGACGTCGGTGACGACGTTGCGCACCTTGGTGTCGCCGCGCAGCCGCTCGACGAGCTTGCCGGCCCACAGCGCCACCGAGGCGTCGTCGGCGCCTTCGATCGACACGCGGTACTGCGTGGGGCCGGTGTCGGAGTCGATGGTCAGGTCCTGCGTGGGCTGCAGGTACAGCGTGATGCCGGCCACCTGCTGCGCGCGCTCGCGCAGCCGGTTCATGATCTCTTCCTGCGTGCCGCTGGCGCCGCGCTTGAGATCGACCAGGATGCTGCCGGCGTTGAGCATCGTGTTGTTGGCGCCGTCCACGCCGACGATGGAGGCGATGTTGTCGACCGCCGGATCCGCGAGCATCGCGCGCGCCGCCTGGCGCTGCAGCTCGGACATGCGCGAGAAGCTGACCGTCTCGGCGCTCTGCACGCGCACCTGCAGCTGGCCGGTGTCCTGGGTCGGGAACAGGCCCTTGGGGATCAGCACGTACAGCAGCACCGTGACCGCGAACGTGGCCAGCGCCACCAGCAGCGTCGTCGTCTGGTGGCCCAGCACCCAGACCAGGCCGCGGTCGTAGCGGGCGACGAGTCCGTCGAACATCTGCTGGAACCGCAGCGCGTAGCCGCGCGGCGCCTCGTCGCGCCGGAGCATGCGGGCCGACATCATCGGCACCAGCGTCAGCGACACCACCGCCGAGATCAGGATCGTGATCGCCAGCGTCACCGCGAACTCGCGGAACAGCCGCCCGACGACGTCGCCCATGAACAGCAGCGGGATCAGCACCGCGATCAGCGACACCGTCAGCGACACGATGGTGAAGCCGATCTGCGAGGCGCCCTTGAGCGCGGCCTGCATCGGCCGCTCGCCCTGCTCGAGGTAGCGCGAGATGTTCTCGATCATCACGATCGCGTCGTCGACGACGAAGCCGGTGGCGATGGTCAGCGACATCAGGCTGAGGTTGTTCAGGCTGTAGCCCAGCAGGTACATCGCGCCGCAGGTGCCCACCAGCGAGATCGGCACCGACAGGCTGGCGATGACTGTCGCGCGCCAGCTGTGCAGGAACGCGAAGATCACCAGCGTGACCAGCAGCACGGCCAGCACCAGCTCGAACTCCACGTGCTCGACCGACGCGCGGATGCCCGCGGTGCGGTCGCTGAGCACGCGCACCTCGAGCGCGGCCGGCAGCGCCGCCTGCAGCTCGGGCAGCTGCTTCTTGATCGCGTCCACCGTCTGGATCACGTTGGCGCCCGGCTGGCGCTGCACGTTGACGATGATCGCCGGCGTGTCGTCGGCCCAGGCGGCCAGGCGCAGGTTCTCGGCGCTGTCGACCACCTGGGCGATGTCGGCCAGGCGGACCGGCGCGCCGTTCCTGTAGCTGACGATCAGCGACCGGTAGTCGTCGACCGAGACCAGCTGGTCGTTGGCGTTGATCGAGTACGAGCGCGAGGCGCCGTCGAAGCTGCCCTTGGCGCTGTTGGCGTTGGCGTTGGTGATGGCGCTGCGCACCGCCGACAGGTCGATGCCGTAGGAGGCCATCGCCCGCGTATCGGCCTGGATGCGCATGGCCGGGCGCTGGCCGCCCGCCAGCGTGACCAGGCCCACGCCCGCGACCTGGCTGATCTTCTGCGCGAGCCGCGTGTTGACGAGGTTCTGCACGTCGGGCAGCGGCATGGACTTCGAGCTGACCGCCAGCGTCATCACCGGCGCGTCGGCCGGGTTGACCTTGGCGTAGACCGGCGGCGCCGGCAGGTCGGCCGGCAGCAGCGAGTTGCCGGCGTTGATCGCTGCCTGCACCTCCTGCTCGGCGATGTCCAGCGACAGGCCGAGGTTGAACTGCAGCGTGATCAGGGACACGCCGGCCGCGCTGGTCGAGCCCATGCGCGCGAGGCCCGACATGTTGCCGAACTGCTTCTCGAGCGGCGCGGTGACCGTGCGGCTCATCACCTCGGGGCTGCCGCCCGGGTACAGCGTCTGCACCTGGATGGTCGGATAGTCCACCTGCGGCAGCGCTGACAGGGGCAGGAAGCGGAAGCCGACGATGCCCGCGAGGACGATCGCCAGCATCAGCAGCGACGTGGCGACGGGCCGCTGGATGAAGGGTCTGGACGGACTCATCGGCGGGCGGCGTCCGGCGTGGCAGAGACGGCGCGGGCGTCGATCACGATTGCGCCTCGCTCGCGCGCCGGCGGTGCGGCCGGCTGGCGGCGTCGCCCGGCACCCACGACGCGGCGCCCGCCGGCGCGCTGGCGCCGTCGTGCCAGCGGGTCGGGCGGCTGGCGCCGTCGGCCGGGGCCCACGCG